>Ga0308176_10001873_pt1 | contig 13239 bp, 13 predicted proteins | sample PhyCR2_3_FD_203890 | JGI IMG/M metagenome (GOLD analysis project Ga0308176, IMG submission 203890) | Soil microbial communities from UC Gill Tract Community Farm, Albany, California, United States - DLSLS.C.R2 | ecosystem: Environmental > Terrestrial > Soil > Agricultural land | place: USA... | reverse complement strand
CCGCCGAGCCCACAGCCATCCAGCGACAGGAGCCGGAAGCTTTCAAGCAGCAGGCGCCCGGCGTAATCGCCGGCAAAAAACCAGGGCTCGACGGGCGTTTCCAGACATCGCGCGGAAGGTGACTCGCCTTCCGGGTGCAGGACTTCGCGGACGTTCAAGCTTTCAAGTGTGGGTATTAGTTCGGCTACGTCGATTTCAGTGGCACGAAACTCCCCCGTCGACAGATCCGCATAGGCCAACCCGCTACGGCCGTTTCGTGTAAACACGGCAGCAAGGTAGTTATTCTCGTGCGAACGCAGCAGGTCCGAGCCGGTAGCCGTTCCCGGAGTGATAACCCGCGTGATCTCGCGGCGCACCAGTTTCTTGCCTGGTCCCGCTTCCTCCATCTGTTCACAAAGCGCAACGCGAAAGCCGCGCTGGATGAGACGCGAAATGTATCCCTCGGCCGCGTGATACGGAACACCGCACATCGGAACCGCGTCACCGCGTTCTTTATTGCGGGCGGTTAGCGTGATCTCCAGTTCGCGCGCCGCAACTACGGCGTCCTCGTAGAACAGTTCGTAGAAGTCGCCCAGGCGAAACAAAAGCAGGGCATTCGGCGCCTGCTTTTTTGCGGCCACGTATTGCCGCATTAAAGGCGTTGACGGCTCGACCGTCATCTTGCAGGAAAAGATTGGTGGATCAAAAAAGAGAACTCACTCACGCTCAGAAACGGCCTCACGCATAAAGACCGCGGCGGCGGATGGCGTTGGCTACTCGATGGAGCGCCAACATGTACGCAGCAATTCGATTGTTGACCTTGTGCTCGTCCGCGTAACGTGTGACGTCGTTGAAACTCGCGACCATGATCTCTTCGAGACGGCTGTTTACCATTCCTTCGTTCCAGAAATAGCCCTGACGGTCTTGAACCCACTCGAAGTAAGATACCGTGACTCCCCCGGCGTTGGCCAGGATGTCTGGAATAACGAAAACGTTCTTGCCCGACAGGATGGAATCCGCCACATAAGTAGTCGGTCCATTAGCTCCTTCACACAGAATCTTTGCCTTCACGCGATGCGCATTCTGAGAGGTAATTACGTTTTCGCGGGCAGCGGGAATCAACACATCGCAATCGAGCAGAATCGCTTCGTCGCGGTCAACATCTTCGCCCCCGGAAAATCCAACGATCGAGCCGGTCTCATTCCGATGCTCCGCGAGAGCTTCGATGTCGAGGCCCTTGGCGTTGTAGACCGCCCCGTCATACTCCGCAATGCAGATCACCTTGAATCCGCGCTTCGTCATCAACCGGGCGGCCATTCCGCCCACATTCCCGAAGCCCTGGATGATAACGCGGGTGTCTTCAGGAGCCAGACTAAACCGCTTCAGAGCTTCCAGCGTAACGATCATGCATCCTCGTCCCGTCGCCTCCGGACGTCCCAATGAACCCCCGAGCTCAAGCGGTTTGCCGGTGACGACTGCGGTGACGGTGTGCCGCTTGTGCATCGAATAGGTATCCATGATCCAGGCCATGGTCTGTTCATTCGTGTTGACATCCGGGGCTGGAACGTCGCGCTCAGGTCCAATGAACTCACCGATCTCTGCCGTGTACCGCCGGGTGATTCGTTCGAGTTCAGATTCACTCATGAGATGTGGCTCACAGATAATCCCACCTTTGCTACCCCCAAATGGGATGTTGACGACGGCACACTTCCAGGTCATCCACGCTGCAAGCGCGCGTACCTCGTCCAGTGAAACGTCAGGTGCAAAACGAACACCGCCTTTCGCCGGACCGCGCGCTATGGAATGTTGGACGCGATACCCGGTGAATACTTCAATCCGGCCGTCATCCAACATCACTGGGATGTGGACGGTTAACTCCATCGCAGGCTGCTGGAGGACTTTTCGCATCCCGTCGTCCAGATGCAGCAGCTCAGCCGCCTCATTGAAGCGGTGAGTGGCGGATTCCCACGGATTCACCTCTAAATCAAGCAAGTTGGGTGCTTCGATCGCCGAGGCTTGTGCTCCGTCCTGGAGAAGCTCGGCGGCTTGGAGATGATCAACTGCAGGACTTGGGGACATTGTTAAGGGACCTACGCGGGCCCGCTATGTACAGTGTCACGCCCCATGCGTTTCAGTTGCAAGCTTTGAGCTCACCGGAAGGGATAGTACGGGAAATTGAACGGGATCGGTCCGGGATTCGTCTAATTGGGCGACGACACCCGTCCAAGAGATCTTATGACTGCAGACGAACAAAGAATGCTGGCGGACCTAGCCAGCAAAGTTGCGCAAACCCCTGCTCCGCCAAGGGATCCGGAAGCAGAACAGTTCATCCGGACACAAATCGGAAAACGTCCGGATGCTCTTTATCTGATGACCCAAACGGTCTTGATCCAAAACCTTGCCTTGGAACAGGCTCGACGCCAGATACAAGAGTTGCAGGCACGTTCCGGGCAGGCGCAATCCGGCTCTTTTCTGGGCCAAGGTCAGGGCCAGGCTGGAAGCGCAGGTTACGCTCCTCCCTCAGGGCAGAGCTACGCCGGCGGCAATTTCGGATCGCCACAGCCAGGGTATGCGCAGACGAGTGCGCCTCAACCCGGATCGGGTGCCCCGAGTTTTCTGCGCGGGGCAGCGCAGACGGCTGCGGGTGTCGCCGCGGGCGCGCTAGCGTTCGAGGGAATCCGCTCCATGTTCTCTCATCCGGGCTACGGTATGGGCGGCGGTTACGGTATGGGCGGATTCGGCGGTGGCGGCCCGATTGAAGAAACCGTGGTCAATAACTACTACGACAACCCCGGGGGTGGTGCGGACAACTCGAATCTCGATCTGAGTGATAACCGCGATTTTGCCAATGCGGGCGCAAACGACGACTCGGGCCAATACGACGACATGTCCGTCGATGACTCCTCGGATTTCGATCCGGGCGATGGCGGCGGCTTCGGCGACGACGACAACTTCGCCTAAACGTCGGTGACGGCTGTCAGTTGCGGATGTTGGCTGGCAGCTATGCGCAGCTGTCGGTCCAGGTAACTTTGGCGGCTGTCAGCGATCACGCGGCGGGCCTCCCGGGGCCCCGCCCAACCGTCCATCACAGTTTTTGATCCCTGCAGTTCTTTGTAGATCGAGAAGAAGTATTCAATTTCCCGGAGAGTGTGCGGGAACACCTGGTCGAGGGTGTGTATGCTGTCGAAGCGCGGATTTCGATTGGGTACTGCAAGAATTTTCTGGTCGTTTTCTTTCGAATCGACCATGTTCAAGACTCCTACGGGGCGAGCCTCCATAAGACATCCCGTGAAACTCGGCTCGTTAACCAGCACGATGATGTCCAGCGGATCTCCATCCTCGGCAAGAGTTCCCGGTATGAACCCGTAATCTCCTGGGTAATGAAGCGGCGAATATAGAGCTCTGTCGAGTCTGAAGACATCGAGTTCGCCATCGTACTCGTATTTATTCGACGAGTTCTTGGGGATCTCGATGATGACGCGGACGATCTCTGGACAGTCCGAACCCGGGCTCAAATCGTACAGCTTCACGGGATCACTCTATCAGAATATGGACCGTTTCGGAATGCGCCGTGAGAAACTCGATGGCGATGCGTTCTAAGATCCGGTGGGGAGTACTGGGTGTGGCTGGGATTGCTCTTAGGCGAGTAATACCCGGCATGAAAAGGAGTAATTCTCTCGCGATTATTGGTATCGCATCTCGCGATCTCGGCAAAGCTCGCACGGCATCCGAGAGCCTTGGGATACCACGCGCATACGGGTCTTACGAAGACTTACTCGCGGACCCCGACATCGATGCCGTATACAACCCGCTTCCGAATCACTTACACCTGCCTTGGACAGTCAAAGCGGCCGAAGCCGGAAAGCATGTCCTTTGCGAAAAGCCGATCACGATGGATACTGCCGAAGTGCGGTCAATGATCGAGGCGCGAGACCGGACAGGCGTTGTCATCGGGGAAGCCTTCATGGTGCGCACTCATCCCCAGTGGCTACGAACAAAGCAACTCATCGAAGGAGGCGAACTGGGGGAGCTGAAGCTGATCACGAGTAAGTTCAGCTACTTCAATAAAGCGGCCGAGAATATCCGGAACATAAAGGAATACGGCGGCGGTGGGCTGATGGACATCGGTTGTTACCCAGTCACGATGTCGCGCTTTCTTTTTGGCCGTGAACCGAAGCGTGTTCTAGGGCTGTTCGAATTCGACCCTGATTCCGGAGTCGACCGTTTGGCCTCCGGTGTACTTGATTTCGGCGGTGGTCAATCCATTTTTGGCTGCAGTACCCAATTGGTCCCTTCCCAAAACTTTGAGGCGCTCTGCACGTCGGGACGAATCGAGCTTGGAATTCCGTTCAACACTCCGCCGGACGAAGCTGCACAGATCAAGATTGACGATGGCAGCCAGTTGGGCGGCCGGAACGCAAGAACGGAAACGTTCAATGCTTGCGATCAATATCAGCTGCAGGCCGAGGCGTTCGGCGAGGCGATTCAAGGTAAAGCACCGGTCCCGGTGTCGCTTGAGGATGCATTCGCGAACATGGCCGTACTGGGAGCCCTGTTCAAGTCAGGCATGAGTGGCCGTTGGGAAGAGCCGGAACGGCTCTGACGGGCTAGCGTTCCAATAGAGCTTGGATTCGCCGCTTCAGCTCCGGGGAATCGCGTTTCCACCGTGTTCCAGACAATTTGTAGATCCACGAAGAAGTACTCGTGAATCACTAGGGTGCGCATCGCGCGCATATGCTGCCACGCAATATCCGGGTTCCCCTGGAAAGCTTCGAGGTCGCTTATCGGCTGAAGATAGCCCGCACTTCTATGGCTTCTAAGATGTGCTCCAGATGGTCTTTGATGCGCTCCGGCCGCTACACAGCGGCTGCGCTTGGTCCATCACCTCCCGTCTGAACCTGGAGGGCAATCCGTTTGGAGTCAGAACCGAGACTGGTACTCCAAGCAGCTTTTCGGCGTCGACCTTCAGGCCTGCGATATTCAGCAAGCTGGTGGTTGGTGCGGGTTCAACGAGTAGGTCAAGATCACTCTCATCCGTGTCGTGCCGCTGAGGGTCGACCCGAGTGCTCTCGGGTTAGACAGACCGTGCCGTTGGGACAAGCTGGCGCAATTCGTTGCGGTGAGATGTGAGGGCGTGTGAGGGTTTCAATGCCGTTCTGCTCGGTATCTTTGATCGCAGGGTTGCATATCAAGGGATGCCGTCTACGCCTCGACCGTGCTCTCGCACGTAATCTCCGGCATTGTTTTCCCCGCCCAAGTGAAGCGATACCGTTTGTCCTTGCGCACATTACCCACAAGGGCAGGGCGGAAGCAGGCCAGGCAGGTACCGCCGGTGCGCCGAACGCTCCGGTAAATCACCCCTAGCGAACCCGCCTCGAGAAGTTGCTCCGCAAGTTCCTGGGAGGCGATGTAGCTTTCCGGATCGAGCGCCGACTTGAATTCCGAACCTTCCCGCAGATCGTGAAAACTTCCGCTGAAGTCTGCCAGGTAATCGTCATACGTGACGCTGTCTTCGAAACGATTGATTTCGGCGTATTCAACCGATTTGTGAAAAGCGACTTCGGTCTGCGCTGTCTCGAGATCGAACCCTGCGTACCATGCTCCGCGATCCGGTCCATTGAAGCGGGATCCATTGGGGTGGGCGTGAGTGAAGGTCGCGTTGACAACGTGTGAGTTCGGGACACCAAACACCAACTCATCCCGACCGATTTCGGGCAGCAGTCCATCCTCGGCCCAGAGGCGATCGTTCGTAATACCTTCGAGATCAAAGATCGCTTGCAGATGCTGGTCGTCATCAGCAATCCTCACGAGCACGCTCGCGAGGTCCGCATTGTATTTGGAAGGGATGAGGCGGTGAGTATCATATTGCCGTACCGTGCTAACCGGCGGCAGATGCACCGGCTCAGTCACATTCCGCCGCGCCTGGCATCGAGTAACCGGCGCACAATCTGCATCGCGGGTATCCCGCCTCGCGCCATGTATTCAAGCGGTGTTTGCCCCTGGAACAGGCGATTACTGTTTGGAAGCTTTACCCATTCGTCGGCGAGCTTCTCGCCATAAAGGATATTCAATGCTTTGAAAATTCCGATCAGGTAGGAAATCCTGGTGAGCACGTCTCCGTCCAGGATCCGCTCAGGCTGTTTCTTCCAGTTGTAATAAGGCCCGTTCGAGATTCCACCGAGAAGGGCACGCGCGTCTTCGTCCCGAATGCGCCAGCAGCTTGCCAGATTGAAAAATGCCCGCAAGGCGGAATGGCTCAGGCGTTCTCGTTCCGACTTTGACCCGGGTTGCACGAGCGGAGCCGGATTCCACCGGGTTGCCGGGTAGGTCGGCTGGGGTAGCGGCATGAAGTCTCCTGAATAGGAGTTTAGCGCCTCTTGAACGGGATTGTCTAGGCCCGACTTTTACTTTGCGTATTCCGCGTAAAGCTTTTCGATGTTTTTCTTCGGCATGTCGCCGGGGTGCATGATCACCCGATACCGGAATCGCAAGGATTGCCCGGCCGGAAGTTCGTAGCCCCCCTCCTCCTTTGCGTTCGGATCGAAATCTTTCAATCCAAATGGGTTGGCGGCAAACAGCCCATAAGCCCGCGAATGCCAGCGTGTGGGATGGTTGAGGTTCTTGGGGTGATCGAAGATTACGATCCCGACCTTCTGACCGTCGACGGTTCCATCGTAGTCGACCCAGTTGGCTTTTTTACCCCAAACATTCTTCTCTGTTTGGGCACCTTCCGAGTTCGTCATCATTCCGCCATTCTTCTCCGTCATGCTGTCTGCAATGCGGATGGCGAAAAATCCTTCCTTCGTATCCGCGAAATGCATGGTCTGTTTCGCAGTCAAGGTGAAGTCGACATCAATCGTGCGGGTGTCCTGTCCGCCCGTAAAGATCATGGTCCGCTTCTCTTCCATGAACTCCGCGTCATTGGGCCCAAGCCACGCGAAAGAGGCTTCCACCTTCCCTGATTTCTTCCCGGACTTTACCTCGTTCACTTTGCGCAGGACCATTTTGCCGTTTTTGGCCGGGTCATAGTTCTTCGGTTGACCGCTGAGGTACTTGAATTCGTTCTCCCAGAAGTTGACGCCGTTGATTTCCCCGTACCCGACAAATAAGCCGCGATGGTGCTGGTGGTCTCTGGTTTCGCCCGCCACGTTCTCCATAGGGTATTTGCGCGTGACAATCAGACCGGAGGCGGTGCGAAGAGGCGCGAGAAACGGCTTCGGGTAGGTCTTTCCGACGTAGAACTCAGAGAAGGGCTGGCCGTCGATCGACACCGAAATCTGATCGGGGCTGGACTGTTTCACCTCTACCTGAGCCGAAGCAGCGCCGGAAAATAGCGGCGGTGCCAGGAGCATCAGAACACTAAGGCATTGCGAACGAGCGAAGAGCTTAACCATAAACTTGGCCCGATCCAGATCATACCAGCGGTGACGTTCCGGGGCGCCGGTCAAAGTTCGAGATATCATAATGGTCGTTACACCGGAGGAATAGGAGACTATATGGGCCCGATTGGTATGCAGGAGATGATCGCGTTGTTTGTGATCGCGCTTCTGCTGTTCGGTCCTAAGAAACTGCCGGAATTGGGGAAGACGCTTGGGAAGGCTCTGAGCGAATTCAGACGGGCCAAGAGTGAATTAAAAGCGACACTCGAGTCCCATATGAACGAGATCGAGCGCGAGACTCGCCTCGAAAGCAGCAGCGCATCGTCCAGTTCTTATTCTTATCCTTACGACGACTATGGGCAGCACGACTACTCCTACACCTCTTCGTCAACTGAGCAGGTGACCTCCCCAGAGACTCCAGCCCAACTGCCCGTGGCAGCAACCGAGGAGTCGCCGAACGGTAATGCCCCGGCAGCGACTTCTCCGATGCCTGAGCACGCGCCTGTTGCTGATACGGTTCCACGCTCGAACGGCGTGCAACCACTTCCGGTAACGGCCGACAAGGAACATCGAGACTAGCTGCAAGCTGATGCACGACGAATTTGAGGAGCGCGAGCGCTCGGTCCGTGACTCTGCAGCCGCAGGCGAAACGCCCTCGGAATCGCCGAACGGACATGCCCGTTGGGACCCTAGTCCACGACTAGGAGTCGTACCTTCAGACGCATACAGCAGTTCTTCCGAACCATATATTTCGAGTCTCCCGACAGTACCTGAGCCCGTCGTCGAAACGCAACAGCCGCTTGAAGAACAGGCGGCAACTGAGCAGCCCTCCGTCATTGAGCCGGCCGTGCCTGAAACGACCGAACCCGAAACGACCGAACCCGCTCACGCTGTCGAAGTCACCCCATCTGAGGCCATCGAATCGCCGGCTGCTGTCGCCGAAGTTGTGCCGGCACCAATCGCCGCCAGGACGCCGCCTCCACCGCCATCGCCTCCAACCCCGCCCGAAGAGGAAGAGAGCGACGAAGAAGAGGAAGGCATGCTCCGGATGTCCTTTATGGAGCACCTTGAGGAATTGCGCTCACGCATCCTGAAGGCTTTAGGCGGCATGGTAGTCGCCTTCTTCGTGAGCATGTTCTTCACGAAGGACCTCTGGCGAATTGTGTCCGAGCCTGCCGTTTCGGCGCTTACTCACCTCGGAATCAATCCTCCAGAGCTGGTGGCCATCACCCCGATGGAGCAATTCAACATCATCTGGCTCTACATGCCGATTCTGGTGTCCGTGTTTCTAGGGTCGCCGTGGATTGTTTACCAGGTCTGGGCCTTCATATCTCCCGGACTTTACAAGCGCGAAAAGCGTTGGGCTGTTCCGTTCATTCTCTGTACCGCGGGTTTGTTCATTGTCGGTGGAGTATTCGCTTACTTCATCGCGTTCCGATACGGGCTTGAGTTCCTCCTCGGGATCGGGCGAGACGTAAATGTCCGGCCCATGGTGTCGATCAGCGAATACTTCGACCTGTTTGTGAACGTAACGGTGGGCGTGGGCCTTGTTTTCGAGCTGCCGGTCATTATTTTCTTTCTGACGTTGCTCAGGATCGCTTCGCCGCGATTTCTCGTACGGCATAGCCGCTACGCGATCCTCGGTATCGTCGTTCTGGCGGCGATCGTTACTCCCACTCCCGACGTGATCAACATGATGATCTTTGCCATTCCGATGGTCATGTTATTTTTCGTTGGAGTGTTCGCCAGTTATCTCCTGGTGCTTCGGCGTGAAGGCAAGGGTTTCCCGTGGAAGCTCGCGTTGCTGTTCCTGGCAGCGCTGGTCGTGGTCGGCGCGGGCGTCCTCGCGTACCTGGGACACAAGTACGGATTTCATTTCATCCCGCACTGGCCCTTTTTCGCTAAGTGATCCGGTGTGACGGCCCTTCAGTATCGCCAGAGGGCCGCACCGCCAATGAGACCGTCCTCGTTGGGCACGCGGGTTGTGCCTTTGGGAAGCTCGAAATCAATCTTCGTTGCGTTCCCGCCGCCGATGTAGAGGTGATCGTAGTTGAACAGATACTCCAATTGGGCAATCGCCTTCTCGAGGAGCTTGTTCCAACGCTTCCGTCCTAATTTTTTCAGGCCTTTCCTGCCGAAGTATTCTTCGTATGTTTTGCCCTTCACCCAGGGGTGATGTGCGAGCTCCAACCCTGGTACAAGCCTGCCGTCGATGAAAAGCGATGACCCAAATCCAGTTCCCAGCGTAATGACGAGTTCGACGCCTCTTCCTTCGACTGCGGCGAGCCCCTGAACCGCAGCGTCATTCGCGACGCGAACCGGCTTCTTCCATCGCCGCGCGAGGACTCTCTGCAGATCGAACCCAACCCACTTCTTGTCCAGATTGTGGGCCGTCAGTGTTGCGCCTTTCTTCACTACGCCCGGGAATCCTACCGAAGCCCGATCAAACGCGCCGAGGTTCCTGGCGAGTGTATCGAAAATCTCGATGATGGCTTCCGGGGTCGCGGGATTCGGTGTCTCGAATCGTTCCCTGGACGTGATCGGCCGGCCCGCTTCGTTCAGCAAGCATCCTTTCACGCCTGTACCGCCGACGTCCAATGCCAGCGTAATCATGTCTTTTCCGTTCGCCGCCATACCGTCACTGTATACGAATGAATACTCAAGTTTCTGAAGCCAATGGGGTTGCTCTTACGTCCAATTAACAAGGAACGATGAAGCGGGAGTTGCCCGATAGAGGAAAGCAATGAGTCGAAGATTTCGCCCATTCTACGTAGCGGCCGCCGCAGTTGCCGTGGTAGGTCTCTTTGGTACGAAAGTAGTACCAAGAAGCCACACAGAGATCGCGGCAGACACCGCTTCCGTGCAGTCCGTTAGCTTATCTGAGGAGGGATCCGGCTGGCTGGGTCCGCAGGAAGTTTTAGATTCCGGACTTCTCAATCTTGCCCCTGCGATCGCAATTCTGCCGTTTGACGTGGCCCGCTAGGACAGCCCGATCCGGACGCCTCCCTTGTTACACTGAGGCTGTACCCTTGGGAGGTCGTCTAATGGTAAGACTGCAGACTCTGGATCTGCGTATCGGGGTTCGAGTCCCTGCCTCCCAGCCAATAGCCTTTGCATTTTCTGCAAAAGTCCCGCTGAATCAGTAAAAACCTAAAGCCCACAACAGCCTAGCCTGAATCGAGACCAGCCGTTTCTTTAGGCGTGCTTTGGCCTCTTCGATCATTGTAGCCGCAAAATCGAGACAGAGCGGTAGCTATGCGGGTAGCTAATGGGGAGCAAGGCTTGGAGACGCGCATCGCTTTGCCCGGCCCTCTGATCGGGTTTAGGTCAAGGACGCACGTGTGCGCGGATTGCCGAAAGTGGCGCAACGGAAGCCCGACTCCCCACTGAAACAGCGTGCCGTCCCACGGTTCGGAATCGGAGCCGCTGCCAATTCTTCTCACCCAGCTCCCAACCTGGCTCTCGCTAGGGCCGAAAAAGGAGCTGCGGAGTCAAGCTGGAAGTGAATTGTAGACTACGTCCGCTTAACGTGTAGCCGCCAGTACACACACCACTGCTTTCCAAGGCGTAGCGGCTTGCCATTGCATGACACAGCAGAGATGGATTGGTAAGTGCAAAGCACGGCGGAGGAGCTTCCACGAAAACACCCGTAGTCTTGTGTCTCGTCTGTTCAGTTTCCCTCTCCGCCCAGCAGGCACAAGACCCGCTCACCGATCAACGCATAGCTACTCTGGTCACATCCGGGGTCAACATTCAAGAGGTCCTTCGGATCATAGGGTCTGCACCTCAGATAAATTTCGACCTTACTCCCAGTGCAACCGACGCGATGATGAAGGCGGGTGTATCGGAACAAGTGATCAAGGCAATGGCGGCTCGGGAGGCTGGAACGCAAGCGCCTATCTCCTCGCCAGCCCTCACCGCTGCGCACGTCAAGCCCGATAATACGGCAGCAGCTCCGACGAATCCAGCGGGTGCAACCAACCCCGCGACAGCCACGCGGGTGGCAGCTCCGATCTCTGAACCGAGAGCCCCCGTCGCGTACAGCGTGGGGCAGCAGAGTGAAGGACACAAGCTCACTTACGACGGCGGGTCCATACCCGATCTGAAGACGGGAGCGGATGTGAAGCTGTACCTAGGTCAGAATCAGATTCGTATTCTCAAGGGTGGATCGGCTCTGGTCACGTTGCCCGCCTCTGCCATCACCGAGGTTAGTTATGGGCGGGATGTTCACCGACGTGTAAGTGCGGCAATCGGACTTGCCACGATTTCATTTGGCGTTGGCGCACTAATGGCACTCACAAAGTCAAAGAAACACTTCATAGGCATCACATGGGACGACGCGGGGAACAAAGGTGGGGCTGCGTTCTAGGCTGATAAGAACGACTATCGAGGCGTGCTTGCCGGACTAGAAGGGTTAACAAGAAGGCAGGCGGTTAACTCCAGCACCATGACCGTCCATAACTAATTTGGCAGATTGTGCTCCATTGGCGGTCCAGCAGAAGAGTCCCCGACCTGGCTCTCACTAGGACCGGACAAGGCTGGAGCGGCAATTCTGCGCGGCATCCATTCATCACTGAGCGCAAGCCGAGGTGACGGTGAGCCAACCCGCCAGGTTCACCGGTCACCTGGATCAGAGTGTGATAAAGCCGTGAGTAAGGAATCCTTCGCATGCGCTTTGTTCTTTCGTTATTGATTGGTCTAATGTTTGGACAGAACCCGCTCCTCGGCGACACTCTCTACACAGTCACTGATATTGGTTCACTGGAAGGCAATTCGACATCCGGCACCAGCCTTAACAACGCCGGCCAGGTGACTGGGTCGTCCATTATCTCCGAGGGTGCGAGTCATGCGTTCCTTTATAGCGACGGAAGAATGACAGACCTAGGCACTTTGGGAGGACTTTCAAGCACGGGCGCGGGCATCAACAATTCGGGGCAGATAACCGGTACTGCGGATACGAGTGACGGATTCTCCCATGCTTTTCTCTACAACAATGGGGTGATGGCGGATTTAGGGACGCTGTCAAGAGACCGTTACAGCGGGGGTAACGCGATCAATGACTCGGGGCAGGTGACAGGATTTTCTGCTTTCGCACAACGTCCCGATTTAAGTAATCCTACCCATGCCTTTCTGTACACCGGTGGCCAAATGCGGATACTCGGCACTCTGGACGGCAATGATGGTGGGGGCACTGCAATAAACAACCAGGGCCAAGTGGCCGGTTACTCGGTTAGCAGCGACGGTACTCAGCGCGCTTTTGTGTTCATGAACGATCAAAGAACGGATTTGGGGACCTTGGGGGGGAGGGTTACTGGGGCGTCAGGCATCAACGAGTTGGGACAAGTCGTAGGAACATCTCGAACCGAGATCGCTCTCGCAGATCACGCATTTCTGTATGCTGATGGACGATTGACCGACCTCGGCACACTGCCGGCACCATTTAGCTCCGGATCGCCTGCTAGTAGCTCCGCCCGAGACATTAATGATTCGGGGCAGGTGGTCGGAAGTTCGCAAATTTTTTTTCGGGGTAATTTCCACGCTTTTTTGTACACCAACGGGAGCATGATTGACCTCAACGATCTGATTGACCCAGCTCTCGGCATAGCCCTGTCGGCGGCTACAGCGATTAATGATCAAGGTCAGATACTTGCAAACGGTGTTAGGGGCGCGAATAATTTCGGTAGCGCTTACCTGCTCACTCCAGCGGCTAACGTCGTACCGGAACCCCATAGGTTGCCTATACTCGGCCTTGCGCTGGTCGGAGCTTTTAGCCTGCTTGGGCGATTACGAAAAGGACTTTGCTCACAGTCTTTAGCCAGGTTGTAAGTGAAGAATGCGGTCTCGGCCCGCCTGCGATCCGGAATGTATTGAGGTGTATGGT
>Ga0308176_10001872_pt1 | contig 13241 bp, 14 predicted proteins | sample PhyCR2_3_FD_203890 | JGI IMG/M metagenome (GOLD analysis project Ga0308176, IMG submission 203890) | Soil microbial communities from UC Gill Tract Community Farm, Albany, California, United States - DLSLS.C.R2 | ecosystem: Environmental > Terrestrial > Soil > Agricultural land | place: USA... | reverse complement strand
CCACGACCACCAGCTCGTGGGTGATCTCGAAGGACTCCTTGTTCGTAAAGGCGATCGTGAACGGCTTGCCCGCCGCCACCGTGTCCGGCATCCCCTGGTAGGTGAACTTCGACACCGACACCTGGTATGTCGGCGCGGCGGCGGCCTGCGGCGCCGGGGCCGAAGCGGCCGCGGTGAAGGCCTTGGCCATGCCGATGGAGGCGTGTACGGGGCCCTTGCCACCGCCGGCCTTACCCTCCTGCCAGCAGGCGATGGCGTAGTTGCCGGCCGGCAGCTGGAAGGTGCCCACACCGGTCGCTCCGGTATTCACCTCACCGATCTCGCCGAAGTGCAGCCAATCGTCCTCGCTATCGGGTCCCTTCGCCTTGGCGTCGGCGATCAGGCTGTCGAGGGTCTTGCCGGAGGGCAGGGCCACGACCACCAGCTCGTGGGTGATCTCGAAGGACTCCTTGTTCGTAAAGGCGATCGTGAACGGCTTGCCCGCCGCCACCGTGTCCGGCATCCCCTGGTAGGTGAACTTCGACACCGACACCTGGTAGACCGGAATGCCCGCGGACGCGGCCTTGGCCTTGGTGGCGGTGGTGGATGTGTCGTTGCGTCCCTTGGCGCAGCCGCCAAGGGCCAGCGCTGTGCACACAGCTGCAACCAGCGTCGTGATGACCAGCCAGGACCTATGGTTGCTGCTCTCGCCGGAACGCGGCCGAGCCTTCGCCGACATGGCCTCTCCTTCCGGGCGTTCCCGGACCCGTTCCGGCATGCCGGCATCGGGCGCACCCTAGGCTCGGTGGGTCCGGTTGCGGGCCGGAGACCTGGTGTGTCAGCCCCGTAGTAACGTCCACCGGCCCTCCTGAAGCTCAAGATGAGGTTTCTGTCAGCCAGGCGACCCCGACGCTGACAGATTCGTCATCTCCGGCAGGTCGAGGAGACCGTGGGTGAGGCTGGAGCAGCCAGTCTCGGTCCAGCCGGACGGGGGTCATCGTGTTCGGGCTCGGCGATGCGCTCGCGGCATGGGTGCTCAACCCCGTGCCGTTCGTGGGCGTGGTCGTCGCGGCGGCCGGCTACGCCGCGGCCGTTCGTGCCGCGGCCCGGGGTCCCCGCAGTGCGCCGTGGCCGCAGCTGCGCACGGCGGCATTCGGCGGTGGGCTGCTGGTGGTGCTCGTCGCGACCTGTGGTCCGCCGGACGCGTTCGCCGATGTCTCCTTCACTGCCCACATGGTCCAGCACCTCCTTCTCCAGTTGGTGGCAGCACCACTGCTCGTTCTCGGCATGCCGGTTACGCTGCTACTCCGCGCCGACACCCGATGGCTTCCGAGGCGGCGGCTTGGGCGCGCCCTGCGCACGCCTGCGGTGCGGGTGGTCTGCCTGCCGGCGGTGACGTTCGCTGCCTTCGCCGTGGTCCTCGTAGGCAGCCACCTGCCCGCTGCCTACGACCTGACACTCCGGAACGACACGGTCCACGAGGCTGAGCACGCCCTGTACCTGGTCGCCGCCTGCCTGTTCTGGTGGACGGCGATAGGCCTGGATCCGGCCCCCGCCCGGCCCGCGCATCCGACGCGGCTGCTGTACCAGTTGCTGATCATGCCGGTGATGGCCTTCCTCGGCGTTGCCATCGCTGGAGCGGACCGGGTCCTCTATCCCTACTACGAGGACAACCCGCCCCCGTGGGGGGCGAGTCCTCTGCGCGACCAACAGACAGCCGGGACGCTGATGTGGATCTCGGGCATGGTGATCATTCCCCCGCTGCTGGTCCTGGTGCTGCTGCGCTGGCTCGACCAGGAGGAACGGAACGCCGTCCGGGCGGCCGTGAGGTCCAGCACCGTGCCGGCCCGAAGCTCGCCATGATGACCCGCCGACCGTGGGGACGCCGATGACCGGCCATGCAGTCTCACGTCCGTCCCGACGGACGAGCCCGACGGGGGCCGCGGCGGCCCGCGGTCCCGGCCAGCTGCTACTCGCCTACGTCGCTCTGACGAAGCCGCGCATCATCGAACTGCTTCTCGTCACAACCGTGCCACCGATGGTGCTAGCTCGGCACGCGATTCCGCCGATCGGCCTTGTCGCGGCCACGCTCGTCGGCGGCACGCTCACCGCGGCCAGCGCCAATTCGGTCAACTGCTACCTGGATCGCGACATCGACGCATTGATGCGCCGGACGGCCCGCCGGCCGTTGGCCGCAGCGAGCGCAACGCCGATCCGTCCGGTTCAGGCACTCCTGTTCGGACTGTGTCTCGGTGTGCTCGGCACGGCGCTGCTCGGTCTCGCGGTGAACCTGCTCGCGGCGGGCCTCGCGGCCGGAGCGATCGTGTTCTACGTCTTCGTCTACACCCTCGGGCTTAAGCGGAGGACTCCCGCCAACATCGTGGTCGGAGGTGCGGCCGGTTGCTTCCCCGTCCTGGTCGGCTGGGCTGCGGTGACCGACTCGATCGGCCTACCGGCGGTGTTGCTCGCTCTGCTCGTGTTCATGTGGACGCCGCCGCACTTCTGGTCGCTAGCGATGAAGTTCCGTGACGACTATGCGGCCGCGGGTGTACCCATGCTGCCCGTGGTCGCCGGGCCCGAGGTGGTCGCCCGCAAGATCCTGCTCTACGCGTACCTGACCGTCGGCGTCTCCCTCACGCTGATCCCCGCGGCGGGAGCGCTGTACGGCGCCTGTGCCGTCGTGGCCGGTGCGAGGTTCCTGGCCGAGACACACCGGCTGCGGAGGGCGGTCAAGACCGGTACCGACGTCCAGCCCATGAGGCTGTTTCACGCCTCGATCACGTACCTGGGCGTGCTCTTCGTCGTACTCGCGATCAGCGCGGCGATTTGACGCTCACCAGGCGGCCGCGACCGCGACCCGAGGTGGCGTCACCGGGATCGGCGCAGTCGGGCTTGTTTCTCGGCCTGTCCACCGGCACCAGCACCTGACGGTCAGGACGCCGGCAGCGACAGCACGGTCTTGCCGTTCCAGATGACCTCGAACTTCGAGATCTTGTCCCGGGTCACTGGCACGACCATGTCCACCTTGTACGGGTGTCCGGACAGCACCGGCCACGAGTCGATCCAGTGCGGCGGGCTGCCGTCCGTCGGCACGTAGCGCAGGTTGTACGTCGGCGGGGAGTCTTTCTCGTCAGAGAGGGGCCCCGAGTACTGACACGTCATCGCGATCCTGGTGCCGCCGGGGACGTCTGTGATCACCGCGCTGGCGGCGACCGGCAGCCCCGTCTCGGCCTTGATGAACGGCTGCGGCGCCGGCGGCTGGGCGACGACCGCGGCAGGCTCGTTGACGATCGCCTCGGTGATGCCGGCGCTGCCGGCGGCGACCGCAAGCGCGGCAGCGATGCCGACGATGGCCGTGCGGCGCCGGCGGGACCTGCGCTCCACGCCGGCCTCGGACAGCAGGGCCGGCAGCACCGATACCGGCGGCGGCGGCTCCGGCGAGCCCTGCAGCACCGCGGGCAACTCGCCTGCCGGCAGCCGGGACAGCAGGCCGGGCAGCCCGGCGAACTCCTGCACCTCCGACCGGCAGTGCCCGCAGGTCGCCAGGTGTTCCTCGAAGGCCCGGCGGTCCTCCGGCGGCAGCGCGCCGAGGACGTACGGGCCGGCGTCATGTGTGAAGCGGTCAGTCATGCCGTCACCCCCCTCTCCTCGAGCGCGAGCCGCAGGGCTCGCAGTGCGTAGTAGGTCCTGGACTTCACCGTGCCGGCGGGGATGCCGAGCCGCTGCGCGGCCTGGGCGACGCTGCAGCCCCGGTAGTAGCACTCCAGCAACACCTCCCGGTGCTGCTGGCTGAGCTGCCGCAACGCGTCCGCGACCAGCCAGGACTGCACCGCGGCGTCCGCGTGGTCCGGGCTGGCCAGCTCTGGCACCTCGTCGGTGACGACCTCGGGTCTGACCTTGCGGGCGCGCCACTCGTCGATGAGCACGTTGCGGAGGGTGGTGAACAGCCACGGTCGGGGCGAGCCGCGCTCGGAATCCATCACCTCGGGGTGCTTCCAGGCGCGCAGCAGCGTCTCCTGCACCGCGTCCTGCGCCCGGCCGGAATCACCGCCGGTGAGCCGCATGGCGTATCCCCACAGGGCCGGCGCATGCTCGTCATGCAGCAACCGGAGCACCTGCTCGTCCGCACTCAACGCTGTCACCTCCCGATCCGTCCGCTGGTACGGTGCCCGCGGCCGCTCGGTTCAGTGAACCTCAGGAAGGGGGTCTGTCGTTGTGGCGGGAATGAAGCGTCTTCTCCGGCTGGCCGTCGCCGCGGGGGCCCTCACTGCGGCCATTGCGGCGTGCTCGTCCGGCGACGACTTCTCGGGGTCGGCGGCGCCCACCGTCGCGACGACCTCGAGTGCGGCCGCGCCGACGACGAGCGCGCCCGGGGGCGGAGAAGCCACCGACTCCGACGACAACGGCCTGGCCGCTGCCAGCGGCACCATCACCATCCAGAACTTCGCCTTCGGCGCGCCGTTGACGGTCCGGCCGGGTGCCATGATCAAGATCACCAACATGGACGCCGCGGCCCACGACATCGCCTCCGACGACGGGGGGACCTTCCGCACCCCGCTGCTCAACCACGGCGAGAGCGCGACGTTCACCGCGCCGACCCAGCCCGGGACATACAAGTTCAGCTGCACCGTGCACGCGCAGATGCGGGAGATCGGCACGCTGATCGTGACCGGCTGACTAGCCGCGGTCGCGCACCCCGGTCCGTTGGGGACAGGGCCGTGCGGTCCTCCCCATCGCGTGACGATCGCTGGCAGGATTGGCCGGTGGCCTCCGACGACGTGACCCGGCGGCTGGACGAGGTGCGCTGGTCGACCGAGGGCCTGCTGGATGCGCTGCGGGAGCGGCCACCGACCGACTCCTGGGCGCGCCAGCCGTCGCTGCTGCCGGGTTGGACCCGCGGGCACGTGCTGAACCACTTGGCGCTCAACGCCGAGGCGATGATGCGCACGCTGTCCGGCACCGTCCGCGGCCAGAGGATCCCCATGTACGACAGCGAGGACGCCAGGGCGGCCGACATCGAGGCCGGCGCCGGACGGTCGGCCGCGGAGCTGGCAGCCGACGTGATCGACAGCGCGCACCGGCTGGAGCAGACCTGGTCCAGGCTCGACGACGACGACTGGCAGCACGACGCGGCGACCCGCGAAGGCGCCGTGCCCGCGATCCGGCTGATCGGGATGCGCTGGCGCGAGGTGGAGATCCACCGCGTCGACCTGGGCGACGGGTACGGGCCGGGCGACTGGCCGGCGTCGTTCGTCGCCCCGCTGCTGCCCTCGCTGCTCGACCCGCGCCGGATCGGGCCGCGGCTGCCGGCCGGGCTGACCGTCGAGGTGGTCAACACCGACTCCGGGCAGCGCTGGCTGGTCGGCGAGGACGCGCCGGCCGCAGCCGGGACCGCACGCTCGGCCCGGGCGGCGGCGGTGCGGTCCGCGGCACCCCCGCCGGTACGGGTGGTCGGGCCGTCCTGGGCGCTGGTCAGCTGGCTGGTCGGGCGGCCAGCCCCGGTCCGCGCCGAGCTCGGCGAGCTGCCGGCGCTACGGGCCTGGACCTGAGTAGCCGGCCCCCCATGGGGTAGGTCCCACTCGTCCGTCGGGGACTGGACGAGCGGGTGGAGTGTTCGCGGATGAGCATGCGTGGCTGGGCGGTCGGCGTGGCGTCGACCGCTGCCGTGGTGGCCGGGCTGGTGGGGATCCAGTCCGGAATCGTCGGTACCGCGGCGCTGCCGATCCTGCCGCACCGGGCGGTCGCGCCCTCGGTGCCGGGCGGGGCCGAGCTGCCCGCCCCGGCCGAGGTCGGCGCGCCGCCGCCGAGCGCGGGGACGGTGCAGGAGGCACCGGTCGTCAGCGCCGAGGTGGCGCCGGAGCAGCGCACCGGTCAGCGGCCGGCGAAGCGGGCCGAGCACACCGAGAAACAGGCCAAGCCGGATAAGGACAAAGACGAGAAGGCCGGCGAAGGTCCCGGCCACGATTCCGGCAAGGACCCGGGCAAGGACTCCGGAAAGGACCCGGATCACAAATGACGCCGGCGCTCAGGTGCCGGGGGTGAGCGCGCGCAGGGCGGTCTGCACGTCGGCGGCCCTGGCGTCCAGGTCAGCCCGGGACGGGCGGCCGGGCTTGTAGCCGATCTTCACCCCGTCGCCCTTCCAGCGCGGGATCACGTGCAGGTGGACGTGGAAGATCTCCTGCCCGGCCGCGGCCCCGTCGGCGACGAAGAAGTTGACCCCGTCGGTGCGGATCGGCGACCGCCGCAACGCCGCGGCCAGCCGCTGGCCCACCCGCCACAGCTGCGCGCCGGCCTCGACGTCGAGCTCGGTCAGGCTCTCCGCGTGCACCCGAGGCACGACCAGCAGGTGCCCCGGCGTCATCGGGTTGATGTCGAGGAACGCGACCGTCGTGCTGTCCGCGTACGCGATGCTCGCCGGCGCCGTCCCGGCCACGATCTTGCAGAAGACACAGCCCACGCCGGCAAGCCTGCCAGGTTTATCGCGCCGTTGAGGTTCGGCTGGGCCGGCGTTGTCCTCGTCCGACCGAGAGTGGTCCCCGTCGGCAGGACAACGACCAGGAGGACAGAGATATGCGGTATGTGAAGACATGGGCGGTGGCCGCCGCGGCGGCAACGGTCGTCGGCGGTCTGGGCGTCGGCGTCGGCGTCGCGCAGGCGGCCGGCAGCGCGTCGTCGCCGGCGGCGCAGGCGGTGCTGACCAGCTCCTCGCAGACCAGCCGCGAGGCCGAGGCCCGCGGGCGCGCCGCCGAGGGCGAGGCGGCCCGGCACGAGGCCGAGGCGGAGCGCCAGGCCGCCGCGAAGCGGGCGGCGGCGGCCAAGCTGGCCGCGAAGAAGGCGGCGGCGAAGAAGGCGGCGGCCGCCAAGGCCGCGACCGCGCGGCACGAGGCCGAGGCCCGCGGCCGGGTGGCCGAGGGCGAGGGCGCACGGCACGAGCCGGAGGCCCGCGGGCGGGTCGCCGAGGGCGAGGCGCCGAGGCACGAGCCGGAGGCCCGGGGTCGGGTCGCGGAGGGTGAGACGCACGCCCGGCACACCGGCGTCGACGACACCGACCGCGCCAGCCGGGCGCCCGAGCCGGGCGACGACGACGGTGGCCGGCGTGGCGGCTCGGGCCGGGGCGGTGCGGACGACCGCGGCGGCGACGACCACGGCTCCGGCGGGCACGGCTCCGACGACTGAGCCGCGGACCAGCAGGAGGCACAGCAGCGATCACGGAGGCGGGGGGCCGAGCCAGACCACCGCACGCAGCCCGGACGGCTGCGCGGCGGACAGGTCGAGCCGGCCCCCCGCCTCCTCCGCCGTCCGTCGGACGATGTCAAGGCCGAGCCCGGTGGACGAGCCGCCGGACCGGCCGCGGTCGAGCAGCGCCGGATCCTCTATCCCGGCGCCGGAGTCCTCCACCACCACCGCCGGCACCGGCCCGGGCCGTACGGACACGGCGAAGCCGCTGCCGACTGGGGTGTGCGCGAAGACGTTGCCGAGCAGCGCGTCCACGGCGGCGGCCAGGTCGTCCGGGGACACCGGCACGGACACCGGCTCGTCCGGAAGCTCCTGCCGTACCGGCCGCTCCTGCTCCTCGGCCAGCACCGACCAGAACTCGACCCGGTCCCGGACCACGGCGGCCGCGTCCGCCACCGCACCGGTCTCCCGGCCCGGCCGGCGCGCCTGCGCGATCACGTGGCTGACCATCCGCTCGACGCCGGCCACCGAGGCGAGCATCCGCTCCGCCTCGTCCGGATCGCGCAGGCCCTCGGCGTCCAGCCGCAGCGCGGTCAGCGGCGTCCGCAGCCGGTGGGACAGGTCGGCGGCCGCCTCCCGCTCCTGCTGCAGCAGGTCCTTGATCCGGTCGGCCAGCCCGTTGAGCGCGTCGGCGATCCGGCGGACCTCGGCCGGGTTCGCCGGCGTCGCCCGGGCGGACAGGTCGCCTGCGCGCAGCGTGTCGGCGGTGCCGGCCACCGACAGCAGCGGCCGCACCAGGCCCCGCCCGATCAGCCCGGCCACCAGCCCGGCCCCGGCGAGCAGCACAGCACCCAGCACGATCAGCGCGAGCGACGCCCGCCCGACACCCTTGTGCAGCTCCGCGTCCGGCACGAACGTCCGCACCACCGCGGTGAGGCCTTGGCCGTTGATCACCGGTACCAGGACCGCCAGGCCGCCGGCCACGTCGTAGGTGGCCGCCACCTGGTTCGCCGCCGTCGCGGCGACCGTCGCGTCGGGCTGCACCGTCGGGGGCTGCACGCTCGTCACCCGATCCTGGGTGAAGCGGAACACGGCCGTGTTCGGCTGGGTCTGCAGTGTCGAGCTGAGCACCGACTGATCCCCGGTGACCAGGGCGGCGGTGGACTGCGCCTGCACGGTGGCCTCGATCGTCGCCTGGCTCGCGGCCACGTTCCGCACCAGCGAGAGCAGCGGGACCAGGAACGCGATCACGACCAGCGAGGTGACCGCGAGCGTCAGCAGGACGATCCGCCGGGTCATGTGTCCGCGTCCGGGTCGATCAGCTTGACCCCGACCCCCCGTACGGTCTGCAGGAAGCGCGGCTCGGCGGCCGTCTCGCCGAGCTTCCGGCGCAGCCAGGACAGGTGCACGTCGACGGTCTTGTCCGCGCCCCCGTACGGCTGCTGCCAGACCTCGGCCATCAGCTGCCGCTTGCTCACCACCCGGCCGGCCCGGCCGGCCAGGTAGGCGAGCAGGTCGAACTCCATCCTGGTCAGGTCCAGCGGCCGCCCGTCGAGCGTGACCACCCTGGTGGACCGGTCGACCGACAGGCCGCCGACCGTCAGCTCCGGGTCGGGGTCGTCGGCCGTCCGGCCACGCCGCAGCACCGCACGCAGCCTGGCCTCGAGCTGCTCCGCCGAGAACGGCTTGACCACGTAGTCGTCCGCGCCGAGGTCGAGCACCCGGACCATCTCGTTCTCGTCGTCCCGGGCGGTCGCCACGATCACCGGCACCGCGCTGATGCCGCGGATCATCCCGAGCACCTGGGTGCCGTCGACGTCGGGCAGGCCGAGGTCGAGCACGACGACGTCGGGCGAGCGTGAGGTGACCAGTTCGAGCCCGGCCATCGCGGTGGGGGCCGCGTAGACGGCGTGCCCGCGGCGGGACAGCGCCCGCTCCAGGGCGGTCCGGATGGCAGGGTCGTCCTCGATCAACACCAGCACCGACACGCCGCAGACCCTACGGTCTTGACTGCGGCACTGGGCCGGATACAGCACCCCTTTAGGGGCGATTTAGCGCAGGAGCCGGCGCGGGCGGCGAGCATGGACGGGTGCGTATGGGATTGCTCGCCATCGGTGGATGGCTCGTCGCGGCGGTGCTGGCCGTCGGCATCTCCTGGTCGGCCATCGACGTCGTCCGGGACTCGGTGGGCGCCAGCCAGCCGGTGGCGACGACCCTGCCGCCGCCGAGCGAGGCGTCCACATCGGCGAGCCCGAGCAGCACCCGGCCGACCGCCGCACCCACCGCGAGCGGCCCCGTGGTCAAGACCGGTCAGGGCGGCACCGTGACCGCGCGGTGCGTGAACGGCCAGCCGCAGATCGTCAACGCCGCGCCGCGGCAGGGCTTCCGGGTCGAGTCCGACGACAGCGGCAACGAGGTGCAGTTCCGCTCGTCCGACCACCGCACCGAGATGAAGGTTAGCTGCTCCGGCCTGACCGCGACGGTGCAGGTCGACGAGCACTCCAACGGCGGTGGCGGAGGCGGCGACGGCGGTGGCGACGACCACGGTGGCGGCGGTGGCGGCTCCGGTTCCGGCCGTGGCGGTGGGCACGGCTGAGCAGCCGGCTCCGGCCCGGGACCGCTCAGCCGCCGGCTCCGGCCGGGACCGCTCAGCCGCCGGCTCCGGCCCGGACGGCGGGGACGGCTGCGTCGCGGGTCAGCCGGGTGCGAACAGCGAGGCGCGGTCGGCCAGGTCGAGGACCGGTTGCGGCACGACGCCGAGAATGATCGTCGCGGCCACGCCGATCCACAGCGCGGTCATCGTCAGCGGCGACGGCAGCGCGATCGTCGGGCCGTCCGCCGCGGGTTCCGAGAAGTACATGAGCACGATGATCCGCACGTAGTAGAACGCCGCGACGGCCGAGGCGATCAGCGCGATGACGACCAGCGGCGCGGCCACCGGGTAGCCGGCCCGGAACACCACGAACTTGCCGGTGAAGCCGCTGGTCAACGGGATGCCGGCGAGGGCGAGCAGGAACAGCGTGAACACCGCCGCCAGCCAGGGTGAGCGGCGGGCCAGGCCGGACCACTGGGACAGGTGAGTGGCCTCGCCCTCGGCGTCCCGGACCAGCGTCACCACGGCGAACGCGCCGATCGTCGTGAACCCGTACGTCAGCAGGTAGAACAGGGTGGCCGACACGCCCTGCCGGTCGAGCGCGATCAGGCCGACCAGGATGAAGCCGGCGTGCGCGATCGACGAGTATGCCAGCAGACGCTTTACGTCGGTCTGGGTCAGGCCCAGGATCGTGCCGACCGCCATCGTGATGATCGCGACGACCCAGATGACCGGCCGCCAGTCCCACCGGGTGGTGGTGAACGCGACGTAGAGCACCCGCATGATCGCGCCGAACGCGGCCACCTTCGTGCAGGAGGCCATCAATGCGGTCACCGGCGTCGGTGCGCCCTGGTAGACGTCCGGCTGCCAGACGTGGAACGGCGCGGCTCCGGCCTTGAACAACAGGCCGATCAGCAGCAGCGCGAGGCCGCCGAACAGCAAGATGTCACTGTTCTCCGAACTCCCCGTGGCTCGCAGGATCTGCTGCAGGTCGACCGAGTCGGCGTAGCCGTACAGCAGCGCGACCCCGTACAGGAAGAAGGCCGAGGCGAAGGCGCCGAGCAGGAAGTATTTCACCGCCGCTTCCTGGGACAGCAGCCGGCGCCGCCGGGCCAGCCCGCACAGCAGGTAGAGCGGCAGCGACAGGACCTCGAGCGCGACGAACATGACCAGCAGGTTGTTGGCCGAGACGAAGACCATCATCCCGGCCATCGCGAACGACGACAGCGGAAACAGCTCGGTCTGGATCCGGGTCGAGGTGAGCATCCGGCGGTCCCGGGCGCTGCCGGCGACCACGGCGGCCTGGGCGACGAACGCACCGCCGCCCACGTCGACCGAGCGCTCGGCCAGCAGCAGCGTCGACATCAACCCGAGCACGAGCAGCGTGCCCTGCAGGAACAGCGCCACCCCGTCGATCGCGATCGCACCGTCGGCGGTCAGCTCGCTCTTGCCGGCCACCCGGACCACCGCGACGAGCGCGGCGACGAGCCCGACCAGCGCGACCGCGACCTGGGTGCCCCACCGGCTCTCCCGCGGCACGAACGCCTCGACGAGCACACCGAGGCAGGCGGCGCCGATCACGATCAGCACCGGCAGCATCCCGGAGTACGACAGGGACGGCACCGTGATGGAGTCCGCCGCCAACAGCACCGGGGTCACCGGCCGCCTCCGTTCTGCGCGCCGACCGGGACGGTCGGGGCCGGGTCGGTCTGCCCGGCGTCCTGCATGGTCCGGGTCACCGCCGGGTTGATCATGTCCAGCACGGGCTTCGGGTACACGCCGAGGAACAGGATCAGCGCGATCAGCGGGGCGAGCGCCCACACCTCGCGGCCGCGCAGGTCCCTGAACCCGCGGGTGGCCAGCCCGCGCGGCGGCCCGTGCGAGACGCGCTGCACCAGCAGCAGGCTGTAGAGCGCGGCCAGGATGATGCCGGCCGTCGCGATGACCGCGTACGCCGGGTGCCGCGAGAAGGTGCCGAGCAGCACCATGAACTCGCTGATGAACGTCGACATGCCGGGCAGCGCCAGCATCGACAGCGCGGTCACCAGCAACAGTCCGGCGAGGATCGGCGCCACTTGCTGCACGCCGCCGTAGTCGGCGATCATCCGGCTGCCGCCGCGGGCGATCAGCATGCCGACCACGAGGAACAGCGCGCCCGTCGACAGCCCGTGGTTGACCATGTAGAAGGTCGCGCCGGCCAGGCCCTGGGTGGTGAACGCGAAGATGCCGAGGGCGATGAAGCCGAAGTGGGCCACCGACGTGTATGCCACCAGCCGCTTCATGTCCTTCTGGCCCATCGCCAGCAGCGCCGCGTACAGGATGCCGATGACCGAGAGCACCAGGATCAGCGGTGCGTAGTAGCGAGACGCGTCCGGGAACAGCGGCAGGCAGTAGCGCAGGAAGCCGAACGTGCCGACCTTGTCGAGCACCCCGACCAGGAGCGCGGCCCCGCCGACCGGCGCCTCGGCACCGGCGTCCGGCAGCCAGGTGTGGAACGGCACCAGCGGCGCCTTGATCGCGAACCCGACGAAGAAGCCGAGGAACAGCCACTTCTGCAGGCCGGGGTCGATGTCCCCGGCGACCAGCTGGCTGAAGTCGAACGTGCGGGCGCTGGTGGCGAAGTAGAGCCCGATCACCGAGGCGAGCATGACCAGCCCGCCGAGCAGCGAGTAGAGGAAGAACTTGACCGCGGCGTACTGCCGGCGCGGGCCGCCGAACGACCCGATCAGGAAGTACATCGGGACCAGCATGGCCTCGAAGAACACGTAGAAGAGGAAGACGTCGGTGGCCGCGAAGACCCCGATCATCATGACCTCGAGCAGCAGCAGCAGGCCGAAGAACGTCTTCGGCTGACCGCGGCGGGTGCCGGGCACCCGGGTCGGGGCGGTGTCCGCGTCGGTGACCAGCACCGTGTCGGAGGCGGCGAGGATGTCCACGTCGTCGTCGCGCGGCCGGTCCAGCACGGCGGTGGTCGTCCCGGCGCCGCCGCCGGCGGGCGGGCTCACCGCGGCCGCGGCGGCCCGGGCCGCCACCCCCGCGGTCGCCGGCGCCTCGGCGTCGACCCGGCGGTCACGATCGCTCCAGGACGCGATCACCACCGACGGCACCAGCACCGCGGTGAGGGCGATGAGCACCAGGGCGATCCCGTCCACGCCGAGCGAGAAGCTCACCCCGAGCGCCCGGATCCACTCGTACGACGTGACGAACTGGAACCGGTCCGGCGAGTCGTCGGTGAACGCGATGCAGAGGCCGATCGTGATCGCCAGCGTCGCCAGCGAGAACAGCAGCGTCACCTGCTTGGCCAGCAGGTCGCGGCCGCGGGGCAGCGCGAACACGACGATCGAGCCGACCAGCGGCACCAGGCCGAGGACGAGCAACATCAGACGAACCTCACTGCCAGCAGGGACGCCACGACGAGCAACGAGCCGCCGAGCATCGACAGGGCGTACGAGCGGACGAAGCCGGTCTGCAGGCGGCGCAGCCGGCCCGAGCT
>Ga0308176_10001870_pt1 | contig 13246 bp, 12 predicted proteins | sample PhyCR2_3_FD_203890 | JGI IMG/M metagenome (GOLD analysis project Ga0308176, IMG submission 203890) | Soil microbial communities from UC Gill Tract Community Farm, Albany, California, United States - DLSLS.C.R2 | ecosystem: Environmental > Terrestrial > Soil > Agricultural land | place: USA... | reverse complement strand
GGTGGACGACACCGGAGACGAGGAGACCGCGGACGCGGCGCAGGCAGGAGGCTGTACCGAGATCGACGCGTTCGAGGCGCCCCGCGCGCTGGCGATCGCGCCCGACGGATCGGCGCTGTTCACGACCAGCTACTCCGCGGTCTCGATCCTGCACCGAGATCCGGCCGGCGTCCTGACGGACGGGGGCTGCCTGGCGCAGGAGGACGATCGCTGCGGCGCGGCTGCGGTCCTCGGCGCGCCCGCCGACCTCGTCGCCGCGGGCGGGCAGGTCTACGGCGTCGGCGGCAATCTCGTCGCGACGCTCGCCCCCGCGCCGGCCCTATCGGCCGCCGGCGACGGCACGGCGACGGTGAGCTGCGCGGTGGCGTGCAGCGGGACCGCCCGCGCCGTGACGTACGGGTCGGGCCTGCGGGCCGGCGTCGTCGCCCGCGGAGCCGCGCGCGCGTTCAGCCTGCGCGCCGGCGGCCGGGCTCGGCTGCGCGTGCCCGCGGCGCACCGGCGTGGGCGCATCGTGCTCGTCGCCAGGCCGACCCAGCGCCGCCTGGCCACCGGTACGCTGGGCCTCGGCCGCCGCGGCCGCCCGCTGCACGGCCGCTACTGCCTCCACACCGGCTGCCGCTTCCTCGGCGGCACCGTCACCGCCCCGCAGGCGCGCGCCGGCAGGTTCGCGGCGTTCGCCGTCCGCTCGCGGGTGCGGCGCGGTGCCACCCACACGGCGATCGCCGTGGTCGACCTGACCCACCGGCGGGTGACCTTCCTCTCCTCCGCCCAGGGCAGCGGCCATGGCATCGCCGTGCCGAGGATCGTCGTCAAGCGCGACGGCGCGATCGCCTGGATCGCCTGCCGCGGCCACGGCATCCACTGCACGCGCCAGCACGCCGACGAGGCCCACGTCCACGACGCGCTCGGCACCCGCCTGCTCAGCTCCGCGCCGGGCCGCGTCTCGACCCACCTGTCCCTGACGGGAACGACCCTCACCTACGAGGTCGCGGGCGTCCGCCGCCGCGTACCGCTGCGGTGACAGAACCGGAGGTCTGTCCCCACAGTCCGGTCTAGCGGTAGGCGCGGATCGGCGGGCCGCGGAAGACGGTGCCGTCCGGGGCGGTCCACTGGACGCGGAAGCGGCGGCCGGAGCGGTAGTGCGCGCGCAGGTGCCAGTAGCCGGCGGCGCCGGTGGTCACGGTGCGCAGCGTGCGGAACCCGCGGTGGCGGTCGGCGTAGAGGACGACCGCGGTGGTGCGGCCGCCGGCCGGGCGCACCAGGCCCCAGAGCGTGACGCGCGAGCCGCGGCGCTTCGCCGCCAGCGGCAGGCGGAACGACTGCAGCGCGGGCTTCGGCTTGCCGCTCGAGGTCATCAGGCCCGACTCGAAGCCGCCGTAGCGCGCCAGCCGGGGACCACTGCGCGGCAGGTCGTCGCGCAGCAGGTACTGCGAGAACGAGACGACGCGCCGGTTGTTGTAGGCGATGCGCTCGCTGATCGCCTGGTACTCGGCCTGGCGCGCGAACGAGACGCCCAGCAGCGGGTCGGGGCGGCTCTGGATGCCGAACTCCGTCAGCCAGATCGGCATGTGCCTGGCGATGCGGTGCGCACGAGCGGCGCGGTCCAGCGCGCGCGTCAGCCGGCCGAGCACGCCGATCGTGACGTCGTTGGGCCCCGGCGGCTTGAAGAACGGGCCCTTGCGCGTGGTGTAGGCGTGATGGGCGTAGCCGGCGGCCGGCAGCGACTTGCATTTCCCGTGACGGTGGTAGCGGCTGTTCAGGCACAGCACGCCGCGCAGGAACGTCAGCGGCGCGACGACCTTGCCGGTCCCGCGCGGCGCGGTCTCGCCCACGAGCACCCGCGGCCTGACGCCAGCGCCGGCGAACCCGCGCAGCGCCGCGAAGTACAGGTGGCGGTAGATCTTCGGCGACGCCGGATGGTGGCGGCGCGAGTACTGCGGGCGCAGGAAGTCCGGATGGTTCGGCTCGTTCCAGATCGACCACGTCGCCACGTTGTCGCCGAAGCGCCGCGCCGCGGCCGTGACGAACATGCGGAACTCGTTCGGGCTCGGCCGCGTGACGTTGTCGCGCGCGCCGTTCGTCGCCCAGCGTGGGACCGGCCCGCTGAGCGTCAGCAGCACGCTCCATCCGCGCGCCTTCGCCTCGTCGAGCACCGGCGCGTAGCGCGACCAGTCGTAGGCCGCCGGGTCGGTCTCGTCGAACTGCGGCTTGACGCGCGACGTCGCATCGGGCGCGACGTCCTTCCAGTACATGACCAGGCGAATCGAGTGCACGCCAAAGGACGCGATGTCGTCGAACGCGGTCGCGCGCGCGGCGGGATCGAGGAAGTCGCGCGGCGCTTCGAAGCTCGTCGTCTGGTGCGGCGAGGCGAACGCGCCCGCGGGCGCGAGCAGCGCGACGAGCAGGGTCGTGAGCAGGAGCAGTCGGCGATGCATGGGGGCAGTCACTCCCCTTCCCAACACGACCGGTCGCCACACGTTGCGGCCGATGAGATACCTTCGGGTAGGTATGGCGCTGCGCGAAGACCTCCTCGACGCCGCGATCGAGCGCTTCGCCGAGCACGGCCCCGGTACGAGCTTCGATGCCATCGCCGCCGACGTCGGCGTCACGAAGGGCGCGCTGTACCACCACTTCGGCTCGAAGGACGGACTCGTCGAGGAGGTCTACAAGGAGGCGATCCGCCGCCACGCCGCGCGCGTCGTGAAGGCGAGCTCCACCGGCGACGGGCGCACGCGCCTGCTCGCGCTCGTCGACGTCAGCGCGCGGCTGTACGGCTCGCGCACGCCGTTCTACCGCCTGCTGACCACCCTGCACCTCGAGGCCGCGATCAACCGCCGCCACCTGGAGGACATCGCGCGCCGCGTGCAGCGCCGCCAGCGCGAGCACATGGTCGAGCTGGTCCGCGCCGGCCAGCGCGACGGCTCGATCCGCCCCGGCCTGGATGCCGAGGCCGTCGGGCTGACCGTCAATGCCGCGCTCGAGGGCTTCCTCGTCCAGCAGCTCGAGCCCCAGGCCGCGCAGCGCCGCTGGGTCGCCAAGTTCCGACACCTCCTGGAGGACCTGTTGTGATCGACTTCACCACGCCGCCCGAGCTCGAGGAGCTGCTCGAGCGCATCCGCGCCTACATCGAGCAGGACGTGCTCCCCGCCGAGGCGGAGATCGAGGACCCGCAGGACGTCCTGAAGAGCTGGCACGTGGTCGACCGCCTGCGCGACCGCGCGCGCGAGCTCGGCATCTACACGCCGCACCTGCCCGAGGAGTGGGGCGGGCTGGGCGTCGGCGTGCTCGGCATGGCGCTGATCTCGCAGGAGTGCGGCGTCAGCGGCCTGGCGTCGCTGGGCCTCAACGCGATGGCGCCCGACGAGGGCAACATGCACACGCTGCTGATCGCCGGCGACGACGCTCAGAAGGAGCGCTTCCTGCGCCCGCTCGCCGAGGGCGCGACCCGCTCGTGCTTCGCGATGACCGAGCCCGACGTGGCCAGCAGCGACCCCACCAACCTGCAGACGACCGCCGTGCGCGACGACGGCGACTGGGTGATCAACGGGCGCAAGTGGTGCATCACCGGCGCCAACGGCGCGGCGTTCGGCATCGTCGTCGCGAAGACCGGCAGCGACGAAGCCAAGGGCCACCGCAACTACTCGCTGATCCTCGTCCCCACCGACACGCCCGGCTGGGAGGTCGAGCGCGACCCGGAGTGGATGGGCTCGCACTCGCCGGGCGGCCATCCGGTCATCCAGCTCAACGACGTCCGCGTGCCTGCGGAGAACCTGCTCGGCGCCGAGGGCGAGGGCTTCGTCATCGCGCAGAAGCGCCTCGCGGGCGGCCGGCTGGCCCATGCGATGCGCTGGATCGGCGTCGCCCAGCGCGCGCTGGACCTGAGCGCGCGGCGCACGCTCGAGCGCGAGACGTTCGGAAAGCACCTCGCGCGCCATCAGATGATCCAGGCGTTCCTGGCCGACAGCGCGATCGACCTCTATGCCTCGCGGCTCATGGTCCTGCACGCCGCCTGGAAGGTCGAGGGCGGCCTCCCGCACCGCCAGGAGGTGGCGATGGTCAAGACGTTCGTATCAGAGGCGTTCGGCCGCGTCGCGGACCGGGCTGTGCAAATCCACGGGGCGGCGGGCATCGCCATGGACCTGCCTGTGGCCCGGATCTATCAGGATGCACGCGCAGCGCGGATCTACGACGGCGCCAGCGAGGTGCATCGGATGACGATCGCGCGCGAGCTGCTGAAGCTCGCGATGAACAACGAGTCCACGAGACAGGCCTGCGGAGCGCTCTAGCCAATGCCCATCGACATCGCACCCGACGACATCGTCCGCACCACGGCGGAGGGCGAGGCCAACGAGCGCGAGCCGCTGCTCGTCCTCGACCCGCTGACCGAGTTCCTCGACCAGCACGGCCTCGGCTCCGGCGAGCTGCACGTCGAGCCCGTCGGCGAGGGCCACTCGAACGTCACGTACGCGATCCGGCGCGACGGCGCCGAGGTCATCGTGCGCCGGCCGCCGCGGGGCCCGCTGCCGCCCAGCGCGCACGACGTGCTGCGCGAGGCCCGCGTGCTGCGCGCGCTCGAGGGCAAGGCGCGCGTGCCGAAGGTCTTCGCGGTCTCCGAGGGCGGCGTGATCGGCTGCCCGTTCTACGTGATGGAGCGCGTCGAGGGCCACGTCATCACGACCGCCATGCCGCCCGAGCTCGACAGCGTCGACGACCGCCGGCGCGTCGGCGAGGAGCTGGTCGACGCGCTCGTCGAGATCCACTCGATCGACTGGCAGGCCGCGGGGCTGGAGGGCTTCGGCAAGCCGACCGGCTACCTCGAGCGCCAGCTCAAGCGGTTCCTCGGCCTCTGGGACCACAACAAGACGCGCGAGATCCCGGCGGTCGAGACGATCGCCGCCTGGCTGAAGGCGAACTTCCCGCAGAGCGGCCCCTCGACCGTCGTGCACGGCGACTTCCGCCTGGGCAACACGATGTTCGCGCCGGACTCGCCCGCGCGGCTGAACGCGGTCTTCGACTGGGAGATGTCGACGATCGGCGACCCGCTCGCGGACCTCGGCTACATGTGCACGATCTGGATCGACCGCGACGACCCGTCGCTGGGCATGTTCGAGCTCAACGGGATCACGCGCGAGGAGGGCTTCCCGCGGCGCGGCGAGCTGATCGCCCGCTACGAGGAGCGCTCGGGGCGCTCGATGACCGACATCCGCTGGTACCAGACGCTGGCGCTGTGGAAGTCGATCGTGTTCATGGAGGGCAACTACAAGCGCGCCGTCACCGGCGCCACCGACGACCCTTACCTCAAGGGCTTCGGCGAGGGCGTCGTCCAGCTCGCCGAGCGCGCGGAGGCGGTCACGCGTGGCGAATAAGCGCGGCCTCCTGATCGACTGGGGCGGCGTGCTGACGACCGACCTCTTCGCCTCCTTCGCCTCGTTCTGCGAGGCCGAGGGCCTCGAGGCCGCGAAGGTGCGCGACCTCTTCCGCCACGACGAGGCGGCCCGCGACCTGCTGGTCGAGTTCGAGTGCGGCCGCGTGGACGAGCCGGAGTTCGAGCGGCGCTTCGCGCCGATGCTCGGCGTCGGCGACGAGGGCCTGGTCGAGCGCATGTTCGCCGGCACCGCGCCGGACGCGCGGATGCTCGGCGCCGTGAAGGCCGCGCGCGACAGGGGCGTGAAGACCGGACTGATCTCGAACTCCTGGGGCGTGGACCGCTACCCGAAGGAGCTGATGGACGAGCTCTTCGACGGCCTCGTGATCTCCGGCCTCGTCGGCATCCGCAAGCCGGCGAAGGAGATCTACGCGATGGGCGCCGACGCGGTCGGCCTGGCGCCCGAGGACTGCGTCTTCGTGGACGACCTGGGCTTCAACCTCAAGCCGGCGAAGGAGCTCGGGATGGCGACGGTGCTGCACACCGACGCGGAGGACACGATCGCGCAGCTCTCCGAGCTGCTGGGGCTGGAGCTCTAGACCGGCTCGGGCCGGCCGAGCGCGTAGCCCTGGGCCTGGTCGACGCCGAGGTCGCGCAACAGCCGCAGCGTCAGGTCGTCCTCGACGCCCTCGGCGATCGTGCGCTGCCCCAGGCCCTTCGCGATCCCGACAACGGCGCGCACGACCTCGCGCGCCGCCCGCGACTCGGCGAGGTCGCGGACGAACTCCATGTCGATCTTCAGCCACGAGACCGGCAGCGACTTGAGGTACAGGAACGAGCCGAAGCCGGTTCCGAAGTCGTCCAGCGCCAGCGGCGCGCCGATGCGGCCCAGACGCTCGGCGAAGCCGCGGGCGTCGTCCATGTTTCCCGCGAGCGTCGTCTCTGTGATCTCGAAGAGGATGTCGTCCGGGTCGACGCCGGCTGCGACGGCGCCCCAGACGCGGCGGGTGATCTCCGGGTCCCCGACCGAGCGCGCGCTGAGGTTCACGGACACCGGGCGCCCGCCGCCAGCGAGCTCGAGCGCCTGATCGACGACCCAGAGGTCGATCTCCTCGATCAGGCCGAACGCCTCGGCGACCGGCAGGAACAACGCGGGCGGCAGGATCGCGCCCTGCTCGTTGACCAGGCGGACGAGCAGCTCCTCGCGCACGCGCTCGCCCGTCGTGGCATCCACGATCGGCTGGGCGTGCAGCGCAAACCGGCCCTCGTCGATCGCGGTGCGGATCTGCTCGGCCCAGACGAGAGCGTCGCCGCGCTCGCCGATGTGGACCGCCAGCCCGCCGTGGCCGGAGCGCTTGGCACGGGCCAGCGCGATGTTCGCGGCGACCAGCAGCTCGCCGGCGGACTGGGCGCGCTCGAGCACCGCGACGCCCGCGCTGGCCGAGATGCACGGACGCACGCGGCGGCGCAGGGCGGCCAGGAGGTCGGCGGCCACCCTGCGCGCCTGCGCCTGCGTGCGACCTGGCAGGCAGACGGCGAACTCGTCGCCGCTGACCCGGCCGACGAAGTCGCCGGGGTCCAGCGCACGGGCCAGCGTCGCGGCCGCCCACATGAGGAGCTCGTCGCCCCGCTCGTGACCGAGCGAGTCGTTGACGTAGCGGAAATCGTCAAGGTCCACGACGAGCATCGCGGGCGGCGCGGCGCCGGTCCCCAGGTGTTCCCCCACCGCGTACTGGAAGGCCACGCGGTTCAGCACACCCGTAAGCCCGTCCACGGACGCGTCCCCCTCGAGGGAAAGGGAGAGGTCGCCGTGGACGGACACGTTGGAAGGATCGGTGGTCAGGCCTTTGCGCACATCGTCGGACCGGCCCGATCTGCGGTGACCGCGGGTCCTCCGATCGTCCTCCTCCGGCCGTAGGACAAATCCCTACGATGCCCCCACCGGGGCAGGCGTGAGCTCTCAACTCCAGCGCACCACGGTGGTCGTCGCCGACGACCACCCCCTCTACAGGCGAGGACTGGCCGACACCATCAAGGCCCGGCCGGAGCTGCAGCTGCTCGCCGAGGCGCAGGACGGCCGCGAGGCGCTCGCCGCCGTGCGCGAGCACACGCCCGACGTCGTGGTGCTCGACCTCCAGATGCCCGGGTTCGACGGGCTCCAGGTGCTGCGCGCGCTGCAGCAGGAGGAGCTGCCGGCGCGGCCGCTGATCCTGTCGGCCTCCTACGGCAGCGAGATGGTCTACGAGGCCCTCGGCGCCGGCGCCTGCGGATTCCTGTCCAAGGACAGCGGCGGCGGCGCGATCTGCGACGCGATCACAACGATCGCCCGCGGTGAGACCGTGCTCGGCCCCGACGTCCAGGGCGCGCTGGCCGAGGAGGTGCGCCGCCGCGCGCCGGCCGGCCCGCCGCTGCTGACCGGGCGCGAGCTCGAGATCCTGCGGCTGACCGCCGACGGGCTGTCCGCGCCGGGGATCGGCGAGCGCCTGCACCTCAGCCAGACGACCGTCAAGACGCATCTGCAGCGCGTCTACGAGAAGCTCGGGGTCTCCGACCGCGCCGCCGCCGTTGCGACCGCGATGCGCCAGGGCATGCTCGACTGATGCTCGAGGAGCTGCTCGACAAGCTGCCGGCGGCAGTCTTCGTCAAGGACCTCGAGAACCGCTTCATCTACGCCAACAGCGTCGTCGAGCGCGAGCTCGGCGTGCCTCGTGACGAGCTGCTCGGCCGCCGCACCTCGGAGTTCACCACGAGCGAGGCGTTCTCCCGCACCGAGGAGCTCGAGCGGGAGGTGCTCGCGACGCGCGAGCCGGTCGAGGCGCAGCAGGAGACGCTTGTCGACGGCGAGCTTGTCGCCTACGACGTTCTCAAGTTCCCGCTGCTGGACGCTGCCGGCGAGCCCTGGGCGATCGCCGCGATCGTCGCCGACGTGACCCACCGCTCGCAGCTCGAGGCCGGGCTGCTGCGAGCGACCGAGGTCGTCGACATCTTCGACCACGTCAGCGACGGCATCGTCGTCCTCACCCGCGACTGGAAGTACGCGTATCTGAACACCCAGGCGGCCGCGATGTTCGGCCGCAACCGCGACTCCCTGCTCGGCCGCCACATCTGGACCGAGTTCCCGGACGGCGTCGGCCAGCCGTTCCATCTGCGCTACGAGGAAGCGATGACCTCCGGCGAGGCCGTGACGTTCACCGACTACTACGAGCCGTGGGACCGCTGGTTCGAGAACCGCGTCTACCCATCCGAGCACGGGCTTGCGATCTTCTTCCACGACGTCACCGACCGGCGGCGCGCGGCGCAGCAGCGCGAGCGGCTGCTGGCGAACCTCGTCAGCGCCCAGGAGGCCGAGCGCAGCCGGATCGCCGCCGACCTGCACGACGACGCGGTGCAGGCGCTGAGCGCGTCGCTGCTGCGCCTCGACCTGCTCGAGATGGCGCTCGAGCCCGACGATCGCGCGGCGGCGCTGGCGGAGGCGCGCGAGACGGTTCAGCGCTCGATCACTGCGCTGCGCGCCGCCGTGTTCGACCTGCGCCCGCCGTCGCTGGCGCAGGGCGGCCTGGGCCACGCGCTCGGCGACTACCTGGACCAGTGCCGCGAGCGCCACGGCTTCCGCTGCCATCTGGAGTGCGACATCCAGGACGAGCTCTCCGAGGAGCGGCGTACGGTGCTGTACCGGATCGCGACCGAGGCGCTGACGAACGCCGGCAAGCATGCGGGAGCTGAGCACGTCAGTGTCGTGGTGCACGGGCGCGACGGGGGCGTCGCGCTGCAGGTCACCGACGACGGGGCGGGCTTCGACGTCGCCGCCCATCAGCCGATCCCGGGCCACATCGGCCTGGACAGCATGCGCGAGCGCGCCGAGCTGGCGGGCGGCACACTCGACGTCAGCAGCTCGGCAGACAGCGGCACGGTGGTGAGCGCCTGGATCCCGACACGTACCATTGAGCTCGATGCCCGCGGCTGACCTTCCGCCCGACGAGGAGCAGCGGCTCGCGGCACTGCGGGAGCTCGAGCTGCTGGACACCGAGCCCGAAGAGGCGTTCGACGAGCTGGTCCGCAGGGCCGCCGAGGCGACCGATTCGCCCGTCGCCGTGATCACGCTCGTCGACGAGGCGCGGCAGTGGTTCAAGGCGCGCGTGAACCTCGAGCTCGAGTCGACCGACCGCGACCTGTCGTTCTGCGCGCACGCGATCCTGACGCCCGACGACCTGACGGTCGTGCCGGACACGCTCGAGGACGAGCGCTTCGCCGACAACCTCCTCGTCACCGAGGACCCGAACATCCGCTTCTATGCGGGCGCCCCGATCTTCACGCCCGACGGCTACCCCATCGGCACGCTCTGCGTCATCGACGCGGCGCCGCGCGGCCTGACCGACGAGCAGGCCGACGCGCTGCGCGACCTCGCCCGTGCCGTGTCGCGCCAGATCGAGCGGCGCAGGCTCGAGCGCGCGCGGGCGGGCTAGCGACCCTCGATGCGCTCGCGCAGGGCCGCGCCGCGGCCCGCGGCGACCGCGCGGGCCGCGCGCTCCTCGGTCAGCTCGTAGCCGCGCGCCTGGGCGAGCTCGAGCAGCTCCTGGCGCTCCTCGGACTCGCTCGCGGACCTGATGAACAGCCAGGCGAAGAGGCAGATCGTGAGGATCGACTGCTCGACCATCATGATCCCGCCGGCCGCGTTCTGGTCGGCGGCCGGGCTGATCTTCCAGAACGCCTCGCCCTTCGCGTAGACGTCGTAGAAGGCGTGGCCGCCCCAGAGGAAGACGTTGGCGAGGACCGAGCCGAGCAGGCGTACGGACAGGATGTAGCCCAGGCGCGCGAGGTTGCCGAACCACGCGGGCTTGGGCAGCGGCCCGAACAGGCACATCCACGAGTTCGCGCCGAGCGCGATGAACAGGAAGTGCTGGAGCGCATGCACGCCGGAGTGGCGCACGGCCGCCTCGTGGAAGACGGCCAGATGCCACGCGTAGAGGTTGATCGTCCACAGCGGCAGCGCGATCAGCGGGTGCGCGAGCACGCGCAGGCGGTCGAAGAAGCGGATCCGCAGGACCGGCGCCAGCATCGGGCCCGTGAGGCCGACGACGATCAGGAGCGCGGCGATGTCCCCGAGCAGCAGGTGCTCGGCCATGTGCGCCAGGAAGAGCTCGTCGCTGATGTGGCCCAGCGGGCTTGCGAGCGTCACGACGATCAGCGTCAGGCCGCCGTAGAAGCAGGCCTGGCGCCAGCGCGGGACGGCACGCGACGTGGTCTCGAGGTGATGCGCCCGCAGCGCGTAGAGGACGCCGCTGATCGTCGCGGGGAGCAGTTGCAGCGGGGCGAACGTCCCGCCCCCGACGTGGGCGAGGACGAGCATCAGCCCACCGCGATCAGCGCAACCCCGGTCAGCGCCGCCACGACGCCCGCGGCCTGGACGGTGCGCACGCGCTCCTCGAGGACCGCGCGCGCGAGGATGACGGTCGCGATCGGGTACAGGCTGCCGACGACCGAGACGATGCTCAGGTCGCCGTGCGTGTTGGCGAAGCCATAGAGGCCGGTCGCGAGCAGGTCGACCGCGCCGGCCGCGCACAGCACGAGCAGGTCGTTGCCGCGCGGCAGCGCGACGCCGCGCGCCAGGACGGCGGCGCCGACGAGCGGTATCGCGATCCCGCGCCCCAGCACCACGGTCCACAGCACCGACTCGTCGGCGGCGACGTCGGCGCCGATGAAGTAGGTGCCGAAGCCGACCGCGGCCAGCAGCGCGAGGACGATGCTGGCCCTGCCCGCGCTGGCCGACTCCTCGTCCTCGTGGATCTCGCGCGAGGCCATGATCACGCCGACAGTCGTGACGACCAGGCCCGCGACCACGATCGCGCTCGGCCGGTCGCCGGTGGCGATCCCGACGATCACCGGCAGCGCGACGCCGGTCGCGCTGATCGGCGCGACGATCGACATCGTCCCGATCGCCAGCGCGCGGTAGAACGCGCCGAGCGCGATGATCCCGGCGGTCCCCGCGCCGATCGCGCAGAGCACCGCGCGCGTGGAGGGGAACGGGTCGGCCGCGATCGCGAGCACGATGATGCCGACGAGCAGCCCGGCGACCTCGATCGTGAACAGGACGGCGAGCGCCGACCAGCGCTTGGCCTTCAGGCCGCCGAAGAAGTCCGCCGAGCCCCAGCAGGCCGAGGCGGCGAGTGCGAACGCGATGCCCACCCCATGATCCTGCCAGTCGCGCTATGCCGGCGAATCGACGAGGTCGACGACGGCCTGCACCGCGTCGGCCGCGACCGGTCCCGCGACCGGCAGCGGGCGGACGGCCTGCGCGACCTGGGTGCCGGCGTCGTGGACCGGATGGGGCGCCGAAGGCGGCGAGGCGGTCTGGGGCGAAGGCTGCGGCGACGGGGCCGGCTGGGGCGCCTGCGGCCGGCGCGGGCGGAGCGGGCGGGGCGGCAGGGTCGTGACGGGCGAGCGCGGGCCGGACTGGGGGGACAGTCCCCTGAGTCCGGAACCGGACTGAGGGGACAGACCTCGCCGTCCGGCGCGGGGGCGCTCGTCGCGACGCGGTTGCGGCGCCTGCATGGCGGCCTCCGCCGGCGGCACCGCGGGGCCGTCGAGCACGTCGCCGAGTGAGCCGACGCTGCCGCCACCGCCGACGACCGACAGCGCGATAGCCGCGACAACCGCCGCGGGGACGAGGATCGCCACCCCTGAGGCGCGCAGCGCCTGGCGGATCCAGGACCGGACCACAAACTGGACCGTAGCGCGTGTGCGACGCGGTACGTTGCGCTTCGTGGGAAGGCTGTCGATCGCGCGCTCGCTGCGCGTTGCGCTGCTCGGGCTGGCGCTGGTGCTCGCCGTCGTGGCGGGGCTCGGGGTCGCCGGGCTGTACTCGGCGCGCCAGGACTACGAGGACCGCCTGGCCGAGGCCTACGGCCTTCAGGCCTCCGCCGGGCGGCTGCTGGCGGCGGGCGTCGTGGCCGAGGCGTCGCGGCGCACCGCGCAGGGCCCGCAGGCGCAGCGCGCGTTCGCGTCCGAGCTGGCGCAGGCGCGGCGGCTTGCGCGAGGGGACGACCGCAGCGAGCAGCTGGTCGCGCAGGCCGCCGCCGGCGGCAGCGCCGCGCGCGCGGCGAGCGCCGCGCTGTCGGCGCGCCAGACCCAGCGGCTGGCCGATGCGCGGCGGACCGCGCGCCACGACACGCGCATCGCGGTCGCGGTCATCGTCGCCGGCGGCGTGCTCGCGCTGCTGGCGGCGCTGGCGCTCGTGGCCGTGCTGGTCTCCTCGCTGCGCCGGCCGCTCGACGAGCTCGTCGCCGCAACGGGCCGCCTCGCCGACGGCGACCTCGGCGCGCGCGTGCGCGCGAACGGGCCGGGTGAGCTGCGGGCGCTCGGCGGCTCGTTCAACGCGATGGCCACGGACCTCGAGGGCGCGACGCGGCGCATCGAGAGCGAGCGTGCGCGACTGGACACGACGATCCGCTCGCTGAACGACGGGCTGCTCGTCGTCGGTCCAGACGGATCGGTCGAGCACGCCAACGAGCGCGCGTGCTTCCTGCTGCCGGACCCGTCGGTCCTCCCGCCCGTCGCCGACGCCCTCGGCGGCGAGATCACGCTGGAGCACGACGGCCGCACGCTCGAGCTGACCGCGGCGCAGCTCGCCGGTGACAGCAGCATCGTCTGGACGGTCCGCGACGCCACGGAGCGCGCGCGGCTCGAGCGCCTGAAGACCGAGTTCATCGCGACCGCCTCGCACGAGCTGCGCAGCCCGCTCACGTCGATCAAGGGCTTCATCGAGCTGCTCGCCGCCGACTCCTCGCTGAGCGACCGCCAGGCGGAGTTCGTCGGGATCGTCGCGCTCTCGACGAACCGGCTGGTCGACCTCGTCAACGACCTGCTCGACGTCGCCCGGGTCGA
>Ga0308176_10001867_pt1 | contig 13258 bp, 11 predicted proteins | sample PhyCR2_3_FD_203890 | JGI IMG/M metagenome (GOLD analysis project Ga0308176, IMG submission 203890) | Soil microbial communities from UC Gill Tract Community Farm, Albany, California, United States - DLSLS.C.R2 | ecosystem: Environmental > Terrestrial > Soil > Agricultural land | place: USA... | reverse complement strand
ATCGGCGATGCCCCGCGGTTGGAGCGCGATCCGCGCGTGCTCGCGCTGACAGCGGTGGCGGCCGGGGCCTACGCCGCCGGGGTGCTCGGGCCTCGCCCGCGCGGCAGCGGCTCGAGCCGGATCCCCGTCTCGTCGGTGAGGTAGGCGTAGCCGATCGCCTGGTGCTCGGCGCTGGGATCGAGCTGCTCGTAGCGCGCGCGGCGCGCCGCGCGGCCCTCGGCTGTGAGCATCGCGCGGTGGTAGATGATCAGGTCGGCCGGGGCGAACCGGCCGAGCAGGCGCGCCTGCAGCGGCGCCTTGTGCGCGTGCAGCGCGGCGTCGTCGAACGCGTGGTCGGGCAGCGCGCGGAACAGCCGCGCGACCCGCTTGCGCCCCCACACCCCGTCTTCGCGAACTCGGTCCTCGCTGCCCCACAGATCGCGCAGGCGGACGCTGAACGCCTTCAGCCCGAGCAGTTTGCCGCGCCGGATGATGCGCTCGGCGCGGTCGCGGAACCGCTCCTCGACGCGCTCGTCGGCGTCGATGCTGAGCAGCCACTCGGCGCCGTGGCGCACGCCCGCCGCCACGAGCAGGCGGTGGTTGCGCGGCTCGTCGTACGGGCCGCGCTCGACCCGCAGGACCTCGAGCACCTCCGGCCGTGCCCCCAGCCATGCGCCGCTGCCGTCCACCGACCCGTCGTCGAGCGCGACGATGCCGTCGACGTGCGGCGCGAGGTTCGCAAGCAGGCCCGGCAGCTCGGCCATCTCGTCGCGCACGGCCAGCAGCGCCAGAAGGCGCACACGCCGCAGGGGCCGCGCGGGCGGCGGGCCGGAGGGGATCGCCAGGGCTCTAATCTGTCGGACCACCTTGCAGGCAGGACTATCAGCCATCCCGTCGCCACGGCTGGCGGCGGTCGTCCTGTCGCACGGGGACGAGCCGCTGCTCGCGGACGCGATCGGCTCACTGCTCGCGCAGGACGTCCCGCTGGAGATCGTCGTGTCGCACTCGGGGCAGGGCAAGCTGGCGGACCTCCATCCGGGCGTCCGCGTCCTCACAGCGCCGAAGCGGCGGCTGCCAGGCGCGGCCCGCAACGCGGGGGTCGCCGCGACCAGCGCGCCCTTCGTGGCCTTCCTGGCATCCGACTGCGTCGCAAAGCCCGGCTGGGCCGCGGCGCGGCTGGCGCGCCACGAGGGCGGCGCCGCGGCGGTCGCCTCTGCGATGGCCGCTCCCGCGGGGCCGCCCGCCGCGCTCGCCTCGCACCTGCTGCAGCACTGGTCGCGCATGCCACACCGCCTGCCGCCCGCGCCGCAGCGCTTCGGCGTCTCCTACTCGCGCGCGCTGCTCCACGAGCTGGGCGGCTTCCGCGAGGACCTGGCGTTCGCCGAGGACGCCGAGCTGAACGCCCGCGTCCTCGCGGCCGGCATCCCGATCGAATGGGCGCCGGACGTGCTCCTGGAGCACGCCTACCCGCAGAGCGCCCGGGTGCTGGCCGCCGACGCGTTCGCCCGCAGCCGCAGGCGCGCCGCCGTCGGCAACCGGCACGGGCGCCGCATCGCGCTGGCCGGCCGCGCGCTCGCCGCCCCGGCGGCCGCGACTGCCACGTCGCTCTCGCCCGGGTCCGCCGTCCCGAGGAGCAGCCTCCTGCGCGCGCTGCCGCAGCTCGCCCTTGGCGCGGGCGCGGGTGTCGCGGGAGCGCTCGCGGGCGCGCCGCCCGAGCCCGGGGCGCTGGCCGAGCTGCGCTTCCACCGCTTCGCCCGCAGCCACGCCCGCCGGATGGCCGACGATCGATCATCCTCGCGGACGACGCCGGGCGTCCCGCCACCGGCGTAGCCTGCTCGCGTGCATCACCCGGTCCGCACCCTCGCGCGCGCGCTCGCGCCCCTCGCTCTGCTCGTCCCGGCCGCTCCCGCCGTGGCGACCTCCACCACGCCGCTCCCGATTCCGCCGGTCCTGACGGGCGCGGACATCACGATCCCGATCCAGCAGGCCGGGGTGCAGATCCTGCCCGGCTCGCCGACGCAGATGTGGACCTTCGGCGGCACGTTCCCGGGCCCGACGATCCGTCGGCCCGCCGGGTCGGACACGCATGTGACGTTCGTCAACCAGCTGCCGGCCGCTGCCGGGTCGCTGACGATCCACAACCACGGCGCGCACACGACCTCGGCGGACGATGGCCAGCCGGAGGAGACGCCGGGGGAGAACCTGCTGATCCCGCCCGGCGGGAGCCGGACCTACGACTACCCGCTGACGGAGAACGGGGGCCCGGAGCGCGCCGCGTTCCAGTGGTACCACGACCATCGCATGGACGTGACGGGCCGCAACGTCTGGGATGGGCTCGCCGGCATGTTCATCATCGACGACCCGGTCGACGCGGCGCTGCCACTGCCCAAGGGCGACTACGACGTCCCGCTGATGATCGTCGACCGCAGCTTCGACTACGACAACCAGCTCACGTATCCCGAGCCGGTGCCGTTCGGGACGCTCGGGCGCACGTATCCCGGCACGGGCGAGCCGCCGAACGACACGATCACCGGGGACCACCTGCTCGTCAACGGCGCCTACCAGCCCTACCTGGCCACGGAGCCGCGCCGCTATCGCCTGCGGCTGCTCAACGCGTCCAACGGCGAGGTGCTCACGTTCTCGCTGTCCAACGGCCAGGCGATGACGCAGATCGCGACCGAGAGCGGGCTGCTGCCCGCGCCGGCCGACCGCACGTCGATCACGCTGGCGCCGGCCGAGCGCGCGGAGGTCGTCGTCGACTTCGGCCAGGAGGCGGACCTGGGCCAGAGCATCTCGCTGCTGGAGAACGGGACGACGAGCGCGATGGAGTTCCACGTCGGCTCCACGCCCGGCACCGACGACTCGTCGGTGCCGGCGACCCTGCGGCCCGTCCCGGACCTCGGCACGCCGGTGCTCAACCGGACGTTCAACCTCTCCCTCGCAGAGGACCCGGCGCGCGGCAGCCGCGCCGCCTGGGGCATCAACGGGCTCACCTACGACCACGGGCGCGTCGACGCCCAGCCGAAGATCGGCACGACCGAGACCTGGACGTTCAGCGGTGGGGCCCGCGACCACGCGGTCCACATCCACGGGACCGACTTCCGCGTCCTCTCGCGCGACGGCTCGCCGCCACCGGCATGGGAGGACGGGCTCAAGGAGACGGTGCTCGTCCACCCCAAGGAGACCGTCGTCGTCGAGCTGCGCTTCACGGACAACCTGGGCACGTACGTCTTCCACTGCCACGTGCTCGAGCACGAGGACAACGGGATGATGGCCCAGTACCAGGTGACCGACGGCCAGGACACGACGCCGCCACCGCCGCCCGGCGACACCACGCCGGACCCCGGGACGGGCGACGGGCCTTCGACCAATCCGCCCCCGCCACCGCCCGCCACAGCTGATCTCGGGCTGCGCTGGCTCAGCCGGGCGACGAAGGCACGCTCCGGCGCGAGGCTGACCCTTCGCCTGCAGATCCGCAACAGGGGCGGCGCCACCTCTTCGCCGGCGTCGGTCGCGGTCGCCGTGCCGCGCGGCTGGAAGGGCAAGCGGACCATCCGGATCCCGGCGCTTGCCCCGGGGGCCGCGCGCACCGTCAAGGTGCACATCCGCGTGGCCGGCAGGCCGCACCCGAAGGGCACGCTCGTGGCGCAGCTGCTCGGCACGCAGCCGGGCGCCCACGCCGACGATCGCGCGAGGCTCGTCTACTCGCGCAAGGCGGCCAAGGCGTCCTCGGCGCGGTTCATCTGCCCGCTGCTCGCCGCCTGAGACGACCGAGGGCCCGCACGATGGCGGGCCCTCGGGTCCTTGCGTCGATCAGGTCGCGCTAGCGCGTCTTGACCGAGTAGCGCTTCGCCCGCTTGGCGTTCAGCACGGCGTTGCCGGCGAACCGGACGACCACGCTGAGCTTGCTCGGGTGCAGCCTGCGCGGCAGGCTGAAGGTCACCTTCGACGAGTAGGCGCAGTTGCTCTTCACTGACGCCCGCCGGGTCGAGATGGTCTTGCCGCCCGCCTTGAACTGCACGGCGACCTTGCCCTTGCAGCCGACCGCCTTCGTCACGCCGGAGGGCAGTGACAGCGTGCCCTTCGTGCGGAACGTGAACGGCGCGGTGCTGTCCTTCTTCGGCGTGCTCTTCGCGCTGAGCTTCCTCGGCGTGAAGCGGCCCACCTTGACGGACCGCAGTGCCGACGCCGTCTGCTGACGGGTGTCGACTGCGATGGCCGACAGGGTGTCCTTGCCGACGTCGTCGCCGATCGGCTTGTAGTCGCACGAGTACGGCGCCGTGGTGTCCGTGCAGAGCACGCGCTCGCCGTTCATGAAGATCACCTGGGAGATCCCATGATCGTCGGTCGCGTTGACCTGCAGGCTGTTGGCCTTCGACGTGGACATCTTCGCGTTGGTCGCGGGGCTCACCCACGCAACCGTCGGCGGAGCGTCCTCCGTGGCCAGCCCGCCGCGTGTCGTGCGGTTCACGACCTCGCAGTCGTCGCCGACCTGGTCGAACTCGTCGACGTTGGCCGTGTCGTTGCCGGTGCCGCAGGACACGCGATCCGCGAACCCGTCGTTGGCGTTGAGCGTGTCGTCCCCTCCGTTGCCGAAGAGGAAGTCATTGCCGTCGCCACCGGAGATGACGTCGTTGGCGCTGCTGCCCGACAGGGAGTTCACGCCGGCGTCGCCGGTGATCGCCGCCGCGCCGACGGGCGGATTGCCGCTGCAGCAATTGTCGTAGACGGTGACGTCCTCGGCGTTGAGGACGTTGTCGTTCTCGCCCGGCCCACCGTCGTTGGCAACGCCGTCGAACGTCACGTTGACGGGGTTGCTGACGTCGATGCAGCCGGTCCGGCAGTCCTCGTACCAGTTCGGGTACGTGATCGTGTCGATGCCGGATCCGAGATCGGTCGTGTCGGTTCCGAGGTCGGCGTCGCTGTAGTCGTCGCCGGCCCCGCCGCTGACGGTGTCGTTGCCGTCGTCGCCGTTGCCACACCTGAGATAGCCGCCGCAGTCGCCGACCACGTAGTCGTCGCCCGCGCCGCCATCGACGTTGTCGTCACCGGGGCCGCCGGCGACGTAGTTGTCGTTGCCGTCGCCGCCGAGGACCGTGTCGGTACCGGGGCCGCCCGCGACGCTGCCGTCGTCGCCCGCGCCGCCGCTGACGGTGTCGTTGCCCTGCTCACCGTGGACGTTGTCGCTGCCGTCGCCGCCGTTGATCGTGTCGTTGCCCGGCGAGCCGCTGCCGCAGCCGCCGTCGCACTCGCCGGCGAGGTAGTCGTCGCCGGCGCCGCCGTCGATCGTGTCGTCGCCCGTGGCGCCCTGGACGTAGTCGTCGCCGTCACCGGCGACGATGGTGTCGTTGCCCTGGCCGCCGTACGCGTCGTCGTTGCCCGCGCCCGCGTCCAGCGAGTCGTTGCCCTGCTCACCGTGCAGGTCGTCGTTGCCGTCGCCGCCGGTGATCGTGTCGTTGCCGGTGCTGGGACCCACGCCGCAGCCGCCGTTGCACTCGCCCCAGAGGCTGTCGTTGCCGGCGCCGCCGGAGAGCGTGTCGTCACCAGGGCCGCCGGCGATGAAGCCCTCGTCGCCGTCGCCGCCCGTGATCGAGTCGTTGCCCGGGCCGCCCACGAGGTTCGGATCGCTGTCCGCGCCGCCGTCGATGGTGTCGTTGCCCGCGCCGCCCGCGACCGCGTCGCTGCCGGCCTCGCCGAACAGCTGGTCGTCGCCGCCTGCGCCGCCGCCCGCGTCGCCGATGACGTTGTCGTCACCATCGCCGCCGTGGATCACGTCGTTGACCTGGCCGCCGACGCTCGAGTCGTTGCCGGTCCCGAGATCCGCGACGAGCGGGATCGTCGTGAGGCCCGAGCCGCCGAGGTCGGTGAACTGCCCGGAGGCGTCGATCGCGTCGTTCTCGTCACCGGCCGTCGCCTGGACCTGGCCCGTGACGCCCGTGCACGTGAACAGCGGGTCGCCGTTGCCGTCGGTGTCGGCGCCGGGGGTGCCGTCGGCGTCGTCCGTGCAGTTCGTGCCCAGGGTGATCGGGTCGTTGTCGGTGAACGTCCCGATGTCGAAGAACGGGTTGAAGTCGTACGTGATGCCGCTCTCGACCTTGTGGACCTCGACCGTGGCAACGTCCGTCTGGTCGAACTCGACGGCGCTGACGGTGCCGTTGGACGCCGTGTAGACGAGGTTGCCGCTGCCGTCGACGCCGAGCGTCGCGGCGAAGGCGCCCGGCGCGAACGCCAGCAGCGCGAGTGATGCAACAACGAGGCCGAGCGTACTCAGGCGTCGCGAGATGCGTGGGAGCAAAATGTTCTCCTCCGAGGGGACTGGACCATCCGAAAGCCGCAGAAACATGGGCTGCGGCGGCCGCGACGCTACCAGACACGCCGCGCTCGGATCGCCCCTGGTTCGTACCCATACAGGAGGTCCGGCTAAGGTCGGTGCGAATGGGATCGAATTCAAAGAAGCGCACGACGATGGCGAAGCTCAACCGCGAGAGCAAACTTCGCGACAAGCGGATCGAGAAGCAGGCCCGCAAGGACGCCCGCAAGCAGGCGGCCCTGCGTGAGGACGGCCCGCCGGCCGACGGCGGCGCGACCGAGCAGTCCGGCTAGCGATCGGCCGCGCTGCGCCGCCGGGCGTCCAGCGCGGCGTCGCGGCGGTCGCCGAGCTTGGCCTGCAGGCGGAGAAGGTCGAGGCGGCTGCGGCCCGTCAACTGCGCCGACGCGAGCTTCGCGTTGACGGCGGCGAGCTGCTTGATGGTGTGGTCGAGACGAACGGGCGGCATTGCGCGGCTCCTCGTCGTCTCCCTGGGAATCGGGCGCCGCGGTGCCGGAAGGGAAACGAGGAGAGCCGACGGGCGACACCCGACACTTTACCGCCGACCCCCCAGCGCCTTTACCGGGGCATCCGAACCTGCTCTGCATCAGGACCGCAACGGGCGGTCCGGGAGGGAAAGGCAACACATGCTCCGCCACCAGCAGTTCGTTCGCAGTCTCGCGCTCGCCGGCATGGCGACCGCCGCCCTGATCGCGCCGCACGCCGCGATGGCACGTCCCGTCGCCGATGTCCACGGCACGCTGCCGGCCAAGCACGTGCTGATCGACCTGCGCTCGCCCGACGCCACGGTGCCGGTCGAGTCGCAGCCGGTGAAGGTCGACCTGCGCTCGCCCGACGCGGCTACGCCGGTCCAGATCCAGCCGCAGCAGATCGACCTGCGCTCGCCCGACACGCAGGTCCCGGTCGGCGCGCCGACCACCCCGCAGCCGCACACCACGGCCGCGCCGTCCAGCTCGTCGGACGACTTCGACTTCGGCTCGGCCGCGGTCGGAGCCGGGATCGCGCTGCTCGTCGCCCTGGCGTGCGCCGGGTCGATGGTCGCGGTCAACCGCCGTCGCCCCGTCTCCCTGGGGCACTGACACCCGGAGGGTCCAGCAGGCACGGAGGCCAGCAGAGGAGGCCCGCCCCCAGGCGGGCCTCCTTTCGCTATGCGGCTGTCACTGCAGGTCGATCTCCTGCGACCAGGCGTAGGTCTGGTAGCCGCCGGCGCTCTCGAGATCGCCCGCGTCCTCCCACCAGAACCGGACCTCGAGCGCGAACGCGTACGCCGGGCCCTTCGTGAGCTGCGCGACGCCGTGGTCGGTCTCGCCGCTCCAGTGCCAGCTATCGGTCCACTCGCCCGTCCCGGTCAGGACATGACCGTCGCGGACGATGGCGAAGTGGACCGGCGTGTGGCGGCTGTGCGCCTCGCCCTCCTCGCCGCCGGCCGGTCCCTTGACACGGATCTTCCCGCCCTCGACGAGGGTCGCGCTCTCGAACTGAGATAGGCGCATCAGCTGACCTCCATTCGTTTGACACGTTCTGTAGCGGCCACATTGCCCTTGCGCTCGTGCAGCGCGCAGCCGGCCTCCGCCGCGGCGTCTGCATCGGCCGCCGACCCGGCGAGCCGCAGGACCGCGGCGAGGTCGAGCAGCGCGTCGCCGTGATGCACGAGCAGGTCCGTGCGCTCGACCAGCGCGACCGCCTCGCGCGCGAGCGCCTCGGCCTCGGCGAACCGCTCGCGCCGCGCGAGCGCCTTCGCCTGCACGCCTCGCCACAGCACCTGGGTGACGAGGTCGTCGGGCGGCGTGGCCGCGGCGCTCTGCTCGCACAGCTCGGATGCCTCGTCGAGCCGGTCCTGCTCGTAGACGGCCTGCGCGAGCATCGCGGCCGTCGTCGCGAGCAGCGCCCCGTCGCCGCCCATCCGGCCGAGCTCCTCGTAGCCGACGCGCAGGCGCGCCTCGGCGGTCTCGGGCCGGCCGGCGAGCAGCTCGACGAGGGCCTCGTGGTGGGAGACCGCTGATTCCATCCGGCCGAGCTCGCCGAGGATCGCATTGGCCTCGCGCACGAGCTCGCGCGCCTGCTCGAAGTCGCCGGTCATCGCGTGCAGCGCGGCGAGCGGGTGGAGCGTCAGCGCGATCGCTACTCCGCTGCCGGAGACCTGGCGGCGCATGTCCTGGCAGCGCTCGATCGCCTCGGGCACCGGCGTCGGACCGAAGGCGGCGGCGGACGCCTGCCAGCCGAGGATCTCGAACAGCTCGCGGTCGTCGCCGGCGCTGCGGGCATGGCCGGCCGCCTGCTCCCACGCGTCGTCGGCCTCGGCCACCTGGCCGCCCAGCCAGGCGATCGCCGCCCGCAGGCTCCACGCACGGCTCTGGCCGCGCTCGTCGTGGTGGCGCGCGAGCGACTCCAGCGCAGACTGCGCGACAGCCTCGGCCGCGCCGGGCTCGCGTCCGCGCTCGGCCTCGAGCCGGACGAACTCGCGCTCGACCTGTGCGAGCGCCTCCATGTGCTCGTCGCCGGCGGCCGCGGCGTGGTCGACCGCGCGCGTGAGCACGACCTCCGCGTCGGCGAGCCGCCCCGCCTCGAACAGCGCGGCGCCGAGCCGCGGCAGCAGTCCCGATCGCGCAGCCTCGTCCTCGAGCAGCGCGACGGCGCGCTCGAGCAGGCCGGCGCCGGCGCGTGCGTCGCCGCGTGCCAGCGCGCCGCGCGCAGCGCTCTCCAGTCGCGAGGCGGCCTCGTCGCCGAGCTCGCGATCGGCCGTGCCGAGATCGGCGCGCAGGAGGTGAGCGTGCTCGAGGTTGAACGCGACGATCTCCTCGGGCGTCTCTGGCCGCTCGTCCAGCCAGCGCCCGAGCCGCTCGTGCAGGTCGGCGCGCAGCTGCTTCGACAACCCCTCGTAGGCGGCTTCGCGCACGAGCGCGTGCGCGAAGCGGAACGCGTCCTCGCCGGGGAGCTGCGGGCGGTCGACGCGGATCAGCTGCTTGCGCACCAAGCCGACGAGCTGCTGGGACATCGAGCCGCGCTCCTCGTCGGGCAGCAGCTCGCGCAGCGCGCCGGCGTGGAACGTCCGGCCCTCGACGGACGCGCGCAGCAGGACCGCGCGCTCGGCGGGCTCGAGCCGGTCGATGCGCGCCGCGAGCACGGCGTGGATCGTCGGCGGCAGTGTCTCGTCGTCGGCCCCGACCGCCACGAGCTGCTCGAGGAACAGCGGGTTGCCCTCGGCCGCCGCGACGATGCGCCCGGCCTGCGCGGGTGCTCCGAGCGCCGCGACGAGCTCCTCGGCGTCGCCGGCTGTGAGCGGCTGCAGCACGTGCACGGAGCGCCCCTCCTGCGGCGCCGCCCACGCCGGGTGCGCCTCGAGCAGCTCCGGGCGCGTCAGGCAGACGAGCAGGATCGGCAGCCCGCGCGAGAACGCCGCGACGTACTCGAGCAGGTCGAGCAGCGTCGGCTCGGCCCAGTGCACGTCCTCGACGACCACGACGAGCGGCCGCTCGCGCGCGACCTCCTCCAGCAGCCGCCGGACGCCCCAGAAGATCTCCTCGCCCTGGCCGGGCTCCTCGGACTCGCCGATCGCGCCGAGCACGCGCTGCGCAGCGTTCGGGTCGGCGCCCAGCAGCTCGGCGACGCGCGGCGGCCCGCCGAGCTGGCGCACGATCTCCGCGACGGGGCCGTAGGTGATGCCGACGCCATAGGACAGGCAGCGCCCGACGACGACGGTCGCCTCGCCGCCGACCGCGGCGACCAGCTCGCGCGCGAGGCGCGACTTGCCGATCCCGGCCGGCCCGACCACCGTGACGAGGCGGCAACCCTGCTCGTCACGCGCGCCGGCGAACGCGCCGCGCAGCGCATCGAGCTCCGCTTCGCGCCCCACGAACGGGCCGGTCATGAGGTCGGACGGCTCGTCCGGGCGCAGGCCGACGAGCTGCCACGCTTCGCCGGCGGGCTCGGCGACGACCGCCTGCTCGACGAGCCGGTGCACGTCGCTGCTCATGAGGATCGCGCCGTCTCCCGCCGCCTCGTGGAGCCGGCGGGCGTTGCTGAGCGGCCGGCCGCTGGAGAACTCCTCGCCGACGAACAGCTCGCCCGTGTCGATCCCGGCTGTGGCCTGCAGCTCCAGCGCCGCGCGCAGCGCGCGCAGGACGTCGTCCTCGTGCGTCGTGGCGAGGCCGAAGTACCCGACGGCGTGCTCGGCGGTGGTGCGTTCGACGGTGCCGCCGTGACGCTCGACGATCGCGGCGAAGCGGTTGGAGAACTGGGCCAGCGCGCGGTGCAGCGCCTCGGGATCGAGATCGCTCTCGAGCGCGATGCCGGCGCACAGCACGGTCACCTGGCGACGCTCGTTGATCGCGGCGGGCACCGCCGGGGCCGGCGTGGCCGCAGCGGGTGCGGCCAGGCCCGGGTCGTGCTGCAGCATCGCGTCGTTGAGCTGCTGCAGCTCGGGCCCCGGCTCGAGCCCGACCTCGTCGAGCAGCGTCTCGCGCGCGTGACGGTAGGCGGCGAGCGCGTCGGACTGCCGGCCGCTGCGGTACAGCGCGAGCATGCGCTGCGCGTGGAAGCGCTCGTTGAGCGGCTCCTGCGCGACGAGGGCGTCGAGCTCCCCGATCACCTCCCGGTGGCGTCCCGCGACCAAGTCCTGCTCGACCGCCAGCTCCAGCGCGGCGAGGCGCAGCTCCTCCAGGCGACGGATCTCCGCGGCGGCGAACGGCTCGCCGGCGAGCTCCTCCAGCGGCGGCCCGCGCCACAGCGCGAGCGCCTCGCGCGGCGCCTGGGCGGCCAGCAGCCGCTCGAAGCGCAACGCGTCGACGTCGTCGCGGTCGATGCGCAGCTCGTAGCCGCGCCCGACCGTCACGAGCCTGCCCGCGTCGCCACTGGCGTCCAGCGCCTTGCGTACCTGCGACACGAAGATCTGGATCATCTTGTTCGCCGTCGCCGGCGGCGACTCGCCCCAGAGCCCCTCGATCAGGTGGTCGGTGGAGACCGGCGAGCCCGCCTGCAGCGCGAGCATCGCGAGAAGCGCGCGCGGCTTACCGCCACCGAGCGAGAGTGGTCTCCCGCCGGCTCCGGCCTCCATCGGACCCAGCACACGGACATCCATGACCTGATCGGGGCGAGCCTACGCGCTTTCGCGTGGTCCTACCGGCCATTTCCCTATCCGTTTACCGGGAAAGCGGAGCCTTCCCGGCATGAGGTCAGAGATCGTGGAACTCGTCCCCCGCACCCAAGCCCCGCCGTCCGCCGACCGCGTGCTGACGACCGTCATGTTCACGGACATCGTCGGGTCCACGCAGCGCGCCGCCGAGCTCGGCGACGCCCGCTGGCGCGAGCTGCTCGCCCGCCACGACACGCTGGTCCGCGCCGAGCTCGAGCGCCACGGCGGCCGCGAGGTCAAGACGCTGGGCGACGGCTTCATGGCGCGGTTCGACTGCCCCGGGCAGGGGATCCGCTGCGCGCGCGCCATCGACGCCGCGCTCGAGCCACTGCCGTTCGAGGTCCGCGTGGGCCTCAACACGGGCGAGTGCGATCTCGTCGGCGACGACCTCGTCGGGCTGGCCGTGAACATCGCCGCGCGGATCGGCGCCCTCGCGCGCGCGCGCGAGGTGCTGGTGCCCAGTTCGGTGCGCGATCTCGTGGTCGGCTCGGGGATCACGTTCCGCGATCGCGGGCGTCATCGCATCAAGGGCGTGCCGGGCCGCTGGCGGCTGTTCGGCGTCGAGGCCGTGTGACTTTGTTTGCCCGCCCGCATGGGCGTGGAATACCACGTGCATGGAAGCGACCCTCAGCTCGGCGGCACGCGCGCCGGCCGTCGGCTGGCTCGCCCGGGCGGGGCTCGTCGCGCGCGGCGTGGTCTATGCGGTCATCGGCATCCTGGCGCTCAAGCTCGCGGTGGGATACGGCGGCAAGGCGACCAGCCAGCAGGGGGCGCTGAAGACGGTCGCCGGCCAGCCGTTCGGCAAGGTGTTGCTCGTGCTGCTCGCGGTTGGGCTGGCGGGCTACGCCGCGTGGCGCCTCGTGCGCGCCGCCGCCGGGCACGGCCGCGAGGAGAGCGACTCCGGGTTCGACCGCGTGGCGGGGGTGGCCAGCGGCATCGCGTACGCCGCGCTCTGCGCCACGGCTGTGGCGATCCTCGCCGGCGCCGGGAGCGGCTCCGGCTCGCCGAAGAAGACCACGGGCGGCGTGCTGGACTGGACGGGCGGGCCAGTGCTCGTCGCGATCGTCGGGGCGGTGCTCATCGGGGTCGGCGCCTACCAGGCCTACAAGGGCGCCGCGCGGAAGTTCCTCGAGACGTCGAAGACGGGCGAGATGAGCGAGGGGACCGAGCGCGCGTTCACCGTCCTGGGCGTCATCGGGCATCTCGCCCGGGGCGTCGTGTTCGTGCTGATCGGCTATGGGCTCATCAAGGCGGCGATCGACTACGACTCCAAGAAGGCGATCGGCCTGGACGGGGCGCTGCGCCAGCTCGCCCACGCGTCGTACGGTCCGGTGCTGCTGGGCATCGTCGCCGCCGGGTTCATCATGTTCGCCGCCTACTCCGTCGCGGACGCCCGCTACCGCAAGGTGTAGGCGCTGTAGCGTTCCGCACGGTGACAGTCCGCGAGCGGCACAACGTCGTCGAGCACGGAATGCCCGGCGGGCAGGCGATGCTGTTCGCCCACGGGTTCGGCTGCGACCAGAACATGTGGCGCCACGTGTGGCCGGCGTTCGCCGGCGACCACCGGATCGTCCTCTTCGACTACGTCGGGTTCGGGGACTCCGATGCGGGCGCATACGACCCCGATCGCCACGCCACGCTCGACGGCTACGCGCAGGACATCCTGGACATCTGCCGCGAGCTGGACCTGCGCGACGCCGTGTTCGTCGGGCATTCGGTCAGCGCGATGATCGGGGTGCTGGCCGCGGTCGCCGAGCCGGAGCGCTTCGCGCGGCTCGTCCTGGTCGGGCCGTCGCCGCGCTACATCGACGACGAGGGCT
>Ga0308176_10001866_pt1 | contig 13261 bp, 9 predicted proteins | sample PhyCR2_3_FD_203890 | JGI IMG/M metagenome (GOLD analysis project Ga0308176, IMG submission 203890) | Soil microbial communities from UC Gill Tract Community Farm, Albany, California, United States - DLSLS.C.R2 | ecosystem: Environmental > Terrestrial > Soil > Agricultural land | place: USA... | reverse complement strand
ACGTCGGCGCCGTCGATGTCGACGCGGATCGGCGGACGGCCGCCGGTCCGGTCGAGGCGCAGCCGGCGCAGCGGGTCGGCGGCGAAGCCCTTGGTCCAGCGCGCGAAGAGCCAGCCGGTGTGGGCGAACGCCTCGCGGCGGTAGTCGCGGGCGACGGCGTCGAGCACGATGGGCACCCCGGCCGCCCGGCCGAGGGAGCTGTCGAGCCCGGCACGCGGGACCTGTCCGAGGTCCGGCTCGGAGTCTGCCACCCCGGGCCTGAGCTTGGTGGCGGCGCCGACGACGTCGGCCCGCAGCCGCTGACGCGAAGCAGCATGTCCCGCAACGGCATTCGTGATCCGCTGACGAAGCTCGGGTATGCCGTCGCCGGTCGATGCAGAGGTCGCGAACACCTGGGCGGCGGCCACCCCGTCGGCCACCAGCAGCTTCGTGAGGTCCCCGGTGATCGTCGCGACACCGTCGGAAGACAGGCGGTCGGCCTGGTTGAGCACTGCCAGCGTGACGGCGTCGTGCTGGGACAGGAGGCTGACGAACTCGTCGTGCAGCCGGGCATCGGCGTACTTCTGGGGGTCGGTCACCCAGACGAAGACGTCCACGAGCTCGAGCACCCGCTCGGCCTCACGGCGGTGCTCCACCACGCGCGAGTCGAAGTCGGGCAGGTCGAGCAGGACCAGCCCGTCGAGCGAGCCGACCCCCGCGTCCTGCCGCCGGCCCGAGCCGGGCCGGGCTCCCCCACCGACGGCCTGCTGCCCGCCCGCGGTCTCGACCACGTGGCGGGCCTGCACCCCCAGCCAGTCGAGCAGCTCGGAGGCGTCGTCGTCGCCCCACACGGCAGCGGTCGGACGCGACGTCGTGGGACGCCGTGCGCCGATCGTGGCGACGTCGGCGCCGACGAGGGCGTTGAAGAGGGAGGACTTGCCGCTGCCGGTCGCTCCGGCGAGGGCGACGACCGTGTGGTCGCCGCTGATGCCCGAGCGCTCCACGGCCTTGTCGATGACCCTCCGGGCCACCGCGACACCGGCCGGCTCGAGCTCGGTGGCCCCCGAGACCAGCGCGAGCGACAGCTCAGTGGTGCGAGCGCCCAGCTCTGCGGCGGAGACGGCCTTGACGGTGGCGCTGCCCATCCTGACCGGGCTCACCGGGCGCCCTCCAGCTCACGGACGGCCGCGGTCAGCTGCTCGGTCTGCTGGGTGTCGACGTGCAACGTCGTGACAGCTCCTTCGTAGCGGGCCCGCTCGGCGGCATACAGCTCGTCGACGCGGGTGGTCAGGTGCTCGCGGGCCTGGCGGGCGAGCTCGCGCACGGCCTGGTCGCCGAAGACGGCCTCGAGGAGCTTCTGGCCCACGACCGCGGTGCCGCCGGCGATGCCGATCTCGGCACCGGTGATGCCCGCCGTACTGGCGAAGGTCACGAGCATCAGGACGACGCCCAGGCCGTTGACGCCGTAGGCCATGATCCGCGCCGTCGTGCGTCGGTCGCGACCCTCGTCACGGACCATCTGCAGGATGTCGCCCTGCCAGTCGCGCACGAGGCGCTGGATGCGCCGGTCGACGTCCTTGCCGGAGCCGGCGAGGCCAGGGTGCGCCTGGAGCAGCCGGTCACCGCCGGGGAGGGTGCGCCAGGCGCGGCTCACCGAACCGGCCGCGAGCTCGGCACGGTTGGCGATGAGCGACTCGACGCCCGACTGGAGTGCCTCACCGAGGTCGTCGGCCCGAGCCGGCTCGCCCCGCAGGAAGGAGGTGAAGCGGTCGCGCATCCGCGAGACGGTGGACTCGACCTGGCGGAAGAACTCACCCGTGCCGACGAACTCCTGCCAGCGGGCGAGCACCTCGCCGCGCAGCAGGGTCCCGTCGACCATCCCCTCCTGGACCTCGGCCGTGGCCTCCTCGTAGGCGGCGGTGGCGACGTCGACGAGCGCCCGACCCGCCGCCGTCTGCTCCTCGGCGGCCTTGACGAGTGCCTGGGTCCGGCTCTCGAGCGAGGTGAGCGCGCCCTCCAGCGTCTGGCGCACGACGTCGGCGCGCGCGGCGGCGTCGCCGGCCAGGGCGGCGAGCCATGCGGTCAGGCGCTCGGTCTCGCTCCGGGGCAGCAGGCCGTCGACGAGCTCGGACTCGACCACCGTGAAGATGGGTGCCTGGTCGAGTCCCTGCTCGCGCAGCATCGACGCGAGGTGGGTGCGGATCTCGTCGACCGCCGCGGCGGGGACCCGGTCGAGGACCACCGCGACGGCGGTCCCGCGCTCGGACGCGTCGTGCAGCAGCTCCCACGGCACTGCGTCGGCGTAGCGCGCGGCCGTGGTGACGAAGATCCAGAGGTCGGCGGCTGCGAGCAGCTGGGTGGCGAGGTCGCGGTTGGCCTCGACGACACTGTCGATGTCGGGGGCGTCGAGCAGGGCGAGGCCGGCGGCGACCTCCTCGGTGGACACGAGCCGGACGGCGCCGGGGCCGTCGGAGGCCGAGTGGCGGCCGGTGATGCGCGCGAGGCCCGGCAGCACGCGCGGGCCGGAGAACCACGCCGCGTCGGACGGGTGGTGGATGAGGACCGGGGACCGGGTCGTCGGGCGCAGCACCCCCGGCAGCGAGACCTCACGACCGACGACGGAGTTGACCAGGGTCGACTTGCCCGCTCCCGTCGAACCGCCCACCACGGCGAGCAGCGGGGCGTCGAGGGCCGTCAGCCGCGGGATGACGTAGTCGTCGAGCTGGTCGAGCAGGCGAGTGCGCGCCGACCTGGCCTCCGGTGCGCCGGGAAGGTCGAGCGGCAGGGTGGTGCCGGAAACCGCAGAGCGAAGTGCCTTGACGCTCTCGAGGAGCCGGGCAGTGCCCGCCCCTGTATCACCTGCCACACCCGTATCCTTTCGTGTCGAAGTGGCACAACCAAACCGAAAGGCCGCGTGCCGCACCTCGCACCTACCCCGAGTCGGCCGTCGAGCACGCCCCGGCGGGAGCGCGCGGCACTCGGGAAGGGCCGGGAACGCAGACGACAGCGGTGGGTGTCCTTGCTGCTCGAGGCATTCCAGCACGCCGCTGCAGAGGTGCACGCGCTCGGTCGAGGTCGGCAGGCGCCCCCGGCAGGACTCGAACCTGCGACCAAGAGATTAGAAGGCTCTTGCTCTATCCGCTGAGCTACAGGGGCCGGGCGCCCGCTCGGGCGCCGTGCCAATGATAGGCATCCGGTGAGTTCCCGGCCGCTCAGGTGACGGGCGAGCCGATGAAGCCGCGCCGGTGGGCCGTGATGGCCTGCAGCAGCACCATCTCGCGCTGTGTCGCACCCTCCTCCGCGGTCCCGCGCACGAGCCGCGAGCGCAGCAGCGCAAGGTCGCTCGCGCTGTCCTGGAAGGCGTGCATGGAGTGCTTGGCGGGGCGACCACCGTTCTGGCGGGCCCACTCCCGCGCCGCACGACGCAGACGCAGGTGCGAGAGCATCACGACCTCCGCGTGCGTCAGCCAGCCGGCGTCGGCATACGGCGAGAGGTACTGCCCGATGAGGCGGCCCTCCCGGCGACGCAGCCAGAGCAGGAAGCCGATGAAGGCCAGGAAGATCGGCACCTGGTAGGTCACGTACGCCTGGAAGAAGCCCTCGAGGCCGGCGATCGCCGAGAGGTTCCACAGGTGGTGCAGGAGCATGGCGCAGCCCCAGCCGACCACGATCGCCACGACACGGGTGGCGGGCCGGCGCGCGGTCGCGGCGATGCCGATGCCGATCCCGGTCATCGACGTGAACAGCGGGTGCGCGAAGGGACCCATCAGCCCGCGCACCAGGAACGTGGAGGTGAGGCCCTCGCTGCCGTACTCGTTGAGCGCCTGCCCGAGGTAGAGGATGTTCTCGCTGAACGCGAACCCGGCGCCGATGAGGCCGGCGTAGACGATGCCGTCGATGATGCCGTCGAACTCTCGGCGGCGCAGCAGGTAGATGAGCAGGATCCCGAGGCCCTTGAGCGTCTCCTCGGTGACCGGCGCCAGGTACACCGCGCCGGTCTCCAACGGGTCCGTCCACCGCGCCTCCACCAGCAGCTTGAGCCCGTAGGTGTTGAGGAAGAAGGCCCCGACGACGGCCACGAGCGCCCCCCAGAGCACGGCGAAGACGATGTAGCGGGCCGGCTCGGCCTCGTAGCGGTCGAGCCACAGGAAAGTCGGGACGATGACGAGGAGCGGGATGACCGCGGTGAGCGCGGCAGTGACCAGCGTCTGCGTCGTGAGCCGCTCACCGAGGATGCCGAGCAGCACGAGCAGGCACATCAGGAACACGGACGCGGCGACGCCGATGGTCAGGGCCCGGCGCAGCATCGGCCTGCGCGTGGGGTTCGGCAGCGTGCTCCACTGCTGCGCCTGGCCGCCCGGGCCGCCGCCCGAAGCGCCACCCGGACCCTGCGTCGTCACGTCCCCTGAGGTCATGCAGGCAGGCTAGTGCAGGGAGCGCCCGCGCCCCCGGTCACGCACGGCCCCCACGAGCGGATCACGAGGGGATGCGGTCGAGGGGTCGGGGCTTCCCCAGCCTCTATGGTGGACCGGTGAGCGACACCAACCACCGCGCCATCGCCGACCGCATCATCTGGATCGACTGCGAGATGACCGGCCTGTCCCTGAAGTCCGACGCGCTGGTCGAGGTCGCCGCGCTCGTGACCGACTTCGAGCTCAACCAGCTCGGCGACGGCATCGACGTCGTCGTCAAGCCGCCGGACGAGGCGCTCGAGCAGATGGACGACTTCGTCCGTGACATGCACACCACCTCGGGGCTCATCGACGAGCTCGCCTCGGGAGTGACGATGCAGGAGGCCGAGCACATCGTCCTCGACTACGTCCGCACCTTCGTGCCCGAGCCGCGGAAGGCGCCCCTCGGTGGCAACACGGTGGCCACCGACCGCGGCTTCCTCGCCCGCGACATGCCGGTGCTCGAGTCGTACATGCACTACCGGATCATCGACGTCAGCTCCATCAAGGAGCTCTCCCGCCGCTGGTACCCCCGCGTCTACTTCAACGCCCCCAAGAAGTCCGGGGGCCACCGTGCGCTCGCCGACATCCGCGAGTCGATCGCCGAGCTGCGCTACTACCGTCAGGCGGTCTTCGTGCCCCAGCCCGGCCCCGACAGCGCGACCGCCAAGGCTCTCGCCACGCCCCACGTCATCGAGCACTGACCCGAGCACTGACCCGTGCACCGACCCGTGAGGGACGTGCGGACGGCATACGGAAAAGAGGGCGTATGCCTCCCGGCCGGGGTGGTCACGAGCACCTCACCGGAGCCTGTAGCATTGTCGACGCCGTGACGCGGCGCCGAGCCTTCGGGCCCGGCTCGTGTTGTGCATGGTGGGTGTAGCTCAGCTGGTAGAGCACCTGGTTGTGGTCCAGGTGGCCGCGGGTTCAAGTCCCGTCACTCACCCCATGGTCCTGCTCTCGCGGGACGCGCAAGGGCCCAGCTCCCCTCCAGGGGGCTGGGCCCTTCGTGCGTCTCGACCGCCCCTGTCCCATTCGCGATGTTTGCCCGGGGTTCAGGTTCCCGCCGCCCACGGATCCCCTTGTCTCCCTAGCGTCTCCACCGATGCAAGAGAGAACGAACGAGATGGACGGCTCGGGCGCCGTGCGGTCCCGGGGCCTCATGAAGTACTTCGGCGACGTGGTCGCCCTGGACGGCGTTGACCTCGACATCCCCCGCGGGCAGGTGCACGGCCTCGTGGGGCCCAACGGTGCCGGGAAGACGACCCTGCTCGGGCTGCTGCTCGGGCTGTCCGTCGCCGACGGCGGCCGCCTCGAGATCCTCGGCTCACCGGTCGACCGGGTGCTCGGGGTGCCCGGCGGCGTCGGCGGGTTCGTCGACGGTCCGGGGCTCTACCCGTCGCTGACCGCCCGCCAGAACCTCACCGCCCTGGCCGCACTGCACGGCCGCGGTCCGGGGAGGCGCGCCGAGGTCGACCGCGTGCTCGAGCAGGTCGGGCTCGTCGACGTCGCCGACGACCGTGCCCGTGAATTCTCCCTCGGCATGCGCCAGCGCCTCGGACTCGCAGCCGCCCTGCTCACGAAGCCGCGGCTGCTCGTCCTCGACGAACCCTCCAACGGACTCGACCCGGCCGCCAAGCGGCACGTCCACCGGGTGCTCGCGGGGCTCGCCGCCGAGGGCACGGCGGTCGTCATCTCCAGCCACCAGATGGACGACCTCGCCGTCCTGTGCGCCGAGGTCACCCTCCTGGCCGGCGGGCGGGTCGTCTTCTCCGGCTCGGTGGCCAAGCTCGCCGCCGAGAGCGGCCGGCTGGACCACCGGGTGGTCACCTCCGACCCGGCGACCACCCGACGGGTCGTCGCCGGGACTCCCGGCCTCGAGCTGGTGCCAGGCCCCAGCACGTCCTCGGTCGCGGGCGACGCCGTCGTCGCTCGGGGCCCGGTCGGCGCGGTCGAGAAGCTCGTCGTGCGTCTCGTCGAGGCCGGCGTCGCGGTGCGCGAGCTCGGCCCGGTGGTCCCGCCGCTCGAGGCCGCCTTCCTCGCGCTGACCGGCGCCGAGGGCTCCCTCACGACCCGGGAGGACACCCGATGAGCGTTCCCACGGCGCAGGCGGATCCGGCCAACCGGCATAAGGACGCTGACGCCGACGCCGATCTCCTCCCGATCCCCGCGGTCAGCGGCCACGCCGGTCTCGGCGCGAGCGTCCGCTTCGAGCTGCTCAAGCTGCTCGCCCAGTGGCGCGTACGCGTCGTCCTCCTGGCGTGCTGGGTCGTGCCGGCGGCGTTCATCGCAGCCGTCAGCGGCCAGACCTCCCTGCCGAGCGACACGGTCTTCGGCCGGTGGATGTTCGCCACCGGCTGGGCCGGCACGCTGGTGGTCCTGAACTTCGCGGGCACCTGGGCCCTGCCCCTCCTGACCGCCCTCGTCGCCGGAGACATCTTCGCGGCCGAGGACCGCCTCGGCACCTGGCGCCACCTCGTCATGGCGGTGCGCTCCCCACGTCGGATCTTCGCCGCCAAGGCGATCGCCAGCACGGCGGTCATCCTCGTCATGGAGCTGGGAGTAGCGGTCTCCAGCATCGGTGGAGGTCTCCTGGTAGTCGGCCACCACGACCTGATCGGGCTCGACGGGAGCGTCATCGGGGCCGGGCAGAGCGCACTGCTCGTGCTGCTCGCCTGGGCGTGCGTCGTCGTCGGCTCGCTCGCGTTCGCTGCCGTCGGCCTCCTCGGCTCCGTCGCCCTCGGCCGCTCCCCGATGGGGCTGCTGACGCCGGCCCTGCTCGCCTTCTCCCTCCAGACGGCGCAGCTGCTGCCCATGCCCGCCGCGGTGCGCCTGGCCCTGCCGAGCCAGGGCTTCCTCGCCTGGCGTGGCCTGTTCACCGGGCCGGCGCAGACGCGTCCGCTGGTCATCGGCCTGGTCGTCAGCCTCGCGTGGGTGATCGTCGCGACCTCGCTCGCCACGTGGATCTTCGTCCAGCGCGACTTCACCGACCTCACCTACGACGGGTCGGCACGCCGGTCCGTGCTCGTGGGCATCGTCCCGATGGTGGCCCTGACCCTCGTGAGCATCGCCGGCGTCGCCGTCGCGACGCCCGCGAGCGGGTCGGGCATCGGCCGGGGCAAGGTCGAGCAGTCGCTGGCGACCTCCTTCGCCCACCTCTACCGCCTGCAGTCCCGCCAGCTCCACCGCCCGGACCTGACCGAGCAGCAGCTACGCGCGAGCGCGTCCTGCTACCGGGCCGGTTCACCGGGCGAGGACGAAGGCCCGGGCAACGACTGGCGCTGCTCCGTGTCGTGGCACATCCCCGGTGCCACGGCCGTCGGGACGGCGCTCTACCAGCTGGACGTGTCAGCCGACGGGCACTACGTCGCCGACGGTGACGGCCCGAAGGAGGTGAACGGCTACTTCCAGGTGCGCACCCCCGACGGGGATGCAGCAAACCCCCTGTGGCAGATCGACGCCCTCGTCGACCTGTCCTCCAGCAGTACCTCGAAAGGATGATCATGCAGGTCACTCGTCACCGACGGCGTACCTCGGACCCCGCTTCCGAGCAGGGTCGTAGCAACCGCAGGATCCGCATCGCCGTGGCCGGCACGGCGGCCCTCACCATCGCCGGTGGCGGCATCGCCTCCGCCGCGACCGGCGTCTTCGGCAACCACCAGGTCGGCACGGGGTACCCCAACGGTCTCCAGGTCTCCGACAACCAGGTCATCAAGCCCATCGGCGACCGGATCATGACCGAGTACGGCAAGTTCATGGGCTCGACGGTCAGCGCGGACGGGCGCTTCCTCGCCGCCAGCAGCGCCGACAGGAAGGTCGTCCTGCAGGTCTTCGACCTCGCCGCCAAGAAGCTGGTCTACCGCGTCGGCAAGGCGGCCGGCGTCGACCAGACCCTCTCCGACGGCAGCGTCGGGCAGGAGGGCCCGACGTACTCCCCCGACGGCAGGTTCCTCTGGCTCTCGCAGCAGGATGCCCTCACTCGCTTCCCGGTCAACGCGGACGGCACGCTCGGCACGGCCCAGCGCTTCCCGCTGCCGCAGGTCGGCGGCCACTCGGCCCTGCCCGGCAAGTCCGTCTACTCACCCGACGGCTCGACCCTCTACGTCGCGGTCAACGGCCAGAACACCGTCATCGCCCTCGACCCGGCCACCGGCGCCGTCAAGCAGACGTGGAACGTCGGCATCGCCCCGCGGCACCTGACCTTCGTGGGCCAGAAGCTCTACGTCAGCAACGAGGGCGGCCGGACGGCCAAGCCGGGCGAGCCGACGATCAACTCCTACGGCAGCGACGTGCCGGCCGATCCCTACCTCGGCACCTCGACCACCGGCACCGTCAGCGTCATCGACACCGCCGCCCCGTCGGGCGCCGTCCGGTCGATCGCCGTGGGGCTGCACCCCACCGCGCTGTATGCCGCGGGCAACGCCGTCTTCGTCGCCAACACCAACAGCGACACCGTCTCGGTCATCGACTCCACCAAGGACAAGGTCGTCCAGACCATCGCGACCCAGCCGTGGTCGAGGTCCCGGGTCGGCTACGAGCCGACCGGCATCGCCCTGACGAAGGACGGCCACCTGCTCGTCACGCTGGGGCGCGCCAATGCCGTCGCTGTGTACCGCTACGGGACCACGCCGCAGGAGCCCGTCAGCTACGTCGGCCTGCTGCCCACGGACTACTACCCGTCCGACGTGGCCACCGTCGGCGACCGGGTCGTGGTCACCAACACCCGCGGCATCGACGCGCGCGGGCCGGCGATCACGACGAACAAGGGCTACGGCGTCCCGGTCGTCAGCGGCCACGACACCCACAGCACCACCGCCTCGCTCACGAGCTTCGCGCTGCCGAGCGACAAGGAGATCGGCCGCTACACCTCCACCGTCTTCACCCAGAACGGCTGGAGCCACAACGACGTCAAGCAGGCCGAGGGTCGGCGGGCCAAGGCGGTCCCCGTGCCGGTGCGCCTCGGCGACCCCTCGACGATCAAGCACGTCTTCGTGCTCGTCAAGGAGAACCGCACCTACGACCAGGTCTACGGCGACGACACCCGCGGCAACGGCGACCCGTCCCTGGTGCAGTTCGGCCAGAAGGTCACCCCGAACCAGCACGCACTGGCCAAGCAGTTCGGGCTCTACGACAACCTCTACGACATCGGCACCAACTCCGCCGAGGGCCACAACTGGTTGATGCAGGGCGACAACCCGGAGTACACCGAGTCCAGCGCCGGCGAGTACGTCCGCAGCTACGACACCGAGGACGACGCCCTCGGCCACCAGCGGTCCGGGTTCCTCTGGACCGCAGCGCAGTCCGCGGGCAAGACGGCCCGCAACTACGGCGAGTTCACGCAGTTCCTGACCAAGCCGGACGGGGCGACGTGGCAGAGGTACTACTGCACCGCGAAGCAGGTCGCGGCCGGCGGGGACCCCAGCCTGCTGACCGACCCGTCGGTCAAGTCCGACACCCAGTCGCCGATTCCGTCGCTCAACGCGATCACCCAGCACGACTACCCGAAGTTCGACGTCAACATCCCCGACATCTACCGCTTCCAGCTCTGGAAGCAGCACTTCCAGAAGGAGGGGCCGGCGAACTTCAACATGCTGTGGCTCTCCAGCGACCACACCGGCGGCGCTCCCGACGCGCGCGCCCAGGTCGCCGACAACGACCTCGCCGTGGGCCAGGTTGTCGACGAGATCTCGCACAGCAGGTACTGGAAGGACTCGGCCATCTTCGTGGTCGAGGACGACAGCCAGGACGGGGCCGACCACGTCGACGGGCACCGGGCCCCCGTCCAGGTCATCAGCCCGTGGGCGCAGCACGGCAAGGTCGTCGACACCTACTACTCGCAGATCAACATGGTCCGCACGATCGAGCAGATCCTCGGTGCCCAGCCGCTGAACCAGAAGCTCGCCGCGGCGACGCCGATGTTCGACGCGTTCCAGTCCAAGCCCGACCTCACGCCGTTCACCGCGGTGCCGAACCAGGTCCCGCTCACCGAGCAGGTCAGCCCCGCCCCGGCGTGCGGCGTGGACACCACGCAGTCGACCAGCGGGGCTGCGGCCCAGCCGAGCTCGGCGACCGTGCCGGCCTCGGAGAAGGCTGTAGCGGCGCAGTGGGAGGCCTGGCGGGCCAAACAGGGCTTCAACAGCACCAACGCGAGCGCCGACACCGCCAGCCCCGAGCTGATGAACCGCTTCACCTGGTACCAGGCGCACAACTGGGGCAAGCCCTACCCGGGCGACGCGCGCATCTACACCCCGTCGCAGGTCCCGGGCGGCTACGTCCCGGGCGCCGACAGCCAGTGACGCCGGCTTCGGCATAGGACGATCCCGTGTGGGCCGGTCGGCCGGCGCCGGCCGGCCCACACGGCCGTATGCAGCACAATGGCCTCATGCTCATGGGAAACAAGCGCACCCAGCGGATCACGGTCGGCGTCGTCGTCGGCGTCATGGTGCTCAGCCTCGCGCTGACACTGGTCGCGACGGCGATCGGCGGGCTCTGAGCCGGCCCGGGCACCGATTTTGCCCGGTCCCAAGGCTACTGCTAACGTTTCTCCTCGTTGCGCCGTTAGCTCAATTGGCAGAGCAAGTGACTCTTAATCACTGGGTTCGGGGTTCGAGTCCCTGACGGCGCACTTCTGAGGCCCCCGTCCGGAGAGATCCGGGCGGGGGCCTTGTGCATCTCCCCTGATGGCGGGCATCCCCGGCCACTGTCCGGGGAATGCCGTCCAGTAACGCCAGCAGGCAGGGACGCCGTTCGCGTCCCTGCCTGCTGTTGGTACCGCTGTAGCCCTGGACCGGCAGTCAGCGCCGCCGGCGACGCAGCAGCCCGACCGCGACGACGACCACGACCGCCGCAGCGACGACGGCCCCGATGCGCTCGATGCGCAGCTCGCCGTCCGGCGTGTGCGTCGCGGCGTCGAGGCGCAGCCGGAGCCCCTGCATCTGCCGCTGCGCGATGACCTGCGGCTGCGCCCGGTAGGCGAGCTCGTTGACCGTGCCCTCGAGCCGCGCGCGGGCGGCCTCGATGTCCTGCTCGATGCGTGCGGTGTCGCTCATGTGGCTTCCTTTCGGGAGGGTGGGACTCTAGTCGGCGATGCCGAGGTCGCGACGGAGCTTGGCCACGTGGCCCGTCGCCTTGACGTTGTAGAACGCGTGGGCGACCTTGCCCTCCTCGTCGACCACGAAGGTCGACCGGATGACGCCCTCGACGGTCTTGCCGTAGAGCTTCTTCTCGCCCCAGGCGCCGTATGCCGTGTGGACCGCGAGGTCCTCGTCGCTCAGCAGCGGGATGGTGAGCTGGTCGCGCTCCCGGAACTTCGCGAGCTTCGCGGGCTTGTCCTTGGAGATGCCGACGACGTCGTAGCCGTCCCTCTTCAGCGACTCGAGCGACTCGCTGAAGTCGCAGGCCTGCTTCGTGCAGCCGGGCGTCATCGCTGCCGGGTAGAAGTAGACGATGACGCGGCGGCCCGCGAAGTCGGAGAGGCTGACGGTCTCACCGGTGTCGTCGGGAAGGCTGAACGCCGGGGCCTCCTCGCCGGGCTCGAGTCTCGACGTCACAGTGTGCTCCTTCGGGGTGGGCGCGTTCCGGTGAGCCGTCACGCCGGTGCGGCTCGAGCGGATCCCGCGCTGGACGAGTGCCTCTCGGGCATCGTATCGGTGCACGTCCCGTACCCATCCGGCGCGCGCCGTCGGCAGGCAGCACGGCGAATCGGACACGTCGACGGACGCGGGCCGGGGCCCGGGCCTGGGTGCGGACGGCGGGACTCGAACCCGCACACCTAGGGCACAGGAACCTAAATCCTGCGTGTCTACCAGTTCCACCACGTCCGCTCGCGAGGTGCGCGGCCCCACTCTAGACGGCGGCCGCGCCCACCCGAGCGCACGGGGACGCCGCTGCCCGGGTCCCGCTCACTGGACCCGCACGGTGACCACGTGGACACCGGTCGCTCCGTCAGGTGCGGGGGGCGCCTCGAGCGGCGACTGCACCTGGCCCTTCGCGTCGTAGGCACGGACGCGGATGTCGTGGCTGCCGGGTGTCGCGTCCCACTCGTAGACCCACTGGCGCCAGGTGTCGATGCTCGCGTCGACGGCGAGTCGGGCCGGCGCCCAGGGCTGCTGGTCGACCTGCACCTCCACCTTCGAGATGCCGGTGTGCTGGTCCCACGCGACGCCCGCGACGGCCACGGTGCCGGCCTGGACCACCGCGCCCGCCTTGGGCACGTCGATGCGCGAGGCCGTCTTGATGGGACCCCTGGGCGACCAGCCACGCGGCGTCCAGTAGGCCACGTCGGCGGCATACGTCGTCACCTTGAGCTCGGTCACCCACTTCGTCGCCGACACGTAGCCGTAGAGACCGGGCACCACGACGCGTACGGGGAAGCCGTGCTCGAACGGCAGCGGCTCGCCGTTCATCCGGACGGCGAGCAGGGCGTTGCGGTCGTCCGTCAGGGCGGCCAGGGGTGTCGAGGCGGTGAAGCCGTCGACGCTCGTCTGGAGCACCATGTCGGCGCCGGCCTGCGGGCCGGCCATGGCGAGCAGCTCGCGCACCGGCCACCCGGTCCAGACGGCGTTGCCGACGAGGTCTCCCCCGACCTCGTTGGACACGCACGTCAGCGTGACGAGGGCTTCCTGCATCTGCTTGGACTGCAAGGTCTTCCAGTCGATCTCGACCTCTCGGTCGACCATGCCGGTGACCTTCAGGCTCCAGTCGTTCGCGTCGACGCGGGGGACGACGATGGCCGTGTCGATGCGGTAGAAGTCCGCGTTGGGGACGATGTAGGGGGTCAGGCCGGGGACGCCGAGATCCGCGCCCGCGGGGATGGCCAGCTTCGTCCCCTT
>Ga0308176_10001865_pt1 | contig 13262 bp, 10 predicted proteins | sample PhyCR2_3_FD_203890 | JGI IMG/M metagenome (GOLD analysis project Ga0308176, IMG submission 203890) | Soil microbial communities from UC Gill Tract Community Farm, Albany, California, United States - DLSLS.C.R2 | ecosystem: Environmental > Terrestrial > Soil > Agricultural land | place: USA... | reverse complement strand
GGAGCTCTCGCATGACGACCACGCCCGAGAAGACCGGAGCCGACACCCCGGTCGCCGAGGACCTCGTCACCCTGACCATCGACGGCGTCCAGGTCAGCGTCCCCAAGGACACCCTGGTGATCCGCGCCGCCGAGCAGGTGGGCGTCCAGATCCCCCGGTTCTGCGACCACCCGCTGCTGTCCCCGGTGGGCGCGTGCCGGCAGTGCCTGGTCGACGTCCCCGACGCCGGCAACGGCCGGGGCTTCCCCAAGCCGCAGGCCTCGTGCACCATCACGGTCGCCGAGGGCATGGTCGTCAACACGCAGGCCACCAGCCCGGTCGCCGACAAGGCGCAGCAGGGGATCATGGAGTTCCTGCTGATCAACCACCCGCTGGACTGCCCCGTCTGCGACAAGGGCGGCGAGTGCCCCCTGCAGAACCAGGCGATGTCCAACGGCCGCGCCGAGTCGCGCTTCTCCGCCTCGGGCGGGGTCAAGCGCACCTACCCCAAGCCGATCAACATCTCCGCCCAGGTCCTGCTCGACCGGGAGCGGTGCGTGCTGTGCGCGCGCTGCACCCGCTTCTCCGAGCAGATCGCCGGCGACCCGTTCATCGCGCTGATCGAGCGGGGCGCCCTGCAGCAGGTGGGCATCTACGAGAAGGAGCCCTTCGACTCCTACTTCTCGGGCAACACCATCCAGATCTGCCCGGTCGGCGCGCTGACCAGCGCCGAGTACCGCTTCCGCTCCCGCCCCTTCGACCTCGTCTCCACGCCCTCGGTCGCCGAGCACGACGCCTGCGGGTCGGCGATCCGGGTCGACCACCGGCGCGGCAAGGTGATGCGCCGGCTCTCTGGCAACGACCCCGAGGTCAACGAGGAGTGGATCACCGACAAGGACCGGTTCGCGTTCACCTACGCGACCATGCCCGACCGGCTGGCCTACCCCCAGGTGCGCGATGAGGACGGCTCGCTGCGTCCTGCGTCGTGGCCCGAGGCGTTCGCCGTCGCGGCCCGTGGCCTGCGCGACGCCGGCGCCACCGGTGTCCTCACCGGTGGCCGAGTCACCGCCGAGGACGCCTACGCCTACAGCAAGTTCGCCCGCGTGGCCCTCGGCACGAACGACATCGACTTCCGTGCCCGCCCGCTGTCGGTGGAGGAGGCGGACTTCCTCGCCTCCGAGGTGGTCCTCACCGCGACGGTCACCTACAGCGACCTCGAGACCGCGACGACCGTCGTGCTGGCCGGGCTCGAGCCCGAGGACGAGGCAGGTGCGATCTTCCTGCGGCTGCGCAAGGCCGCCGAGCACCACCGCACCCGGGTCGTCTCGATCGCGCCGTACGCCTCGCGCGGCCTGCGCAAGATGAACGGCCAGCTGGTCGCCACCGCACCGGGTGAGGAGGCGGCAGCGCTCGAGCAGCTCGTCTCGCACGCCGACTTCGGCCTCGACGCGACCGGGGTGATCCTGGTGGGCGAGCGCCTCGCCACTTCGCCTGGCGCGCTCACGGCCGCGGCCCGGCTGGCCCGCACCACCGGCGCCCGTCTCGCCTGGGTGCCCCGTCGTGCCGGGGACCGCGGTGCGGTCGAGACCGGCTGCCTGCCCAACCTGCTGCCCGGCGGCCGCCCGGTCGCGGACCCCGCCGCGCGCGTGGACGTCGCCACCGACTGGGGCGTCGCGGGCCTGCCCGAGACCGAGGGTCGCGACGCCGACGGCATCGTGGCGGCGCTGCTCGCCGGTGAGCTCGGCGGCCTGGTCATCGGCGGGGTCGATCCCGACGACACGGCCGACCCCGCCGCCACCCGGGCCGCGATCGAGGCCGCGTCGTTCGTGGTGGCGCTCGAGCTGCGCGAGACCGACGTGACCCGCGCCGCCGACGTCGTGTTCCCGGTGGCGCCGGTGACCGACAAGGCCGGGATGTTCGTGACCTGGGAGGGCCGGCCGCGGCCGTTCCCCGCGGTCTTCGAGAACCCCCGCTCGCTGCCGGACCTGCGCGTCCTCGCCGGCGTCGCCGAGGAGCTCGCGCTGCTGGGCCAGGGGAGCCCGCTCGGGTTCCGCTCGGTCGCGGAGGCGCGCGCGGAGATGGAGGATCTCGGCCCCTGGGACGGGGACCGCGCCCCGACGGTCGAGGTGACCCCACCCGCCGTCGGCGGTGACGACGGCCTGCGCCTCGCGACGTGGAAGCAGATGATCGACCACGGCTCCATGCAGGACGGCGAGCCCGCCATGCGCGCCACGGCACGCAGGCCGGTCGCCCGGGTCAGCCCCGCGACGTACGCCACGCTCCACGAGTCGGTCCGCGACGGCGGCGTACTGGCCGGCGACCGCGGTGAGCTGTCCCTGCCCGTCGAGCAGGTCGACGGCATGGTCGACGGCGTGGTGTGGGTGCCCGCCAACTCGGTGGGCCCGGGGGTCCTGGCCGGCCTGGCCTCGCCCGGCAGCAGCGTGACCCTGAAGGGAGCCGAGGCATGATCGCGATGGACGCGGTTCAGTACCCCACCATCCAGGACTTCGGCAACGACCCGTGGTGGATCACCCTGATCAAGGTCGTGGCGATCTTCGTGGTCCTGGTGCTGCTGACGCTGTTCAACATCTGGTGGGAGCGCCGGGTCGTGGCCCGGATGCAGCACCGGATCGGCCCCAACGTGAACGGCCCCTTCGGGCTGCTCCAGTCGCTGGCCGACGGCGTCAAGCTGGCGCTGAAGGAGGACATCATCCCGAAGGCGGCCGACAAGGCGGTCTTCCTGATCGCGCCGGTGATCGCGACCGTGCCGGCGTTCGTGACGTTCAGCGTCATCCCGTTCGGCCCGGTCGTGACGATGTTCGGCGTGAGGACCCCGCTGCAGCTGACCGACATGCCCGTCGCGGTGCTGTTCGTGATGGCGATCGCCTCGATCGGCATCTACGGGATCGTGCTCGGCGGCTGGTCCAGCGGCTCGACGTACTCCCTGCTCGGCGGCCTGCGCTCGAGCGCGCAGATGATCTCCTACGAGGTCGCGATGGGCCTGGCCCTGGTGGCGGTGTTCCTGTACGCGGGGTCGCTGTCGACCTCGGAGATCGTGGCCGCGCAGAACGACTTCTGGTACGGGCTGATCCTGGTGCCGTCGTTCGTGATCTACGTGATCTCCATGGTGGGCGAGACCAACCGCGCGCCGTTCGACCTCCCCGAGGCCGAGGGCGAGCTGGTCGGCGGCTTCCACACCGAGTACTCCTCGCTGAAGTTCGCGCTGTTCTTCCTCGCCGAGTACATCAACATGGCCACCGTCTCCGCGCTCGCGACCACGCTGTTCCTCGGCGGATGGGCTGCGCCCTGGGGCATCGCGCAGATCAACGACGGGATGTTCAACCAGGGCTACTGGCCGCTGCTGTGGTTCTTCGGCAAGGTCCTGCTCTTCATCTTCTTCTTCATCTGGCTGCGCGGCACGCTGCCCCGGCTGCGCTACGACCAGTTCATGGCGTTCGGCTGGAAGCGCCTGATCCCGATCTCGCTGGTGTGGATCATCGCCGTCGCGACGATCCGGTCGATCTCCACCAACGGGGGTATCGACCGTCAGTACCTGCTGATCGGGATCGGCGTCCTCGCGGTCCTCTTCCTCGCGCTCTTCTTCGTCGGCGGCGAGGAGCAGGCGGAGGAGGAGCCCGAGCCCGAGGCCGTGGACGCCCACGCGGGCGGCTTCCCCGTGCCGCCGATGCCGGCCGGCGGGCCGGTGCGCGGCGCCGCCCGGCCGCTGTCCTTCCCGACGGCCTCGACCGTCGGCGCATCCGGTGAGGAGATCTGATGGCCCAGCAGGAGCCACGTGGCATGAAGGAACAGCTCTGGGACCCGATCGCCGGGTTCGGGGTGACCTTCCGGACGATGTTCAAGAAGGTCGTCACCGAGCAGTATCCCTTCGAGAAGCTGCCCACGGCGCCGAGGTTCCACGGCCGGCACCAGCTCAACCGCTGGCCCGACGGACTGGAGAAGTGCATCGGCTGCGAGCTGTGCGCCTGGGCGTGCCCGGCCGACGCCATCTACGTCGAGGGCGCCTCCAACTCCGACGACCCCGAGGGTGAGCGCTTCAGCCCCGGCGAGCGCTACGGCCGCGTCTACCAGATCAACTACCTGCGCTGCATCCTGTGTGGCCTGTGCATCGAGGCCTGCCCGACCCGGGCGCTCACGATGACCAACGAGTACGAGCTGGCCGACGACAACCGCGCCGACCTGATCTACGAGAAGTCCGATCTGCTCGCGCCGCTGCTGCCGGGCATGGAGCAGCCGCCGCACCCCATGCGGCTCGGCGACGACGAGGGTGACTACTACCGGGGGGCCTGGTCGGCACCCGCGCCCACGGAGAGGACGGCCGCCCAGTGACTGCCTTCTGGTTCCTCGCGCCGATCATGGTGATCGCGGCGCTCGGCATCCTGTTCGTCCGCAAGGCCGTGCACGCGGCCCTGCTGCTCGCGGTCGTGATGATCAGCCTGGCGGTGCTGTACGCCGCCCTGGACGCGCCGTTCCTGTTCGCGGTGCAGATCATCGTCTACACCGGCGCGATCCTGATGCTGTTCCTCTTCGTGCTGATGCTCGTCGGCGTCGACGCGTCGGACTCGGTGGTGGAGACCATCCGCGGCCAGCGCCTGCTGGCGATCGTGGCAGGCCTGCTGCTCGGCCTGGTCCTCGTCACCGGCGTCGGCCAGATCTCGCTGGGTGCCGGCACCGGGCTGACCGAGGCCAACAACGGGGGCAACATCCAGGCCCTGGCCAGCATCCTGTTCTCCCGCTACGTCTTCGCGTTCGAGACCACCAGCGCCCTGCTGATCACCGCGGCGGTCGGCGCGATGGTGCTGGCGCACCGCGAGCGGCTGACGCCGAAGCCGACCCAGGCCGGCCTGGCCGCGCAGCGCATGCGCGACTACGCCGCCAAGGGCACCCACCCGGGCCCGCTGCCGCCCCCGGGCGTCTTCGCCCGCCACAACGCGGTCGACACCCCGGCCCTGCTGCCCGACGGCACCGCGTCGGAGGCCTCGGTCTCCCGGGTGCTCGCCGCCCGCGGCACCGTCCGCTCGGCGCCGGCACTGGCCGACGACATCGAGGAAGTCCAGCGGCAGCTCGGTGAGGCGCCGCACGCGGGTCGCACCGGCGCGGCCTCGGCCGAGGAGGAGACGCTGTGAGCGTCACGCCCTACATCGTGCTCTCGTCGATCCTGTTCACCATCGGCTGCGTCGGGGTCCTGACCCGCCGCAACGCGATCGTGGTGTTCATGTGCGTCGAGCTGATGCTGAACGCGTCCAACCTCGCGCTGGTCGCCTTCGCCCGGCAGCACGGCAACCTCGACGGGCAGGTCGCGGCGTTCTTCGTGATGGTCGTCGCGGCCGCCGAGGTCGTCGTCGGGCTCGCGATCATCATGACCATCTTCCGGACCCGTCGCTCGGCCTCGGTCGACGACGCGAGCCTGCTGAAGTACTAAGGAGCACGGGTGACTGCCCAGATCCTCGCGTTGCACGAGGCCGCCCAGATACCAGCGGTGGACCCCTCCGCCGCGACCGGCGTCTACACGCTGCTGTGGCTGGTGATCGCTCTGCCGCTCGCCGGGGCCGTGATCCTCCTGCTCGGCGGCCGGGCCACCGACCGTTGGGGACACCTGCTCGGCACGGCGCTGCCGATCGGCTCCTTCGTGCTGAGCCTGGTCATGTTCATCGACCTGCTCGGGCGGGACTCGGGGAACCGGCAGCTCTCCCAGCACCTCTACACGTGGATGCAGGTCGGCCACCTCGACGTGGGGATGGACCTGCTCTACGACCCGCTGTCGTCGCTGTTCCTGCTGCTGATCACCGGCGTCGGCTCGCTGATCCACGTCTACTCGATCGGCTACATGGAGCACGACCCGCGCCGCCGGCGGTTCTTCGCCTACCTGAACCTCTTCGTCGCCGCGATGCTGATGCTGGTGCTCGCCGAGAACTACCTCGCGCTGTTCCTCGGCTGGGAGGGCGTCGGCCTCGCGTCGTACCTCCTCATCGGCTTCTGGCAGTGGAAGCCCTCGGCCGCCGCGGCCGCCAAGAAGGCGTTCGTGCTCAACCGGGTCGGTGACATCGGCATGTCGTTGGCGATCATGCTGTTCTTCGTCACCTTCGGCTCGACGAGCTTCACGGTGATCAGCGCCTCCAGCGGCCGGGCGTCGGAGGGCACCCTGACCGCGCTGGGACTGCTGCTCCTGCTCGGCGCCTGCGGCAAGTCGGCGCAGGTGCCGCTCCAGGCGTGGCTGCTCGACGCGATGGAGGGCCCGACCCCGGTCTCGGCCCTCATCCACGCCGCGACCATGGTGACCGCGGGCGTCTACCTCATCGTCCGGTCCAACTTCGTCTTCGACCTCGCACCGAACGCCCAGACGGTGGTCGTCGTCGTCGCCGTCGTCACGCTGCTGTGGGGCGCGATCATCGGGTGCGCCAAGGACGACATCAAGAAGGTCCTGGCCGGTTCGACCATGAGCCAGATCGGCTACATGATGCTGGGCGCCGGGCTCGGGGTCGCGGGCTACGCGTTCGCGATCTTCCACCTGCTGATGCACGGCTTCTTCAAGGCCGACATGTTCCTCGGCGCCGGCTCGGTGATGCACGGGATGGACGACGACGTCGACATGCGGCACTACGGTGCCCTGCGCAAGGCCATGCCGGTCACGTTCCTGACGTTCGCAATGGGCTATCTCGCGATCATCGGCTTCCCGGGCTTCTCCGGGTTCTGGTCCAAGGACAAGATCATCGAGACCGCGCTCAACGACAACTGGGTCGTCGGGCTGTGCGCCATCGTCGGTGCCGGCGTCACCGGCTTCTACATGACCCGGTTGATGCTGCTCACGTTCTTCACCGGCAAGCGCTGGGAGAAGGGCCTGCACCCGCACGAGTCGCCGAAGGTGATGACGATCCCGCTCATCGTGCTGGCGGCGCTCTCGGTGCTCGGCGGGGTGCTGCTGCTCAACGACTGGATCGTCGACTTCCTCGCGCCCGTCGTCGGCACACCGCCGCCCGAGGACGCCGCGCTGCCGGGCATCGTGGTCAGCCTCATCGTGGTCCTGGTGGTGGCCGCCGGGGTCTCGCTGGCGTGGTTCCTGGTCGGCAAGCGCGACGTGCCCCGCACCGCGCCGCAGCAGGTGTCCCCGGTCGTCCTGGCCGCGCGCAACGACCTCTACGGTGACGCCATCAACGACACCCTGGTGGTCAACCCGGGGCGGCACACGGTCGCCGGCCTGCTCGCCTTCGACAGGTACGGCGTCGACGGCACCCTGACCGGCGGCCCGGTCGCGATCGGTGTGGTCGCCGGCCAGCTCCGGCGGGTCCAGAACGGCTTCGTCCGCTCCTATGCCCTCTCCCTGCTCGGCGGCGTCCTGCTCGTCGTCCTGGCCCTCCTGGCGGTGAACCTCGCATGATCCACCCCGCGAAGTCGCTCGACTCCAGTCGCTGCGCTCCCTCCGCTCACGACTCCGAGGGGACCCCGGAATGAGCTCCTTCCCCTGGTTGACCGTCCTGGTCCTCGTGCCGCTCGTCGGCGCGGTGGCCGTGGCCTTCGTCCCGAAGACGCGCGGGGCCGTGCTGCCCAAGCAGCTGGCGCTGGCCGTCTCCGTGCTCACCCTGGCCGTGGGCGTCGCGATCGCCGCGCAGTACGACACCGGCGGCGGCATGCAGCTGACCGAGACCCACGACTGGATCAGCGCGTTCGGCGTCCACTACGCGCTGGGCGTCGACGGCCTCGGCCTGCTGCTGATCCTGCTGACCGTGGCGCTCGTCCCCGTGGTGATCATCGGCGGCTGGCACGAGGCCGACGACCGCAACCCGGCGGCCTTCTTCGGGTGGGCGCTGGCACTGGAGGCGTTCGCGCTCGCGGTCTTCGCCGCCACCGACGTCTTCCTGTTCTACGTGGTGTTCGAGGCGACGCTGATCCCGGCGTACTTCCTGATCGGCGGCTTCGGCCGTGCCGGTCGCGCGGTCGCGGCGCTGAAGTTCCTGATGTACCAGCTCGGCGGCGGACTGATCCTGCTCGCCTCCGTGATCGGGCTGTACGTCGTCTCCGCGCAGGCCGGCCACCCGTCGTACCTGCTCTCCGACCTCTCGCAGCTCGACATGAGCACCACCGCCGAGCGCTGGCTCTTCGTCGGGTTCTTCATCGCCTTCGCGGTCAAGGCGCCGCTCTTCCCGCTGCACACGTGGCTCGCCGACACCACCGAGCGCGCCACGCCCGGCACGAGCGTGCTGCTGGTGTGCGTGCTCGACAAGATCGGCACCTTCGGGATGCTCAGGTTCTGCCTCGGGCTGTTCCCGGACGCCTCGCAGTGGGCGACCCCCGTCGTGGTGGTGCTGGCCCTGATCTCGATCGTCTACGGCGCGCTGATCGCCATCGGCCAGGACGACATCCTGCGGCTGATCGGGCTGACCTCGTTGAGCCACTTCGGGTTCATCACGCTGGGCATCTTCGCCTTCAGCTCGCAAGGCGCGTCCGGCTCGATCCTCTACATGGTCAACCACGGTGTCGCCACCGCGGCGCTGTTCCTGCTCGCCGGCTACCTCATCCGGCGGCGCGGCACCAGCCTGATCAGCCAGATCACGGGCGTCGAGAAGTCCGCGCCCGTGCTCGCCGGGCTGTTCCTCATCGCCGGACTCGCGACCCTCGGCCTGCCGGGGCTGAGCCAGTTCGTCTCCGAGATCCTGGTGCTGATCTCCGCCTTCGACTACCACTGGTGGGCCGGGGCCGTGGCAGTCACCGGGATCGTGCTGGCGGCGATCTACGTGCTGTGGATGTACCAGCGGACGATGACCGGGCCCGGTGTCCCCGGGGTCGAGGACACTCCCGACCTGAACCGTCGGGAGATCGGCTCGATCGCCCCGCTCGTCCTCGCGCTCGTGCTCTTCGGCTTCTACCCGATGCCGCTGCTCGACGTCAGCAACCCCACCGTCGACGCGCTGCTGCAGCACGTCGGGGTGAGTGACCAGCCCCCCGTCGTACCCGCCGCGGGTGACGACTCGGCGCAGGAAGGCCAGCAGTGAACCTCTCCGTGACGGGTGTGCTCGTCCAGGCCGTGAGCGGCCCCACGTTCCAGAAGCCGCACATCGAGTACGCCCAGCTGTGGCCGATGCTCGTCGTCTTCGGCGCTGCGTGCCTCGGCGTGATCGTGGAGGCCTTCCTGCCTCGCGAGCGGCGCTACGTGGCCCAGCTCGTCCTGACCGTGGCCGGCCTGGTGGCCGCCCTGGTCGGGACCGGCCTGGTCGCCCGCGACCTCACCTCCCTGGGCGGCGGTGTCGCCCGTGGCCTGATCGCCTCCGAGGGGACGGTCGTGGTCGACGGCCCGACGGTCTTCTTCTGGGGCCTGATCCTGGTCTTCGCGATCGGCGGGGTGCTGCTCTTCGCCGAGCGCCGGCTCGAGGGCGGCCTGTCCGCCTTCGCGGGGCAGGCGGCCGCGCTGCCGGGCTCCGAGGCGGAGCGGCAGGCGTCCTCGCAGGGCCTGGACCACACCGAGGTCTACCCGCTGCTGCTCTTCGCGGTGTTCGGGATGATGCTCTTCCCCGCGTCCGACGACCTGCTCACGATGTTCGTGGCGCTCGAGGTGCTCTCGCTCCCGCTCTACCTGCTGTGCGGCCTGGCGCGTCGTCGCCGCCTGCTCAGCCAGGAGGCGGCCATGAAGTACTTCCTGCTCGGCGCCTTCTCCTCCGGCTTCTTCCTCTACGGCGTCGCGCTCGTTTACGGCTTCTCGGGCTCGATGCAGCTCTCCGCGATCAACGAGGCCGTGCGCAACGACACGCAGAACCAGACCCTGCTCCTGATCGGCCTGGGAATGCTCGCCGTCGGGCTGTTCTTCAAGGTGGGCGCCGCGCCGTTCCAGGCCTGGACGCCCGACGTCTACCAGGGCGCCCCGACCGCGGTGACGGCGTTCATGGCGGCGTGCACCAAGGTTGCTGCCTTCGGTGCGATGCTGCGCCTGCTGTACGTCGCCTTCGGCAACGACCGGTGGACCTGGCAGCCGATGCTGTGGGTCATCGCCGTGCTGACGATGGTCGTCGGCGCCGTGCTCGCCGTGGTGCAGACCGACGTCAAGCGGATGCTGGCCTACTCCTCGGTGGCCCACACCGGGTTCCTGCTCGTCGGCGTGCTCGGCGTGCAGAGCGCCGCGGAGCTGACCTCCGGACAGGTCACGTCGCTGCAGGCGGTGCTGTTCTACCTGACGACGTACGGCTTCGCGATGATCGGCGCCTTCGCCGTCGTGACGCTGGTGCGCGACTCCGGGGGCGAGGCCACCCAGTTCTCGCGGTGGGCCGGCCTGGGCCGTCGTTCGCCGCTGATCGGCGGGCTCTTCGCCTTCTTCCTGCTCTCCATGGCCGGCATCCCACTGACGGCGGGCTTCGTCGGCAAGTGGGCGGTGTTCACCGTGGCCCTCGCGGCGGGTGCCTGGCCGGTCGTGATCGCCGCCATCCTGTGCAGCATCGTGGCCGTCTTCTTCTACGTCCGCGTCATCGTGCTGATGTTCTTCGTTGACGGTGAGGGGGTCGCCGCGGGCGAGGTGGCGTCGGTGACGAAGCCGTCGCTGCTGACCAGCGGAACCATCGCCGTGGGGGTCCTCGCGACCCTCGTTCTCGGTGTCGTGCCCGGCCCGGTTCTCACCTTGGCCGCGCATGCGGGAGAATTCGTCAGGTGACGACAGGATCTGCCTCGGCCGGACTGGCGCTGCCGGTGACGGACGAGACGCTGGCGGCGCGGCTGCGCGACCGCATGACCGTGGTCGAGAGCGCCCTCCAGGGACACGTACGCAGTCGTGCGGGCTTCGTGACCGAGGCCGCGAGCCACCTGATGGAGGCCGGCGGCAAGCGCTTCCGGCCGCTGCTGGTGCTGCTCGCAGCGGAGACCGGGGACCGGCCCGACGCCGAGGAGGTCGTGACCGCCGCGTGCGTGGTCGAGCTGACCCACCTGGCTTCGCTCTACCACGACGACGTGATGGACGAGGCCGACCTGCGTCGTGGTGCGGTCACCGCCCACTCGCGCTGGGGCAACCACGTCGCGATCCTCACCGGCGACTTCCTGTTCTCGAAGTCCTCGGAGCTGACCGCGGAGCTCGGCCCCGATGCCGTGCGCATCCAGGCCGAGACGTTCACCAAGCTGGTCGAGGGACAGATCCTCGAGACCGTGAACCCGGGGCCGGACGAGGACCCGCTCGCGCACTACCTCGAGGTCGTCGCCGGCAAGACCGGGTCGCTGATTGCCACGTCCGCCCGCTACGGCGCCCGCTTCGGTGGTGCGAGCCGCACGGTCGAGGAGGCGCTCACGTCGTACGGCGAGATCGTCGGCAGCGCGTTCCAGCTCTCCGACGACATCCTCGACATCGCCTCGGAGTCGGGGGAGTCCGGCAAGACGCCGGGCACCGACCTGCGCGAGGGCGTGCCGACGCTGCCCGTCCTGATGGCGCGCGCGTCCGAGGACCCGGCCGACAGCCGCCTCCTCGAGCTGCTCGACGCAGACCTCACCGACGACCACTTGCACGCCGAGACCCTCGACCTGCTGCGCAAGCATCCGGCGATGGACGAGGCCCGTGCCTACGTCGTGGCCCGCGCCCAGGAGGCCAAGGCTCTCCTGTCCGCGTTGCCGCACGGCCCGGTCCGTGAGGCCCTCGAGGCGTTCGCCGACATCGTGGCGATCCGCTCGACCTGAGCCGTTCCTGCCTTCCGGGTGTCCGGCTGGGTGTGCGGGCGGCGGTGAGTGGGCAACCGACTGGTACGCGGAAACGGTTGCTGGGTCACCGGGCCCCGGGCTCGGTGCGGGTGGTGGTGAGTGGGCAACCCATCTGGCCGTCCGGACGGTTGCAGGCTCACCGCTGGCCCGCCTGACGTGCGGGCGGTGAGTGGGCAACCGATCGGTACGGGTGGATTCAAGCCGTGGACGCAACACCGGTTTGATTGAGTGGGTTTGAGAGTAGTTCGTCGAGGACTTCGGCGGGGGTCTTGAAGCCGTGGCGTTTGCGGGGCCTGTTGTTGAGCTTGCGGGCGACGTGGTCGAGGTAGTCGGGGGCGTAGATCGACAGGTCGGTGCCCTTGGGGAAGTACTGGCGGAGCAGTCCGTTGGTGTTCTCGTTGGTGCCGCGCTGCCAGGGCGAGTGGGGGTCGCAGAAGTAGATGTCCAGGTCGGTCGCGGCGGCGATCTGGACGTGGTTGCGCATCTCGCTGCCCTGGTCCCAGGTCAGGGTGCGGCGCAGGGTCTGGGGCAACCGACTCATCGCCTCGGTCATCGCTTGCGCGACCGTGTCGGCGCCGTGCCCGTGGGGTAGGTGCAGCAGCATCACGAACCCGGTGGTCCGTTCCACCAGGGTGCCGATCGCGGACTTCGAGGCGGTGCCCACGATCAGGTCGCCCTCCCAGTGGCCGGGCACCGCACGGTCCTCGACCTCGGGGGGCCGTTCGCTGATGTTGACCATGTCGGGGATCCGACCGCGGCGTTCCCCGGTGGTGCGGCGGGTCTTGCGCAGGGCTCGGCCGGTGCGCAACCGCTGGTGCAGGTCGCGGCGCAGCTCGCCGCGGCCCTGGACGTAGAGGGCCTGGTAGATCGGTTCGTGGCTCACATGCATCTCCGGGTCGTGGGGGAAGTCCATCTTCAACCGTGCCGCGATCTGCTCGGGGCTGTGCTCCTCCTCCAGCCAGGTCTGCACCTGAGCCCGCAGCCGCGGGGTGTCGGCCAGCTTGCTGGTCTGGGGCCGTCGTGCTCGCCACTGTGCCCGGGCCTGGGCCATCGAGGCCCGGTACTTGGGCTGGCGGTCGGGATAGTTGGTCGAGCCCTTGACCAGCTCCCGGCCGACCGTGGCGCGATGCACCCCGATCTCGCGGGCGATCTCGGCGTTCGAGCACCCGCTGGAGTGCATGTGCGCGATCTCCTCGCGCTGCTCGAAGGTCACCCGAGGGCGGACCTGGCCGGCTGGTCGCTGTGGGGGCATCACCCCACCAACCTCGCGGTACCAGTCCCGGCCCGCCGAGATCGACACGCCAGCAGCCAACGCCGCATCGCGCCACGGCAGTCCCGAGCGCACGAATTGCCAGAACAGCGCGCGGCGAGCCGCCGGGAACGATTGAGCATGAGGACCAGCCATGAGCACCCCTTCGGGAGGGGTGTTGCATCCACGCCTTGAACCCAAGCGTCCAGAACGGTTGCAGGCTCACCGCCGGCCCCTCACCCCGCCCCGGCCGGCCACCCAGCGGTGGGTCAGCCACCGTTCAGTCGCCGGGATCGGTGGCCAGCTCACCGCCGGCCCGCCGCCCCGCCCCAGCCGGCCACCCAGCGGGGGCTCAGCC
>Ga0308176_10001864_pt1 | contig 13268 bp, 6 predicted proteins | sample PhyCR2_3_FD_203890 | JGI IMG/M metagenome (GOLD analysis project Ga0308176, IMG submission 203890) | Soil microbial communities from UC Gill Tract Community Farm, Albany, California, United States - DLSLS.C.R2 | ecosystem: Environmental > Terrestrial > Soil > Agricultural land | place: USA... | reverse complement strand
CCCGTGCGCTGTCTTCTTGTCATAGAGACCGACGACGCTCGATGATCCGGCCAGGTCCACTGCATGCCTTTTGTAGCGGCGGAGCACCCGGGCGACCTCGTCCTTGAGAGAAGTCTCGTCACGAAACCGTTTGGGTTTGGCCCCCGCTTCCCACCCCGTCAGCTCACTGTACAGATCGCGCCCCAGCAACGCCACGATGTCATAGTGCCCCTGCTCGTGCTGTAACAGGGCATCGCTACGATCCGCCTTGACTGACCACATCAAGCTGCGCTCCACCTCGACCTGCACCTGGACGTGGTCCACCCGATAACCGTGCGCCGCACCGCGGGCATCATCCCAGTCATAGTCATATGCCAGATCAAACCGCGCCGACGCAAAGGCAGCCTCACCGGTCGAACCTCCAGGCGGCGTGGCCTGGAAATCGGCCCAGATCAGCTTTTCTTCGTGACCCTCGAGAAACGAACGAGTTAACGTCATCGCCCACACTCGAGCGCGGACTTATCCCGCGATGAACCCCAGATTGACGTTGGGCTGCCGGCTCTCGATGCAGCGCTGGAAATAGGCGAGCAGGTCCTTGGTCACGGCGTCCACGTGCGGGTTACGAAGCAGCACGCTGAGCTCGGTCGCGGCGAAGACCTTGGTCGCTTCCACGCCCGAGCCGATCTGAAAGGAGACCTTCCCTTGCGCGTTGCTCGCAAAGATGCCCGACAGCGTCCGCCAGACGATGTAGCCGTCGGGTTGCCAGGGATCCTCCACGTCCTGCACGAAGGCGAGGAGGTTCGGATACGTCGTCCCGGGCACCGGGAGCCGCGCCAGAACGTCCGGGAGGGTTTCCTTGGAGGCCAGCTGAGGGTTGGACCGCTTGAGCTCGCTGATCTCCCGCCAGATCGGCTTGAAGAAAGACCCGGAGTACAGCAGGGTACGGTCGGGCGCCGCCCGGATCTGCCAGCGGAGGGCGGGGTGGGCCTGCAGAATGGAGAGGAGCGCGCGGGTACCCGGCTGGAGTGCCATGGCGCCGGCGCTAGCGACCTGCCGAACGGACCGGCAGCACGGTCGTCCTCGGGGTGTTCGCCGTTGGCATCATGGCGTCAGGGCGCCGGCACCATTCTGATTGATCCAGCGCTTGATCAGATCGATCACCGGCCCCGGCAGGAACTGCCCCGACGAGGGCATCAGCTCATCGGCCTGCAGGCTGGCGTCGTGCAGCAAAGCCTTGACGAGCAAGCTGTTGTCGGCATTGCCCGGCACCACCACGTTCCCGGCATCGTGGGCATCGGTGATGTGGGCGAAGCTCAGGTCGGGAACCTGGGCATTTTCGGGGAGATGGCAGCTGCTGCACGGCGAGGTCACACCGGCCGCGCCGAGGTCGAACGACACGTCGAAGATGCTGGCCTTGATGTCGGTGGCGAACGAGATCAGGAACGACACGCTCGCGGTCTGGGTGATCACCACCGCCGAGCCCAGCGGATCGACCGTTGCCTGGACCTGATAGGTGCCGCCCGTCGTGGACTTGAGGGTGCCGGTGGTCTGGCCGTTCGAGCCGGTAGATGACACGGGCTGGGTGATCGGCGCCGTGGGATCGCCTCCGGCTGACAGCGACACGGTACGGCCGCTCACCGGATTGCCGAACGCGTCTTTTACCGTCACCGTCACGGTCGAGCCATTAGTCAAACCGGTCACCGGCGACGGCGCCGACACCGTCGAATTGGCGGCGTTCGCCGCGCCGGCGTTGACGGTGACGCTCGCGGGCGTCGGACTCACGGTCGCGCCGCTGGCGGTGATCTGGGCGGAAATCGACTTCGCCTCCGCCTTGGTCGAGGTATAGGTCGTCGTGGCCTTGCCGAGCGTCGCCCCGTTGGTGCCCGTGGTGAGTGAGGTGCTCTGGAACGCGAAGTTGCTGCCGGTGGATGCCACAGTCACCGTGGCGCCGCCGATGAGGTTGTTGTTGGCGTCGCGGGCGGTCACGGTAACCGTGGTGCCGGCCGAACCGGCCGCGAAGGACGCGGGTGACACCGTGATCTTGGATTTCGCCTGGTCGATCGGTCCGGGCACGACACCGCCATTAGTGCCCGTAGCGTCGAACTGGACCGGACTGCCGCTCAGGCCGGTGGCGGTGGCGGTCACGGCATTGGCGCCGGCCACCGGTCCCATGGTCCAGGAGTCGAGCTTGGCTATGCCGTCGGCCTCGGTGGGGACGGCCGCCACCGGCAGGATCGCGCCACCGCCCTGCGTCACGGCAAAGGTCACGTCGACGCCCTCGACCGGATTTCCCGCTCCGTCCGTCACCAGAACGGCAGGTGGCTCACCCGCGCCGGTGCCGGCCTCCGCCGACTGCGGCGTCGCGGAGCTGGCCGCGATGGTGGTCGCCGCGCCAACCGTGATCGCCACCGGGGTGGACCGGACCTCAGTCAAGCCATCCGCCGTGAAGAGCAGGGTGTGCTCGCCCACCGGGGCGGTGACCACCAGACCGGTGAAGGTGGCCTGTCCCTGCGCGTCGGTGGTCACCGTCGTCTGGCCCGAGACGTTCCCTCCCCCCTCCATCGTGGCCGTCACATCGACGTTCGCCTGCGCGACGGGCGTGCCGTCTTCCGTCTGAAGCTGCACCACCGGACCCTGCGCCAGAGCCGTCCCGCTGGCGGCGGTGCTCGACGGCTGCGTGAGGATGGCCAGATTGGCGGCCGACTCGATGGTGAGCGTGACGGTCACCTTTCCCGTGTTTGCGGCATCGGGGCTGTCGATCGTCACCGTGGCGGTGTAGCTGCCGGCGGCGAGCGTGCTGTTGCTCACCTGCAAGGTCAGGATCGCCGGATCGTTCTGCGTGGCCGTCGACTTGCTGAGCGAGGTGGTGAGCCAATCGCTCGGGCCGCCGACGTAGGTCGTCGAGACGGTCAATCCCGAGAGGTCGATGGTGGCCGGGGTGATGCCGACCGCCTTCGATTCGAGCGCGCCGCCAGGCGCCGTGGTAAACACGATCTTGTTCGGAGCGAGGTTGATGGCGCCGACCTCTACGGGGCCATCGCCGCCGCACGACACCACCGCGGTGCACAGCAGCGCCAGGCCGACCGACAGTCGCATACGCGCGGGGATCATCTTGGCTGTCCTCATACCACGGCTACCTCGCTCGCGCCGGCTCCGCGACGATCATCGTCTCGGACCGGCGGTTAGAAGCTGTACTCCAATCCCGCGGTCCACGCGACGTCGGGCTGCAGGTACCCGCGGCGGATCGGGATCAGCGCGTTGGTGATGACGGTCAGGCCCGACGGCATGGTGAACTTGAAGCCGAACGAGCCCTGGATCACGTCGTCCTTCCGTTCGACGATGTTGCTGCGCGGGATGACGCGCGCGGAGACTCCCCCACCGACCGGGGTGTCGAGGATGACCGGGGCGGGTTGCCGCAGCTTGCTGGTGCCGACCTGCCACTCCGATATCATGTCTGCGGCGAAGGTCGCCCAGGAACCGAGCAGTTGATCGAACCCGACCGTAGCCAGGAACGCGTCGTTCTGGGTGGCGCCACCCCGGTAGAGGTACCCGACGTTTGCGTGCGCCCCGAAGTCACCATACCGCCCGGACAGGATGCCCAGACCGCGCGCCGAATACTCGCCCAGGCCGAGCAGATCTTCTTCCTTGCCGGTGGGGAACCGCACCTCGCCGATGAGGCCGAAGCCGGTCTTCGGGCCCTGCGCCACCAGTACCTTCACCCGGCCCGCGATATCACCGATGCCGGTCGCGGAGCCGCTGGTGGCGGTGGTCGCGGTGAGGCGGGGATTGGCCGGGGTACCGAGGTTGTGGGGCGTGTTGGGCTCGGCTGGAATGATCTGGGCGTCGCTGAAGCCGCTGATCGAGGTATGCACCAGGGGAAGAGCCACGCCGATATCCACTCGATCCAGCAACCCGTAAGTCAGCACCGCGGTAGTGGCGAACAGGTTGATGTCCAGGTCGGTGCGGACGTGGAAAATATCATTCTCGAAATCCTGGTCGCCCAGCGTGCCGTCGTTGTCGGAGTCGCTGTGGGTGAAGTCGAAGACCAGGCCGTTGAGCGGCGTGGTGCGGATGCTCGTGAAGTGGTACCCGCTCACGCCAAGGCCCATCAGAAAATGTCCCTTGCCGAGCGTCTGGGCACGTTCGGCGTAGAGGGGGCCGGCCGAGGTGGCGGTGCGCACGGGCAGACCGGACTCCGACTTGCCCCAGATAGCGCCGCTGGTCGCCGCGCTGACCGGGGCGTTCGAGACGGTGACCCCGATGGAGTTCTGCAGGAACGTGAGCAGATTGCCTTGCGCGTCCTCGATCGCCGGAATGAAGTGGAGTCCGTGCACCAGGGGGTCGACGTCGAGGCAGAGCGGCTGGCCGCAGCTCCCGAACACGAACAGGTCACGAATATTGTCGCGGAGGTGAGTGGAGGAGCTGGTCTGCGCGCTGAGCGGCGCGGCCGTCACCAGCAGGAGCACTGCCCACGGTACTAGGCGTGACATCGTCGCCGGTCCTCGCCAAGAAGGATTATCGCTCTGGGGGGTTCCGGTATACGATACAGTACGCCGCGAGGAGCGCTAGACCCGCCCGCCCCGGCGCGCGCCACGACTTCTTGGAGCACCCCTGTGTCCGATCTCTCGCCCGGAGGCATCCCTCCCGACCCCAGCGCCGAGCTGGACCGTGCCGCTGCGGAGATCGCCCGGCTGGCGGTCGGTCGGTTCGAGATTCTCGGGCCGTTGGGGCGGGACGCGCAGGACCTCTACGCGTTTCTGGCGCACCCCGCGGGACATCCCGGGCAGCTCGTCGTGCTCAAGTGCGTCGCCCACGATCCGTTTCAGCCACCAGCCCTCCAAGCGTTCGAGCGGCTGAACGCCTCGGTGCCGCCGCCATCCGGCTGCTGCCCGGTCTGCCAGGCCCCGTTCAAGGGCTGGGAGCCGGCGTGCCCCGAGTGCGGGACCGATCTGGCCGGGGCGCCGGTGACCTCGGCCGAACAGCGCGAGCAACTGCGCCGTGCGGTACGCGCCGCCGCCGACGGCTACGAAATCCTGGGCGACATGCCGCGCGCCCAGGGTGGCGGCGTCGTCTTTTTCGCCCGCGAACTGCCCGCCGGCCAGATCGTCGCCCTCCGGCTGGACCAGGAGCAGTCGCCGGGTGAGCGGCCACACTACACGGTGGCGGCGACCCGCATGATGCGGCCCAAGTTGATGTACGGCACGGTGGGGGGAGAGGTCACGCGGGCGGAGCCCTGGAGTGGAGCGCCGACGCAGCCCGCGAGCCATCCTCCCGCCCAGTTCGGGGCCAAGGTCTGCCCCCAGTGCGGCGACAGCTTCGAAGGCGACATCCGGTTCTGTCCCCGCGACGGCACCCCCCTGTCGACCGGCGCGGCCGAAGGCTTGATCGGCCGGATCATCGCGGAGCGCTACCGGATCCTGGACAAGCTGGGCGAAGGTGGCATGGGCCGCGTGTACCTCGCCGAGCACATTCACATGGGCCGGCGGTGCGCGGTCAAGGTCATGAGTCCCGCGTTGCTGCACGATCCCGATTCGATCAGCCGGTTTGCGCGGGAAGCGGCGAACGCGAGCCGGATTACGCATCCCAACGTGGCCGCGATCTACGACTACGGCCAGACGCCCGACCGCATCGTCTACCTGGCCATGGAGCTGGTCGAAGGTGGCTCGCTGGCGCACGGGCTCGAGCGCCAAGGCGCCCTGCAGGCCGCCCGCGCCGTGCACATTGCCAGCCAGGTGGCCGATGCGCTGACGGCCGCGCACGAGCTCGGCATCGTGCACCGGGACCTGAAGCCGGACAACATCATGCTGGCTCGGGGCCGCACCGGGCTCGATCTGGTCAAAGTCGTGGACTTCGGCATCGCGAAGGCCCAGAAGGGCGGTAAGCAGACGGTCACTCGCGCCGGCTTCGTGGTAGGCACGCCGGCGTACATGAGCCCCGAGCAGATCTTGGGCGACGAGCTGGACGGGCGGAGTGATCTCTACAGTCTGGGCTGCATTCTGTTCGAGATGCTTACCGGACAGCGGGCGTTCGCCGGGCCAAGCGGTGAAGTAGTGATTCGCAAGCGACTTACCGAGAACCCGCCGCCGCCGTCACAGATCCGGCCCGACCTGGGACCGGAGCTGGACGCCATCGTTACCCGCACCATGGCGCGTTCCCCCGACCAACGCTTTGCGTCGGCTGCGGAGCTTCGGTCCGCTCTCGAGGCGGTCTCCGTGGCATCGGCTCAGCAGCCCTGGTGGCGTTCTGCGGGCCCGTCCCCGGGGGGCATCGCGCCGGCAGGAGCCTCGCTGCTGGGTACGCCCGTGCAGCCTGACGCGGCCTCGCCGGGGTCAGTCTGGACCACACCGGCTGCGCCTCCCTCCAGGCTGGGCGATCGCTCCGTCGTCCTGCGCCGGCGCGCGAACGGTATGAACGTACCGCTAATCGGCGGTCTGATCGGCGGGACGATCCTCGTGGCGGCCGCCGGCTTCGTCGTATGGCGATTGCTGGCTCAACCGGAACGCACACCTGGAAACGTCACGCCCGACTCGGCGGTAGCCTCCCAGCCGGCCGGCAGCACGAACAGTTCGGGCGCCGCCGGTGGGAACGATTCCGGGGCGGGGCGTGGTGCCGCCGGTTCAACAGCCGATTCGAGCGCGGCTCAACCACCACCCGCTGGGACGATGGCGCGGGCCGACTCCGCCATCCTGGTGTTCGCCGCGTTGCCACCCGAGGCCCGCGTGACGGTCGATGGCAAGGCCGTCACTCCCCCGCTCGATGGAAGGCTTACGGTTGCTCCCGGACGGCACGTGGTCACGGCAAGGGCGCCTGGCTATCGCACGGGTACGGTCCGCGTGGCCCTCACCGCGGGCGAGGCTCGACCGCTGGACCTGACCTTGTCACCCACGGCCACGCCGCCCGCGAGCATTCCGGAGACCGCGGCGCCCCGAGCGTCGACAGCACCCCCGGCGGAACCGGCCCCGGCGGCACCGGCCCCGGCGCCATCCCCGTCCGCAGGGGCGCCGGGGCTGATCGTCATCATGGGGGCGGTGCCGCCCGGCGCCGAGATTCGGGTCGACGGAAAGCCGCTGCCCAGCGGCAGTCGGCTCGCGTCGGCACCTCCGGGACCGCACCGGGTGACCCTGTCGGCCCCCGGATACGGCAGCGATTCGACCCAGCTCGACGTGCGCTCCTCGGAGCAGGCACAATGGATCGTCGCCGACCGGACTCCGCCGGCGCCGCCAGCGGGTGAGCCAGGTGGGGCAACCGCAGATCGCGGTACCCTGGCGCCTAAGGTGGAACCCACCCCCAAGCCCTCGGAGCCCGGGGCCAAGGCCGACGCCGAGCTGGATGCGGGCGCACGGGGCCTGGTTCAGGCGTACGCGGCGGCCGTGAACGCGCGGGACATCAAGCAACTCAGGCGGCTGTACCCCAGCATGACCACCGATCGAGAACGGCAGTGGCGCGACCTGTTCCGCGACGAGGTCAAGGGTCTGACGGCCACCACCACGGTGGTCTCGGTCGCGCCGGGCAGCCCGCCGGAGGTGGACTTCAAGCTGAAGCTCGGGTTTCGGCCTGAGGGCGGGACGCCGCAGTCCTTCCAGGTGCACAACCGAGCCTCCCTACGCCGAGGGTCCATCGGCTGGCAGTTCGACCACCTCGACGAGAGGGGCGAGTAGCCACCGACGCGGCCCTGGCAGGGAGTTACGCTCTCTTCGCTCGCTCGCTGATCTTCGCTGGCGTCCGATCCTCATCGTGCCTGCTGCTCCGCTGACTTCCCCACGTCGATGCCCGATCTACACTGCGGGCAGCACGGATCGCTTCCTGCAATGAGCCAGGGGCCGTTGTAGTCCAGCCGTCCGACCCACCAGAGATCCCGGGTGCGCTGGTGACGCCGCAGCCGGAGCGTGGTGCTCGAGCAGCCTGGGGCGGGACAACGACGAAGCTGCCATTCGCCGGTATCGGACACCCGCATCTGGCCTCCCCCGAAGTGGTCGTTGGTGGACGGAGGGGAATCTGGCGCGGGCTCGAAGGGGAACATCCGGCGGGAAGCCGGAATCGGGGCGGACCATGGGCGGGGACGGGCCCCGACCAAAGTCAGGGGCGGTCGAGCAGGGCCTCGAACTCGGGATCGCCGTGCAGCGGGGCCAGGGTCCGGTCGATGGCAAACCAGCCGCGTGACTGCTGCGCGGGCACAGCGAGGATGGTCCGGAGCCGCGCGACGGCCGACACGCGGTCGCCGCTCATGGCGTCGATGCGGCTCCGGACGTAGGTCACGTAGGGGCCTTGAAGTCCGGAAGCGAGTGGCTGGAGCCGGCCCGCCTCGTCGGCGGCCGCGCGCGCCTCCTGCATCCTGCCGCCCAGGGCCAGCGAAAGCGCGCGGGTGGCGACGATCTGGCCGCGATCGCGCCGGTTCCCCCAGCCCGCCAGCATGGCGTCGTAGGCGGTCACCGCGCTGTCGGCGTAGGCGACCGATCGCGCCGAGTCGCCCAGGAACCGGTGCGCCTCGGCCAGCGCGAGGGCCCAGTCGGCCCGGCCGCCATCCAGATCGTCGGGCGTGAGCGTAGTGACCATGAGGAGCTGGTCGTCTTCCAGCGCCCAGATGAGGTCTTCGCGGAGCGCCACGTAGGCCGCCACCGCTCGCGGGCCCGACGCGCGCTCCATCTCGCGGAACACGCGCCGCGCTCCCGGCAGATCGGCTTGCGCGATGGCGAGCCGGGCACGGATGTAGGCCAGGCTCAAGCTCGCGGGCCGAAGCGCCTGGGCGCGCTCGAGCTCGTGGCGTGCGCTGTCGTAGCGGCGCAGCCGGTAGTACGTCGTCCCCAGCCAGACCGCGGCGTCCGGTGAGCGGGGGTCGAGCCGGGCCGCATGCTCCAGGTCGGCCACCGCTTCGGTCCAGCGGTTGAGCTCCAGCTCCACCGTGCCGGCGCCGATCAGGAGATCGCTCCGGTGCGGCGCGGCGCGGAGCGCCTCGCGGTAGTCGCGGAGCGCCGAGGGGAAGTCGCCCTTGACCCGCAGCTCGTAGCGCGCGCTCGCACCCAGCACGTCGGGCGACGTGGGCGCCAGCGCGATGGCCCGTTGGAGCGATACCCGGGCCGAGTCCGCGTCCGCCACCATGAGCCCGCCCTGCCGGAACACTTCGATCTGCGCCTGCGCCAGCTCGGCCCAGGCGGCGACGAAGGCGGTGTCCTGCCGCACTGCCTGCCTCAACTCGGTGATGGCGGCGCGCAACACCTCGGGGCTGGACTCGCCCGAGCGGAGCTCGCGGCCCCGGAGGTACCGCGAGTAGGCGTCGAGGCTGGTGGTGGGCACCGCGCTGAGCTGTGCGCGGGCGCTGTCGGTGAGCGCCAGGTGCAGCGCCCCCGCCACCTGCCCGGCGATGTCGGCCTGCACCGCGAACACGTCGGTGAAGGCGGCGTCGAACGGACGGGCCCAGCGAGTGAGGCCGGTGCCGGCCTCGATGAGCTCGGGACTCACCCGCACGCGGCTCCGCTTGGGCCCCTTTTCCCAGCGAATGGTGCCGGTGAGCAGATAGGGCACGTTCAGCTCGCGGGCGATCTCAGCCGGCGGCTTGGCGCTGCCGCGATACTGACTCGAGCTGCCCCGCGCGATCACCTCGAGTCCCGGAAGCCCGGCGAGCTTGCTGCGGATCTCGTCGGCCATGCCGTCGGCGAAGTAGGCGTCGGCGCTGTCACCCAGGTTCTCGAACGACAGCACCGCGAGCCGGATGCCGGGCTCGGCGGCGACCGCGGGAGGAACGGCCGGAGGGACGGCGGCGGGGCGGGACGAGGGCTGCCGCAACGCCAGCGCGATGGCGGCAGCCGTCGACACCGTCGCCAGCGCGATCCAGGCCCAGCGCGGCACCCGCCACCCGCGTCGGGGCACGGGCTCGGTGAGGGCCCGGGCGAAGTCGGCGATGGAGGGGAAGCGGTCCGCCGGGTCGAGCGACAGCGCGCGCGCGAGAGCCCGCCCGACAAACTCCGGCGTCTCGGGGCGAAAGGTGCGGACCTCGGGCGGGGTGGAGGTGACCCGCTGGGCGATCACCGCGTGGATAGTCGAAGCTGGATGGGTGGTGCGGCCGGCGAGCATCTCGTAGCACACGGCCGCGAGCGCATACTGATCGGCCCGCGGGTCCGCCGGCTGGGCCAGCGCCTGTTCGGGCGCCATGTACATCGGCGTGCCGACCCCGTGGCCCTCGTCGGTGAGGTGATCGGCAAGCGGCCGGTTCACCGGGACCGCGATACCGAAGTCCGCCAGCATCGCGTTGCCGTCTTCGGTGAGGAGGATGTTCTCGGGCTTGACGTCGCGATGCACCACGCCCGCCCGATGGGCGTAGGCCAGCGCCGCCGCGCACTCGCGGGTGATGCGCAGCGCATCCGCGACACCGAGCCGCTGCTCGCGCCGGAGCCGTTCGCGCAAGGTCTCGCCGCGGACGTAGGGCATGGTGTACCACAGCTGGCCGTCGGCCTCGCCGTTGTCGTACACCGAGCAGATGTGGGGATGCTGGAGCCGCGCGGCAGTGGCGATCTCGCGCCGGAACCGCTCGGTGTCGATGGCGAGCGTCACGTCCCGGCGGAGCAGCTTGAAGGCGACCGGACGGTCGTAGCGCAGGTCGAACGCGAGGTACACCGTAGCCATGCCGCCGCTGCCCAGCTCGCGGTCGAGCTGGTAGCGTTCGCCAAGGGCAAGGCCTGGTGTCGGTCCGGTCACGCGAGTCACTGGGAGAGAGCGGGGAAATCTGGTTGGGCCGGGCTGGGGATGGAAGGGAGATGGATGAAGGGGAGGGGAGGGAACGGAGGTGCATGAAGGGGAGCGGAGGATAGGAAATTGGAGGATGGCATGGTGTGCTGTCATCCCATCGTCCTATCGCCCTAACGTTCTATCGCGCTTCATCGCCCTCGCGCCCAACGACCACCACTACCCGCCCGATCCTATCCCCCTCCAGAATCCGCTCCGCCACCGCTTGTCCGGTGTCGATCCGCCCGAAGACGGTGTATTCGTGGTCGAGCAGGGGATTGTCCACCAGGTTGATGAACCACTGTCCATCGCCCGTGTCCCGCCCGCGGGCGGAGATGCCGAGCGTGCCGCGGGCGTGGGTGCGGGCGGTGAGCTCGTCACGCATGAAGGCGTCGTCGCCGACGTACTCGTTGGCATCCGGCCCGCCACCCTGAATGACGAAGTTGGGTTCGACCCGCTGGAATGCCTTGCCGTCGTACCAGCCTTGGCGCACCAGCCGGAGCACACGAGCGACGGTGGCGGGGGCCTCGCGCGGGAACAGCCGCACGGTGAAGCGGCCGCCGCCACTGGCGGGCGACATCGTGACCCGAAGCCGCACGTCGTTCTGCAAGAACACGGCGGCGAGCGGCTCGGTGTGAATCGCCAGCGGGGCGGGATGCGGGTCGAGCGTGCCGGGACGCCACTTGGCCAGCGTCGCGGCAGCGAGCTGGGCCACGGCGGTGTCGTAATCGGCGAGGTACGGCTCGAGCCGCGGCCCATCGGCCGCCGACCCCAACTCAGCGATCCGGGCCAGCATCGAGAGGCGCGGGTCGCGGGCATTCTCACTGCGTGTGGCGCTCAGGCGGTCGAGGGCCGCGACCAGGCTGTCGACCGCATCCGGACGGGTGGTGCCCTTGAGCGCTTCGGCCGCGGCGAGCGCCACCTGGTGACCGCTCGAGCCGAGCCCTCGGAGGTAGACGCTGTCGGCGTCGTGTCCCGCGGTGGCGGCGAGCCCGGTGATGGCGGCCTCCTGCACGTTCCGGTCGCGATCGCGCGCGAGCTGCAGGAGCGCCGGACGCTCGTCCGCCGCCGCGGCGGCTCTCGCCGCGTAGGTCCGCACCTCGGCGCGCTCGGCCCGGGCGAACTTCGGGAGCAGGGTTCGCGCAGCCGCGGGATCGAGCCTGGCAAGCGCGAGCAGCGCGTGGGCGCTCATCTGCCACCGGTGATCGGGCACACCCGCCTCTCCCCTGCTCAGCGCCAGCCTCCGCAGCACCCCGACCGCTCCCGCGGTGTCGGCGCAGCCGCTCCCCAGCGAGTCCACCGCCGTGAGCGACACGTAGAGCTCGCGATCGCTGGTGAGCGCGAGAATCGGGCGACAGTCGGCGGGCCCGTCGCCCAGGCGAGAGGCCGCCGCCACCTCGGTGCGGACGATCGCGCTCCGATCGCGGCGGGCCGTCGCGATCAACCGCGCGCGCAGCGGGGCCGAGAACGTGCCGGCACCCCGCAGTGCCATGCGACGGGTCTCGTCATCCGGGTCCAGCGCGGCACGCACGGCCGTCGCGCTGTCGAGGCCGTCGGCCGTCGTTAGGGTCAGCAGCGCGAGGCGGCGCACCACGGTATCGGCGGACCCCGCGGCCCGCCGCAGTACCGCCACGGTCGAGTCCGTAAGGTTGCCGGTGGCCCGCCGGACTCGTGATAGCGTGTACAGCCCATGTGCCAACCCAGCCGACGGCTGGTCCACGAAGCGGGTGCGGATGGCCGACTCCGCGGCGCGCGCGGCCGCCGAGTCGGGCAGCGGCAATCGCCCGAGCGACTGACCCAGCGCGTCCGTCACCGAAGGGTCATGCTCGTCGGCGAGCGCCCGCGCCAGCGCCGCCGCCGCCTCCCGGGTGCCGAGCCGGGTGCTGTCGGGCACGGGATCACTCCGTTTTGCGCGCCGGAGCGACTGCGCGAGCGCCGTGGCCGCTTCCGCCCGTACCGCAAGCACTGAGTCGCCCAGCAGCGGCAGCAGCAGTCGCCCGAACTCCGGCCGCTGGAATCGTCCGAGCCCACGCACCGCCAGCCGCCGGAACAGGGTGTCCGGGCCGCTGAGCGCGTCGAGCAGGGGCGCGATGCCGTCGGCACCGGTGCCTCGCGCGTCCTCTGCGACGAGCAGGCGCTGAAGCGCCGCGGTATCAGCGGCGGATTCACGGTGTGCCTGGGCAGTGAGCTGCGATGGCCACTGCGAGCCGAGCAGGCAGAGGCCGAACAGGAGTCGGCGAGCGAGCATGAAGGGTCCGAAGGTCGGGTCGCGTGCCACTACGGGATTGGGCCACCGCGGGTTGCAGTCCGATGCTGGTCTGCGCTCGCCGCGCTCCAGGCGTACGACGGCGAGCTTGCAAGCCGCCGCCACCCGTCCGTATGGTTCGGCATGCAGACACGTACTCTCGGCACCCAGGGTCTCGCCGTTTCCGCCCAAGGCCTCGGCTGCATGGGCATGAGCCAGTCCTACGGCAGCTTCGACGACAACGAATCGGTCGCCACCATCCACCGCGCCCTCGAGCTGGGGGTGACCTTGTTCGACACCGCCGAGGTCTACGGCCCGTTCACCAACG
>Ga0308176_10001862_pt1 | contig 13270 bp, 17 predicted proteins | sample PhyCR2_3_FD_203890 | JGI IMG/M metagenome (GOLD analysis project Ga0308176, IMG submission 203890) | Soil microbial communities from UC Gill Tract Community Farm, Albany, California, United States - DLSLS.C.R2 | ecosystem: Environmental > Terrestrial > Soil > Agricultural land | place: USA... | reverse complement strand
CCTCTTCCGCGGACAGCAGCCGCATCAGGAAGTACGACAGCGCCGCGAAGAAGACGAGCATCTGCTCGCCGTTCATCAGGATCCCGCCGAGGTTCTGGTCCTTCTCGGGCGAGAGCCCCCAGAGGCGGGGCGCCGCCTCGTAGAAGCCGTAGAACGCGCTCGTGGAGAAGATCAGCGCGAGCGAGAGGAAGGCCGAGCCGACGTAGGCCGCGCCGAGGTAGACGAGCTTGACCGCCGACGAGAGGTGCTGGGGCAGGTCGGAGAAGACCGGCCACCAGAAGAGCAGCCCCGCGCCGAGCAGCAGCGCGTGCTCGAGGTTCAGGAGCCACGGGTGGCGCAGCGCGTAGTCGTAGAAGAGCGGCAGGTGGACGCCGTACCAGACGACCAGCCAGCAGGGTAGAACGAAGCGCGGCCGGGTCAGCGCGGCGAGCGTGCGGCCTCCGCGCCGCGCGACGGCGGCCCGCATGGCCGGCGTCAGACCGAGCACGAGCAGCGGCGGCGCCCAGTCGGCGACCATCACGTTCTGCAGCAGGTGCACGAGGAGCAGGTAGTGGATCGCGATCGTCTCGAGCGGTGAGTTGAGCGAGACGGCGACGAACGCGACTCCGAGGCCGAAGAGCGTCGCGCGCCAGCCAGACGGCCGCTCCACCGTCCGCGCCAGCCGCACGTAGCCGTAGACGGCGGCCGCCGCGAGCACGAGGAAGAGCGGCTCGAAGCTGAACGACGTCCAGGCGGGCGGGCTCACGTGAAGGCTGGGTTCCGCTGCCGCTGGCGGACGTACGGCCGCAGCAGCAGCGCGACGCAGATCCCGAGCGTCAGCAGCTGCTCGGTCATCATCACGACGCCCGCGAGGCGCTGGTCGGTCAGCGCTGAGATCCCGTGCGCGCCGGTGTAGCGGGGATAGGCCGGGCCCGTCGAGAAGAGCAGCACGTCCACGAGCGGCTGCGCGAGCGCGAGCATCCCGAGCGCGAAGAAGACGCGCTGCGGCCGGCGCAGGCGCCCGTGGCGGGCGGGGTCGATGAGCTGCGTCCACGCGAGCAGGCCCGCGGCGAAGAAGCTCACGTGCTCGAGGTCGTGAACGGTCTGGTGCGCGGCTGCGTAGTCGTAGACCGCGGGGATGTGCCACGCGTAGATGGTCACCGCCCAGAGGCCGAGGCTGACCAGGGGGATCAGCAGCAGCGAGAGGAACGACCGCAAGGGCCGGAACGAGGCGAGAGGACGCAGTAGGAGGGGCGGCAGCAGGAAGAAGACGAGCGGCCCCCGGACGGCGACGAGCAGGAGCGCCGGTGCCGCGTCGCCGACCAGCACGTGCTGCAGCATGTGTGCGGAGAGCAGTTCCTCGTCGCCGAGGTGGTCGAGCGGCGAGACGAGCGGCAGCACGAGCAGCGCGAGCCCGGCGGCGAACAGCAGCGCGCGGCTCCAGGGCGCGTGATCGGGTCTGCGGCGGCGGAGTCGGACGAACGCCTGGACGAAGAGCACGACCGCGAGCGCCGTGCCGATCAGGATCGCCGGCGGCATCTCCCAGGAGCTGGACGAATGGGCTAGCGGCACCGCGCGGTCAGGGTAACGGTTTGACAGCCGCTCCTACGCGTCGTGATCCTGCCTGCAGATGGGGCGCTTTCTCCTTGCGTGCTGCGCCGTCGTGCTCGTCGCCGGGTGCTCGTCCTCGTCGCGGCCGAGCACGCCGACGGTGGAGCCGGCGCGGACCTACTCGCTCTCCGGGTTCCAGCCGAGACGGGTGCTCGCGCCCGGGCCGGCGGCGCTCTCGTTCACGATCCGCCAGCCCTCCGGCGCGCCGCTGACCGACTACAAGCGGGGCGCGGGCCCGCATACCGGGGTGCACCTGATCGTTGTCCGGGACGATCTCGGCGTGATCATCCACCACCACCCGCCGATCGCCGCGAACGGTCGCATCTCGGAGACGGTCGACCTCCCCACGCCGGGGCCGTACCGCGTGCTGGTGGACGCCTACCCGGGAGCGAAGGGCGCGCCCAGGAACTTCCAGCTCCACACCGACCTCCGGGTAAGGGGCAAGTACCGCCCGCAGCCGCTGCCTCCGTTTGCCGCTCGCCAGCAGGTCGGCGGCTACACGATCACGTTGCGCGCGCCCAAGCAGTTGCACGCAATCGAGGCGGCGACGCTGAAGGCAGAGGTGACCGACCCGAGCGGCAAGCCGGTCGTCTTCCACCCCTGGTTCGGCGCGCTCGCCCACGCGATCTTCTTCCGGCAGGGCTCACTCGACTACTTCCATACCCACGTCTGCGGGGCCTCGACACCCGGCTGCACGAGCGTGCTCGCCGGCGCGAAGGTGGTCGGCCGCCCGACCGGCCCGGGGCAGCTGAACGTCGGCGTGCTCTTGCCGATCGCCGGAACCTGGCGGCTGTTCTTGCAGTTTCGTGACCGCGGCCGGATCATCACGGCTCCCTTTACGCTGCGAGTGCGATGAGAGCTCGCCTCCTGCTTTGGCCGGCCGTCGTGGCCCTGCTCGTGCTGACCGCGCGCTGGCTCGCCTACGAACTGGCGCCGAGCCCGCTGGCCCGCGTGCTCGAGCAGTCCGCCGGCGGGCCGAGCCTCGTGATCGTGACGCTTGTCTCGCTGGGCCTGACCCTGCTCGGCTCGGTGCTCGTCGTCTGGCTCGCCGCGGTCGGCGTGCGCGAGCGAGCACGGCTTGCGCCCGAGCGCGTCGCACCGAGCCTGCGCCTCCGTCGGCTCGGGCTCCGCGCCGTGGGGCTATACCTGGCCGGGTCGCTCGCCTTCGCGCTGTTCGAGTCGTACCTGCACTGGCGCGCCGGGATCGGCTTCCACGGCCTCTCGTGCCTTGTCGGACCCGTGCACCGAAACGCGATCCCGCTGCTCGCCGCGCTCGCGCTCGCCGCGGCCGCGCTGGCCGAAGCGGTCGAGCACGTGCTCGCCTGGATGCGAGCCGTCGTCCACGGGCTGCGGCGACGCCGGCTCGCGCCGGAGCGCTTCGTCTCCTTCGCCCCACTCGTCTTCCCCGCGCCGTCGCTCGTCACGGTGCAGCGCCGTTCGCGGGGTCCGCCGCTCGCGGCCTGACCCCGACCTCGCGAACGAAAGGAGACCGATGAGATTCGCTCTGGCCGCCGCAGGCGCGGCCGTACTGACGCTTGTGCTCGCAGGTGCCGCGTCGGCGCACGCGATCATGAGCCCGCCTGTCGCCAAGTCGAAGGTCGACCAGCAGTTCACGCTGTCGGTGCCGACGGAGGAAGAGGGCGCGACCACGACCGAGATCGAGCTGACCGTCCCCGACGGCTTCTCGATCGACTCGTTCGAGCCCTCACCCGGCTGGAAGCGCGAGGAGTCCGCGACCGGCTCCGGCGAGGAGCGAGTGATCCAGCGGGTGACCTGGAGCGGCGGCAAGGTGCCGACCGACGAGGACGCCGTCTTCCGCTTCAACGGCAGCATGGCCTCGGACAAGACTTACACGTTCCAGGTGCGGCAGACGTACTCGGACGGCAAGGTCGTCGACTGGAGCGGCTCCGAGAGCTCCGACAGCCCGGCGCCGGCGATCGAGGCGGTCTCCGACCTCGGCGGCGGCTCCAGCTCGACGCTGACGATCGTCGCGCTGATCGTCGGCGCGGTGGGCCTCGTGCTCGGGATCGTCGGGCTGGCCACGAGAGACCGGCCCTTGACGTGAGGCGCGGCGCGCTGCTCACGGCGGTCGCGGCCGCAGCGCTCGTGCTGCCCGCGGCCGCCTGGGCCCACGCGGCCCTGCTACGCACCGTGCCGGAGGCGAGCCGAACGATCAACACGGCACCGCCGGAGGTGCGGCTCACCTACAGCGAGCCGATCGAGCCGCGCTTCGCGATCGTCTCGGTCACCGACGCGGCCGGCCGGCAGGTGACGAGCGGCCCGCCGGCGGACGCTCCCGGGTCGCCGCAGACGCTCGTGACGCCGCTGGAGCATGTGCCCGAGGGCTGGTACCTCGTCTTCTGGCGCGTGATCTCGGCAGACGGGCACCCGGTGCGGGGTGCGTTCACCTTCGCGGTCGGGCCGAACCCCGGGCCGCCACCGCAGTTCCGAGTGCCCTCGCTGAGCGAGACCGCGACGACGACGCGGCTGCTCGTCTCGCGCTGGCTCGTCTTCCTCTCCGTGCTCTCCGCGCTCGGACTGTTCGTTTTGCGGGCGCTGACCGCGCGACCGGTGGCGCGGATCGTGCGCGGCACGTCGCTGCGCGCGCTGGACATCGCCCTTGCTGTCGCCATCGCAGTGGCGCTGGTGTCAATCCCTGTCTACGTGCTGCTCGCGACCGCCGAGTTCACGCTGCGGTCGGTCTGGGACCTGGGCGCGATCGTCCCCGTCGCCAGGGACTCGGGCTTCGGGCGGGACTTTCTCGATCTCGAGCTGGTGCTCGTGCTCTTCGCGGTCGCCGCAGCCGGTGCCCTGCTCGTCGACCGGCCGGAGCGCGAGCACCGCTCCGTGGTCGAGCTGCTGGCCACGCCGGCCGCGCTCGCCGCCGGGGTGGCCGCACTGCTCCTCCCTGCCCTCGCCGGCCACGCCGGCCAGAAGTCGCCGCGCGGGCTGTCGCTGCCGCTGGACGTAGCCCACCTCGGCGCGGTCGCGGTGTGGCTCGGCGGCCTGATCGGGCTCGTCGTGCTCTGGCTCTCGGTCGGGCGCGCCGCGCGCTCCGCCGTGCTCGCCTACGTCGTGCCGCGCTTCTCCACGGTCGCGTTCTGTGCGGTGCTGCTGCTGATCGGTACCGGGATCGGCCAGTCACTGCTCGAGCTGCCGACACTCGCGTCGCTCTGGCAGACCTCGTACGGGCAGGCACTGCTCTGGAAGATCGGCCTGCTGGCGGCGGCCCTCGTGCTCGCGGGCGTGAACCTCGCGCGGACGAAACCGCGGCTCCAGGCAAGCGACCCCTCGGCGCCGCTCCTTCTCCGGCGCCTGGTCCAGGGCGAGATCGTCTTCGTCGCGGCCGCACTCTTTGCCGCGGCCGTGCTCTCCAGCCTCGCGCCGCCATCGAGCGCGCTTGCGAAGATCCAGGACGTCGCCGCCCGCGTCGGGCCCGGGCCGGTGGCGACGACCGTGTCGAAGTCGCCGTACAAGGTGCAGGTGCGCGTGACACCGAACCGCGCGGCCGTTTCGAACGCGTTCTCGCTCGAGCTCACACGCGGCGGAAAACCGGTTCCCGGCGCCGAGGTGATCACGAAGTTCGACATGCTCGACATGGAGATGGGCGAGCAGAGCTACCGCTTGCGCGAGCAGCGGCCCGGCGTGTTCTCGAAGTCGGCGCCGGCGCTCGTAATGGTCGGCCACTGGGGCCTCCAGTTCGAGGTCACTCCACCCGGCGGGAAGCCGTTCGTGGTCACGCTGCTCGACAAGGCGAGCGGATGAGGGCACGCCTGCTGATCGCGCTGATCGCCGTCGCCGCGGCCGCATCGGCCTGGGTGATCGCGCTCGAAGCTCTACGTCGGACGCTGTAGGCGGATCGTCCAGGCGTCGATCGAGTCGACCACCAGGTGCGAGCCGCTCCACGGGTCGCGCGCGAGCGTCTCGCGGAGCTCGTCCTCCGAGCCTGCTTCGACGGCATGGGCCGTGCGCACCTCGTCGCCGAGCACGCCGCCGAGCACGATGAAGCCGTCGTCGACGAGGCCGTCCATGAAGGCCGCGTGCTCGAGCCAGCCCGACTGCTCCTCGAGCGGCTTCGAGTGGTCGTACTCGGGCCCCGAGCGGCGGAGGACGACGAGGAACATCATCGCGGCGGCTCGATCTTAAGCGGGCGGTCGAAGGCGAGATAGCGGTGCGTCATGAAGTGGGCCGCGGCAGTCATGTGCAGGCGCAGGGGGCGGTACGTGGTGCGGTCGATCCAGGCCGTGAACCACGCCGGCGTGGTCGGGTTGGCGAAGGTCACAACCCAGACCGGGCGGCCGCTCACGCGCGCGGTTCCGAGGACGTAGGCGTTGGTCGCCTGCGAGCCCCAGGCCGGCTGCGGCACGCGCAGGGCCGGGAGCTGCTGCGAGCGCCGCCATGGCGCGCCCGGGCGGTCTCGGTCCCAGCGGCGCGTGCCGAGCACGACGGCGTCGGCGCCGCCCTTGATCCGGTACTCGACCTCGTCCGGCGCCTGCAGGCTCCAGGTGGTCAGCAGGCCACCGGTCGGACCGGAGCGCAGGGCCTCCGTGTAGACGAGGCTCTTCAGCGACCGTGTCACCCGAGCCGCGCGCGCCACGATCGCGGCGGCCGGTCGCGTCTGCTCGGGAATGTCGAAGGCGACCGGACGGCTGCCGCTCAGGCGCACCTCGACGCGCCGCGGCCGCTGGACCGCCGCGGAGTAGCAGCCGAGGCCGCACGGTTTCGCCGGAATCAGACGCGAACCCGCGTGGAACGCGACCTTCAGCCCGGAGAGCGGCCCGCCTTCCGGCGCGAGCACGGTCGCCGTCAGCTTGCCCTTGCCGACGGCCAGCGCGACCGCGCGACGGCCGGACTCGCCACCGAGCACGAGTGCATCAGGCGGAGGCGGCGGCGCGCTCTCGACCCCGACGCTGAGCGACCGCTGTGAGACCGGGGAGCCGCTGGAGCAGCCCGCCGCAAGCATTGCGAGCCCGACCGCAGGCAGCATCCGGCTCTTCACTTCGTGAACGCTAGCTAGGCCCGAAGCGCTCGGGCCGACGTCCGACCGCCGTAACCGGAATGCCCGCCTGTTCGTTGTCTTGGCAACTCCCTACTGAAAGCGGAGGCCTGATGCTTCTCTGGTTGCTCGTCATCGCATTGATCATCTTCGCGGTCGCCGGTGGCGTCGCACTCAGCCACTTCCTCTGGTTGGTGCTGATCGTGGCGCTCGTGGTCGCCGTCATCGCGTTGCTCTCGGGACGACGCGCGGTCTGAACCGCAGAGCCGAGGGACACGGGGATCGGGCATCCGCCCATCCCCGGTGTCCCGTGTTGGCTGCCTGCGCGTTCAAATCCTCGATCCGCGCCGCGGTGTGGCCTCGCTAGGGCCGAGGGTCTCGAGGGTGCTTTCGACCCGCGACCGAATCCCTCGTTCGGGGACAGAGCGGCCCGCAAGTTGGGCATTTGCAGGGGATCTTTTCTTGTCGATAGAGGATTCACTCACAACCAAGGAGGAACCTCCCTTGCGGAAACTGATTCTCTTGCTCGCCCTGTCGCTCCTGGCGATTAGCGCCACGGCAGTCGCGAGCACCACTCCTACTCCGGCCGACAAGGCCGCTGCGGCCAAGCAGTGCTCGACCGAGCGGACAGCCAACCCGCCGGCGTTCAAGCTGCTTTACGGCACCAACGCGAACAAGTCGAATGCCTTCGGCAAGTGCGTCTCGACGCGTGCACAACAGAACGCGAAGAACCAGACCAATGCCGCGGCGCAGTGCCGCACCGAGCGTGACGCCGACCCGGCTGCCTTTGCGACCAAGTACGGCACGGGCAAGAAGCACGCCAACGCCTTTGGGAACTGCGTCTCCGGCAAGGCGAAGGCGGCCGCCGCGCAGCAGGTGCAGGCAACCGTCAACGCGGCGAAGGCCTGCTGGAACGAGCGCAAGGCAGATCCCGCGGCCTTCAAGGCCAAGTACGGCACGAACCCGAACAAATCGAACGCGTTCGGCAAGTGCGTCTCGGGCAAAGTCAAGCACTCCGCCCCGTAGACTCCCGCCCTCCCGCCGCGCCAGCCGCGAGTTGGCGCGGCGGGCGCGCGCGGCGCGAGCGTAACCAGGGCGGGATGCCGAGGCGCCCCGCCCTGGAGAAAGCTGCCTAGGACGCGCGGTAGAGCAACCAGGCGTCGCGCATGCGCTGAACCTGGCCTGCAGTGAACTCGGTGTAGCAGCTGTGGTACGAGTAGTCCATGTAGTTGTGGATCGGATCGAGCCCCGGTGCGGAACAGGTGTCCTTGCCGATCGGCCAGCCCGAGGTCGGCGTCTTCTCCGCCGGTGTGTCGTCGACGAAGTCGCCCTTCGCGTTGCACCCGCCGTAGAACGTGTGCTCGAGGTCGAGCCAGTGGCCGGTCTCGTGCGTCACGGTCTTGCCCTCGTCGTAGCGGCCGGCGTACGTCGTCGACGTGCCCGGCATCGACTCCCAGTCGATCACGATCCCGTCGAGGTAGGCCTGCCCGGGCTTCGTCGTGAGGTCCGGGAGGTAGGCCCAACCGAGGTACGGGCCGGCCGTCGTCGAGTACAGGTTGAGCGCGTTGTCGCCGCCCTGGTGCAGCGCCTGCTTCATCGAGTGCTCGTCGGTGCCGCCTGGCCCGGCGTAGAACCAGGCTGCGTTATCGGTCCGCGTGACTCCCGCAACCGTGAAGCTGAAGCCCGTCCGCGAGCCGCCGTAGTTGTCGTTGAGCACGGTCATCTGAGCCGAGATCTGCGCGCTCGTCAGACTCCCGGTCGAGCCGTCGGTGACGACGTGGAAGTACACCGGAACTGTGGCCCGGAAGTTCGCACCTGCCTTGCCCCTCGCTGCCGCCGGCAGGTCGCTGTCGAGACCGCCGTCGGCCGGCTCGCGTTGCTCGAAGCCGCGGCCATATTGGGCCGGAGTGAGCTTCGAGTAGACCGAGAACACGTCGCCACCTGCCATCGCCGGAACGCACGGCGTGCCTGGCCCAGCGTCCGAGCGCCCGTTGCGGCTGTGACCGTGGCTCCCGTGTAGAGCGCCACCGCCAACGCGGCGGCGGCGAACAGCTTGATGTAGCTCATTCCTCCCCCTTCTCTCGCTCCCCTCCTTCGGCGGGGCGCAGCCGCGGAGCGTACCGCGGTTTACGCGGGGCGGTAAAGCGTCGCCTGGGCCAGCGTGCATACGCGCTCAAGCGAGGTCATCCGCCATAAGCGCCACCTGCACTCCGTCGGACTGAACCGGCGACCGCGAGAGGAGTTGCACGGGCTCGCCGATTGAGGCCAGCGCCTCGGGCGAGACGGCTCGCCCTGCTGGTCATACTGCTGCCGTCCAACGACGACTCGCGCGGGTCGACGAACGAGAGGGGAGGGACGATGCCGGTCTACCTATCGAGATTTAGCTACACACCGGAGACTTGGTCGAGGCTGATCGCCAGCCCAGAGGACCGTCGAACGGCTGCCAAGTCGTACATCGAATCTGTTGGTGGGAAACTGCACGGGTTCTGGTACGCCTTCGGCACTCACGACGGTTACAACCTGTGGGAGGCCCCTGACAATGTGTCCATGGCCGCGGTTGCTCTGGCGATCAGTGGCGGCGGCGCGCTTAGTTCGTTCGAAACGACAGTCCTCCTGACGGTCGACGAAACGATTGGTGCCCTACGCAAAGCCGGGGAGGTCCAATACCGAGCGCCTGGCGCGTAGAGGGCCGAAGAGGTCGCCGCTGGGGTGAGCAGCGTGCGGGAATATCACTCGAAGGCGCTAACAGCGTTCCGAGATCAGCCGCTGCCCGCCAGGATCGACCAGCCTCGGCTCGGCCAGCGTTCGGGAATGTCACCCGACAATTCTGCTGGCGCGCTCAGTCAGGCCGTTGCAGCGTAGAGCCGGCGCGCGCCGATGCCCTTCAGTTCGATTTCGCCGCGGTCCGCAAACGCGAGACCCGACCCGGCGACCAGGTCGCGAGTGGTCACCGACACGAGAACATCACCGGCTGACCCCGCGGCGGCGATCCGTGCACCGGTGTGCACCGAGATCCCGCGCGGCCTTTCCCCGCGTGGCCGCTCGACCTCTCCGGTGTGAACGCCGGCGCGTACCTCAAGGCCGAGCTCGGCTAGACCATCACGAATGGCGAGCGCGCAACGAATTGCTCGGGCTGGTCCATCGAACAGCGCTAGGAATCCGTCGCCGGCGGTATCGATCTCTTCGCCGCCGAAACGCGCAAGCTCGCGTCGCACGACGTGGTGGTGGCGCTCGAGCAGTTCAGCCCATGCGTGGTCGCCGAGCGCGCGTGCGCGCTCAGTCGATCCGACGAGATCGGTGAAGAGAATCGTTGCGAGCACTCGGTCGGCGACGCGCGTGGGGCGGTGGCCCGTAAGGAACTCCTCGACTTCGTCGACGACGTCGTCCGGCTGCCAGAACGGCACGTGCGTGTCGCCGGCGAGCTCAAGGAACCGCGCACCTCGAATGTGCGCGGCGATATAGCGGCCCTCCTCGACGCGCGCATCGCAGTCGCCGACGCGATGAATGACGAGCGTGGGTGCCTGCACCGCTGGCAAGACATCGCGGATGTCGGCCTGCGAGTTCATCATCACAAGATCACGCGCCGAGCCGGGACTTGCAGCCGCACGCGCGCGCGCCATCCACCATCTCGCTAGCGACTCGTCGGCGCTCGGCGCCATACGGCTGAGGTCGGCTTCGACGCCCCATTCCCGTTCGACCTCGTTGGCGTAGATGGCCCGTTCCTCCTCCGTCTCGCACCATGGGTAGTCGTTATCGGGCCCTGTTCGCTTCGCGTAGGTTCCGTACAGCGCAAGCGCCCGTACGCGCTCGGGATAGGTGGCAGCGAACAAGATCGCGAGCGGTCCACCTTCTGAATAGCCGAACAAGGCCGCGCGCTCACTGTTGACGGCGTCCATCACGGCACGTACGTCATCCATTCGCGTCTCAAAGTCAGGGAGCCCAACCGTGCGATCGGAAAGACCGGTCCCACGCTTGTCGAACCGAATCAGCCGCGCAAAGGACCCCAGTCGCTCGAGCAACCGCCTCGACGAGGGATGCTCCCAGTCGTAGTCGAGGTGTGACACGAATCCGGAAACGAGCACGAGATCGAACGCCCCATCGCCGGTCACCTGATACGCGATGTTGACGCCACCGCTCATCGCGTAGCCAATCGTCGACTCCACGTACAGGATTCTCGCGCGCCATGCCCCGACTCGCAGCAGCCACGAGACAGAAGTGTCCGCACAGTCGCCTGGGCCAGCGTGCGGGAAAGTCACCAGAGGCTCAGCCCTCTAAAGGGCTCGGACGGTCTTGTCGATTCTCGATGAGCAAGCCCGCCCGCTACATAACGGCCGCCGCTGTCGTCACCCTGGGCCTTGAGGTCTGGGCGTACCTTGCCTACCGCGATTCGGTTGATGGGCAGGCGGTGCTAGTCAACTTCGCGATCCTCGTCTATGCGTTTATCGCGGCCGGGGTGGTTTTCGGAGTTGATGAAGTTGCTCGGCATCTGAGCGGCCGGCGCCGCGGCGTCTAGAGAGCCCTCGGTCGCTTGGGCCAGTGTTCGCGAATGTCACTAGAACGTTCGGTGTAGTGAGGTGTGCGTGCTGACACTCAGCGCCGGCCGTTCCGGCGCACCTGGGCGAGCACCTCTGCTCCCTCATTAATGCTGCGTACTGCCTCGATCAAGCCGTTTCCCGTGGCGAGTGCGGAGGACGGCGCTGTAATCGCGGCCGGCATGAGCGAGATAGTTGCATCCAGTCGTAAAAGCGGGATGCCGAGCAGGCGCGCGCGGACGGACGCCTGAACAAGTCCTCCCTCCGAGAGGCGTCTGCTCGGATCAACCGCTGCGGTCAGTCCGGCCGTAGCCGGCCTTTCGAGACCGCGCTGACCATGACGTCGGGTCACGAAGCCTTCCCCTCCAGACGCCGCCGGAACGAGGAGATGGCGGCGCTTCCCGCCGTGAGCGCGGCCAGTCCGCCGGCAACCAGGCCCCCCTTCACGAGCGTGCTCCGATTCACGCCGCCGCTCGCAGCGCCGAGAGAATTGCTGACCGTTTCGAGAAGCCGCTCCGGTTCGCCCTTCCTATGAATGAGCTTCATGATCTCGCTCCTTGTTTCGCCCGACGAGCCGCCTTCGTGATCGCGTCGACGAGCTCGTCCTTCGTCATGCTCGACCTGTTCTGGATCCCGATGCTGCCCGCGAGCTCGACGAGTTCGGGCTTCTTGTAGGCATCCAGTCCGCCGTTGACGGTCTCGCGATTGAGTTCGCGCGCGGTGTGCCTGGCGGTTGCCGCTGCACGCTCGCGCAACTCCTCGGCCGCGTTCATGCGCGCCTCGGCGTCGCTCGCCCTCTGGTTTGCCTCGCTCTGGAGCTGCTGGGCCTGCCGGTTCGCTTCCTGCGCCGCTGCGCTCGCCGCCGCAGCGGCCTCCTCGCTCAGCCGCCTTGCCTCCGCCAGCGCCTCGGTCGCATCCTCGACGAGCTCCTCCGCCCGACTCTGGGCGGCCTCTGCATCACTCTCGGCCTCGGCGATCTCGTCCTCGACCTCTTGCTGGACGTCCTGCCGCTGCTCTTCGGCATCCGCCTCGGCGTCTTGACGCTCGCGCTTGACGAACTCCTGCGCGGCTTTCTCCGCCTCCGCGACGCGTTGCTTGACGTCGCGGCTCGTTTCTCGCTCGACTTCCTTGATGCGGGCCTCACCGCTCTCGCTCACCGCGCGTGCGTGGTCGGCGCGCTCCTTGGACAACCGCGCGGCCTCGACTGCTCGCTCCTCCGCATCCCTAGCGCGCTCAGCGGCGTCGTGCGCGCGCCTCGCGCGAATCTCAACCGAGTCGCCCATCGGTGCGGCATCGACCACGGCCGCCGCCATCTTTCGGCCCTGGTCGCGAGCGCCGGTGGCCACATCATCCGCAGGCTTCAGCGCTCGGGACACGAGCCAGACGGCATTCGACGGCATCTCCCGCACTCCAGTTCGCGTGCGCTCAAACATAAGCCAGCTCCTTTCAAGCAAACATGCAAATTCCGTACGCCCGCCTGCCCTCTCGCAGCCTGATAAAAACCTCGCGCCCTGGGCCTCGGATCTCGCCTTTCCGCACGTGGAGCTAGCCGGGCGGCGGGCGGCGCTTGTTGCAAGCCACGAGGACAACCCGGCCGTCGTTCGCGCGTCAGGCGTGTGTGTCCACGTTCTTGGAACTTCGGGTCAGCAATCAAGCGGTAGTGGCGTTGCGTGGGCCAGTGTGCGGGAATGTCACCCGACGAAACGAATCGACTCCTGGAACGGATGCTGTCGGCGGCGTAACATCGTCACATGGCGCTCCTGTTCATTCTCTTGTCGCTGTTCGCGCTGCTCGGGTTCGGGACAGGGTCATCTTCCACGGGCGTGGGGCACGTCACGCAAAGCTCGTCGGCGACCGGACGCGCGAGCGCCACCGGAAGCGCGTCCTCGACCGTCATTCAGCGCTCCGTCCAGACACCGAACGGCGTGACGCAAGAGAGCTGCGTGGTCGTGACGTGGAAGGCAGGCGGGCCGACGCACCGCCGTCCGTGCCATAAAGCACCCGCCAAGCCGTAACCGCCAGGGGAAGGAACTTCGCCTGGGCCAGTGTGCGGGAATGTCACCCGAGGGCTGACGCGACGCGCCGAAGGTGCTCTAGCGTCTTCCCCGTAGCCAGTTCGACATCCGAGTCGTCAGGGGCACCTTCCCCGGAA
>Ga0308176_10001861_pt1 | contig 13274 bp, 11 predicted proteins | sample PhyCR2_3_FD_203890 | JGI IMG/M metagenome (GOLD analysis project Ga0308176, IMG submission 203890) | Soil microbial communities from UC Gill Tract Community Farm, Albany, California, United States - DLSLS.C.R2 | ecosystem: Environmental > Terrestrial > Soil > Agricultural land | place: USA... | reverse complement strand
GGGACGGGCATTGACCTTCGATGAGATGGCTACCGACCTGTTCGAGCTGACGCGGCCGTTCGCGGCCCGGCCGGACCTGCCCCTAGAGGCCGAGGAGCACTTCAGCCGGGTCGTGGCGTCGTTCGATGACCGCGAGTCCTGTCGGCGACATTTGGCCGAGATCGTGCCAGGCATGTTCCGTTGCCTCTCCACTCGGCCCGATTGGATCCAAGATCCGGACTGGCAGTGGTTCGACGGCCGCCCGTTGGTCTTTGTCGGGAGCATCGATGCTCCCCCCGGCACCTTCCACGACGATGCGCGGTTCTACCTGTTCTGGTCCCCCGAAATCGGTGTGACCAAGTGCGTGATCCAGGTGGCCTGAGTGTCTGCGGCTCTTCGGCCGCTGTATAACCCGCCGCTGGAGCGGACCGCGGCGGCGGAATAGTTCATGTGCTGTCTGACGTCGCGCGTGCGCCGCCGCGGCCGCTCAACGGCATTACGTTATGCTGCACATAGGCGTCATCGTCGAGCGAATGAGTTGCGTGCGATACGACCGCAGCCCCTCAGGGCAACCTGTTTCGCGGCCGCCCGAGGTCGTTGAACGCCCGTCGTGGCCGGAGGTTCAAACCGCGATCAGGCGGATGGAAAACTTCTGCTTCCCAATCGTCACGCTCGCTTTCGATGCGTCTGAGCAGGACGGGTTGATCGTCGTGGGGGGGCCGCGCCGGTACTCCGCGACGCGCGTTGACGGCTCGTGGATCTACGAGCGGCCCGACGGTGGCGATCAAGAAGTACGCTTGTGGGAGAGCGATCAAGGCTTCTATTGCCGCGAGCGGAACATCATCGGCACGCGGCGGAAGATGCTGGAGATCGCGAAAGCGTTCTACGAGACGGGCGACTTCGAGAAGGTCGCGGAGATCGCGAGCCGTCCAGAGCCAAAGCGACGGCGTGCAGCTAACCAGCCGTTGCAGCGGACCGGGGCCGCGGTGACACTGTTTGATCTACCAAAGGAATCAGAGCGCGGCCCCGGCCGCTGAACGTCGGTCCGTTATCCTTCTCCAGGCCATGTCGGCGTACGACCGCGTCATTAACGGCAATTTGATCGTCGAGCGATTCGGTGGCTGGCCGTCGTTTCACGATGCGGAGGTCATCTCGGTCCACCTCTCGGGCCACCGTCCGGAGCGACCGTCATGCGAGATGGTAATTCACGCGTGGCTGATGACAGACAAGGTGGACGCGCGCGGGTACTACGTCTTGGAGAAGCACTCGCTCGTGACGCTTCGCTTCGAGGAGTTGCTCACGTCGGAGTTCAGCAACTTCAATCACCATAACTGTCTGTCGTCGCTCTGGATCGAAGAGGGACCGTTCGAGAACGAACCTGCGCTTCGGGTACAGTTCCCCACGAACTACGGGCTTGAAGGCTCCGCGCTGTGCATGCGCGTGGTCGTGAAGAGTGTACAACCGTGTGATGAGAACGGCCAAGCGGCGAGCGAAGGATAAAGGCGGGATAAAAGTTCAGGAGTAATTTCCCGTCTTCACCGCCGTCGAGCGGACCAGTATACCCGCGGGCCGCCCGCCGCGGCGCGGGCCTTGAAATTCCTGCCGCCCGGCGGCAGGGCCGGCCTGTGCGGCCGGCCGTCGGAATCCGCCTCCGGCGGATGCGGGGGTCGTCGGACCCTCCGAGCTCCGGCCGCCCACCCCCGCAGGCGGGCCGCTCTTCCGGGGGGAGGGCGGATAATACACCAGCGGCGCAACTTGGCCGGCTTGTCGTCGCGTTGGCCCACCCGTTCGCCTCCCGCCGTCTGCGTGACCTCCGTGCCCTCCGTGTCCTCTGTGTGCTTTGTGCCCTCTGCGTTCTTTGTGGCCAAATGTTTTTGGGGGGGTTCTTCAGCCGCCGCCCGGTGTGTCCGATGACCTTCTTCGTCCGGCCCACCCCTCGCCAGGGGCCACCTCTATAGAAAGGGAGCGAAACACCATGCCCGACTTCATCCCCACGCGCGACTCCGACTTCCGCGCCTGGCTCACCAACTTCCAGACGTACCTCTCGGCCAACGCCGTCGCCCTGGGCATCACCCCGCTGGAGGCCACGCTCCTGGGCACGCAGGCCACCGACTTCGGCACCGCCATCGACGACCACGTCGCCGCCCAGGCCACCGCCCAGTCCAAGCGCGAGGCCAGGGACATCAAGCGCTCGACCGTCGAGAAGGCCGTCCGCTCCATCGCCCGCCGCGTCCAGGCCAACACGACCGTCACCGACGTGCAGCGCGAGGCCCTGGGCATCACGGTCCCCGACCGCAACCGCACGCCCGCCGCCGCCCCCACGACCGCCCCGGACGCGACCGTGGACACCGGCACGCGCCTCCGCCACACGCTCCGCCTCAGCGACGCCGACGGCGCCCCCGCCGGCGGCAAGCCGCGCGGCGTCCTCGGGGCCGAGGTGTGGATGAAGGTCTGCCCCCAGGGCGCCGCCGCCCCCGCCGCCGACCCCGCCGAGATGAGCTTCGTGGGCGTGCAGACGCGCACCCGCTTCACCGTCGACCTCACCCCCGCCGACGCCGGCAAGGCCGCCTTCTACCGCATGCGCTGGGTCAACAGCCGCGGCGAGAAGGGGCCGTGGAGCGAGGCCGTGTGCGCCACCATCGCGGCGTGAGCAGTTGCCGGTTAGTTGTTGGTTGCTAGTTGTTAGTTGCTGGTTGCTGGTAGAAACAGAGGCGGCGCGGCCCGATTGGCCCGCCGCCTTTTTTCGTCGCGGGCGGGCGAGTCGTTCCTAGGAGTTCTCCCTATCCGCCGCAGCGGCGTATCCCTAACGCCCTTGCGGTAACGCCCCCGATGCGGGCGGGATTTGCGCCCCCTTACGCTCACCCCGTCATCCAGTCTTCTCACCCGACGGAGGTCCGAGCATGAAGCGTTCACGACCCGCCCCCGCGGCCCGCGCCGCCCGCCCCCGCGCCGCCACCCGCGCCGCCACCCGCGCCGCCCGCCCCCGCGCCGCCGCCTTTACCCTGGTCGAGTTGCTGGTCGTCATCGGCATCATCGCCCTGCTGATCTCGATCCTTCTGCCGTCGCTCCAGAAGGCCCGCGAATCGGCCAAGACGGTGCAGTGCCTGGCGAACCTGCGCCAATGGGGTAACGCCCAGCAGATCTACGCCCAGGAATTCCACGGCTGGGCCGTGCCCGACTTCCAGGACCCCACGCCGACCGGCTCGTCGCCCACCGGCAAGAACCGCACCTTCTGGCGCGACAACCCCGGCTTCCGCCGCGCGCTGGGCGTCCCGCCGGTGGCGATCAACGGCAAGGCCACCTCGCGCTTCCCGCTCAACATCCTCTGCCCGTTCGCCAACAAGCCGGAGTTCGGCGCGAACAAGGACGGGGCGGAAGTCGCCTACTCCTACGGGTACAACGAGGAGGGGATGTTCCAGACCGGCACCCTGCCCAACGCCGCCACAAATTACTACGCCGCCAGCTACCGCGGGGAACGCCTCGGCAAGGTGAGGCGCGCCGCCGACAAGATGATGTTCGCGGACGCGATGGACTTCCAGGTCAACCAGAGCAAGTCCAACCACTACAACAACCCCAAATTCCCCGGCTTCGACGAATGGCGCCCCAGCGGCAACAACAACTACGTCGCGTACCGCCACAGCAAGCGGAGCGACAGGATCAACGTCCTCTTCTGGGACTGCCACGCCGCCACGATGAGCCGCTGGGACATCGCCACCGCGCCGGACCTGAAAACGGCCGAGAGCAGCAAGCACCCGAATTACAGAAAGGTCTGGGACCTGTCGGCGAACTGACGCGGGACACTTCGCAAGGTCGCCGGTTACCACAACGCCCCCACCCCAGCACTCCCCCGGAATACCGAGGGTGTGGGAAGGGTGGGCGTGTTCACATTTGGCGCGGCGCCCCTATACTTTCGCGGAAACGCGAAGGAAGGAGCGAGGCGGCCGCATGATCCCGACCAGCAGCGACGTCAAGATTCAATCGGGCAGGGAGGTTCCCGCCGCGGCCGACGCGGTGGCGGTCTTCACGCACAAGGGAGTGAAGGCGGCGGACGTGAACACCGGTCCGCTCGCCGACGCCGACCGCCGCGCGGTGGAGGGGCTCATCGACGCCGGGGTGGTCCGCGGTAAGTCGAACGAGGTCACGATGCACCTCGTCGATGCCGCGGCGGCGAAAAAGCCCCGTCGCGTCATCGTCCTCGGGCTGGGCAACGCGGCCAAGTTCTCCGCCGAGTGCATGCGCGAGGCCGGCGCGACGCTGGCGAAGACCGCCCGCAAGCACCGGCTGGCGAACGTGGCGGTCGTCCTGCCCGAGACTCCCGCCACACTCCCCGGCGTGCCCGAGAAGGACCCCGCCGGCCCCGGCGACCGCGTCGCGGCCCGCGCGTTCACCGAAGGCTTCGTCCTCGGCAGCTTCGATTACGAGGAGTACAAGGGATCGGCGAACAAGAAGAAGGACGACGAGCGTCCGGGCACCATCGCCCTGACGATCGTTACGGAAGACCCCAGCGGGATGAAGCCGGAGATGGACCGCGGCCGGATCGTGGCCGAGGGGCAGAACTTCGCCCGCACGATCGCCTCGCGGCCGGGGAATAACATCAACCCGCCGAGCCTGGCCAAGGTGGCGCAGGACCTCGCGAAAGAGACGGGCCTCGGCATTCGCGTGCTGGACGAGAAGGAGCTGAAGCGGCTGGGGATGGGGGGAATTCTGGCCGTCGGCTCGGGCAGCAGTGCGACGCCGCCGCGGATGATCGTGTTGGAATACGAGGGGTCGGGGGTGAGGGGTCGGGGGTCAGGGAAGGCAAAGAAAACGGTAGCAAACGGGCGAGCGCCGTTGCTCGTCGTGGGCAAGGCCATCACCTTCGACACCGGCGGGATTTCGATTAAGCCGGCGGAGAAGATGGGGCGGATGATCTTCGACAAGTCCGGGGGCATGGCGGTGCTCGGCCTCATGTACGCTCTCGCCAGGCTCAAGCTGCCGCTCTCGGTCGTCGGCATTCTCAGCTCCGCCGAAAACCACATTTCCGAGACCGCCTACCGCCCCGGCGACATCGTCCGCATGTACAACGGCGTGACCGTCGAAGTCACCAACACCGACGCCGAAGGCCGACTCGTCCTCGGCGACGCGCTGGCGTGGGGCATCGAAACCTACAAGCCCGCCGCCGTGGTGGACCTGGCTACGCTGACCGGCGGGTGCGTGGTCGCGCTCGGCCGGACGATGGCCGGAATGATGTCCAACGACGACGGTCTCGTGAAGGAACTGGAATCCGCCGCCGCCCGCGCCGGCGAAAAGGTCTGGCGGCTGCCGGTGGGCGACGACCAGCGCGAGCAGATCAAGAGCGTGCCGGCCGACATCGTCAACTCCGCCGGCCGCGACGCCAGCCCGCTCCAGGGGGCCGCGTTCCTCTCTTACTTCGTGCCGGACGAGCCCACGGTCCCGTGGGCGCACCTCGATATCGCCGGCGTGGCCGACACGGAAAAGGAGGAGGCGATTTATACGAAGGGGTCCACCGGGTGGGGCGTGCGGACGCTGGTGGAGTGGGTGACCGCCCGCGCCAAGGCGGGGGCGGCGTGAGCCTGCTTCGCCGCATTTTCTCGCGCGGCGGAACTGCCGAGCCATCGTCGCGTCTGGTCGAGGCAATGAAGGCGGTCGCAACCGACGACACGCCGCAATCGCGCCAGCGCCTGTACGCCGAGCTGCTGCGAGGCGAACTGCTGGTGCCGTCGGCAGACGCGGCGGAAGGGCGCGGGTATCGCGTCCCCGGCGGCGGCGGCGACCGGTACGAGCCCGTCCCCGACAAGGACGCCGCCGGCCAGGTCGTCTGGCCCGTGTTCACCGACACGGCCGCGATGGAAGGCTGGCGGCGCGAGGGCGGGACGTACGTGACGGTCGAGTTCCGCGAGCTCTGCCGGATGTTGATCGCGTCCGGCGCCGCCGCGCTGGCCATCAACCCCGCCGGCCCCGTCCGCGGCGCGGTGACGCGGACCGAGGCCGAGCTGCTGGCTCACGGAAAAGCGCCGCAGTGGAGCGGCCGGGGGACGGCGACGTGGAGCGTCGAAGGCGAAACGCACATGCTCATCGACGCGCCGCCGCGGCCGCCGCGGGAAGAGATGATCGTTGCTCTGGCGGACGAACTGGCCCGCCACCCGGAAGTTGCCGCGGCTTACGTATTTCACCTCGCCGCCGGCGCCGCGCCGGCGCACCCGTGCGTCGGCGTGGAACTGCTCGCCGCGATCGCGGACTCCGACGGCGAGGCGCTCCTGGACGCGGCAGGCGCCGCCGCCCGGCAGGGGATCGGCGAAGGCGAGTTTATCGACGTCATGATCCTCGACGCCGAAACCCTGGCCGCGGTCCGGCGCGTCGCCGATCCGTTCTACAAGGGGGCGTATTCCGGCATTCTCAACATTCGCCCGCGCCGGTGATACACGAGGGTGGGAGAGGAGGCCAGTCACGTAGGCGCTTCCCCCATGGCCGAACAGGATCATCGCGCCCGACCCACCGCAGCGCCGCCGGCGCAAGGCGCCGCCGCCGCGCCGGCCCAGAGCTGGGACGCCTCGCTCTACGAGGGAAAACACTCCTTCATCTGGAAGTACGGGACCGACCTGGTCGAAATGCTCGCGCCCAGGCCCGGCGAGCGGGTCCTGGACCTGGGCAGCGGCACCGGGCAGCTTGCCGCGCGCATCGCCGAATCGGGCGCGTCCGTGCTGGGGATCGACGCCTCGCCGGAGATGGTCGAGCAGGCGCGGCGGAACTACCTGTACCTGCGGTTCGAGGTCGGCGACGCGCGGCGGCTCACCGCCGACGCCGAGTTCGACGCCGTCTTTTCCAACGCCACGCTCCACTGGATCAAGCCCCCCGCGGCGGTCGTCCGCGGTGTCGCCCGCGCACTGAAGCCCGGCGGGCGGTTCGTCGCCGAGTTCGGCGGGCACGGCAACATCCGCGCGGTGGTGGAGGCGCTGGAGCGGGCGTGCGAGGAAGCCGGCGTGGGGGACGCCGCCGGGCTGAATCCGTGGTACTACCCCACCGTCGGGCAGTACGCCGCGCTTCTGGAGCGACACGGGTTCGAGGTCGCTTACGCCGCACTGTTTGACCGTCCGACGCCGGCCGAGGGGGAGGATGCGATGGCGAACTGGCTCCGCATGTTCGGCGGGCCGTATCTGAACCACGTCGCGGAAGGCCGGCGCGAACGGGCCATCCGGCGGGTCGAGGAGATTCTCCGACCAGGGCTTTACCGTCAGGGCGTTTGGTACATCGACTACCGGCGGCTGCGGGTCATGGCGAGGAAGACGGGGTGACAAGACGCGGGCGGGCGGCCCGTGCTACTTTTGCGCTGGATGCTCCTTGAGGTCGTGCTGGACCTGCTGTAGGGCGAGCACCGTGTACGCCGTTGTGATCAGCGGGTTGTCTTCCATGAATCGCTTTTCGCCGACCCAGCTCCCGTCGGGCTTTTGGAGTGAGGCGGCCTTGTTGACCAGGTCGAGGCGCCAGTCGTGTTTGTTGCCCTGGCGGTCGGTGATCGTGGGCTGGTCGTACTCATTGAGGGCGCGGGCGGCGGTGTGGATGTAGTAGTAGAGGCCGGACATCGAGGCCTTGGGGTCGGAGGGGTCCATGCCGGGGTTGGCGTCGAAGGTGTAGTTTTTGGAGATCCAGTCCCAGGCGGCTTTGACGCGCGGGTCGTCCTTGGAGAGGCCGGCGTAGATGAAGGACTTGAGGCCGGCGTAGGTCATGGAGCCGTAGGAGCGGAGGAGGCGTTTGCCGTCGGGGCCGGTGTATTCGCCGGCCATGGATTCGCCCTGGCGGTTGCCGCCGGGGGAGTAGACGAAGCCGCCGTCGTTGCCGGCCCAGGGCTGGTCGTTGGTTTCCGACAGGTTCTGCACGTGTGTGGCGAACTTGACGGCGTTCTGGAAGGCGGGGTCGTCGGGCTTGAGGCCGGCGTCCCTGAGCGCGTCCAGCGCCCATTGGGCGTTGGACAGGTCGGGCCGGCGTGCGCCGGTGCGGCCGCCATAGCCCCAGCCGCCGAAGAACGGGTCCTTCTCGTCCTTGACAAACTGCTTGCCTTTACTCGGGTCGCTAAATTCGGGGCGCGTCTCGGTGGTCCACTGGAGGCCCTTGAGGTACTTGACCGCCCGGTCCATGCGGTCCTGGTAGGCGGGGTTGTGGGCGGCGGCCAGGGCGCTGACGGCAATCGCCGTGTTGTAGTTGGCGAGCAGGTCCTTGTAGATGCCGCCGTTCTCGACCTGGTAGGTCAGGAGCTTGTCGTAGCCCTTTTTCACGAAAGGCGCTTCGGGGCCGATCTTCGGGTCCTGGGCGAAGGCCTTGAGGATCAGGGCGGTGACGGCCGGCGGGGCCTTGGCGTCGCCCCAGCTCCCGTCGGGGTTCTGCTTCGACTTGAGGTAATCCAAACCCTTGTCGATGAGCTGCTGCGCGTGGGCGGAGGGGTCTTGCGCGACGGTGGCCGATGCGCTCGGGGCGAGAATGAAGGCGATCAGGGTGAGCGTGGCCGGGGTGTAACGTCGGTACATGATCGACCTCATTGATTGTCGCGGTTGCCGTAGGTTTCCTGTTGCCGGCGGATGCGTTCCTCCAGTGCCTGAAGTTCCTTTTGCTGGACCTCCAGACGATGGCGGCGCTCCTCGAGCTCCTTCGCCAGGCGCACTTCCGGAGGGTCGGCGTGCAGGTGCGAGTAGGGGACTTTGAAGTCCTTGGGCAGCACCTCGTACCCGGTCGGCGGCGGGTTCTTCACCATCTCGCGCAGCGAAGCGCCGGAAAGGCCGAGGAGTGCCGCGAACATCGCGGTGAGGATACTCCCGACCGCCACCAGCACCCAGGAATGCAAGAATTGCAGGGCGAAAATCGTCTGCACCAGCCAGAACGCCAACCCCACGACCGTCACGGCGACGGAGAGCCACGGCGCCGGGCGCCGGGTGGCCTGGAGGCCGAGGCCGATGCTCGCCAGGGCCACTCCGAAGAATACGCCGGCGGGCACGGAGACGGCCAGGGCGCGCTGGGCCGAGTACCACGGCGCGTCGGCCGCGTCGCCGGGCAGGTGCCAGCCGACGTGCGTCAGGTCATGGCGGACGGCGGTGCGCGTGCTGAGCAGGCCGGAGGAGCAGCAGACGAACATCATCCCCAGGAAGAGAGTGACGCCGGCGAACTGGAAGATGGTGCCGACGCCTTGGGTGAAGGCGCGCGGCGGGGAATTCTCTGGCGCGGATTGCGTCGGCGCCGGCGGCGCTGGCTCCGGTGTCACGTCAGGATCATAGGACATATTCCCCCCGTGGCTGCTATTGCGCCTTGGCCTTGGCCTTTGCCCGGCGTACCTGCTCCTGCTGCTTCAGCGGCCAATCGTCCGTTCGGAACGGCGAGGCCGGCAGGCCTTCCTTGTTGTAGAGGTTGGCGGCCGGGTTGTCGTCCCAGGCGTATCGCACCGCCACCGGGTGCTCCACCTTGTCCGACGAAACTTCGACGGTGTCCGGCGAGACGATCTTCGCCGTCGCCCAGTAGAACTGCTTGTCCGGGCCGGCAATCGCGAAGCCCTTGATCTCCGACGCCGGCTTCTCCTGCGGGACGCCCGGCTGAGTGGAGGGGCCGGCGGCGATCGTCAGGCCAGCGCCGGCATTCTTAAAGTGAATGCGGACGGCGTGGCCTTCGGCTTTCATCGAGTCGTATGTGGGGCCGGAGTAGACCACGTCCTTGCCATACGCGACGTGCTCCGCCGCCAGGGCCAGACGGTGGCCGACGTCCATCTTGTCCTTGGGGTGGATGTCGTTGCCCTGGCCGATGTCGATGATGACGGCCATGCCGGTATTGGGCAGCGACAGCGTCTTGAGCTGGGCCTCGCGCAGGCGGGCCCAGGTGGTGTCGGCGGGCTGGTCGTGGCGGGACATGTAATTGGCGAGCTGGACGAAGAGGAACGGGAAATCCCCCTCGTCCCAGTGCTTCCGCCAGTCGGTAATCATCGTCGGGAACAGGGTCGCGTACTCGTCGGGCTTGCCCGCGTTGGACTCTCCCTGGTACCAGATTGCGCCGCGAATCGCGTACGGCAGCAGCGGGGCAATCATCCCGTTGTACAGCACCGTGGGTGCGTGCGGGTCGTTGTCCGGCGCCGCCGGGGCACGCGGCGCCTGTCGCGTCAGCTCGGGGCGGGGCGGCGCCGGCTTGCCCTCGGCGCGCGCCTGCCGGGAGGCCTCCTGCCATTGCTTCAGCTCTTCCTGATACTTCTTGCCGTACTGGTCCTGCCATTTTTTCTGCTGCTCGCGGAATTTGGGCATCGCTTGCTTTTCGAACTTCTCCTTTTCGGCCGGCAGGTTCTGCACGAGTTGCTGGAACTTGTCGGCGTAGTACTTGAGCGAGGGCACGGCTTCCAAAGCCTGTAGGCTCGTCCACGCCTCGGCCGGCGTGCCGCCCCAGGAGGTGTGGATCATGCCGACGGGCAGGCCGGTGGATTTGTGCAGGTCGCGGGCGAAAAAGTAGGCGACGGCGGAGAAGCCCTGCACCGTCTCAGGGGTGCACTCGACCCACGTGCCCTGGCAGTCGGATTGCGGCTCGAAAGCGATCTTCTTTTTCACGGTGAAGAGGCGGATCTTCGGGTGGTTGGCGGCGGGGATTTCGGTCGAGGCGTTGTGGGCGCCGCGCATGCCGAATTCCATGTTGGATTGGCCGGAGGCGACCCAGACTTCCCCGATGATGACGTTCTTGAATGTAACCGTATTTTTGCCCGCGACCTTCAGCTCCGCCGGCTCGTCGCTGGCCTTAAGGTCGCCCAGGTCCACGCGCCAGTGGCCTTTGTCGTCGGCGGTGGCGGATTTGTCCTGGCCGGCGAATGTCACGGTCACTTTTTCGCCGGGCGAGGCGGTGCCCCAGACGGGGACCTTCATCGACTGCTGGAGACACATGTTGTCGGAGAAGATGGCGGGAAGCTTGACGTCGGCGCGGGCGGCGGTGGCGAGCAGCGGCGAAAGGCACAGGGTGAGGCGGCAGAGGGATCGGCGGGTCATCATAACTTGGCTCCTTCTTGGCAGGTCTGTGTCACGAGCTTGTAGCCGCATTGTGCGGCTGGTGTTGAAGGGGTGCAACTCGGTGCGGGGGGGTTGGTGGGTTCGTTTTTTCCGGCGCGTGGTGGATCGGGCGGATTCGGGCATATCCGGACATTTTCGGGCATTTTCGGGCATTCTGTCGCGATTTGTGACGCACGGGAAGGAGGCAAGGAGACGGTGGGTTCGTTTTTTCCCGGCGCGCGGGGTCGGGCAAAAGCGGGCGTTTTCGGGCATCGGCGGGCGGTTTCGGGAACGCCGGCGGGGGGAACGCCAAGGTGCCGACACGCCACGGGGCGAACGCGTGTTGGCGGGCGTCGCCGGGGATCGGGCGCGGACGACGGGCGCGGGTGCGAGGCGATTGGTCGTAGTCGTGCACTGTTCCCCATCTTTCCCCCTGTGACTCGGTACAATGGTAGAAGAAACGCCGAAAAAATCAAGGAAATTCCCGATGGCGATGCATGCCGGTTATGTCGATCGGGTTGGGGAGCTGGTGCGGGCGATCGAGGCGGAATTGCGTGTGTGATGGAGCGTTAGGCGGGGTTGTGGCGCGGGATCGATGTAAAATGACGGTATGGGCCTGCCGATCACGTTTGACGACGTCCTGCGGACGCGCGAGAAGCTGCGGCGGTATCTCGGCATTACGCCGCTGCGACGGTACGGCGTGCTGGACGAAATCCTGGGCTGCCGCGTGCTCGTGAAGCACGAGAACCATCAGCCGACGAACAGCTTCAAGGTGCGGAACGGGTTGGCGGCGGTGCTCGCCTTGTCGGACGAGCAGCAGCGGCGCGGCGTCGTGGCGGCGACCCGCGGAAACCACGGTCTCGGCGTGGCGTGGGCGGGGAAGGAGCTCGGGGCGGCGGTGACGATCTGCGTGCCGGTGGGGAACAATCCGGAGAAGAACGAGGCGATGGCGGCGCTGGGGGCGGAGTTGATCGAGCGGGGGGAGACGTACGATGAGTCGGTGGCCGTTATGGAGCAGCTCGTGGCCGAACGCGGCCTGACGGCGGTCCATTCGACGAACAACCTGGCCGTCGTTGCGGGGGCGGGGACGATGACGCTGGAAATTCTGGAGCAGGCGGAGGCGATGGGGGAGAAGATCGACGCGATGGTGTTCGCGATCGGTGGGGGGTCGCAGGCGGTCGGGGCGATGACGGTGGTGCGCGAGCTGCGGCCGGAGGTGGCGGTGTACGGGGCGCAAGCCGAGACGTGCAATGCCACGTGGGAGTCGTGGCGGGCGGGGCGGGCGATCGAGAAGCGGGCGGGGAAGACGATCGCGGATGGGGTGGCGACGGGGAAGGCGTACGAGGTCACGTTCGGCGCGCTGCGGGAGGGGTTGGCGGATTTTGTGCTGGTGAGTGAAGAGGAAATCGCGGAGGCGATTCGGGTGGTGCTGCGGGCAACGCATAACCTCGTGGAGGGCGCGGGGGCGATCGGCGTCTCGGCGGCGGGGAAGATGCGGGAGCGGTTTGGGGGGAAGACGGTGGCGGTCGTGTTGTCCGGAGGTAACATCGATGTGGGGACGTTGAGGCAGGTGGTATGCGGCACCTGATCCGGGGCCAAGAGAGGCCGTGCGGCATATGAGGCACTCCGATGCACTTGATCGTGGTTCAGACGCGGAGGCTTCGCCGTCACGACTGACAGTTGCACTGATGTACGTCATTCCGCTCGGTGCGTCCGGGGTCGGGATGTGGTTCTACATCGTCGAGCCAACGGTCGGCGAGATCGCGACATTGATGCTGCGGTTTGCAGCGGGGCCGCTCTTTCTGCCTATCGTCTCGCAACGACGCCCCCTCTATCTGGCTGCTGGCCCGACCGTCGGCGGGATCGCGTTGGTGACCTGGATGAGCATTGTACTTTTCACAGGCCTACGGCATGTTCCCCCGCTTATTCATTTCATTATGGGGTCACTGTGGATCTCTGCTGGAATCCTTTGCTTTCTTGCATCTGTAGGAAAATGAGGAACCGGGCAATGCGGTCAGGGCGTCAGTGACGCGCAGATTAGTTCCTTATCGTTGCGCCAGTAGACGTGGTGGTTGGCGTAGGCGGGGTGGGACCAGAGGACGGGGTGGCCGGGGTCGGAGTTGGTGGGTTGTAATATGTGCGCGCGGCTGAGTTCGTGGTAGCCGGTGGGGGAGAGGTCGGCGGTGATCAGGTCGCCGTTGTCGGCGGCTAGGAAGTAGTGTTGGATGTTCTCCGTGCCGTTGGTGTAGGGGGTGATGAAGGTGGTGGCCCAGCGGACGGGGCCTGTCGCGCCGGTGGTGG
>Ga0308176_10001860_pt1 | contig 13276 bp, 11 predicted proteins | sample PhyCR2_3_FD_203890 | JGI IMG/M metagenome (GOLD analysis project Ga0308176, IMG submission 203890) | Soil microbial communities from UC Gill Tract Community Farm, Albany, California, United States - DLSLS.C.R2 | ecosystem: Environmental > Terrestrial > Soil > Agricultural land | place: USA... | reverse complement strand
ACCCGACTTCGCAGATCCGAGGACAAAGCACGCGGCATCGCTCGCTACCACTCCTGTCCTGAGTTTAGATCTCCTACAACCGCCGGAAAACCGCAATAGCCGATGGAACAGCAACGCTATGCAATGGGTTTACAAAACACGAAACGTTGCTGTCGATAGGGTTGCTGGTCTTCTTACACGGGCCACGTGAATGGGAAAGTAACTCAAGTAAAGGCATGTTGTTCGACGTTTGTTGCGATTAGAGAAGTGTACGGCATTGAAATTAACAGCTCTTCCGGCCTATATAGCTGATCCAGTTTATTGAGCGAAGGAATCCGAATGATAGAAGATCTCAAAAACTCACGTATGTGTCGACTGCGCGAAATGGAGATGTTTGTCAGAGTGCTAGAAACGGGGTCCTTCTCCGCTGCGGCGCGCCATTTCGAAGTTGGCCAGCCAGCTATTTCCAAAGCCATCGCAGGATTGGAAGACAGGCTTAGCGTACGTCTTCTGGTTCGATCGACTCGCCGGCTGTCGCCAACCGAAGCAGGCAGGGCCTTCTATGAACGTGCGCTCCGAACGCTAACAGAGGCGGACGAAGCAGAGGCGGTAGTCCGTGGCACTGGCACGGGCCTCGAAGGACGACTGCGGATTTGCGCACCTAGTACGTTTGCGCGGATGCATTTGGTTCCCTCCCTCGGCGCATTCCTCGATAGTCATCCCAAGATACGGCTAGAACTAGTGATGGAAGATTGCACCATCGATCTTATCTCGGAAAATATAGATGTTGCACTCTGTTGGGGCGCTATTACGGATTCCACACTGGTAGGGCGCAAACTAACGCATACGGAACGGGTGTTTGTAGCAAGCCCGGCATATCTGGCCCGAAGAGGTGTTCCCAAGAGTCCATCTGATCTGGCCGAGCATGACGCTGTGGTTTATAACCAAACCTCTGGGGGCGAGGAATGGCGCTTCCGGAGTGACACTTCGGAGATATCGGTACGCACTCAGCGGCGATTGATGCTCAATGCAGCCGAAGGCATTCGCGCGGCTGTCATCGCCGGACAGGACTTTGCGATTTCGCCGCGTTGGATGTTTGCACCTGAACTCGCTTCTGGCGAAGTCGTATCCGTTCTTGAGGACTGGGCTCTGCCGGCAATGGATCTCTGGGTGATCTATCCCTCTGGTCGATTGACGAGCACAAAGGCTCGCTGCTTCGTGAAATGGTTCGAGAAAATGATAGCCGGTTCGCCGTTAAGTACCCGTCCACAATAAGCGGCTTGAGATGCGCTGACATCAAAGCGCTCCGGGGAGATCCGGCGCGCTTGCGAGAGATGAAACGGGACGCGACGACTGCATCGCATGGAAAACGCTTGAGAATGCTGGATAGGGTTCACCTACACGCCAGCGTCCGTAGCCCTTACGATCTCCTCAGAAGTTGCCTGGCAACTTCGACAACTCGGCTCGGCTCAAAGCCCAATCTCCTCTGCAGTTCCTTGAGCGGGGCGGATACTCCGAACGTCCTCATGCCGATCATACGCCCGGCGCTTCCAACATATCTTTCCCATTCGAAAGTCGAAGCCTGTTCCACGGAGACCCTGACGGTGATTGCCGCCGGCAGCACACTCTCACGATACTCTTCCGGCTGGTTTTCGAAGATCTCCCATGATGGCATTGAGACCACCCGTGACCGGATGCCTTCGGCAACCAGCTTTTCGTGGGCTTCCACGGTGAGACTGACCTCACTGCCCGAAGCAATCAGAATCATCTCAGGATTTGCGCCGATCGCGTCCGCCAATACATAGGCGCCCTTCGCCACGCCCGAGGCAGATGCGTATCTCTTGCGGTCTAACGTAGGTAAAGCCCGGCGCGACAACGCCAGTACAGCAGGCTGGTGGTGCAACTGCATGATGTAGAGATAGGTCTCGACGACTTCATTAGCGTCGGCCGGCCGGAAGACGGCGAGTCCCGGGATGGCTCGCAACGAAGCCAGATGCTCAATTGGCTGGTGTGTTGGCCCGTCCTCTCCGTCCCCCATTGCTTCGTGGGTGAAGACAAATATGGTAGGTAGCTCCATCAGCGCCGAAAGCCGAAGGGACGGCCGGGCGTAGTCGCTGAAGATGAGAAACGTTGCCCCAAACGGTCTCAGCTTTGAGAGCGAAAGGCCATTCACGATCGCTGCCATCGCATACTCGCGTACTCCAAAATGAAGATTCTTACCGCCCGGATGGTCAGCTTGGAAATCCCCAGCGCCCTCGAAAGCCAAGGTTGTCTTGTTCGATGGTCCGAGATCCGCGGAGCCGCCAAGAAACCACGGGATGTTCTGTGCAAGCACATTCAGCACTTTCCCGGACGCGTCTCGCCCAGCAATGCCTTTCGCGTCGGCGGCAAATGTGGGGAGATTTTGGTCCCAGCCAACAGGGAGTTCGCGACGCTGTATGAGGTCAATCTCGGTCGCGAGTTCAGGGTACTGGCTCCGATAAGAGGTGAATACGGCTGCCCATTCAGAGTGGCTTGTTCCGCCACGTGCGCCCACGCCCGCTGCGAACTGTTCATACACGCTTTCGGGTGCCAAGAACTTGGAGATCTCAGGCCAGCTATAACTGCGCTTTACCAGGCGGATTTCTTCATCGCCTAACGGCTCGCCGTGGGCGGCGGTCGTGTCCTGCTTGTTCGGAGAACCATAGCCGATGTGGCTGTCGAGGACGATCAGAGTGGGTCTGTTTTGCGTTTTCTGGAATATACTTATTGCGCGCTCTATCCGATCAATGTCACTAGCATCGCCGACCCTCAGAACGTTCCAGCCATAAGCCAGGAATCGAGCAGTGACATCCTCGGTGAAGGTGATCTGGGTATTCCCCTCGATCGTAATGTGGTTGTTATCGTAAATCCAGCAGAGATTGTCCAGAACCAGATGAGCGGCCAGCGATGCTGCTTCAGACGAAACTCCTTCCATCAGGCAACCATCTCCGCAAACTGTATAGATGTTGTAATCGAAGATCTGCAACCCCGGCCGGTTATATCGGTTGGCTAACCACTTCTGAGCCATGGCCATACCCACGCTCGTGGCGACGCCTTGCCCCAGGGGACCGGTCGTTGTCTCAACGCCGAATCCCAATGGTACTCGGGGTGGCCCGCCGCTTTGCTGTCGAGTTGGCGAAATCGTCGAATGTCATCCATGGTCACCGACGGTTGGCCGATACTCTCATAGTCCGCGTTCACCGATTGCGTCTTGGTCAGATGGAGTACGGACCAGAGCAGCATGGAAGCGTGACCGTTCGAGAGCACGAATCGATCGCGATTAGGCCAGATTGCATCTCTCGGATCGAATTTCAATACACGGTTCCAAATGGTGTAAATCAATGGCGCCAACGCCATCGGCGTGCCTGGATGCCCGGATTTAGCCTGTTGCACCGCGTCCATGGAAAGCGTTCGAATGGTCCTGATGCACAACTGGTCCATTTCCAAATCAGTGCGCGGTTCGACTAACTGCTTGACAGTCATTTTTCATCTCCTTGCGATCGTGAGTCCATCAGGATCGAGGCACAACTGGGCGAGGTCGAGGATCGCCGTCGGGCCATCGATCCAGTGGAGAGTTGCCGCTTAGTATGCGGCGACGCTCTCCTAAGCTGCAGGCTCTATCGGAATGTCGTGGATCTGCTCGGTGCTCAACGGATGTCACTGCAGAAAACGTCCGTGTAGGTGAGTAAGATTCCTATCTGAATGTTCCAGTGAAGCAACAGGCTCGTCGATCTGGACGACCTTGCCAGAAGGCCACAGCACGTTGGCAATCGTCGGGAAACGCAACCTTAACGACGGTGTATGGCCCCTCTTATCGCCGTAACGAAACGGCCGCGCTCGGCCGCCATTCTGGCTTCTTCAGCGATGATTGCCGCAGCCCTTGTGCCAGTAATCAGCCACGGGCAAAACTTCAGCATTCAGTGGTCGGGTCATGCTGCCTGAACCTCAACGCCCGCGTTTGGCGTCGCCTGCAGTATCGGGTTGTGCCAGCCATCCGGCGGCACAATGACTTGGTCAACCTCCGCAGGCCCGCAGCTACCCGGCTCATATGTGTGCGTCGGAGTGCCCGCTTTTATCACCGGATCGACAATTCGCCATGCTTCTTCCACATAGTCCCCGCGGGCGAACAGCGTGGGGTCTCCCGCCATCGCGTCGTGAAGGACCCGCTCATAAGCATCCATTTCGTCCGACTGCGGGTTCTGACCGGCGAGCATCTCGACCGAATCGCCAAGCATTTCGTCCTGCGGCGATTTGACCATCATGCCTAGAGCGGTACTTACATCGGGACTGATTCGAAACCGAAAATGATTCGCGACCGATGGCGGCGAGGAGAACAAACGCGGCGGCCGCCGCAACCGGATCAGTAATTCCGTGCACGTCACGGGTAGACATTTGCCCGCGCGAATGTAAATAGGCACCCCCTGCCAGCGCCATGATTTAATCTCTAACCGCAAAGCTGCGAAAGTTTCGGTCTGCGAGTCCGGCGCTACTCCCTTCTCTGATCTGTAACCGCCAAATTGACCGCGGATGATGTCACTCTCGGTCAGTGGCGCAATCCCTTTCAGGACTTTGACCTTTTCGTCTCGGATCGATTCACTGTCCATCCGGATGGGTGGATCCATGGTCAGGTTCGTCAACACCTGAAACAGATGGTTCTGTACAAGATCGCGGATCGCGCCGGTCTGATCGTAAAAGGCGCCTCGGCCCTGCACGCCAAAATTCTCGGCCATCGTGATCTGTAAACTCTCAACATGCGTGCGGTTCCAGAAGGGCTCCAGAAACGAATTTGCAAAACGGAAGTAAAACATGCTGTGGACTGGCCGCTTCGCAAGATAGTGGTCAATGCGAAAAATGTCCTTCTCCTCGAAGGTGCCGAGCAGAATTGTATTCAGCGCGCGCGCCGAAATGAGATCAGTCCCGAACGGTTTCTCGACAATTACGCGGGCGCCTGTCGCGCAGCCCGATTTCCCCAGTTGTTCCACAACCAGCCCGAAAAACAGCGGCGGAATCGCCAGATAGTAGGCCGGGCGCTTCCGCGAGCCGATCTCTCGCCGGATGGCTTGGAAGGTAGCAGCGTTCTTGTAGTCACCTCTGACGTACCGCAGTAAGCTGCATAGTTTCCGTGCGGCGTCGTGATCGACCCCGCCGTGCTTCTCCAGGCTCTCGTACGCCCGGGCCCGAAACTGATCGATCGTCCAATCGGAGCTGGCGACCCCGATCACCGGTACATCGAGAGTGCCGCGTTTCACCATGGCTTGAAGCGACGGGAAGATCTTCTTATATGCCAAATCGCCGGTTGCGCCGAAAAAGACAAACGCGTCGGAATGAGAATCGCTCATTGTTGTCCTCTCAAACGGTCTGCGTGGCCACCTTTTCCAGATGCCCGCCGAACTGATAACGCATCGCTGACAACAGCTTGTCCTGAAAGTCCGCATCTCCGCGCGAGCTGAAGCGCTCATAAAGGGCAGTCGTGAGAACAGGCACCGGTACGCCCTCATCAATGGCGGCTTTGATCGTCCACCGGCCTTCACCTGAATCCGAGACCCGTCCGGCGAATTTGGAGAGCGCCGAGTCTTCAACCAGCGCCGCTGCCGTCAGGTCAAGTAGCCAGGAGGCGATCACACTGCCGCGACGCCACACTTCCGCTATGTCCCGCAGATTCAGCTCGTATTGGTAGTGCTCCGGGTCACGTAGCGGCGTGGTCTCGGCATCGAGTTCAGCTCTTTGCTTGCCAACTTTGGCCTCGCGCAAGACGCTAAACCCCTCGGCGTATGCGGCCATCACGCCAGACTCGATACCGTTGTGGACCATTTTGACGAAGTGACCGGCGCCGTTAGGACCGCAGTGCAAATAGCCCAGCTCGGCAGTGCCGGCGACCTTTTCCCGCCCCGGAGTGCGCGGAATATCGCCGGTTCCGGGGGCTAGCCCTTTGAAGATTGGATCTAGGTGTTTGACTACCTCTGCTTCACCACCGATCATCATGCAGTAGCCTCGCTCTAGGCCCCATACGCCCCCGCTCGTACCGACATCCACATAGTGAATTCCCTTCGAAGCAAGCCCCCTTGCTCGCCGGATGTCGTCGACATAGTAAGAGTTGCCACCGTCAATTAGCATGTCCCCAGGCTCCAGGTACGGCGCGATATCAGCGATCGTTGCGTCGACAGCCGCCGCTGGCACCATTAACCAGATCGCCCGCGGCTTGGCGAGCTTTTTCAGGAAATCCCGCAGATCGCTAGCCCCCGTCGCGCTTTCCTCAATTGGTTCTTCCACCGCTTTCGGAGACCTGTCAAAGACCACACAGTTGTGCCCTGCCCGGAGCAGTCTCCGCACCATGTTGGCGCCCATTCTTCCCAAGCCGATCATTCCGATTTGCATTTTTTGCTTCCTCTCCTCAGTGCCTGTTGCTTTCTCTGGTACCTTGCACACCCGCTCAATTCTCATCCGCGGGCGCCGCAATCATTTCATCGTTTTTACGTCGTCTGCTTGTCCTTCCGATACCGGCCGATCAAGTTGTTAGTCGAACTGTCGCGCTCGAGCTTGGGTTCTTTCTCGCTCTCAAGCTCTGCAATGATGCGTTGTGCCAGCACCTTGCCCAGCTCGACACCCCATTGGTCAAATGAATCGATACCCAGACGACGCCTTGGGTGAAGACGGCGTGCTCATAAAGGGCGACCAGCTTGCCAAGTGAGGCTGGCGTTAGTTGTTCCGCTAAAATCGTGTTCGACGGTCGGTTCCCTTCGAAAACGCGATGCGAGATGAGCCATTCGGGAGTGCCCTCGGCCTTAACCTGCTCACGCGTCTTACCGAAAGCCAGTGCCTCGGCTTGCGCGAAGACGTTCGCCAACAGAATGTCGTGATGCCGCCCCAACGGGTTCAGTGTTCGGGAGAACGCAATAAAGTCACACCGAATGAGCCTGGTGCCTTGATGAATCAATTGATAGAAAGAGTGCTGGCCGTTTGTTCCCGGCTCACCCCAATAAATCGGGCCGGTCTGATAGGACACTTCAGTTCCGTCCAGGGTGACGTGCTTACCGTTGCTCTCCATGGTCAACTGCTGGAGATAAGCAGGGAATCGTTTCAGGTATTGGTCATAAGGCAGCACCGCCACCGTTTCCGCGCCGAGAACATTGTTGTTCCAGATACTCAGAAGGCCCATCAGCGTCGGGAGATTGTCTTCGAATGGCGCCGTACGGAAATGCTCGTCCATCTCGCGAAATCCTGCCAATAGGGCTTGGAAGTGATCCGGACCGATAGCAAGCATGGTGGAAAGCCCAATCACCGAATCCATCGAATAGCGTCCGCCAACCCAGTCCCAGAACCCGAACATGTTGCTGGTGTCGATACCGAATTGGGATACCCCCTTAGCATTGGTGGAAACGGCGACAAAGTGGCGGGCTACCAATTTCTGCTCACCTCCCAAACTTTCGAGTGACCATTCCCGTGCCGTATGGGCGTTCGTCATTGTTTCGAGTGTGGTGAATGTCTTCGACGAGACGATGAACAGCGTCTCTGCAGGATCCAGGTCGCAGACCGCTTCCGCGAAGTCGGTGCCGTCGATATTGGAAACGAAACGAAACGTTAGCGCGCGATCGCTGTAGTGTTTCAAGGCCTCGTAGGCCATCACTGGTCCAAGGTCGGAGCCGCCAATTCCGATGTTGACGATGTTGTGTATGCGCTTGCCTGTAAACTCCTTCCACTCGCCGGTCCGCACGCGCTGAGAGAAGGCCGCCATCCTGTCAAGCACCTCGTGAACATCTGGTACGACGTTATGACCGTTCACCAAGATGGTTGCATCGCCTTGCGCTCGCAAGGCAACGTGAAGCACTGCCCGCTTTTCGGTGCTGTTAATCTTCTCTCCGCGGAACATAGCTTCGATCCGGGCTTGCATACCGGACTCTTTCGCTAGCTGCAGGAGCAGCTTAATGGTTCGTTCAGTAATGCGGTTCTTAGAGTAGTCGAGATAAATGCCCGCAGCTTCGGCCGTCATGCGTGTGCCGCGGTCCGGGTCGGACGCAAAGAGGTTTCGAAGAGACTGCTTGCGGATTTCCTCAGAGTGAACCTGGAGATCTTTCCACGCCGGGCGCTCAGGAAACGGACGAGTGACAACTGGTTCTACGACAGGCTCCATTTCTGTTCTCCTTGCTTCTGGTTCTTGCGTTGCGTTGTGCTGCCGCTGCCACGCCGCTCAGCAGCGCTCTCCCAAAGCCTGAATCCTCCCAGAAACGCGTTCGCGTTATCGCCCAACCGGCAGCCTGCTGGCAACTTCTCAAGGCGCCGCGCGTTGCCCCCACCAAGGACGACATCGTCCGGCTCAAGGGCCGTCGCTAGCCGGGCCACCACATCCGCAACATAACGCCGCCACTTGCGTTTGCCGACGCGCTCCAACCCCCGCTTCCCGACATAATCTTCGTACGTATGCTTCTTGTAAGGCAGATGCCCAAGCTCCATCGCCTCGATGATTCCGTCCACAATCATCGTGGATCCCAGCCCGGTGCCCAGGCCCAGAAAGAGCTTCTTCCCGCCTCTGTAGCTTCCTAAAGCCTGCATTGCCGCGTCGTTAATCAACTTCACCGGCCTCGCGAAAGCTGCTTGAAAATCAAAACCCACCCAGCCGCGTCCCAGATTGTACGGCTCCGCTATTGGCCGATTGCGAAGTACGGGTCCTGGATAGCCAATCGTGACAACATCATAGTTCCGCTCTTCGGCGATCTTCTGAGTCTCCCTGGTCATCGTTTTCGGAAGCAGGGCTGGCCCGGACTCGAAGCAACGAGGCTCATTGTGGCCTTGGGCGAGAACCTTCACGTGTGTGCCGCCGATATCAACAACTAATACCTTCATCCAGAGCGTTCCTTCTTCTTAGCCGGCCTTTTCAAGCTCCGCGCTCTTCGACGCGATCACACTCATCAGTTCGTTCCACGACTTTACGAACGACTTGGCCCCGTCATCCTGCAGCTGAACAGCTAGGGCGTCAATCTCAATGCCGCTCTTGGCGAAGTTCGACAATACAAAGTCACTGTCGCCCCCGTCCGCGGGCAGACCAGCGCCAAGTTCCCCGTGATCCGCAAAAGCCTTCAACGTCTCCTCCGGCATGGTGTTCACAGTCAAGGGCGCGGCCAGCTCTTTGATGTATAGGATGTCGGACGCCTTCGGGTCCTTGGTTCCCGTACTGGCCCAGAGCAAGCGTTGCGGACGAGCCCCGAAATTGTAGACGCGTTGCCATCGGTCCGAGCTGAGCAGTAACCGGTACGAACAATAGATGCGCTTCGCGACCGCGATACCGAGCTGGTTACGGAGGGCACCAGATACCTTGCCCATTACAGCGGCATCCCAGCGGCTGATAAATACCGACGCGACGGAACCAACATTCGCGTTCAGTCCAGCATCGACACGCCGCTCAATACCCGGCAGGAACGCTTCGGCGGCCGCGAGATACTGCTCTCGTGAAAACAGCAGGGTCACATTCACGGAAACGCCGGCGAAGATCGCTTCCTCTATAGCGGGCAGGCCTTCTCTTGTGCCTGGAATCTTGATAAACCGATTCGGTCGCGCTGCGCGCGCAAATAGATCCTTGGCAGCGGCTAACGTGTTCACTGTGTCGTGCACAAGCAACGGTGAGACTTCGAGAGATACCCAATCGTCGACCCCGTTGGTGCGATCGTAAGTGGGCCGAAGCAAGTCGGCAGCTTGTGTTATATCTTCCAACGCCAGCTCGAAGAAGAGCGCCTCATGTGACTTTCCCTTCCTGCGTTTCCTGCGGATCGGTGCGTCGTAGCCCGTGCCGGTCGTAATTGCGCGATCGAAACTCGTAGGATTCGATGTAAGCCCCGTGACCGATAGTTCTTCGATATATCGCTTGAGCGTCCCGCTGCCCAGCAGCTCTCGAGCAATGTTATCGAGCCAAAGACTCTGGCCTAAATTGTGAAGTCGTTGTGTCGCTTTCATCTTCAGCTTTATGCGATTGACCTATAGAACCAACATAATGATTTCATTTCGTTGGCAGAAGGCCGCTCCTGGTAATACGATCTATTCCCGAAGTGAATAGATCGCGGCAGCAATGGCGAGAACAACGACCTTCGAAGAAGGTACTACCTACAGGCGATTGCGGCTTCGACTACTCCCGCGCTCCATCTTTCGCGGAGCCGGGAGGAACCTTACTGTAGATGTATTTGCGCCAGATGGTGAGAATCGGTATCGCGATCGAACAAGAGAAAAGGAAGGCGATCATGCAGCCCAAACAAATACCGCTGGCCCACCCAAGTGAGACAATGACACGTCCTCAAGGCCACTGCCGGGGGTCATCGCCGGAGAGAGCCCGATCGAGGTAATAGGCTGCGCTTATCAAAGCGAGATGAGTGAGGGCCTGGGGAAAGTTTCCGAGGTGCTCGCCGCTGGCGCCGAGCTCTTCGGAGTAGAGACCGAGGTGATTCGCATAGCTGATCATCTTCTCGAACATCAATAGAGCTTTCTCAACCTGATGTGAGCGAGCAAGGCATTCGATGTGCCAAAATGAACAAGCAGTGAACGTGCCTTCCGTTCCCTGCAGGCCATCCACCGCTATGGCGTTGTTCTTGTAGCGATAGACCAGGGCGTCTTCAGTAAGGTCCGCTTCGATTCTCTTCAAGGTTGCAAGCCAGCGCGGATCGACAGGACTGATGAAGCGAATGAGCGGCATCAGCAGCGCCGAGGCGTCGACAAAATCTGCGCCGATATGGGCAACAAACGCTTGCAAGTCATCGCTCCAAAACTGCTCAAAGACGCTTTCATAGATTGTGGTGCGCGGGATTTCCCAGTCGTGGAAGGGTGCAAACAGAGAACACTTCTGAGCCAGGCGCAGAGCTCTGTCGACAGCAACCCAACACATCACGCGGGAATGCAGAAAATGCTTGCGGCCGCCGCGCACTTCCCAGATGCCTTCATCAGGCCGGGCCCAGTTTTGCGCAACCCAGTCGATGAGCCGACGGATTTGTTTCCATGCGTCGTACGAGAGGGCGTTGCCATATTTGGTGGCGAGATAAACAGCGTCCATGAGTTCGCCATAGATGTCGAGTTGCAACTGGTTGCTAGCCGCGTTCCCGATACGAACGGACCGAGAAGTTCGATAGCCTACGAAGTGATCGAGCGACGTTTCGTCCAGGTCCTGACCTCCATTTGCCCGATACATAATTTGCAGAGGACCTTCTTTGGCGTCAACTGCCATTCGGTCGCTGAGCCACGACATGAAACGACGGGCTTCTTCCGTGTAGCCGAGGCGCATGAACGCATAGAGAGTGAAAACTGCGTCGCGAATCCAGGTGTAGCGGTAGTCTCAATTGCGGACGCCGCCAAGTTGTTCCGGCAGACCAAAGGAAGGAGCAGCAATGATGGACCCGTGTTTTTCACTTGTCAGAAGCTTCAGCAACAATGCGGAACGCGCAACCATTTCGCGCCAGCGACCTTGATACGTGGACTGAGCGGCCCAATTTCGCCAATATGCGGATGTATCCGAGAATTCCCGGCGAACGGTTTCTTCCGCAATGCGAAGCGGTGGGTTGTGACCAACTCCCCATTCAAAGATGAACGACACCTCTTCCCCTGGATCGAGCGAGAAGGCGGATTCTCCATCGGGGCCGTTGATTTCCAAAGGAGTGCGGCCAATGAGACGAACGGTGGGGCATGCGTGATCTTGCAATGTGAACTCAATTGCATGAGCGTTAAGCTGGTGCGCGACATGTGACTTCCGGCCGTAATCGAAACGCGGACAACACTGGACTCTAAAACGCATCTGGCCTTTTACACTATGTACAGTCCGAACGACTCGATGTCGATCGTGACCAGGATCGACGGGCATAAAATCAGTGATTTCTGCGACGGCGTTCTCGGAGAGATAGCGTGTAACCAGGATGTTGGTGTCTGGCAGATACATCTGCCTCCGGCGATCACCTTCTATGAAGGGAGAAATGGAAAAATGTCCGCCTTTCAGCGGATCGAGCAGAGCCGCGAACATTGTCGCAGAGTCGAAGTCGGGCAGGCACAGAAAGTCGATGGTCGCGCGAGTATTGACGAGAGCCACTGTGTGCAGGTCACCAATAACGCCGTGGTCTTCGATAGGATGACTGGCAGTTTTGGGCACGTTAGTTGCATGCTCCGTCAGCAGGGGTGATCGTTCTTGATGTGTTGGGTTCGAAGGATGGGTGGTCATGTGGCCCCGATAGTAGCCCCGGGCAAGCAAAGTTAACGATCTGACCGTGAGTTGTTGGAAGTCAACGCTTCGCCTAGGGACCATATTGCCGCCCCGAGCAGGACCGCATCTTTCAATAAGAACTGGCCAGGCAATGCCGACAAGGCTGGAAAGCCACCTAGACTGGGTTCCCATCCGGGAGTTGAGAGCAAGAACGAAAGCGTAGTCAAAAACATCGGGATCGCGAGGGCACTGCCGATCGCGGATGCTTTTGGCGACCAAGGCCGAAGAGCGATCAAGACTGCGATAGCAAGTTCGACAACTCCGAGTCCGACGGAGAACTGCCGCACACTCCAAATGTGATACATCCAGCCAACAGCGGGCTGTGCGCCACGAGCGGCTGAATGCCTTTTGCCTCGTAAACGGTGAACTTCATCATTCCAATCCAGCCAATTACGAGAGCCAGTCCATAGCGAAGCACTCGAGATCCGAAGGTCATCATTCTCGACGCGAGCTCCTGCGTTGGGCCGGCGGAGATTGATGTTGAATACGTCATATTTGTACCTTTCCTAGCTGTTTACTTCCATTGGGTCTACATTTGGGTAGGCCCGCATACCTGACTTGTTGAACGTTCACGTGCTCGCGACAAATGCTATCGTGACCGCGAGTTGGTTTATCTTTTCTCTTGAGGTTGAAGCTGTTCGGATATCTGATCTAACATCCGACAGTCTTGACCGCGCTGCCCGGTATCCGCAATGGACGATGCAGCCGTGTGTTTTCGGCAGGAGTGCATGACTGGGGATGCCGTTTCCTGATAGCGTCAGCGTACGGGCGAGGAGGCCCGCACGATGGCGCAGGAATGGATGAACGCGCAGGACGAACTGGAACAGTTGCGGCTGCGGTTCGAGGAGTTTCGGAATGCGCAGACATCGCGAGGACGTTTGCCCGAACGGTTGTGGAGGGAAGCGGCGGATTTAGCCGCGCGTTACGGTCTACAGCAATTTTCTGTCGTGAATCAGGGGCGACACTGAAGGACAGAGGTAGTATTTCGCCATACCGCACGCCCTATCCTTGGATCTTCGCTGCCGGATTGTGCAGGCCTGCCAGGCCGGTGAATTG
>Ga0308176_10001859_pt1 | contig 13277 bp, 14 predicted proteins | sample PhyCR2_3_FD_203890 | JGI IMG/M metagenome (GOLD analysis project Ga0308176, IMG submission 203890) | Soil microbial communities from UC Gill Tract Community Farm, Albany, California, United States - DLSLS.C.R2 | ecosystem: Environmental > Terrestrial > Soil > Agricultural land | place: USA... | reverse complement strand
CGTCGAGTTCTTCCCGCCGGACGACTTCTCCCTGGCCGACGCGGTGCAGCGGTGGGCGACGGTGCCGCTGCTGTTCCAGCCGGGCACCGGGTGGAACTACGGCGTGTCCACCGACGTGCTCGGCCGCGTGGTCGAGGTCGTGTCCGGGACGCCGCTGGACCGGTTCTTCGCCGAGCACATCACCGGCCCGCTCGGCATGGTCGACACCGCGTTCACCGTGCCGGCGGAGAAGGCCGGCCGGTTCGCCGGCCTGTACGTGACGGGCAAGGCCGGCCAGACCCCGATCCGCAAGGACGATTTCACCACCGACCCGCGCGGCACGGTCACGTTCTTCTCCGGCGGCGGCGGGCTGGTCTCCACAGCGGCGGACTACCTGCGTTTCACCAGGATGCTGCTGGGTCGGGGCGAGCTGGACGGAGTGCGGCTGCTGGGCAGCCGGACGGTGGACTACATGACCCGCAACCACCTGCCCGGCAACGTCGACATCCCGACCATCGGCCGGCCGATGAGTCCCCAGGACGCGTTCGACGGGGTGGGCTTCGGGCTCGGCTTCGCGGTGTCGGTCGACCCGGTCCGGACCGAGGTCCTCGCCTCGCCGGGCGAGTATTCCTGGGGCGGGTTGGCCTCGACCACGTTCTGGGTCGATCCAGTGGAACGGATCGCGGCAGTGTTCATGACCCAGCTGATCCCGTCGGCCACCTACCCGATCCGGCCGGAGTTGCGGGCGCTGGTGAACTCCGCGTTGGTGGACTGACCGTTCACCGCGCAACTAACGCCGTTCGGCGCCTCGTGGTGCTGATCCGACCGCGATTCCGATACGTGTAGGTGTTGTGCCGGCGGTCACAGCCGGTTTCGCCGCTGTTGAGGAGCTCGCGCATGGCCTCCTTCCTCGACCGGGAACGCAGCATCGCGGGTCCCGGCTTCAACCGCTGGCTCATTCCGCCAGCCGCCCTGGCGATCCACCTGTGTATCGGCCAGGCTTACGCGACCAGCGTCTACAAGAACGGCCTGGTCAAGAACTTCGGCACCGGGAACACCAAGATCGGCATCGTGTTCTCGATCGCGATCGTGATGCTCGGGTTGTCCGCCGCGGTCGCCGGCACCTGGGTGGAGCGGGTCGGTCCCCGCAAGTCCATGTTCACCGCCGCCTGCTTCTGGTCGGTCGGCTTCCTGGTCGGTGCCCTCGGCATCGCCACGAAGCAGCTGTGGCTGCTCTACCTCGGCTACGGCTTCATCGGCGGCATCGGCCTCGGCATCGGCTACATCTCGCCGGTGTCCACCCTGATCAAGTGGTTCCCGGACCGCCCGGGCATGGCCACGGGTCTCGCGATCATGGGCTTCGGTGGTGGCGCGCTGATCGCCAGCCCGCTGTCCCAGCAGCTGATGTCCTGGTATGACCCCGACTACAACCCGTCGGTGGCGTCGTCGGTGCCGAGCGGGTCGGCGGTGGCGATGCTGTTCGTCTCCCTCGGCATCATCTACTTCATCGTGATGATGTACGGCGTCTTCAACATCAAGGTGCCACCCGAGGGCTGGCGGCCGGCGGGCTTCGACCCGGCGGCCTTGAAGGCGCGACCGCTGGTCACCACGAACAACGTCTCCGCCGGCAACGCGATCAAGACCGCGCAGTTCTACTTCCTCTGGCTGGTCCTGTTCTGCAACGTGACCGCGGGCATCGGCATCCTCGAGCAGGCCTCGCCGATGATCCAGGACTTCTTCCGTAGCGACGGGGGCGTCTCCACCGTCACGGTGGCCGCGGCCGGCGGCTTCGTCGGCATCCTGTCGCTGGCCAACATGGGCGGCCGGTTCATCTGGTCCTCGACGTCGGACTACATCGGCCGCAAGCCGATGTACATGATCTACCTCGGCGTCGGCATCCTGGCCTACCTCGGACTGGCCACGATCGGGCACAACGCCACCTGGCTGTTCGTGCTGCTCGCCATGCTGATCATCTCGTTCTACGGCGGTGGGTTCTCGACCGTCCCGGCCTACCTGCGTGACCTGTTCGGCACGTTCCAGGTCGGCGCGATCCACGGCCGGCTGCTCACCGCGTGGTCGGCCGCCGGCATCGCCGGGCCGCTGATCATCAACGGCTTCCTGGACGCCAAGGGCACGCCGGGCAAGCTGACCGTCGACGCCTACCGGCCGGCGCTCTACACGATGATCGCCATCCTGGCCGTCGGCTTCATCGCCAACCTGCTGATCCGGCCGGTCGCCTCCCGCTACTGGGAGAAGACCGACGCCGACGTGCCGGAAGGCACCACTCCGACTGAGAGGGAGACAGTCTGATGACGATGCAGGTACGGCTGGTCCTCGGCTGGGCGCTGGTCGGCATACCGCTGCTCTACGGCCTGTGGGAGACCATCGCCAAGGCGAAGAACCTCTTCTAGTCCACTCCCGAGGGACGGGCGGCGCCGGCCGGCATCGGCTGGCACCGCCCGTCCGTCTTGTCTACGGGCCGGTACCCTCGCGCCCGTGCGGGTTCTGGTCGTCGGCGGCGGTGCCCGCGAGCACGCGCTGTGCCTGGCGCTCGCGGCCGACGCCGCGGTGACCGCCCTGGTCTGCGCGCCGGGCAACGCCGGCACCGGCATGGTCGCCGAGCAGCGGCCGCTGGCCACGGGCGACCCAGCCGCGGTCGCCGCGCTGGCCCGCGACGTGCGGGCCGACCTCGTCGTGATCGGTCCCGAGATGCCGCTGGTCGCGGGGGCCGCCGACGCCGTGCGGGCGGCCGGGATCGCCTGCTTCGGCCCGAGCGCCGCGGCGGCCCGGATCGAGGGCTCGAAGGCGTTCGCCAAGGACGTGATGGCGGCGGCCGGGGTGCCGACGGCGGCGTGCCGGACCTGCTCGACGCCGGCCGAGGCCGTGGCGGCGCTGGACCGGTTCGGCCCCCCGTACGTCGTGAAGGACGACGGGCTGGCCGCCGGCAAGGGCGTGCTGGTGACCACCGACCGGTCCGCCGCGCTCGACCACGCCGAGGCCTGCGGGACCGTGGTGATCGAGGAGTTCCTGGCCGGCCCGGAGGTCTCGCTGTTCTGCGTGACCGACGGGTCGGCGGTGCTGCCGCTGCTGCCGGCGCAGGACTTCAAACGGGTCGGCGACGGCGACACCGGCCCGAACACCGGCGGCATGGGCGCGTACGCGCCGCTGGACTGGGCGCCGGCCGGGCTGGTCGACGACGTGCTGGCGAGCGTCGTCCGGCCCACGCTGGCCGAGCTGGCCGCGCGGGGCACGCCGTTCGCCGGGCTGCTCTACGCCGGGCTGGCGATGACCGCATGCGGGCCGCGGGTGGTCGAGTTCAACGCCCGCTTCGGTGACCCGGAGACCCAGGTCGTGCTGGCGCTGCTGGAGACGCCGCTGGCCGGCCTGCTGCACGCGGCCGCGACCGGAACGCTGGCCGACCACCCGCCGCTGCGCTGGCGGGACGGCTATGCGGTGACCGTGGTGCTGGCCGCGCTCGGCTACCCCGGCCATCCCCGCAGCGGGGACGTGCTCACCGGCGCCGACCTGCCCGGCGTGCTGCACGCCGGCACCCGGCGCCGGGACGACGGGGCGGTCGTGTCGGCCGGCGGCCGGGTGGTCGACGTGGTGGCGATCGGCGACACGCTCGCCGCCGCCCGCGACTCCGCGTACAGCCTGCTCGGCAAGATCCACCTCGACGGCGGCCACTTCCGCACCGACATCGCCGGAACGTCGCAACCGGGTCGTTCCGTGTAACCAGCGTGGAGGACTGGGAGCGGGACTTCGCCGCCTACGTCGAGGGGCGCCGGATCGCGCTGCGCGGCACCGCATACCTGCTCTGCGGCGACTGGCACTCCGCCGACGACCTCACCCAGACCGCGCTGACCAGGCTCTACCTCGTCTGGCGGCGGATCGACCGGATCCGCAGCATCGACGCGTACGTCCGGCAGGTGCTGGTGCGCGCCTACCTGGACGAGCGGCGCCGGCCGTGGCGCCGGGAGCGGTCGGCGGCGAACCCACCGGACGCGCCGGCGGCCGGCGACCTCTCGGCGGGCGTGGACGACCGGCTCTCGCTGGAAGCGATGCTGCGCCGGCTGCCGCCGCGCCAGCGCGCCGTGCTGGTCCTGCGCTACTGGTGCGACCTCGACGTGCGCGCGACGGCCGAGGTGCTCGGGATCAGCGAGGGCACGGTGAAGAGCGCCTCCGCCCGCGGGCTGGCCGCCGTACGGGAGGCCCTGCAGGCACCCCAACCACAGTCGAACCAGATCGGAGGCGAGCAGTGATGACCGAGCAGGATCTCCGCGATGCCTTCGACCGCATGGTGGCGGCCGGGCCGGCGCCGACCGGCGGGCCGGCCGACGTGCTGGCCGCCGCGCGCCGGTCCCGCCGCCGGCGCTCGCTGCTCACCGTCGCCGGCGCCGCGGTGGCCGCCGCCGCGGTCCTGGTCGCCGGGTCGGCGCTGCTCGGCCCGAGCTCGGCCGCGCCGACGGCAGGGCACCCGACCCCGACCGCACCCGCCCCGCCGACCGTCCCCGGCATCTCGCCGACCCAGGCCAAGCGGATCGTCGAGCTCTGCGCGGCCGGCTACGACGGCGGGGAATCCGCGCCGGGACTGCAGCTCTACAACGCGATCAAGTCTCCGTGGGGCATGCGCTACCTCCTCTACGGCCCGAAGACGTACATCAGCTGCCTGCACGCGACCGAGGGCGACTGGCGGGTCCACGGCGAGAACGGGCCGACCCAGTGGCTGCGCGGGCCGATCTCGGTGGACTGGTCGATCGCCGACGGCCTGGTCCCGTATGACAAGGGACCAGGGGTCTACAGCGCCGAGGGCAGAGTGGCGAGCTCGGTCGCCACGATCCGGGTCCGGTACGGCAGCGCTCGCGTGACGGTGCCCGCCGTCAACGGCACGTTCGAGGTCTCACTGTCGGTCCCCGGCCCCGAGATCGTCACCGGCAGCAGGAGCAGCAGCATCGAGCCGTACGACGCCTCCGGCCACCCGCTGATCTCGAAGCCGGCACCGACCAGCGGCGCCGATCAGTATGAGGAACTGCGGACCTGCTGGGTGACCCCCGACGGCACCGTCCTCCCGACGATGGTGCCGCCCGCACCCGGACAGAAGTGCAAGCCCGCGATCCGATGGCGGTGAGTCAGCCGGCCGGGGCGGTGTCGCCCGGGGTCTGCTCGTCCGCCGGCTCGACCGGGACCGCCCCGGTCTCGCCCGTGGACAGGTAGCCGGACACGGTGGCGATCACCGCCACGATCGGCACCGCCAGCAGCGCGCCGATGATGCCGGCGAGCAGCGTGCCGGCGGCGATGCCGAACACGATGGCCAGCGGGTGCACCTTCACCGCCCGGCCCAGCAGCAGCGGCTGCAGGATGTGCCCCTCGACCTGCTGCACCAGCAGCACGACGCCGAGCAGGATCAGCGCGGTCACCGGCCCCTTCGCGACCAGCGCGATCAGCACGGCGATCAGCCCGGACAGGGTCGCGCCGACGATCGGGATGAACGAGAACAGGAACACGATCACGGCCAGCGGCAACGCCAGCGGCACGCCGAGGATCGCCGCGCCGGCGCCGATGCCGACCGCGTCGACGAACGCGACCGCGATCGTCGCGTGCACGTAGCTGATCAGCGTCCGCCAAGCCCGCTCGCCCGCGCCGGCGATCCGCTCCCGGCTGCCCCGCGGGAAAAGCCGGACCAGCCAGGTCCAGATCTGCCGGCCGTCTTTGATGAAGAAGATCGTCGCGAACAGCGTCAGCAACAAGCCGGTGATGACCTCGCCGGCGGTGCTGGCCGCGCCGAGCGCGCCGCTGGTCAGCCGGGACCGGTTCTGCGTCAGCGAGTTGCGGGCGCTCTCGACGTAGTCGTTGAGCTGCTGCTGGGACAGCCCGAGCGGGCCGTTGATCAGCCAGTTCTGGACCTTGTCGATCCCACCGTTGATCTGCGTGGTGAGGTCGCCGAGACCGTTGCGGAACTGCTCCTCGACCAGCCAGACCAGCAGGCCGATACCGATCACCCCGGACAGCAGCGTGATCGCGGTCGCCAGCGCGGGCCGCACCCCGCGCTTGGCCAGCGCCGCGGCCAGCGGCTGGAGCAACGCGGACAGCAGCAGCGCGATCGCCAGCGGGATGAACACGACCCGGAGCCGCCCGATGATGATCAGCACCACGTACGCGGCGAGCGCGATCGCGATGATCCGCCAGGCCCAGGCGGCGGCGGCGCGGATGCCGGGCGGCACGACCGCCGCGTCGATCGAGCCCACCCTGGCGAGGTGGCCGTCCTCGCGGCGCGCCTGTTCCCACTGCGCCCGGTCCCGGGCGGCTGCCGCGTCCGCGGTGTCCGTGGCCGGGTCCGGCGCTCCGGTCAGTCCGGTGGTGTTCTCCTCCTCGGCGGCGGCGGACACCGCGGTGTCGCGCGGGGTCTCGCTCTCGCTCGGGGGCGTCTCGCTCTGCCCACCGGTCGCGTCGGCCGGGGCCGCGTCGCTCGGGGCCGGCGCCCCGCCCGCCGGCGACCGCGCTGGGTCGCTCGGGGGTGTGGCCGCATCGCTCGGGGGCGGGGCCGCGTCCGGCGGTGGGGCCGCGTCCGGCGGTGGGGCCGCGTCGGAGGCGCGGGTCGACCTGTCCACGGGCCATCCTCGGGTTCGGGGTCGGTCGTCGTCTGGCCAGTGTGACCTACCCCGAGGATCCGCGGCCTCTCCAACCTGCTGGAAGACTGGTGGCGTGATCGAGCGCTACACGCTGCCGGAGATGGGCGCGGTCTGGAGCGAGGCGCACAAGTACGAGCTGTGGTGCCGGGTGGAGCGCCAGGTGCTGGCCGCGCACGCCGAGGCCGGCACAGTGCCCGCCTGGGCGGTGCAGCCGGTGCTCGACGCGCCGCCGCCGACCCCGGCCGCGGTCGCGGAGGTCGAGGAGATCACCCAGCACGACGTGATCGCCTTCCTCACCGCCTGGGCCGACAACACCAGCCCGCGCGAGGCCGCCGCGTACGTCCACTTCGGGCTGACCTCGTCCGACCTGCTCGACACCGCGCTCGCGGTGCAGCTGGTCGAGGCGTGCGACGTGCTGCTGGCCAAGGCGGACGCGCTGGTCGCGGCGCTGCGCGAGCGCGGCCTGGAGCACCGGGACACGCTGCGGGTCGGGCGCACCCACGGCGTCCATGCCGAGCCGGACGTGTTCGGGCACCGGCTGGCGGACTTCGCGTTCGGGCTGGCGCGGTCTCGCGACCGGCTCCGGCGGGCCCGGGAGGCGGTGGCGGTGGCCAAGGTCTCCGGCGCGGTGGGCACGTACTCGTCGGTGGATCCGGAGCTGGAGGCGGCCGTCGCGCGGTCGCTCGGCCTGCGCCCGGCCGACGTGGCCGGCCAGGTGGTCATGCGGGATGGCATCTCCGAGTGGGTGTCGGCGCTGGCGATCATGGTGACCGTCTGCGAAGCGGTGGGGCTCGAGGTGCGGCACGGCCAGCGCACCGAGGTGCGGGAGCTGGCCGAGCCGTTCCGCGCCGGCCAGAAGGGCTCCAGCGCGATGCCGCACAAGAAGAACCCGATCATGTCCGAGCGGATCGCCGGCCTGGCCCGGATCGTGCGGTCGTATGTGACGCCGGTGACCGAGGGGATCCCGCTCTGGCACGAGCGGGACATCTCACACTCCTCGACCGAGCGGATCGCGCTGCCGGACGCCGCGATCGCCACCGACTACGTGCTGAACCTGACCCGCCGGCTGGTCGAGGGCATGGTCGTGGACGCCGAGCGGATGCGGGCGAACCTGGAGTCGACCGGCGGGCTGGTCTACACCTCGGCGGTGCTGCTCGACCTGGTCCGGTCCGGCCTGTCCCGGGAGGACGCGTACGCGCTGACGCAGGCGGCGGCGATGGAGACCTGGCAGGGCGGCGCGCCGTTCCGGGAGACGCTGCGGGCGCACGCGGCGGCCGGCGGGGTGAAGCTGGACGAGGCCGGGCTGGACGAGGTGATGCGCCCGGAGCGGTACGTGGCCCGCCTCGGGCCGGTCTTCGACCGGCTCGCCGCGCTCCGGTAGGTGCACTCCCCGCGCCGCCGGTGAGTGCGGAGACCCGCCCTACGTGCCGCGGCCGGTGGCCCGCTGCAGCCGGTCGATCAGCTCGGACGCCTGCGCCTTGGTGAGGTCGTCCGGCACGTCCTCGCCGGCCTCCCGGGCGAGCGTGTGCAGGTAGGACCGCTGTGGTCCGGTCATCGGCTCGTCGCCGGTGGTCCAGTCCCCGGGGTCCTTCTCGGCGTTGCTCGTGAGGTCGCTCTGATCCGCCATGGCGGCTGGCGTACCCGCCGCGACCGCGTGACACACTGCCCGGGTGACCGGCCTGGAGCACCTCGCGGCAGGCAAGGTCCGGGACATCTACTCCGGCCCCGACGGGCTGCTGCTCGTCGTCGCCAGCGACCGTATCTCCGCGTACGACCACGTGCTGCCGACGCCGATCCCGGACAAGGGCCGGGTGCTCACCGCGCTGTCGGTGTGGTGGTTCGAGCGGCTGTCCGACCTGGTGCCGCACCACCTGGTGTCGGTCGACGACCCGGCCATCCCGGCCGGCTGGCGGGGCCGGGCGATGCTGGTGCGCCGGCTGGAGATGCTGCCGATCGAATGCGTCGCCCGCGGCTACCTGGCCGGCTCCGGGCTGGGGTCCTACCGGCAGACCGGCGCGGTCTGCGGCGTCCCGCTGCCGGCCGGGCTGGTGGACGGGTCCCGGCTGCCCGAGCCGGTCTTCACGCCGACCACGAAGGCGCCGGTCGGTGCGCACGACGAGGCGATGACCCTCGGCGAGGTCGAGGCGGTCGTCGGACCGGAGCGGGCGGCGCAGCTGCGGGAGCTGACCCTGGCCGTCTACCGGCGGGCGGCCGGGATCGCGGCCGCGCGCGGCATCCTGCTGGCCGACACCAAGCTGGAGTTCGGCCTTGACGCCGAGGGGGTGCTGACCCTCGGCGACGAGGTGCTCACGCCGGACTCGTCCCGCTGGTGGCCGGCCGACCGATGGCAGCCAGGCCGGGCGCAGCCCTCGTACGACAAGCAGTTCGTGCGCGACTGGCTGTCCGCGCACTGGGACCGGCAGGGCGAGCCGCCGCCGCTGCCGGCCGAGATCGTCGATCAGACCAGGGCCCGGTACGTCGAGGCGTACGAGCGGATCACCGGGTCGTCCTTCGCAGATTGGCCTGGTGCATGAAGTCCTTCGGCAGCGACAACCACGCCCCGGTGCATCCGGACGTGCTGGCCGCGATCGCCGCCGCGAACGACGGCGACGCCCCGAGCTACGGGGCCGACCCGTGGACGGCACAGGCGAAGCGGCTGTTCGCGGAGCACTTCGGGCCGGGCTCCCAGGCGCACCTGGTGTTCAACGGCACCGGGGCGAACGTGCTGTCGCTCGGCACGCTGCTGCGCTCGTACGAGGCGGTGGTCTGCGCCGACACCGCGCACATCCACACCGACGAGTGCGGCGCACCGGAACGGCAGCTCGGGTGCAAGCTGCTGCCGGCCGAGACCGTGGACGGCCGGATCTCGGTCGCGGCTGCGGACAAGCAGGTCTGGGGCGTCGGCGACGAGCACCACGTGCAGGCCCGGGCGCTGTCGATCACCCAGTCCACCGAGCTCGGCACCCGTTACCCGCTCGTCGCGGTCCGGGAGCTGGCCGACTGGGCACACGGGCGCGGCCTGTTCGTGCACATGGACGGGGCCCGGCTGGCCAACGCCGCCGCGGGGCTCGGGGTCTCGCTCGGCGAGGCCAGCGCCGGCTGCGGGGTCGACGTGCTGTCCTTCGGCGGTACGAAGAACGGAGGCCTCGGTGCCGAGGCGGTCGTCGTGCTGCGGCCGGACCTGGGCGGCGACCTGCTGTTCCGGCGCAAGCAGGGGATGCAGCTGGCGTCGAAGATGCGGTACGCGGCGGCGCAGTTCGTCGCGCTGCTGTCCGACGACCTGTGGCGCCGCAACGCGTTGCAGGCCAACGCGACCGCGGCGCGGCTGGCGGAGAAGGCGGCGGACGTAGCCGGGGTGAAGATCACCCGGCCGGTCGAGGCGAACGCGGTGTTCGCGATCCTGCCGCCCGGCGTGACCGAGCCGCTGCAGGCGGAGTATCCGTTCTACGTCTGGGACGAGACCACCGGCGAGGTGCGCTGGATGACCTCGTTCGCCACCACAGACCAGGACGTGGACGACTTCGTCGCGGCCCTGGCCCGGCTGGTCGGCTAGGGTCGCGCCGTGCCAAGGGTGGTCGTCGACGTGACGCTGAAGCCGGAGATCCTCGACCCGCAGGGCCAGGCGATCCTCGGTGCCCTGGGCCGGCTCGGCTACACCGGCGTGACCGCCGTACGGCAGGGCAAGCACTTCGAGCTCGACGTCGCGGACAACACCGACGAGTCGGTGGTCGCCCGGATCGCCGAGACCCTGCTGGCCAACCCGGTCATCGAGGACTTCACGATCCGCCCGACGGACTAGCGCCCCGCGACTCCGGACCGGATGCCCCAGCCGCCGTCCGAGTCGATGGTCTGGCCGGTGATCCACCCGGCCGCGTCCGAGACCAGGAACGCGACCAGCTCGGCGGTGTCGGCCGGCCGGCCCCAGCGCGGCTCCAGCGGCATCCGGCCGGCGACGAACCGCTCCGTGTCCTCGTCGGCGTAGCCGGTGTCGTTCGGCCCGGGGTTGACGCAGTTCACGGTCGCGCCCAGGGGCGCCAGCGCGGCCGCCAGCGACGTGGTGATGCCCTGCAGCGGCGCCTTGGACAGCGCGTACGGCAGCACGGTCGGCATCGGGTCCCGGTGCACGCCGGTGGTGAACGGCACCACCCGCCGCACGCCCACCCTGGCCGCCGCCTGGACGAGCAGCACCGTGGCCCGGGTGTTCACCGCGAACGACAGGTCCATCTCGGCGGCGGTGACCGTCTCCAGCGACTGGTCGCTTGACCGGGCGTGCACGGCGACCAGCGCGTCCAGCCGGCCGTGCTCGGCCAGGTGCGCCTCGACCAGCCGGGCCGGCACGTCCGGGTCGGCCAGGTCGGCCGCGGTCCAGTCCAGCCCGGGGAACTCCGGGTCGGTGCTGTCGCCGCCCCAGGGCATCTCGTCGTCGTGCGGCGGCCAGCCGGTGCCGTCGACGGTCCAGCCGTCGGCAGCCAGCCGGCGGGCGACGGTCCAGCCGATCCCGACCCGCCGGCTGATGCCGGTCACCAGCGCGCTCCGGCTCACGGTGTCCATCGATTCGCCTCCGGCTCGCTCCGCTCCTCGAGCGCGTCTGCGACACCGGCTCCCGGTCGGTTCACGTCAGCAGCACGCCCGGGTTCAGGATGCCGGTCGGGTCCAGGGCGTTCTTGACCGCGCGCATCGCGGCCAGCTCGGCCGCCGAGCGGGTCAGCTGCAGCCAGGGCGCCTTGGCCCGGCCGATGCCGTGCTCGGCGCTGATCGACCCGCCGGCGCCGGCCACCAGCCGGAGCACCCGGTCGACGGCCCCGCTCTCCTCGGCCGGCGCCAGGTCGAGCAGGTTGACGTGCACGTTGCCCTCGGCGAGGTGTCCGAACAGGATGGTCCGGGTGCCGGCGGTCCCGGGCAGCGCGGCCCAGATGTCGGCTAGCCGATCCAGCGGCACGGACACGTCGAGCTTGACCGGCACCCCCGAGCGGGAGATCGACTCGGTGACGTCCTCCCGGTAGCGCCAGAGCCGGGCCCGGTCGCCGGGTTCGGCAGCCAGCACCGCGTCGCCCTCGTCCAGGGCCGGCGCCAGCATCCCGGCGAGCTGGTCCGCGCCGCCGACGACCTCCAGCAGGACGTACGCGGGCCAGCGGTCGGGCAGCGGGGCCGGCAGGTCGAGCACGCCGAGCGCGGCGTCGCCGATCAGCTCGGCCGCGGCCAGATCCGCGCCGGCCCGGCGGACCGCGCCGAGCAGCGCGACCGCGGCGGCCACCCCTGGCATGCCGACCAGCGCCACGGCCCGGCCGGCCGGCAGCGGTGGCACCAACCGCAGCCGCACCCGGGTCAGCACCCCGAGCGTGCCCTCGCTGCCGCAGAGCAGCCCGGACAGGTCGAAGCCGGTGGAGTCCTTGACCGGACCGTCCACCCGGGACAGCAGCTCGCCGCCGGCCAGCGCGAGCTCGGCGCCGACCAGCTGGGCCCGGGCGGGTCCCCAGCGCAGCACCCGCAGCCCGCCGGCGTTGGTGGCGATCGCGCCCCCGACGGTGGCCGAGTCGCGGGCCGCCCAGTCCATCCCGAACTGCCACCCGGCCGCGGCAGCGTGCGCCTGGACCGCGGCGATGGTCGCGCCGGCGCCGGCGACCACGGTGCCGTCCGCGGCCACCGGCGCCAGCCCGGACAGCCGCCGGGTGGACAGCACCACCGCCCCGTCGACCCCCGCCGGCACCCCGCCGCCGACCAGCCCGGTGTTGCCGCCCTGCGGCACGACCGGCACCTCCGCCGCGGCGCAGGCCGCGAGCACCGCCGCCAGCTCACCCGGCGCACCCGGCCGGACGACCGCCCGCGCGGTCCCCCGCCACCGCCCCGTCCAGTCCACCTCCGCCGACGCCCGCAGGTCCGGATCGGTGAGCACGTGCTCAGCCCCGACCACCGAGCAGAGGGCCGTCTCCAACACGAGCCGATCCTGCCGCAGTTCCCCGTACCATCGACCCCCGTGACAGTCAGGGTCGGGGTGGTGACGTTCCCGGGCAGCCTCGACGACCGGGACGCCGTGCGCGCGGTCGCGCTGGCCGGCGCGGAGCCGGTGCGGCTCTGGCACGCCGACGCCGACCTGCGGGGCGCCGACGCGGTGGTGCTGCCGGGCGGCTTCTCGTACGGGGACTACCTGCGCTGCGGTGCGATCGCCCGGTTCGCCCCGGTGATGGGGCCGATCATGGCCGGCGCCCGGGACGGCCTGCCGGTGCTCGGCATCTGCAACGGCTTCCAGGTGCTCTGCGAGTCGCACCTGCTGCCCGGTGCGCTGATCCGCAACGACGTGCGCCGGTTCGTCTGCCGTGACCAGCGGCTGCGGATCGAGGCGCGCACCGCCTGGACCGCGGCGTACGAGCCTGGCCAGGAGGTCGTGATCCCGATCAAGAACGGCGAGGGCGGCTTCGTCGCCGACGACCGCACCCTGGACGAGCTCGAGGCCGAGGGCCGGGTCGTCGCCCGCTACCTCGGCGGAAACCCCAACGGATCGGCCCGCGACATCGCCGGCATCGCCAACGCCGCCGGCACCGTGGTCGGCCTGATGCCGCACCCGGAGCACGCGGTCGACCCGCTGACCGGTCCGAGCGCCGACGGCCTCGGCTTCTTCACCTCGATCCTGACCTCGCTGGTGTCGGCGTGATCGACACGGTCGAGCGGGCC
>Ga0308176_10001857_pt1 | contig 13287 bp, 11 predicted proteins | sample PhyCR2_3_FD_203890 | JGI IMG/M metagenome (GOLD analysis project Ga0308176, IMG submission 203890) | Soil microbial communities from UC Gill Tract Community Farm, Albany, California, United States - DLSLS.C.R2 | ecosystem: Environmental > Terrestrial > Soil > Agricultural land | place: USA... | reverse complement strand
CAAGGCGGCGCTCGAGCGCGCCGATCTCGACGGCGCCAACCTCGAAGGCGCGGATCTTTCGAACGCCGCGCTGCGCCGGTCCAGCCTGCGCGAGGCGTACCTGGTCGGCGTCAACCTGACCGGCGCGAACCTCGAGAACGCCGACCTCGAGGGCGCCAAGCTCGAGCGCGCCAACCTCGCGGGGACGAACCTGACCCGCGCGAACCTGGAAGGCGCCAACCTGACCGGGGCGAACCTGAGCGGGGCGATGCTGAGCTACGCGCAGCTCACCGGGGCCAAGCTCGGCGGCGCGAACCTCGCCGACGCGGTGCTCACCCACGCCGAGCTCGACGAGGCCTACCTCGGGGGCGTCTCGGCGGCGGGGGCGCGGTTCAGCAACGCCAGCATGGCGGGCGCCAACCTCGAGGATGCGATCCTGCGCGGCGCCGTGCTCGACGAGGCCGTGCTGCACCGGGTGATCGCGCGCAACGCCGACTTCACCGGCGCCTCGCTGGTCAAGACCAACTTCTCGGGCGCCGACCTGACCGGCGCCAAGCTCGGCGACGCCGATGTCCGCCACGCGACGTTCGCCCGCGCGCAGCTCGCCGGCGCGCACCTGACCGGCGCCAAGGTCGCCGGGCTCGTCGGCACGGGGCTTCCGCTCGGCACGATCGACGTTACCTGGCTCGATCTCAGCCCGGCCGGCGACGGCACCCAGCGGGTCGAGAACGGCGTGATCCCGTCGGTCCTCACGGTCGGCGCGGTCACCCAGACCGTCGCCGACCAGGTCCGCCGCCGCTACTTCGGCCGCGGCGACGTCCTGCGCAACGCGACCCTGGCGTTCGATGCCGGCGCCCAGGTCGAGATCGACAGCCTGTTCCAGAACTGCACGATCAACGTCGGCGTCGAGACCGAGCTGGTGATCGGCCCGTCCGGCGTGCTCGCCGACTGCGAGATCGTCGGCGCGGGCTTCATCACCGTCCACGGCAAGTTCTTCGAACGCCACAGCCCGGGCATCGTCGGGGCGCGCAAGCTGATGGTGAGCGCGCGCGGCGCAGTGGTCTCGACCGTGGCGCAGAGCGACGAGGCGACCGGCTTCGCGTTCGAGAGCGGCTGCCAGCTGCGCGTGAAGATCATCCCTCCCGGCCAGCCCGGAACGCAACCGGCGGCCAAGCACGAGCCACGAACGAGCCAGGAGCGAGGTAATCGATGAGTGACAAGAGCGGACTTCCCACCGGTAAGCACACCCTCGTCGAAGAGGGGACCGAATTCAAAGGCACGATGTCGTCGAGCTGTCCCATCGTCGTGATGGGCAAGGTCGAAGGCGACGTCGCCGGTCCGGTCATCCACGTCACCCCGAGCGGGGTCGTCGCCGGTGTCGTCAAGGTCAAGAGCCTCCACTCGGCGGGCGAGCTCGCCGGCGAGGTCGAGGCCGAGACCGTCCAGATCTCCGGCCGCGTCCGCGATCGCACCGTGATCCGCGCGCGCTCGCTCGAGGTCTCGCTCAACGTCCAGAAGGGCGGCATGCAGGTCGTGTTCGGCGAGTGCGAGCTCGCGATCGGCGACGAGCCCAACAAGGAGGCCGCGGTCGCCGCGGCCCTGGCGCCGCCGGCTCCCGGTGCCACTGCCGCGGCTCCAAGCGACGCCAAGCAGGCGGGTGGCAAGGCCGGCTCAGCAGCCCCCGCCGCCGAGTCCGAGGAGGCCAGCAAGCGCCGCCGCGGCACCCAGCCCCCGCCGAGCTGATCAGGTCCGGGGCCACCTCACGATCCCCCGCTGGTCGCGCCTTTCGTCGACGCGGCCGGCGCAGCCTCGCCGAGGACCGTCGTCGATCGGAGCTTGCTCGGTAGATAGCGATCGAGCTCGCCGAGGTACCAGCCGGCTGCGAGCGCCAACAAGATGACGAGGGAGATGTAGGTCTTCCACGGTCGGCCCTTCTCGGCGTAGGGATCCGTCAGGTTGCGCTGCGCGCCCTCAGGTAACGTCGCGCGATCGGTCAGCGCCGTTCCGAACGGAACGTTGATCCTGGTCAGGGCGTTGATCGCCCAGCCGTTGGCATCGAGCAACGGCCCGAGGTTGCGGCGCCGCAACTTCATGAAGGCGAGCAGCATCGACGGCGCGCTGATCGCGAGCATGATCCCCACGATCCCGAGCGGCGCCCATCTCCCCAGCCCGAACACGCCGGCCATGATCGCGGTGATCACCGCGGCGATGCCGCCGACCGCGACTCCGAGCGCGGCCACCGTCCCGATGTCGATCCCTTTCTTGGACTCCTCGACCGGGGCGGGCGCGGCAGCCGCCGCGGGAGGCTTGGCGGGCGCGTCGGGCTTCGCGGGGCCCTCGGGCCTCGCGAACTCCGTGGCCTTCGCGGCTGCCGTATCGAGCCGAGCCTGTGCCTGTTCCGCCGCCGCCGCCGCCTTCTTGGCAACGCGCTCTTCGATCGACCGGACCATCTTCTTGTACGGAGCCCAGAACGCCTGACGGATGCTGATCGGATTGTCGATCACCTTGGTGATCGTCGCCTGCCAGTCACGCCCTTTGCGATCGACGAACACCCCGTTGCGGCCGACGAACAGGTTGTCGACGTCACCCGCCGTGAACGCCGCGGCGATCATCGTCTTCTCGCCGCCGGCCCGGAGGCAATCGCAGTAAGCGAGGTAGACCCCGGCCATCGGTGCCATCGCGGCATGCTTGGCCGGGTTGGTGACATCGAACACGAGGTTGCACCCGCGACCATCGAGGTAGAGTGTCCCCGCCTGAAAGATGCCGCCCTTGCGGCTGTAGAAGCTCGAGAAGTTGACGTAGTTGGTGAGCAGCGTGCCGAGATCGCGCTGATATCGACACAGCCGCTCGACCTCGCCGACGCTGTCGACCTCGGACTTGACCGCGAGATCCTGCTCGAGCACGGCGAGCACGGCGGCCTCGTGTGCGAGCACCACGCGCAGCCGCTCGATCGCGAGCGAATCGAGGGCGTTCGCGGGCTTCTCCGCGCGCCACGCCTCGTACGCCTCGAGCCCGTCGACCAGCTTCTGCCAGTCCGCTTCGCTCAGCACCTCGCGCGCGCCGAGCATGGGTGTCACGGCGTCGCTCGCGAGCTTCGCGAGGCGCGCTCGCCACGCCGGATTGATCCCGGCCTCGAGTGGCAGCGTGCCGTGGGCTTCGATCCTCGCGATCGGGAGGTTGGCGACTTCGGCGCTCGACGCCGAGAGCTCCTTCGACGACAGAGCCGCGAACTCGGCGTCACCCGCGTTGAGCGCGGCCGCCGCGCGCGCGTCGAACACGGCGAGTCGACACCGCGTGAAGAAGTCATCGATCTTGGATCGGACGGCGCGGACCGCGGCGGCCGCGGCTTCGGTCGCCGTCGCCAGGGGAAGCACCACCTGGTCCGCCTTGTCGTACCAGGCGACGACCGCCTTGGCTTCGGTCAAGAACGCGTCGATCCGCGCCTTGTCGACCCCGGGCTTGCCACTGCGATCCGGAACCGAGCCGTGCGTGGTAATGATGTCTTCGATCACGCCCTTGACGTCGCCGGTAGCGGCGTCGGCGGGAACCACACCGTCGCCGTTGAACACCGTGTCGGCGAACATCTTGTCGGCGCTGGTCGCGTCCGCCAGCGAGACCGCCCGCGCGTCCGGCTTCCCGAGGTTGGCCAGCAAGCGGCGCGCGCCGCTGAGCAGCGGCCCGTCCTTGAGCCGATCGAGCGCGACCGTGTCACCTCCGTCGAAGATCTGCCCGACATCCTTGTAGACGTCGATTGTCCACTTCACCGCGTCGAGCACCTCGGGCTGGCGAACGAAGCCGTCCTTGTCGCTATCGAGCAGGTCGAGCGTACGTGCGTCGATCTCGACCCCGCGCGTCGGCATCGAGAGTGCGATCCAGAGCTTCGGATCGAGCGCGGCGAGGTTCACCAGATCGTCGCGCGATTGCAGCGCGACCTGGTCGACCCCGCCGGAGCGATAGATCTTCCATCGATGGAGATTTGCCATGTCAGTAGCGTCCTACCTGAACTTGGTGGCGGGCGGTACCGCGACGGAGGTGATCCGCGCCGATTAATTACGGGTGAGCAGATGGACGCGCGGGCGGCGATCGCAGACATTCCGCGCCATGATCTCATGTGTTCGCTTGGCCATCGTGATGACTGGTGTGCTCGCTAGCGCCAGCGCGTACGCGCAGGCCCAGCTCGTACCGACCGACGCGCCGAAGCCCGCCGACACCAAGACGGTGATCCAAGGTTGGAATCCGTTCCTCGCTTTGACGTCGACGTTCAACCTGGTGTCGAACTCCAACGTGATCGGTCAGGTCGATGGCGTGTCGACCGTGTTCGGCCTCGGCCTGCTCAGCGGTGTCGAGTACATCCAGGACAAGCACTACTTCCAGGGCAGCTTCACCGTCAACGAGGCATTCTCGCGCACGCCGGTCGTCGATCGCTGGGTGAAGGCGAACGACGTCGCGAAGCTCGAGGGGATCTACAACTACTTCCTCACCGAGCACGGTGGTCTCTACGGCCGGCTCAGCCTCGCGACCTCGTTCTTCCCGAGCAGCGACGTTCGCGGCACGTCGACCTCGTGGGTCGACGCGACCGGTCCGGCGCCGGTGCCGCTCGCCACGAACGCGTTCGAGCAACACCTCGCCGATGGCTTCCGGCCGTTCACCATTTCGGAGTCCATGGGCGGCTTCGCCGATCCGATCCGGCGTGAGGACATCGCGCTGTCGCTGCGTCTCGGGGCCGGCGGACGCACCACCTTCGCGAACGGCGTGTTCGTCAACCACGACGACTCGACGACACCGACGGTCGAGTTGCTCCGGCTGTCCGACGTCGACCAGCTCGGCCTCGAGGGCTTCGTCGGTGCCGTGGGCAAGCTCCAGAAAGGCAAGGTCAATTACAAGGCTGGGCTCGCCGTGCTGCTGCCGTTGGTCAACAACGACGCCGCCGATCGCAGCGCGACGTTCCTGACGCGCGTCGCGTTCGACGCGACGCTGACCTACGCGATGAGCACGTGGCTCTCGATCGTGTACTCGGCGGCGATCACGCGTGATCCGCAGCTGTTCGCCGCGGGCAAGGACGAGGTCCAGGTTCAGAACACGGTGCTGCTGACGTTCCAGCTCAACCTGGTCAAGAAGAAGGAGCCTCCGAAGCCCAAGACCACGGAGCAGCAGCTCGAGGAGGCGATCCGCCGCGCCGACGACGCCGAGAAGAAGTGGCAGGAGGCCGAGAAGCACCTCCAGGAGCTCAATAACACGAACACGAACACGACGACGCCGCCGCCGCCGACGACGCCGCCGCCCCCTCCGTCACCACCATCGGTGAACCAGCAGCCCTAGATCTTGCGCCGGACAACTGATCGAGCTTTGCGCGGGGAGTCGTTCCTACACCCTGGCGCGACCGAGTTGGGTCCATCGAGCCGCTTCGACCTTGGTGCTCTTCGGGGGGAGCTCGACGGGTCCTTGGTGTTCGAGCACATGGCCGACGAGGCTGATCCGAATGCGACGGCGTGCGGGTGGATGGAAGCGGGTGGTCAGCGCGCGGTCGCGGCGCGGAGCTCGAACCAGAACGCGGTGACGCCGCCTTGGCAGTCGACGCCGAGCGTGCCGCCGTGGCCGAGCGCGACCGAGCGGACGATCGCCAGGCCAAGGCCCGAGCCGCCGGCGGCGACGCGGGTCGAGTAGAACCGATCCCAGGCGCGCGCCTGGGCCGCCGGCGACAGCGCCGGGCCATGGTTCTCCACGGTGACGCGGACGGTGGTGGCGCGGCGGTCGAGGGCGATGCGGACGGTGGTGCCGGGGTCGGCGAACTGCGTCGCGTTGGCGACGAGGTTCTCGAGCGCCGAGGCGAGCTGCGCCTGGCGGCCGGGGACGACCGGATCGCCCGTGGTGTGGACCATGACCGGGACCGGCCAGGCGCGGCCGGCGCAGGCGTCGGCGAGCGCGGCCAGGTCGACCGGCAACTCCGTGCTGCGGTCGTCCTCGACGCGGGCGAGCTCGAGCAGCCGCGACACCAGGCGATCGAGCCGGGCGGCGTCGTCGAGGATCATCGCGAGGAAGCGATCGCGGGCGAGCAGATCGTCGCTCGCGCCGTCGCGCAGGAGCTCCGCTGCGCCGCGGATCCCGGTCAGCGGCGTCTTGAACTCGTGGCTGATGTCGGCCGCGAGCGTGCGGGCGTCGTGGGCGCGGCGCTCGAGCTCGTCGGTCATCGCCGCGACGGCGCGCGCGAGCTGGCCGATCTCGTCGGACCGCTCGGCGAGGCGATCGGCCTCGGCGGGCAGGCGCGCGGCGATCCGCTGGGCGCGGCGGGTGAGCCGGCCGAGCGGGCGGGCGATCGTGGTGGCGAGCACGAGCGTGACCAGCGCGGTGAGCCCGAGCGTGGCGATGAGCAGCCGGAACAGCCACGTGCGCAGGCGGTAGAGCTGGAGCTTCACGTCGTGGGTCGACCTGGTGACGTAGACGACGCCGGCGACCTGGCCCGCGCGACGGATCGGCAGCGCGGAGAACAGGTAGACGCGACCCTGCTTGTCCCAGTACCGCGTCGCCGCGCCGTAGCGGCCCGCGAGCGCGGCCTGGATCTCGCGCCGGCTCGCCAGATCGAGCGGCTTCGGAGGCCGGGGGGCATGCTCGGGCGCCGCGCTGCGCAGGAGGCGCGGCACCGGTGGCTCGGCGCCCTCGGGTGGGCCCTCGCGGTGCGAGTCCGCGCGGACGTCGCCGTGGGCGTCGAGCAGGCGGATCCGGGTCCGCGTGCCGGTCGCGGCGGCGCCGAGCATCGCCTCGAAGCTCGCGAGCGGCTGGTCCGGCGCGGCGGCCGCGACCGCGCGCACGAGCTCGGCCTGGTGGATCATGTCGTCCTCGAGCGCGCCGAGCAGCTGCGTCTCGTGGAGCTCGGCGAACGAGATGCCGACGAGCGGGACCGCGGCGACGATCGCGTTGACCAGCAGCAGGCGGTAGCGGATCCGCGCCAGGTGCGCGAGCAGCCACCGGAGCGCCCCGCTAGCCGCAGCGGTAGCCGACGCCATGGACCGTCTCGATCACCGGCGCCCCGGCGGCCGCGAGCTTGGCGCGCAGGTTCCGGATGTGGGTGTCGATCGTGCGCGCGCTGATGTGATGATCGTCGCCGTAGACCGTGGCGATCAGCTGGTTGCGCGACAGCACGCGGCCCTTGTGGAGCGCGAGCGTCGCGAGCAGCCGGAGCTCGGTGGCGGTGACCACGAGCTCGGCGTCGCCGACCCGCACGGCGTGGCGATCGCGATCGATCGTCACGTGGCCGATCGCGAGCACCGGGCGCGCCGCCGGGACGGCCTCGGCCGCGGTGCGGCGCAGGACGGCGGCGACCCGCGCGACCAGCTCGCGGGGCGAGAACGGCTTGGCCACGTAGTCATCGGCGCCCAGATCGAGCCCGAGCACGCGGTCGGCCTCCTCGCCGCGCGACGACAGGAACACGATCGGCACGCGGCCGCCGAGCTGGCGGCACAGGGTCAAGCCGTCGAGCTCGGGCATCAGGATGTCGAGCACGACCAGCTCGAGCCCCCCGCGCGCGAGGCGCTCGGCCGCGGCGGCGCCATCGCCGGCGAGCTCGACCGTGTGGCCGGCGCGCGCGAGCGCGAACCGCGCGACCTCGCGGATGTGGGCATCGTCGTCGACCACGAGCACGCACGCCATGACGTCAGGAACGCCCTGCGCCGGGGGCGTATTCCGCGCTGTCGCCCGTCTCGATCGCGGCCTGGTATGCGAACAGCTCGCCGAGCCCCTCCACCCGGGCGACCAGCTCGCGGACCAGCTCGCCCGAGGCGTGGGCGATCGCCGGTTGCAGCCGCACCAGCTCGGCCTGGGTGACCAGCTGCGCGATGAGCTCGCCGACCTCGTCGAGCTCGCGGCGATAGCGCTCGCGCAGCGCGTGGAGCTGGCCGAGCGTGCGAACCCGCAGCTGGGCGGTCGCCGCCGCGGCCGCCGCCCCGCGCGCCGACAGCTCGGTGGCGCGCTGCGTGACGGTCGCCGGATCGAAGTCCGGGCGCGCGAGCACCTCGTCGAGATCGACCAGCCGCGCGCAGGCCTCGCGCAGCCGCGCGCCGAGGAGCCGGACACTTTCGGGGTCGGGCAAGACGGCAGCGAGCGGCGATGCCTTGGCGCGGGCGAGCGCGGCGACGAGCTCCGCCTCGCGGTGGTTCTCGCCGGCGCCCGCGTGGGCGAACGACATCGGCGCGTACAGCGGCCACAGCCCGACGATCCACAGCGCCTCGCCGGGCGACATCCGGCGCTTGAGCCCTGCGATCACGAGCGAGATCACCGCGCCGAGCGCGATGTAGCCGACGCCGAGGCTCGCCACGCTCACGGGCCCCGCTCCCCGAGCGGCGCCGCGTCGCGCACGTAGATCCCGCGCGCCGATCGCATCGAGCCGGTGATCGAATCGAACAGGCTATCCCGGGCGTCGCGGACGAACATCGGCTCGGGCGCGCGGGGCCGCAGGAGGTACGGGCGCAGCGCCCACGCCAGCTGGCCGCCGACCAGCGAGAACACCACGCAGAGGCCCGCCACCGCGGTGCGCCAGCCGGGCGCCGCCTCGAGGGCGACCCCGCGGCAGATCATGCGCAGCGCGGCGCCTCCAGAGACCGCGAACATCGCGACCACCGCGAGGATCATCCGGTGGTAGTCGAGATCCACCGAGCGGCCGAGCATGATGAGCGGCGTGCACGCGACCAGGAGCAGCGCGCCGAACGCGAGGGCGGCCATCACGAGCGCGAGATCCGCCGTCAGCCGCGACCGGCGGCCCAGCGCGGCGCCGATCGCCGACAGCGCGGGCGCCGACAGCGCGGCGGTGCCGAGCAGCACGAGCGGGAGCTTGGCCGCCGCGTAGGCGATCTGCACGCCGCCGCGGTAGCTGCCGAGCGCGGCGCCGACGATCGCCATCGTCACCGCGATCGTCGCGATCATCGTGCGCATGATCGCCGCCAGATCGGCGCCCCGGCGGATCCGCGCGAGCATCGCCTCGCGATCGCGCAGCAGGAGGTCGATCATCGCGAGCGCCGGACGCGGCGCGGGCGCGGGCGTGGTCTCCATCGCGGCGATCACGACACCACCTCCACGGCGAGGTCCCACCAGAGCCGGCCGGCGATCGCGGCGGTCGCGACCGCCCAGACCAGGAACACCAGGCCACCGGCGAGCGACGGCTGGATCCCCGGATCGGGGCTTTGCGCCTTGAGCTCGGTCGCCAGCCGGCGCAGCCCGAGGTAGCCCGCGATCGCGACCGTCCCGGTCGTCGCCGTGAGCGTCGTCGCCGCCGAGACCGCCGACAGCGACAGGAACGCCGCCGGCAGCAGCAGCCCGGCCAGCGCGAGGCCGAACGCGCCCAGCGCGACGCCGAACGCGCGGATCACCGCCGCCAGCGGCGGGGCGTTCCCGGCCGCCGCGGTCGCGATGTACAGCGCCGGACCGGTCGCGGCGACCACGCCGAACACGATCGCCGGCGCCGCCAGCATGGGGCTCGCGTCATGGGCGCGTGCGGCGAGGATGCCGCCGACGGCGACCGGACCGGCCGCGGCCAGCGCGATCGCCAGACCGCGCGAAACAGGGAAGGGAGCTTGCGTTGCCACGGACATGTACCAGACCTCCTGCCCTCAAGAACCAGCAAGAGATGCAGCCGCGGTGGACCGGTCGTGCAGGCGGCGCCGAGCGATCGTGGAGATCTTGTGCAGCCGGCGCTACAGCGGCCCGGCCTCGGTGCCTGGACGGAGGCGTGCGCGCAGCGCCACGAGCGCGAGCCGAAACCACATTAGAGATCGAAAGTCGCCCCGGCGTTACAGGGGTATATCGTGGCGGGATTATTGATATATTAGGGATTGACGTGTCGCAGCATCGAGTGCAACGTGGCCGCGGGAGAACCAGGACATGAAGCAACAACACGCGCTCGTCGCAGGCGTGGTCACCATCGCCAGCATCACCGTACTCGTCGCCTCGTCGCTTGCGGAGGGCCCGCCTCGCAAGCCACCGGCAACCGCTTCGAAGCAATTCATCACGGCGATGCAGACGCTGGCCGACGCGCGGCCGGCGATCACCAGGCGCGCGAACGATCTGCTCGCCCAGCGCTACGATCTCTCGGGCAAGACCGATCCGACCGTCCGGATGTCCGGCGGCAAGAAGCCGGTGCCGGTCGGTCCGACCGGGCGCCTCAAGGGCGTCAGCTGGGACCAGCTCGCCACCTTGCCGCCCGCCGAGATCAAGCGGCGCGGGGCGTTCCCGTATCCGCCGCTGCCACACCCGCTCGAGCCCGCCGGCGGAGGCTCGGTGTTTCCGCCGTCGCAGCTGCACACCCACCCCGAGCTCGAGCGCGTCGACGTCGGCTTTGACATCCCGGATGCCTACCTCCCCGAATTCCCACCGCCGCTGTATCTGACCACGCACCCCGAGCTCGGCGACGTGTCGAAAGGCCAGGAGATCACCCTCGACAACTATTATGCCTTGCTAGGGACCGAGCTGGCGCCGCTCCAGCTCGATGGCCTCCGGTTGCTCGTGACGACGTTCCCGTCGCAGCAGTTCAACCAGACCGAGGATCGCGCGAGCTGGGAGGCTTCGAATGGCGTGTCGTGCTTTTCGTGCCACATCAACGGCCACACGACGGGTCAGTTCCATCGCGCGCCCGACCTGCGGCCCGCGGCCGACCGCGTGCGCCTCGAAACCCCGACCTTGCGCGGCATGTTCGCCCAGCGCACGTTCGGCTCCAAGCGCAACATCCGGACGCTCGAGGACTTCAGCGAGGTCGAGGCCAACACCGCGTACTTCGACGGGGACGACAGCCTCGCCCAGAAGAAGGGCGCACGGCACTTCAGCCGCGAGGAGGTCGCCGCGATGTCCGCGTTCCAGAACATCATCGACCTCCCGCCCGCGCCCAAGCTGCTCCCGACCGGGGATCTCGATGCCGCGCAGGCCACCCCTGCCGAGCTCCGCGGTGAGGCGATCTTCCGGGGCAAGGGGCGCTGCGCGGTGTGCCATACAGGGGCGTACTTCACCGACAGCCTGTCGCACGATCTGCGCGTGGAACGCTTCTACGAGGGTCGTGCCGAGGGGATCTTCAAGACGTTCTCGCTCCGCGGCATCAAGGACTCGCCGCCCTACCTGCACGATGGCCGGCTGCTCACGCTCGAAGACACGGTCGAGTTCTTCAACGTCGTGCTCGGCACCAAGCTCTCGGCCGCCGAGAAGCGCGATCTGGTCGCGTTCCTCCGCGTGCTGTAAGGAGACGCGCCGGCGGCAGCACGCGCGTCGTGCCCGAGCGACCACGATCTAGCGTTCTGCAAACAGTTCTGCCGTGGTCGTGCAGCTGGTCGCACGTGCGATCCAGCGGTCTAGACGGTCCGGATCTCGCTCATCGAGGATCCGGGCTCGAACCGAGGGATCCAGCGACACGCCACGCGTGGCGAGGATCACGAGCAGGGCAGAGGCCTTGCCCTCGAGCTTCCCCTCCGCCCTCGCCGTGAGCCGGTCTTCGGCCCGGGCTGCCTCGAGCACGGGGTTGCGCTTGGCCAGCAGCGCGCGGGCCATCGCGTCATCGGCCTTGGCGGCGTGGACCAGCGCCTCGATCGGCAGGGGCACCGCGAGCGCCAGGTCCTCGATGTGCCCGTTCGAGTCGAGCAGGTGCCATGTGCCAAGCGTGCGCGACCACTCCAGCGCGCGCGCCCGCCCGACGTCGATCGCGAACACCCGTCGCACCCCGCGCGCCACGAGCTTGGCCGCCTTCTGGCCGGCGTGGCCGAGCGTTTCAGTGCTGACGATCTCGAACGCCAGGTGCTCGACCTGACGACCTCCGGTCGCGGGATCCCGCGCGTACGGGAACACGCTGACGTCGGGCGCGACGTCGTCGGTCTCGGAGGTGCGGGTCAGCATGTCGCTCGCGACGTCGAACTCCGGCGCGACGTGGGCTTCCACCAGCGCCGAGACCTTCGAGTGCCGCGAGCCGTGGGGTTCATATGCCGGCGGCACGTGAACTAGCCCTCCGTCCAGGACTTCGTAGCGCGTCTCGTCCGCGACCAGGCGCTCGTCGACCGCCGGCAGCTCGGATCTCGCGCGGATCGCGTCGGGAGACGACATGCCTCAGCATACCTCCGCGGGATCCATGGGCGTATCGGGATTCGGGACGATCTCGTCGATGTCATGCCGCGCGAGAGGAGCAAGCGGTGCGCCGTTGCAACACCGCGAGATCAGACCGGCGATTGTCCGGAGTGGCCAGCCGGCGGGCGGCTTGTCCGCGATCCGGACAGATCCCGGACAAAGGACAAAGGACAAGGGACGTTTGAAGCCGACAAGGGACAAGGGCAAAGGCCATTGGCCAACGCTGTGATGCGAGGGCGCGGGCAGCTTCGTGCGCCTCCCCTCATGCTCGGTGTCAGCGGCGATCTTGAGCCTGGCTCGATCGTGGAGATTTCGCGCCGGGTGGGCTACCGTTTTGCCACGGTGCGCTTCGCGATCCTGTCGTTCGGCAGCGCTGGCCTCGCGGCCGGTCTTGCGGCCTCCGCCCTGGCCAAGCGCCCGGCGCAGCCTTCGACCCAGCCACCGGCGGTGTCCGCCGCGCTCACCAGGGAGTTTCAGGCCGGCGTCGATGCCTACCGGCTCGGCAAGTACGACGACGCCCGGGCCCACCTCGACAAGGCCCAGGCCATCGATCCGAAGCTCCCCGGACCGCACCGTTTCCTCGCGGCGGTCGCCCAGGCGCAGCACCGCTGGGCCGATTGCCTGGCCGAGGCGCGGCGCGCGCTCCAGCTGAACCCGCAGTCGAAGGAGATCGCGGAGACCCGCAAGCTGCACGCCGACTGCCGCGCGGCCGACGGACGGCCGGCCTACGACGGCGAACTCGCCGAGGGTGCCGCGATCACGGTGACCGCCAACGTCACCGGCGCGACCGTCCGGATCAACGGGCTCCGCTACGGCGGGACCCCGGTGGCGCCGCGGCCGATCACGCCCGGCACGCTCGAGGTGGACGTCGAGCGCTCGGGCTACCGGCCCGTGCACCTCACCGTCGAGGCGCTGCCCGGCATCGTCACCGATGTGGCCGCTTCCCTCGAGGCCGCCGATGCCCGGCCGGCGCCGCCGCCCGGTGCGCCCGGCACGCCACCGCCCTCTCCGCCGACGCTGCCGCCGGCGGCCAAGCCCAGCGCGCGGCCATCTCCCCTGTCGCCGCCCTCCGGGAAGCCCGGCCCGGCGAAGCCGGCTCCGGCCGGCCCCGGCTAATCCCGGCTAGTACCAATGCCGATCAGTTAGCGCTAAGTCCTCGAGGAGAATCCGGAATTCGGCAAGTGGTCCCAGGGCCTGGTTTTGGTCCATCCGGAGGATCATGTT
>Ga0308176_10001855_pt1 | contig 13292 bp, 17 predicted proteins | sample PhyCR2_3_FD_203890 | JGI IMG/M metagenome (GOLD analysis project Ga0308176, IMG submission 203890) | Soil microbial communities from UC Gill Tract Community Farm, Albany, California, United States - DLSLS.C.R2 | ecosystem: Environmental > Terrestrial > Soil > Agricultural land | place: USA... | reverse complement strand
CGCTCGAGATGGTCTGGACCGAGTCGACGACGACGAGGTCGGGCTGGACCGCCTCGACCTGCCCGAGGACGGTGGCCAGGTCGGTCTCGGAGGCCAGGTAGAGGGAGCGCGCCATCGCCTCGATGCGCTCCGCGCGCATGCGGACCTGGGCGGCGGACTCCTCACCCGTGACGTAGAGGACGGTGCGGCCCTCCCCCTGGCGCGCGGCGCGGGCCGCGACGTCGAGCAGCAGGGTCGACTTGCCGATGCCGGGCTCGCCGGCCACGAGCACGACCGCCCCCGGCACGAGGCCGCCACCGAGCACCCGGTCGAACTCGCCGACGCCGGTGCTGCGCGCCTCGGCGCGCCGGGCGTCGACCTGCCCGATCGGCAGCGCGGGGCGCTCGACCCGGGCCGCGGCGGTGGTGCGCGCCGCCACGGCGCCCACCTCGCCCACGCTGCCCCAGGCCTGGCACTCGCCGCAGCGCCCGACCCACTTGGCCGTGGCCCAGCCGCACTCCGAGCAGCGGAAGCCGCTCGTCCTGGTCGACGCCTTCGATGCCATGGCGACAACCTACGGTGGCGGGCCGACACTCCGGGTCGGGCCACGCGGCACGCGCCGTGGGCCGCGCGTCAGCCGGACTCGGCGACCCTCTTGAGCCCCTCGAGCATGCCCTGCCAGTTCCTCGAGAACTGCTGAGCCTGCTCCGCGTCCTCGCAGCCGTCCTGGGTGAGGGCGACCGTGGTGGTGCCGTCGCCCCCGGTCAGCTCGTAGCGCACCCGGTGGTAGCTCTCGGGCCGGTCGTCCTGGCCCATGAGGGGGCTGTAGTGGGTGACCTCGAGGACCCTTCCGGGGTCGGCCTCGAGCACCTCGCCCTTGTCGTGGTAGGCCTTGCCGTCGATCTCGCCCGACCAGGTGATCGGGCTGCCCACCTGCCAGTCGGTGTCGACCCTGCTGCCCATCATCCACTGGGCGACCTTGGCCGGCTCGGTCATGGCCGACCAGACCGCCTGCGGGTCGGCCTGGATGTCGGTCCTCGCGGTGGCGAGCTGTCCTGCCATGGTGGCCTCCCTGTGCGTCAGAACCGACGGTGCCACAGGTTGACGGCGTAGTCGACCGACGTCCCCTCGTGCTCGGCGAGGATGCCGTCGGCGGCGGTCTCGGGGAACTCGATCCGCACCACCGCCTCGAGGTCGGCGCGGGAGTCGAACGTCCACGCGATGGAGAGCCGCTCGCGTGACCAGCCCTGCCGGGCCCAGAACCGCTCCACCGCGACCGGGTCGTAGCCGGGGTAGGCGCGGGAGAACCACCGCCCGAAGGTGGACCGGGTCGCGTCGTTGTCGACGACGTATGCCGCTCCGCCGGGTCGCACGACCCGGTCCAGCTCGCGCAGGCCGGGTTCGCTGCCCGCGCCGAAGAAGTACGCCCACCGGGCGTGCGCGACGTCCACCGACCCGTCCACGAGCGGCAGCGCCTGGGCCAGGCCACCCACGACCTCGACCCGCGGGATGCCCGCGATCCGTTGTCGCGCAAGCGAGACCAGCGGCTCGTGGGGCTCGACGCCGATCACCGAGCGGCATCCCAGCGCGGCGAAGCGGGGCAGGTGGTGGCCGCTCCCACACCCGATGTCGACCAGGTCCGCGCCCTCGAACGGGTGCAGTGCGGCCATGGCGGACTCGAGTACCCCGGCGCGGTCGACGGCCTGGTTCTCGAGTTCGTAGACGTCAGGGGCGTCCCAGATGTTGGGGCTGCGGGTCGGCTCGTGGGTGGAGCTCACCGGCGCTTGCGCGTCCTTGCCTGGGCCGCCAGCGTGGCGGGGTGCACGAGCAGCGGGAGCATCTTGCGGGAGTAGGCGTTTCGTGCGGCCTTCACGCTGGCGAGGTGGGCCTCGCAGCGCAGCTCGAGCTCGGCGTAGGCCGGCTTGCCCATCAGCTCGACGAGCTCGCTCTTGTTGCTGCGGAACACCGGCTCTCGACCGACGTGGGCCTCGGGGTTGCCCGAGCAGTACCAGTCGAGGTCGTGTCCCCCCGGGCCCCAGCCGCGGCGGTCGTACTCGGTGATGGTGACCTCCTGCCAGGACGACCCGTCGGGCAGCTCGACCTTGCGGTAGGTGCGGCGGATCGGCAGCTGCCAGCAGACGTCGGGCTTGACGGTGTGGGGCTCCTTGCCGGTGAGCACGGCGTGCTGGTGCAGGGCGCAGCCGGCCCCGGCGGGGAACCCGGGCCGGTTGAGGAAGATGCAGGCGCCGTCGACCACCTTGGTCTTGAGTGCGCCGTCCTCCTCCTCGGTCCACGCCGACGTCCTGGTCGAGCCCGGGTGGTGCTGCCACTCGTCCTCGCCCAGCTCCTTGACGGCGCGCCTGACCCGGCGGATGTCGTCGTCGTCGGTGAAGTGGGCGCCCAGCGTGCAGCAGCCGTCGTCGGGCCGGTCGGCGTAGATGCCCTGGCAGCCCGCGCCGAAGATGCACGTCCAGCTGGACGTCAGCCAGGTCAGGTCACAACGGAACCGCTGGCTCGAGTCGGCCGGGTCGGCGAACTCCACCCACATGCGCGCAACGTCGAGGGGGGTCTCAGGCACCGACCCAGCCTACGTCGCGCCTTGCGGTGCCTGCGGATTGGCTCGTGTGCCGGTCTGTCGCCGACTCGACCACGAGGCCGGCCGGGGCGGCCCGGACCAGGCGTCCACCCGTTCTCGGCCGGCTCGACCGGGTCACCTGACCCCGCCCGGTGCGTGTGCCGCTGGGTACCCTCGCACCATGTCCACCGTGTCCGTGCCCGGCGCGAAGGTCGCGCTGTCGACGGCCTCGGTATACCCGGGCAGCTGCGCCTCGGCCTTCGCCACGGCGGCCCGGCTCGGCTACGACGCGGTCGAGGTGATGGTGTGGACCGACCCGGTCTCGCAGGAGGCCGGCGCCGTCGCGGCGCTGGCCGAGCACCACGGCATACCCGTCGTGTCCGTGCACGCACCCACTCTCCTTCTCACGCAACGGGTCTGGGGGCCTGACCCCTGGACGAAGGTGGACCGCTCGATCGAGCTCGCGCAGGAGCTGGGGGCGGACACGGTGGTGCTGCACCCGCCGTTCCGGTGGCAGCGCGACTACGCGCGGGAGTTCGTCGAGGGCGTGACGCTGCGCGAGCGGGAGACGGGCATCAGGCTCGCGGTGGAGAACATGTTCCCGTGGCGGGCCCGCCAGCGGGAGTACCAGGCCTACCTGCCGCACTGGGACCCGGTTCCCCAGCCCTACGACCACGTGACCCTCGACCTGTCGCACACCGCGACAGCCGGGTCGGACGCCATGGAGATGGCGCGGCTGCTCGGCCCGCGGCTGGCGCACGTCCACCTCGCCGACGGGATGGGCACCATCAAGGACGAGCACCTGGTGCCCGGCCGCGGGGCACAGCCGTGTGCGGACTTCCTGGAGATGCTTGCGGCACACTCGTTCTCGGGCTCGGTGGTCGTCGAGGTGGGCACCCGACGGCTCGGTGACGAGCAGCGCGAGCTCGACCTGGCCGAGGCGCTCGCCTTCGCGCGCCTGCACCTGGCAGTGGCGGCCCCTGCACCGGACGGCGGCCGGTGAGACCGCGGGGCCGGCGGCCCGGCGGTGCCGACACCAGGGCCGCGATCGTCGAGGCCGCCCGCACCGAGTTCGCGGCCCAGGGCTACGACGCCACCTCCCTGCGCGGCATCGCCCGGGCGGCGGGCGTCGACCCCGCCCTGGTGCACCACTACTTCGGTGGCAAGCCGGAGGTGTTCGCCGAGGTCATGAGCATCCCCGTCGACCTCGCCTCGCTCGTGGGTGGCGTCGTCTCCTCTCCCCGCGACCAGGTGGGCGAGGTGATGGTGCGCACCTTCCTGCACGTGTGGGACTCGGCCGACGGGAGGCTGCGCTTCCAGGCCCTGGTGCGCTCGGCGGTGTCGCACGAGGAGGCAGCCCGGATGCTGCGTGAGTTCCTCGTGCGCGAGGTGTTCGGCAAGGTGAGCGCCGCGTTCGCGGCGCGCGAGGGGCACCCAGGGGTCGAGCTGCGGGCCGCGCTCGCGGCGGGGCAGATGGTGGGCATGGCGATGCTTCGCTACGTGCTGGAGTTCCCGGTGGTGGTCGACTCCAGCCAGGAGGAGCTCGTGGCCGAGCTGGGGCCGGTGCTGCAGAAGTACCTGGCGCCCTGACCGCGGGGTCTTGTGGGGCGTCCCGGACCAGAGTAAATTTCATCACATGATGAATGCAGCGGTCGTGATCGACCACCTGCGGGTGGTGCGCGGCGGGCGGACCGTGCTGCCGGACCTGTCGGTCACCGTCCCCGCCGGCCAGGTGGTCGGGCTGCTCGGGCCCAGTGGCAGCGGCAAGTCCACGCTGATCCGGGCCGTGGTCGGGGTGCAGCTCGTCGAGTCCGGCACCGTGACCGTGCTGGGCGAGCCGGCCGGCTCGGTGTCCCTGCGCCGCCGGGTTGGCTACGTGACGCAGTCGCCCAGCGTGTACGACGACCTCACCGTGCGGGCCAACGTGCGCTACTTCGCCGCCATCGTCGGAGCCCCGATGGCCTCTGCGGACGACGCCATCGAGGCGGTCGACCTGGGCAGCCACTCCGAGTCGATGGTGGGCAGCCTGTCCGGCGGCGAGCGTTCGCGGGTGTCACTGGCCTCCGCCCTGGTCGGCGACCCGGACCTGCTCGTGCTGGATGAGCCGACGGTGGGGCTGGACCCGGTGCTGCGCCGTGACCTCTGGGCGCTGTTCAACCGTCTCGCGCACGAAGGCGGCCGGTCGCTGCTGGTCTCGAGCCACGTCATGGACGAGGCCAGCCGCTGCGACCGGCTGCTGCTGCTGCGCGAGGGGGAGGTCCTCGCCGACGAGACGCTGCCCGACCTGCTGGCCCAGACCGGCGCCCAGGACGCCGAGGGGGCGTTCCTCGCCCTGATCGACCGCGCCGCCGAGGAGGCCCACCGGTGAACACCCATCGCACCCTCGCCACCACCGGCCGCGTGCTCAACCAGCTGCGGGCCGACCACCGCACGATCGCGCTGATCCTGGTGGTTCCGTGCGTGCTCATCGGCCTGCTCGCGTGGATCTTCCACGACAGCCCGGTGTTCGACCAGATCGGTGCCGCCCTGCTGGGGGTCTTCCCGTTCGTCGTGATGTTCGTGGTCACCAGCGTCGCCACGTTGCGCGAGCGGACGTCGGGCACGCTGGAGCGGCTGCTCACCACCCCCATGGGCAAGGGCGACTTCATGCTCGGCTACGCCCTGGCGTTCGGGGTGATGGCGATCCTGCAGGCAGTCGTCGCCACCGCGTTCGCCGTCTACGTGTGCGGCCTGGACGTGCAGGGACCGCTGTGGCAGCTCGTGGTGGTCGCGGTGCTCGACGCCGTCCTCGGCACGGCGCTGGGGCTGCTCGCCAGCGGGTTCGCCCGCACCGAGTTCCAGGCCGTGCAGTTCATGCCCGCGTTCGTGCTGCCGCAGTTCCTGCTGTGCGGCCTGCTGGTCGCGCGCGACCAGCTGCCCGACGTGCTGCGCTGGGTGTCCGACGTGCTGCCGCTGTCCTTTGCCGTCGACGCGATGCAGGAGGTCACCGCGAGCCTCGAGCCAGGCGGCGTGGTCACCCGTGACGCCCTGGTCATCGCACTGTGGATCCTCATCTCCCTGGTCCTCGGCAGCCTCACCCTGCGCCGCCGCACCGCCTGAACACGGCAGCGCGAGGGTGGCTGTGCCGCGGGCCGGGCCGCGCGGCACACGGAACCGTCGGCGGTTAGCCTTGTCCGCGGCCCACCCGACGCCGTGAGAGGACCCCCGTGGACGCCAGTGACCTGCTGCGCAACAGCCTGCTCCAGCTCGCCAAGAGCGACGCGGTCCGGCGTACCGTCGAGAAGGCCCCGGTGAGCCGGCAGGTGGTCCACCGGTTCGTGCCGGGCACGAGCACCGAGGACGCGGTCGCCGCGGTGGCCGAGCTGCGCGCCACGAACCGGCTGGCGACCATCGACTACCTCGGTGAGGACACCACCGACCTCACCCAGGCCATCCGCACCCGCGACCACTACCTCGAGCTGCTCAAGGCGCTGCGCGACGCCGACCTGTCGCAGCACGGCATGGGCGAGGTGAGCCTCAAGCTCTCGGCCCTGGGCCAGTACCTCCCCGGCGACGGCGACAAGGTCGCCCTGGAACACGCCCGCGAGATCTGCCAGGCCGCCGCCGACGCCGGCACCACGGTCACCCTGGACATGGAGGACCACACGACCACCGACGCGACCCTGGAGTCGTTGCGCGAGCTGCGCGCGGACTTCCCCTGGGTCGGCGCCGTCATCCAGTCCTACCTGCGGCGCAGCGAGTCCGACTGCCGCGACCTGGCCCACGAGGGCAGCCGGGTGCGCCTGTGCAAGGGCGCCTACAAGGAGCCTGAGTCCGTCGCGTACCAGTCGAGCTCGGACGTGGACCAGAGCTACGTGAGGTGCCTCAAGGTCCTGATGGCGGGCAACGGCTACCCGATGGTGGCCAGCCACGACCCGCGCCTCATCGAGATCGCCGGCGCCCTGGCCGCCCACCACGAACGCGACGCGGGGAGCTTCGAGTACCAGATGCTCTACGGCATCCGCCCGGAGGAGCAGAAGCGGATCGCCGACCGCGGCAACCAGATGCGCGTCTACATCCCCTACGGCGACGAGTGGTACGGCTACCTCATGCGCCGCATGGCCGAGCGTCCGGCCAACACGATGTTCTTCCTGCGCGGCCTGGCGACGAGGGGCTGACCATGGGAACCGTCGCGATCCTGGGTGCGGGCGTCATGGGGGAGACCCTGTTGTCGGGGCTGCTCCGCTCGGGCCGCAGCGCCGGCGACCTGGTGGTGACCGCGCGACGGCGCGAGCGTGCCGACGAGCTCGCCGAGCGATACGGCGTGCGCGTCCTCGACAACGTCGCGGCTGCAGAGGCGGCCGACACCCTGGTCCTCACCGTGAAGCCGCAGGACATGGGGGCGCTCGTCAACCAGATCCGCGACCACGTCGCCCCGGGCAACCTCGTGGTCTCCCTCGCCGCCGGCATCCCGACGGGGTTCCTCGAGTCACGGCTGCCGGAGGGCGTCGCGGTGGTGCGGGTCATGCCCAACACCCCGGCACTGGTCGACCAGGGCATGGCCGCGGTGAGCCCAGGCCGCAGTGCGGACGTCGCCCACCTCGAGGAGGCCGCCGAGCTGCTGCGCTCGTGCGGGCGCGTGGTGCAGGTCGCCGAGAAGCACCAGGACGCCGTCACTGCCATCTCCGGCTCCGGGCCCGCCTACATCTTCTACGTCGTGGAGGCGATGATCGAGGCCGGCGTCGTGCTGGGGCTGCCCCGTCCGACCGCCACCGAGCTGGTGGTGCAGACCCTCTACGGCGCGGCCACGATGATGCGCGAGACCGGCCAGCACCCCACGGTCCTGCGCGAGCAGGTCACCTCGCCGGGCGGCACCACGGCGGCCGCACTGCGTCAGCTCGACGACCACAAGGTGCGCGCGGCGTTCATCTCAGCGATGGAGGCCGCGGCGTGGCGCTCTCGCGAGCTCGCGTCCGGTAATGACTGAGACGGCCGACGCCGACGCGCTGGTCGTCGTCCGGGTGGACGAGTCCAACTGGCGCACCTACCGCCAGGTGCGCCTGGCGATGCTGTGCGACGCGCCGCGGGCCTTCTAGACCACGTACGAGCAAGCCGCGGCGAGGACGGACCAGGAGTGGCGGGGCCTGCTCGGCACGTCGCAGACGTGGCTCGCGCTGCGCGCCGGAGCGCCCATCGGCTCGGTCGCCAGCTTCCAGCCGCCCGAGCGGCCGGCGGACGAGTGCGTACTGGTCGGCATGTGGGTCGCCCCGGCAGCCCGCGGCCAGGGGGTGGGCGAACGGCTGGTGCGGGCAGTCCTCGACGACGCGGCGGCCCGTGGCCGAGCCCGCGTGCTGCTGGACGTGGCGCACGAGAACGCGCCGGCCCGGGCGCTCTACGAGCGGATGGGCTTCGTGCCGACCGGACGCACCGATGCCATGCCGCACGACCCGACGATCACCGAGCTCGAGATGCAACGGCTGCTCACACCAGGCCCAGCAGCCCCAGAGTGAACTAGCCCGGAACCTGCCTGACGCGTTGAGCCTGCTTCGTGCGAGAGTGTCCGCATGAGCGACATCTCGGTGCGGCAGCTGGGTGAGGACGAGTGGGAGCAGTACCGCTCGGTGCGGCTGAGCGCCCTCGAGGAGTCGCCCGAGGCGTTCGTCGCCAGCCTCGCCGAGGAGCAGGGCTTCGACGAGGAGCTGTGGCGCGCGCGCATGCGCCGCTCGCGGCGCCTGCTCGCCGAGGACGGCGACGGCCGCCCCGTCGGGGTGGCCAGCGTCGGACAGGGCACGCAGGACGACGAGCGCATCGCAGAGCTGTTCGGGCTCTGGGTCACCCCCGCCGCGCGCGGCACAGGGGTCGCCACGCAGCTCGTGCAGGCGGGTGCCGACGTGGCCCGCGAGCAGGGCCGCAGCCACCTGTCCTACTGGGTCGGCTCCGACAACGGGCGTGCGGTGGCGTTCGCGAGCGGTTTCGGGTTCCGGCCGACCGACTCCCGGCGCCCGATGCGGGTCAAGGGTGAGGACGGCGGCGACGAGGAGATCGCAATGGTGCTCCCGCTCGGCGAGGACCGTGGGGTCCCGCGGCTCTGACCTACGGCCTTGAGGCCAGGCGCTCGAGCAGGTCGGTGGGACCACTGACGATCAGCGTGTCGTGGGCGGTCACCTTCGTCTCCGGCACGGCGTAGGTGAAGTCCTGCCCCGGTCTCTTGACCCCCACCACCGTGACGCCGTACTTCGAGCGGATCGCGCTCTGCGCCAAGGTGAACCCGATCGCCTCCTGGGGAGGGCGCATCTTGACGATCGCGAAACCGTCGTCGAACTCGATGTAGTCCATCAGCTTGCCGTTGAGCAGGTGCGCCACCCTGCGGCCGCTGTCCACCTCGGGCGAGATGACGTGGTTGACCCCGATCCGGTCGAGGATGCGGGCATGCTCGGGGCTCAGGGCCTTGGCCCAGATCGTCGGGATCCCCGCGTCCACGAGGTTCATGGCGCACAGGACCGAGGCCTGGACCGAGGAGCCGATGCCGACGACGGCGAGCTTGAAGCTGCGGGCCTTGATGTTGGCGATCGCCGCGGGGTTGGTCGCGTCGGCCTGGACGAGCTTTCCGACCTTGCCCAGGAAGCCCTCGGCGAGGGAGGCGTCGCGCTCCACCGCGACCACGTTGTGGCCCAGCCGCTGCAGCTCGATGGCAACGGCGCCACCGAACCGGCCGAGGCCGATGACGAGCACGTCGTCCTCGTACAGCTTCTTCGCCACTGGTTCCTCCTGCCCGGCGCCGGCCATCTGGTCGCAGCACGCTACCGCGCCGAGTACCGTGCCGGTCATGTCCGCACAGGTGCGCGTGGTGTGGGACCCCGGCTTCACGGCATACGACTTCGGGCCGGGGCACCCGATGGCCCCGGTGCGCCTCGACCTGACCGCGCGCCTGTGCGAGGCGCTCGGCGTGTTCGACCACCAGGGCGTCGAGGTGTTCGCGCCGCCGGTCGCCGACGACGAGGTGCTGCGGACCGTCCACGAGCCGGGCTACATCGCGGCCGTGCGGGCCGCCTCGCAGGACCCTGCGAGCGCAGACCCCGCCCGGGGCCTCGGCACCGAGGACGACCCGGCCTTCCGCGGGATGCACGAGGCCAGCGCCCGCATCGCCGAGGGCACGCGGCAGGTCTGTGCCGACGTCTGGGAGGGCCGGGCCGACCACGGGGTCAACTTCTGTGGCGGCCTGCACCACGCCATGGCCGGCAGCGCGTCGGGCTTCTGCATCTACAACGACATCGCGGTCGGGATCAGGTGGCTGCTCGACCACGGGGCGCAGCGGGTCGCCTACGTCGACGTCGACGTGCACCACGGCGACGGGGTGCAGCAGATCTTCTGGGACGACCCGCGGGTCCTGACCGTCTCCCTCCACGAGTCGGGGCGGGTGCTGTTCCCGGGCACCGGCTTCCCGTCCGAGGTCGGGGGGCCGGACGCACAGGGGAGCGCGGTCAACGTCGCGCTGCCCCCCGGCACCGGTGACTCGGCCTGGCTGCGGGCGCTGCACAGCACCGCGCTGCCGCTGGTCCGGGCGTTCAAGCCCGACGTCCTGGTGACCCAGCACGGTTGCGACACCCACGTCCAGGACCCGCTGGCCCACCTGGCCATCTCCGTCGACGCCCAGCGCGCGGCGGCGGAGGCGCTGCACCGGCTGGCCCACCAGGTCACCGGCGGCCGCTGGGTCGCCCTGGGCGGGGGTGGCTACGAGCTCGTCGACGTGGTGCCCCGGACCTGGACCCACCTGACGGCCATCGCGGCCCACCACCCGGTCCCCCCGACCGAGCCGGTGCCCGAGGGCTGGCTCGAGCACGTCCGCGAGGCGCTCGGTCGCGAGGGACCGCACCGGATGGGCGACCTGGACGAGGCCGACCTGCCGATCTGGCACCGGCCGTGGGACCTGGGCTACAACCCGCACGACGACAGCGACCGCGCGATCATGGCGACCCGCGAGGCCGTCTTCCCCTTCCACGGCCTGGACCCCTGGTTCGACTAGCCGAACTTGGGTGCTCCTCGGCGTGTCGGCTGGACATCTGCGGCAACTTTTCGCCGATGACTTCCCCACACGTCACATCAGCCCCTACAGTTCATCCTGCACGAGCGTAGTGTCCGCCGGAGGGGAAGCCGGCGATGCGCGCGTGTAGAAGATCGAGGTGCCAGATGTCCAACGAGCGACAGCTCGCCGAGGTGCGGTTCCTGACCGTCGCCGAGGTGGCCTCGATCATGCGCGTGTCGAAGATGACGGTGTACCGCATGGTGCATGCCGGGGAGCTTCCCGCAATCCGGGTGGGTCGGTCCTTCCGAGTTCCGGAGGACGCGGTCCACAAGTACCTGAGGACCTCGTACGTCGACACCGCGTGACGATGCGCAGCGCGCACAGGGGCGGGCCGGGACAGCAGTCCCGGCCCGCCTCCGCATGACCGGGTTTGGGCCGGTCGCCGGGCTGCCGCTAGAGTGACCCCCTGTTCGGCGTGGTGCGTTGGCTCGTTGCCCCGTCCGGCAACCGACCATCGACACACGCGAGGACGACCATGGGCTCTGTCATCAAGAAGCGCCGCAAGCGCATGGCGAAGAAGAAGCACCGCAAGCTCCTTCGCAAGACGCGCCACCAGCGTCGCAACAAGAAGTGACCAGGAGGCTCCCGCCGCGGCGGGGGCCTTCCTGCTGTCCGGTATGCCGCGTGGCCGGGCGTGTGACCAGGGAGACGCCCCGTGGGGCCGCCGTCGCCTGCCTCAGGCCCGCTGCGTCTCGGTAGGGTTGGTCACGGCCGCACCGAGCGGCCCGTGAACGCGGTGGAGGGAGCACGCCGGTGGCTGATGTCGTCCTGGTGACGGGTGTCTCCCGGTACCTGGGCGGCGAGTTCGCCCGGGCCCTGACCAAGGACCCCGCCGTGGGCCGGGTCATCGGTGTCGACGTCATCCCGCCCCCACACGACATCGGGCGCGCCGAGTTCGTCCGGGCCGACATCCGCAACCCGATGATCGGCAAGATCATCGCCCAGTCCGAGGTCGACACGGTCGTGCACATGAACGTGATCGCCACCCCGACCGGTGCGGGTGGACGCAGCTCCCAGAAGGAGATCAACGTCATCGGCACGATGCAGCTCCTCGCAGCGTGCCAGAAGACGCCCAGCGTGAGCCGGCTGGTGGTCAAGTCCTCCGCCGGGGTCTACGGCTCGAGCCCCCGTGACCCCGCGATGTTCACCGAGGAGATGGGGCCGAAGTCGCTGCCGCGCACCGGCTTCGGCAAGGACTCGGTCGAGGTCGAGGGCTACGTCCGCGGCTTCTCCCGCAGGCGTCCCGACGTGGAGATCTCGATGCTCCGCTTCGCCAACATCATCGGTCCGGGCATCCGCACGGCGATGACCGACTACTTCTCGCTGCCCGTCGTGCCCGTGCCGTTCGGCTACGACGCGCGGCTGCAGTTCGTGCACGAGTCGGACGCCATCGCCGCCCTGCTGCTCGCCACCACGACCGGCCACGGCTCGGGCATCACGAACATCGCCGGGGACGGCGTGGTCACGGTGACGCAGGCGGCCGCGCTGGCGCACCGGCCGGTGCTGCCCGTCCCGATGCCGGCGGCGGGCTTCTTCGGCGGTGTCGTCAAGCGCTCCGGCCTGGCCGACTTCAGCTCCGACCAGGTGCAGTTCCTCGCCTACGGGCGGGGCCTGGACACCCGGCGGATGCGCGAGGTCCTGGGCTTCGAGCCGCGGTACTCGACGCGGACCGCCTTCGAGGACTTCGTCACGGGCATCGGCAGCGCCGTCCCGGGGTCCGCCACGATCGGCGCGGCGGTCTTCGGCGTGGCCGGTGGGGCCGCGTCCGCGATCGGCCACGTGTGGGCCGCCGGGAGGAATGACTGATGGCAACCAGCAGCGGGGCGTCACGCACCGGCAGGTCGGCTGCCCGCAAACGGGGTGCGCTCGCGGCCGGTGCGGCGCGTGCCTCCGGCGAACGCGCCAAGCGCCGCAGCACGCCGCTGCTCGCCCCCACGACGGAGGCACCCTCCCCGAAGCCGGCCGCCGACCGGAAGCGGGCCGTCGAGGCGAAGCCCGCAGTCGACGCGAAGCCGGCTCCGGACGCCGAGGGCGCGCGCGTCGCGAAGCACCGACCGCAGCCGGTTGCTAAGGCGGTCGTGAGCCGCAAGGCAGTGGCCCGGTCCGGCGCGCGCACCGCGAAACCGGGCAGGCCGCCGCGCACCCGCACCCGCACCGCGAAGCCGGCCCCGCGGCATACCGACGAGCGACCGGTGCGGGCGCTCAAGGCGGTCCGTGACGACGAGACGGCCACGCCCGCGCCGGGCACCAGCAGCACGCGCCTGGCACCCGGCGTCGACGAGCTGCTCGGCGCAGGCATCGCCGCGGTGCGCCTGGCTGCCGACGTCGCCGGCATCGCGCCGGACGACGTGGAGCGCCACCTCGCCTCGATGCTGGCGTTCGTGCGGCGGCGGCTGACCGGCGACTACGAGGTCGACGAGTTCGGCTTCGACGAGGACTTCACCGAGAGCTTCTACCTGCCGGTGCTGCGGCCGTTGTACCGCAGGTGGTTCCGGGTCGAGGTGCGTGGCATCGAGAACATCCCCGCTGTGGGCGGCGGGCTGGTCGTGGCCAACCACTCCGGCACCATCGCGATGGACTCGCTGATGACCCAGGTGGCCGTTCACGACGAGCACCCGGCGCACCGGCACCTTCGCATGCTCGGTGCCGACCTGGTCTTCCAGACCCCCCTGGTCG
>Ga0308176_10001852_pt1 | contig 13301 bp, 12 predicted proteins | sample PhyCR2_3_FD_203890 | JGI IMG/M metagenome (GOLD analysis project Ga0308176, IMG submission 203890) | Soil microbial communities from UC Gill Tract Community Farm, Albany, California, United States - DLSLS.C.R2 | ecosystem: Environmental > Terrestrial > Soil > Agricultural land | place: USA... | reverse complement strand
TCGTCATCGACCCGCGCCGCCGGTTCGCGACCGCGTCGCGGTTCCCCGCGGCCGAGCGCGTCGTGGCGGCGTGGCCCCAGGAGGCGGTTCCGGCGCTCGGCGGCATCGACCGCGCAACCTCGGTCGTAGTGCTGACGCACGACCCGAAGCTCGACGACGCGGCGCTTGGTGCGGCGCTGGGCTCGGAGGCCGCCTACATCGGTGCGATGGGCAGTCGCCGTGCCCAGGCGCGGCGCCGCGAGCGCCTTTTGGAGGCGGGCTTCACCGACGCCGATCTCGCCCGCCTGTCGGCACCTGTGGGGCTGGACCTCGGTGCCCTCACGGCCCAAGAGACCGCGATCTCGATCCTGGGCGAGCTGATCGCTGTGCGCCGCGGCCACCGCGGCGGCCGCCTGAAGGACGCCGCGGGCCGGGTTCACGGAGCCGCCTGATGGTCCTCGCGCACATCGCGGGCATACCGGTCGAGGAGACGCTGCTGGCGCTTGCTCCCGTCGGCGCCGCCGGGGCGGGCGCGCTGCTGGCTGCAGTCGTCGGCCGGCTCAGGCCAGGCCGTGCTTCACCGCGTAGACGGCGGCCTGGATCCGATTGCGCATCTGAAGCTTCTCGAGAATGCTCGCCACGTGATTACGGGCGGTCCGCTCGCTGATCACGAGCTCGTGGGCGATTTCGGCGTTCTCGAGCCCGGCAGCCATCAGCCGCAGGACCTCGCTCTCGCGCGGCGTGAGCATGCCGACGCGCTCGGCGGCGACCGTCGGGCCCGGCCCGGTGCGGCGGACGTGATCGAGCAGGTGCGAGGCGACAGACGGCGACAGCGTCGCGCCGCCATCGGCCGCGGTCCTGATCCCGGCGGCGATCTCCTCGACCGGCGATGTCTTGAGGAGGTAGCCGCAGGCGCCGGCGAGTAGCGCCTCCATGACGTCGTGGTCCTCACCCGAGCCGCTGAGCACGAGCAGGCGAGTGCGCGGCGCGAGCACCGCGAGCCGCCGGATCGCCTCGATTCCCGACAGCTCCGGGAGCTGAAGATCCATCAACGCGACGTCCGGGACGAGCTCTGGGATCCCGGCAACGGCTTCCTCCCCCGTCTCGAAGCCCGCCACGACGTGGATCGCCGGGTCGTGCAGCGTCAGAAGCTCACCGAGACCCTGCCGGAAGAGGCCGTGATCCTCGACGAGGACGACGTCCAGGACGTCGCTAGCGCGCTGGTAGCGGACGTCGAGCTGATGTTCGGCGTAGGCCATGGACCGGGTTCGATGCTTGAAAGGGGACATGGGGCGTATCGGTCGCAATTTGGATACCCACCAGCTCCCGGACGTATGTTCTACGGGAAAGATGGCTGTGATCCGCCTCCTTCTCGCTGACGCCCATGCGGCGACACTGGCCGGCTTGCGCATGGCACTCGCAGGCGATCCGTTCGCGATCGCTGCTGAGGCATCCGACGCGCAGAGCGCGATCGAGGCGGCTGTGCGCGAACGCCCCGATGTGTGCGTCCTGGACGCCGACATGCCTGGCGGCGCCGCGGCCGCGACGGCGGAGATCACGCGCCGCTGCGAGGGCACCGAGATCGTGGTGCTGGCGGCCGAGCGGGACGACAACCAGATGCTCGACGTCGTTCGAGCCGGCGCGATGGGCTACCTGCTCAAAGGGATGGACCCCGACCGCCTGCGCTACGCGATCATCGGCGTGACGAACGGGGAGGCTGCGGTCCCGCGCACGCTCGTCGCGCGGTTGATGCAGGAGTTCCGGGTGCGCGAGCGTCGGCGTTCGCTGGTCGGGACCGCGCGCCTGACTTCGCGCGAGCTCGGTGTACTGGAGCTCCTGGCCGAGGGTGCGTCCACGCGCGCGATGGCCGAAACGCTGGGCATCTCCGAGGTCACGGTGCGTCGCCACGTCTCGGGGGTGCTGCAGAAGCTCGGTGTCAGCGATCGGGAGGCCGCGGTCGCAATCCTGCGGGACGCCTGACCGGACCGGGCGCGCCACTACCCTTCCCCGCCATGGATGAACGCGTCCTCGCCGAACGCCTGATCAGCTACGAGACCTGCGACCTCGACGCGCTGCGCGCCGCGGCCGGGTTCGTCAAGGGCTGGCTGGAGTCGCGCGAGATCGCCGTGATCGACCGCGAGTTCGACGGGTTGCCGGTCGTGATGGCCGATGTGGGGCCGAAGGACGGGCCGACCGTCGTGCTGCACGGGCATCTCGACGTCGTGCCGGCGCACGAGGGCCAGTTCACCGCGCGCGTGGAGGGCGATCGGCTGATCGGCCGCGGCGCCTACGACATGAAGGGCGCGCTGGCGTGCCTCATGTGCGCGGTCCGCGACGCTGCCGATCAGGACAAGGTGCGGGTGAAGTTCGTCTGCGTCCCCGACGAGGAATCCGAGGACGTCGAGCGCCGCTCGACCGACGAGCTGTTGCGCGAGGGGCTGATCGCGGGCGATTTCGCGCTCACCGGGGAGCCGACCGATCTTCACATCGGCGTGCAGGCGAAGGGGGTCTGCGCCGTGCGCGTCGAAGTCCGGGGCACCGCCGCCCACGGTTCGACGCCGTGGCTGGGCGACAACGCGATCCTCAAGGCCCACGACGTGTTCCGCCGCATCGAGACCCTGCCGTTCAGCCGCGAGTCCAGCGACCTGTTCGACCGCCCCAGCATCAACATCGCGCGCATCGAGGGCGGCGACGCGTTCAACAAGGTCCCCGACCGTTGCTGGATTGACGTCGACATCCGCTTCCTGCCCAACCAGGACCCGGGCGAGATCCTCGCGCAGATCCGGGCGATCCCGGACACGCAGATCGTCAAGTGCTTCACGCGCGCGCCCGCGATCGTGTCGCGCAAGAACCCGTACGTGCTCGCTCTGCGCGAGGCCGTCGGCCGCGCGAGCGAGGGCGAGGCGCTGAGCATCGGCCGCGACGGCGCCAGCGATGCCGTCTCCTTCCTGCAGGCCGGGATCCCGGCGGTCGAGTTCGGCCCCGTCGGCGGCGGCCACCACGGCCCGGAGGAATGGGTGTCGATCGCCTCGCTGGCGCGCTATCGCCAGGCACTCGGCGCGTTCATCACCGGGCTCCCCGCGTACCTCGAGCGCGGCACCGAACTGCGCGCGGTCGAGGGCGGACTCGCGTGAACCACGAGCGGGAGCGCAGCCTGCTCTGGAAGTTCGGAGCGGGCTTCCTGCTCATGGTCCTTCTGACCGCGGCGGCGTCGGCGACGGCCGGCCTGCTGGCGATCAAGACCGTCGCGGAGCGCATCCCCAAGATCAAGCAGGACGTGCCGGTCGCTCCGACCAAGCCCGGCAAGCCGCAGACGCTGATGCTGCTCGGCTCCGACCGGCGCTACAAGGACCGCAAGGACAAGAACGCGGCCCGCTCGGACACGATCATGCTGATCCGCCTGGACCCGAAGCAGGAAGCGACGACGCTGATGTCGATCCCACGCGACCTGAAGGTCCTGATCCCGGGCTACGGCTACGACAAGATCAACTCCGCCTATTCGGTCGGCGGCCCGAAGCTGACGCTCGAGACCGTCAAGCAGCTGCTCGGCATCAAGATCAACCACGTCATCAACGTGAACTTCTCCGGCTTCCGCAAGGCCGTGGATCTCGTGGGCTGCGTGTACGTCGACGTCGACCGCCGCTACTACCACTCCAACGCCGGCCTTCCGCCCTCCGCGCAGTACGCCGAGATCAACATCCGTCCCGGCTACCAGAAGCTCTGCGGCAAGCAGGCGCTGGACTACGTGCGCTTCCGCCACGCCGACTCCGACATCGTGCGCGCGGCGCGCCAGCAGGACTTCCTGCGCCAGGCCAAGGACCAGATCAGCTCGTCGAGCCTGATCAACCACACCGGCAAGCTGATCGACATCTTCACCAAGTCGACGGAGGCCGACCGCCAGCTCGCGACCACCGTCGGCCTCGAGCGGCTGCTGAAGCTCGCGCTGTTCTCGGCCGGTCACCCGGTCCGCCAGGTTCCGTTCCCCTACCAGTTCGTGCAGAGCACGCTCACCGACGGCACGCCGGTCGACTACGTCACGGCCGACCCCGCGGCCGTCGCGCAGACCGTCGACCGCTTCCTGCACGGCGCACCGGCCAAGAAGGCCGGGCACAAGCGCAGGCGCAGCCACCGGTCGCAAACGAAGATCCCAAGCCTGCTCGTGAACGTGCGCAAGTCGTTCGCCGCCTATGTCGCGCCGGCCGCCGCCAAGCACAAGCTGGGCTTCCCGATCTACTACCCGGCGACCGCGACCGCGGCCGCGCGGCCGTCGAACGTCGATTCGCCGCGGCTGTACTCGGTCCGCGACAGAGCAGACCGCAGCCATCATGCGTACCGTCTGGTGTTCATACAGTCAGAAGTCGAGGGCCAGTACTTCGGCATCGAGGGCACCGACTGGCAGTCGCCGCCGCTGCTGTCGCACCCCACCGGCGGGCGCACCGTCAATGGCCGCCGGTTGCTGCTCTTCCGCGAGGGCGAGCGCCTGCGGACCGTCGCGTGGCGCACGAGCCGAGCGGTGTACTGGGTCTCGAACACGCTCGGCAACTCGCTGACGAACGACCAGATGATCGGAATCGCCGCCACCGCCAGGCCGTTCAGAACGGCCTCCAAGCACCACCGATGAGCGCACTGCCCGAAGAGCGCCCTCCGCGGCTGGGCCGGCGCCTGCTCTGGCGCGCCGGGCTGGCGATGCTGCTCATCACGCTGCTCAGCGCCGCGTCGGTGGCGACCGCCGTGCTGCTCGAGGTCAAGAAGGACGCCGACATCTTCCAGCGCGAGCAGATCCCGATCCCGAACATCCAGGGCGCGCTCGACGGCGTCAGCGCGGGCGGGCCGCAGACGATCCTCGTGCTCGGCTCCGACCGCCGCTACGCGGACATCAAGGCGAAGAACCCGGTGCGCTCGGACACGATGATGCTCGTCCGGCTCGACCCGTCCAAGGGCGCGACCGCCGTGATGAACATCCCGCGCGACCTCAAGGTCACGATCCCGGGCCACGGCGAGGACAAGATCAACGCCGCCTACGCGATCGGCGGTCCCACGCTCTCGGTCAAGACGGTCAGGGCGCTGCTGCACATCCCGATCAACCACGTCGTGAACGTGAACTTCCACGGCTTCAAGCACGCCGTCGACCGCGTCGGCTGCGTGTACGTCGACGTCGACCGCCACTACTTCAACGACAACAGCCCGCCCTACGGCGGCGGTCCCGACTACGCGACGATCAACGTCCCCGCCGGCTACCAGCGGCTCTGCGGCGCCGACGCGCTCGACTACGTCCGCTACCGCCACTTCGACACGGACGTGGTCCGCGCCGCGCGCCAGCAGGACTTCCTGCGCCAGGCCAAGGACCAGATCGGCGTGAGCAAGATCTTCGGCGACCGTGACGCGCTACTGAAGATCTTCGGCAAGTACACCCAGACGGACATCCGCGGGACGACCGCGATTCTGCGGCTGCTCAAGCTCGTGGCCCAGTCGGCGAGCCACCCGGTGCAGGAGATCCATTTCCCCGGGGTGATCGGTCCGACGTACGTGACGGCGTCGCGGTCCGCGCTGGAAAGCGCGGTGCGCGACTTCCTCAACGCCCAGGGATCGTCCAAGCCGCGCGGGAGCTCGACGCCGAGCAAGGGCACGCCGCACCGCAAGCGCACGCACCCGGGCGTGCCCGCGGGGCTGGTGCTCAACAAGAACCTCGGCGAGGACCAGGCGATCGCGCTGCAGACGCACCTGAAGTTCCCCGTCTTTTACCCGAAGCTGATGGCCGGCCGCGGCGCCTATCGCGTGGACGATCGCCGTGCCTACGACATCTTCGACCGCGGCAAGCACAAGTACCGCGCGTACCGGATCGTGGTCTCCGAGGGCGACATCGGCCAGTACTACGGGATCCAGGGCATGAACTGGAGCTCACCGCCGATCCTCGACAACCCGTCCGAGACGCGCACGCTCAACGGGCGCAAGTTCGAGCTCTTCTTCGACGGCAGCCGCCTGCGGCTCGTCGCCTATCGCCGCAAGAACGTCGTCTACTGGGTCTCGAACACCCTGCTCGAGACCCTGACCAACAAGCAGATGCTGGCCATCGCGGAGTCGCTGACCCGCGTCGGTCATTAACCTCCGCCGCCCTTTATGTCTGCGGAACGAGAGCCAATCGGCGTCATCGGCACGGGCTACGTGGGACTCGTCACGGCGGCGGGCTTCGCCGAGCTCGGGTCCGATGTGTGGTGCATCGACATCGATGCCGAGAAGATCGCGCGGCTGCAGCGCGGCGAGATCCCCATCTACGAGCCGGGGCTCGAGGAGCTGGTCGCATCCAACCGCGAGCGGATGCACTTCTCGACCGACATCGGCGACGCGCTCGAGCACGCGCGGCTGCTGTTCGTCGCGGTCGGCACGCCGCCGACGTACTCCGGCGACGCCGACCTCAGCGCCGTGCACGCGGTGGTCAACTCGATGCCCGCGTCGGATCGCCACGCGCTGGTGATGAAGTCGACCGTGCCGGTCGGCACCGGGCGTTCGATCAAGCGCGTCTTTCGCGAGCAGGGCAAGGAGGGGTTCCGCTACGTCTCGTGCCCGGAGTTCCTCAAGGAGGGCACGGCGGTCAAGGACTTCCTACAGCCGGATCGCGTCGTCATCGGCGACGACGGCGACTGGGCCGGCGACGCAGTTGCCGCGCTCTACGCGCCGCTGGACGCGCCAGTCGTGCGCACCGACATCGCGTCGGCCGAGATGGTCAAGCTCGCCTCCAACGCCTTCCTCGCGACCAAGATCTCGTTCATCAACGAGATCGCCAACGTCTGTGAGGAGACGGGCGCGGACGTCATCGAGGTTGCGCGCGGGATGGGCCTGGACGAGCGCATCGGCGACAAGTTCCTGCAGGCGGGCCTCGGCTTCGGCGGCTCCTGCTTCCCGAAGGATGTGACCGCGCTCAAGCAGCTCGCCGGCAACTCCGGCTACCACTTCCAGCTGCTCAACGCCGTGATCGAGGTCAACGAGCTGCAGAAGCGGCGCGTGATGAGCAAGCTGCACAAGCACCTGGGCTCGCTCGTGGGCAAGCGGATCGCGCTGCTGGGCCTCGCGTTCAAGCCGAACACCGACGACATGCGCGAGGCGACGTCGCTGGTGCTCAGCGCGCGGCTGCAGGCCGACGGGGCGAACGTGGTCGCCTACGACCCGGTCGCCGAGGCGGAGGCCCGCAAGCTGATCCAGGGTGTGGACTTCGCGCCGTCGGCGCAGGACTGCGTCGCAGGCGCCGACGCCGTCGTGCTGGTGACGGAGTGGTCCGAGTTCAAGGAGCTCGACTGGGGGAAGGTCCGTGAGGCGATGGCGGGCACGCTGCTCATCGACGGGCGCAACGCGCTGGACGCGGAGGCGATCAGGGCTGCCGGGCTGATCTACGAAGGGATCGGCCGCACCTCCAACGGAGTCTCGTAGTGCAGGCCGTGATCCTCGTCGGTGGCGAGGGAACACGCCTGCGGCCGCTCACTTCGACGGTGCCCAAGCCGGTCGTGCCGCTGGTCGACCGGCCGTTCATCGTCTACATGCTCGAGTGGCTCAAGCGCCACGGCGTCGAGGACGTGATCCTCAGCTGCGGCTTCCTTGCCACCAGCGTGCGCAACGTGCTCGGCGACGGCTCGCAGTTCGGGCTGCGGCTGCGGTTCGTGGAGGAACCCGAGCCGCGTGGCACGGCGGGCGCGCTCAAGTACGCCGAATCGTTCCTGGACGAGCGCTTCCTGATGCTCAACGGCGACGTGCTGACGGACATCGACCTGACCGCGCAGCTGGCCCAGCACGAGGCCACCGGTGCGGTCGGGACGCTCGCGCTCGTCCCGGTGGCGGACCCGTCGAACTACGGCCTCGTCCGGCTCCACTCCGACAACGCGGTGCGCGAGTTCCTCGAGAAGCCCAGCGCCGACCAGATCGACACGAACCTGATCTCTGCCGGCGCCTACGTCCTCGAGCGCTCGATCGTGGACATGATCGAGCCCGATCGCAACGTCTCGATCGAGCGCGAGATCTGGCCGCGCCTGGTCGGCCAGGGCCTGTACGGCTTCCCGGCCGACGCCTACTGGCTCGACATCGGGACCCCCGATCGCTACCTGCAGGGGACGTTCGACATCATCGAGGGCAACGTGCAGACCGACGTGCTGCAACGGCTCGGCGACGGCTATCTGTCAGTCGCCGAGGGTGCGAACGTCAGCGGTCGCGTGATTCCGCCGGCCGTCGTCGAGCGCGGCTGCGAGATCGCCGCGGGCGCGCATGTCGGCTCGCTGGTCGTGCTCGGCAGCGGCGTGCAGGTGGCGGAGGGCGCCTGCATCGAGCGTTCCGTCGTGCTGCAGGGCGCGCAGATCGGCGCCGGCTGCACGCTGACGGACTGCATCGTCGCGGCCGGAGTTCGCATCGGCGACCGCACCGTCGTCAGCGGCGGCGCGGTGCTCGGCGAGGGTGTGACGGTCGGGGCGGACAACCTCCTCACGCGCGGCGTGCGAGTCTTCCCGAACACGGAGATTCCCGATGGCGCCATCCAGTTCTGATCTCAAGACCCTCGACCGCGCGACGATCGCGGAGGTCGACGCATCCGACCAGCTGACCGATGTGCTCGCGCTGCCCGAGCACCTGCGCGACGCGCAGTGGAAGGTCGAGTCGGCGAACCTGGGGCAGTGGGACTCGCCCGCCGGGCTGATCGTCGCGGGCATGGGCGGCTCCGCAGTCGGCGGCGCGCTGGCGCGCGCGATCCTCGGAGATCACGCTTCGCGCCCGATCATCGCGGCGCGCTCCTACGGCCTCCCGGCCTGGACGACGCCCGACTCGACCGTGCTCTGCTCGTCGTACTCGGGCAACACCGAGGAGACGCTCGCGTGCTACGAGGCGGCCGGCGCGCTCGGTGCGAAGCGGGTGGTCATGACGACCGGCGGCGAGCTCGCTGCCGCCGCGCGCCGCGACAGCGTCCGCGTGATCCCGGCGGCCGGCGGCTTCCAGCCGCGCGCGGCCGTGGGGTACGCGACCGTTGCGGCCCTCGAGGTCGCGGCCGCCTGCGGCGCCGGGCTGCGGATGGGCTCGGAGATCGACGTCGCCGCCGAGCACCTCGAGGCGCTCGTCGAGGAGTGGGGGCCGGACGCGTCCGAGGATTCGCTGGCGAAGTCGATCGCGCGCCGGATCCACAACACGATCCCGCTGATCGCCGGCGCCGGACTGACGACCCCGATCGCCTATCGCTGGAAGACGCAGATCAACGAGAACGCGAAGGTCCATGCGTTCGCGCACGAGTTGCCCGAGCTCGACCACAACGAGCTCGTGGGTTGGGGCGGCGTCGACGGACTCGGCCCGTTCACCCAGATCTTCCTCGACGACTCCGACACGCACCCGCGCACGAAGGCTCGGATCGACCTCACGACGAAGCTGATCGGCGACGCCGCGCAGGACGTCATCCGCGTCGAGTCCCGCGGGCGCACGAGCGCCGAGCGCGTCTTCTCGCTCGTCATGCTCGGCGATCTCGTCTCCCTGTACCTGTCGGTGCTGCGAGGCGTGGACCCGGGCCCGGTCGAGGTGCTCGAGCGCTTGAAGGGCGAGCTCAGCGCCTCCTAGGGCGATGCGCTCGCGCCCGGCGACCCGGTCCGATCTCGACGACGTCACCGCGACGCTGACTGCCGCCTTCGCCGGCGATCCGGTGTGGCGCTGGGCGTTCGCGGAGCTCGCCGACCTCGAGGCGCTGTGGCGCTTCCTGCTGCGCAGCGCGCTGCTGCGATACCCGTGGGTGCGGATGTTCGACGACGCGTCTGCCGTCGCGCTGTGGATCCCGCCGGGCGGGGCCGAGCTGACCGAGGACGAGGCGGCGCAGCTCGAAGAGCGGTTCGACGGGCGGGTGCTGGAGCTGTTCGGGCGCTTCGAGCAGGCGCACCCCCAGGGCCCGCCGCACTACTACCTCAGCCTGCTCGGCACCCGGCCGGATCAGCGCGGCAAGGGCCTGGGAATGGCGCTGCTGGCCGAGTGCCTCGAGCAGTTCGACACCGAGGGTGTGCCGTCGTATCTGGAGTCGAGCAACCCGGTAAACGATGCGCGCTACGAAGGGGTCGGCTACCGCAGGGTCGGGTCGTTCTCGACACCGGACGGAGCGCACACGCTGGCCACGATGTGGCGTGAGCCCTTGATCGGGTAGTCCTAGATGCCATGACCTCGCTCATCACCCTTCCGATCCGCCTGCCCCTCGAGATCACCGTGCGCGCCGCGAAGCTCGGCATCGACGTGCTGCGCGCGGTGACCGGTCTCATCGAACACGACACCGCCGATGAGCGGGCGCCCTGGCCGGCCGCGGAGGCCGTGACGCCGACCGCGGAGCCGATCGTGGTCGAGGACGTGATCGTGCCCGAGCCGCCGGCGCCGGAGATCATCGAGGCCGCCCCAGCTCCCCCGCCCGCGCCCGCGCACGTGGACCGCGAGCCCGAGCTCGCCTATGAGGCCGGGCCGGCCGACGATGTGGGGGCCGAGGTCCATGTCGACGCGCCGTGGGAGGGCTACGACCAGATGCGCGCAGCCGACATCGTTACGCGGCTCAAGTCGGCCGACGACGCCACGCGGGCCGTGGTGCGCCTGTACGAGCAGCAGGGCAAGGCGCGCTCGAGTGTGCTCGCGGCCACGGGGTAGAACCTTCACACAACCGTGGTAAGGTTGGCGGCGCGATGGACGCGCTGACCATCCACGAGGCTGCGGGGACCACCGGCTGGTCCCCGCGAATGCTCCGCTACATCGAGAGCTCGGGCCTGCTCGAGGCCCGTCGCTCGCCGTCGGGCTACCGCCTGTACGGACCCGAGGAGCTGCAGCGTCTGCGGACGCTGCGCGAGCTGCTCGATTCGCATGCGGTGAGCCTCCAGGAGGTCGGCTTCGCGCTACGCCTGCGCCGCGACGAGGAGCTCGCGGGCGCGGTGGAGGCGTGGTTCGAGGCGCAGCCTGCGCGTCCCGCCGACGTTCCCGCCGACGACTGGCTCGGCTACGAGCAGTCCAAGCACCAACGCCTGCTGGCTACGGCGGCCCGGGGTGGGCGGGATTCACTTCAACTCACGGAGACGCGATGACGACTGCCGAGCAGACGACGACCCAGGACTACAAGGTCGCCGATATCGGCCTTGCGGAGTTCGGTCGCAAGGAGATCAGGCTGGCCGAGCACGAGATGCCCGGCCTCATGTCCACCCGGCGCGAGTACGCCGACGCCCAGCCGCTCAAGGGCGCTCGAATCTCGGGTTCGCTGCACATGACGATCCAGACCGCGGTCCTGATCGAGACGCTGGTCGCGCTCGGCGCCGAGGTGCGCTGGGCGTCGTGCAACATCTTCTCGACGCAGGACCACGCCGCCGCAGCGATCGCCGCCGCCGGCATCCCGGTCTACGCCTGGAAGGGCGAGACCCTCGACGAGTACTGGTGGTGCACCGAGCAGATGCTCACCTGGCCCGACGGTGAGGGGCCGAACATGATCCTCGACGACGGCGGCGACGCCACGATGCTCGTGCAGAAGGGCACCGAGTACGAGCGCGCCGGCGCGGTGCCGGATCCGGCGACCGCGGAGTCCGAGGAGTTCACGGTCTTCCTGACGCTGCTGCAGAAGTCGGTCGCGGCAGACCCGCAGAAGTGGACCAAGATCGGCCAGGGCATCAAGGGCGTCACCGAGGAGACGACGACCGGCGTCAAGCGGCTGTACCAGCTGGCCGAGACCGGCGACCTGCTCTTCCCGGCGATCAACGTCAACGACTCGGTCACGAAGTCGAAGTTCGACAACCTCTACGGCTGCCGCCACTCGCTCGTCGACGGCATCAACCGCGCGGTCGACGTGATGCTCGCGGGCAAGACCTGCGTGGTCGCCGGTTACGGCGACGTCGGCAAGGGCTCGGCCGCGTCGCTGCGCGCGCAGGGCGCGAAGGTCGTCATCACGGAGATCGACCCGATCTGCGCGCTGCAGGCGTGCATGGAGGGCTACGACGTCAAGACGCTCGAGGACGTCATCGAGACGGCGGATGTGTTCGTCACCACGACGGGCAACCGGGACATCATCACCGCCGCCCACATGGCGCGGATGAAGCACCAGGCGATCGTCGGCAACATCGGTCACTTCGACAACGAGATCGACGTCGCCGGCCTGACGAAGGTCGCCGAGCGTGTGAACATCAAGCCGCAGGTCGACGAATGGCGCTTTGAGGACGGCCACTCGATCATCCTGCTCAGCGAAGGCCGCCTGCTGAATCTCGGCAACGCGACCGGCCACCCGTCGTTCGTGATGTCCAACTCGTTCACGAACCAGACGATCGCCCAGATCGAGCTGTTCACGAAGAACGACGAGTACTCCAACCAGGTCTACGTGCTGCCCAAGCACCTCGACGAGAAGGTCGCGCGGCTGCACCTCGACGCGCTCGGCGCGAAGCTGACCGAACTGCGCCCGGAGCAGGCCGCCTACATCGGCGTGCCGGTCGAGGGGCCCTACAAGCCGGACCACTATCGGTACTAACCCCAGAATCGAATGGGCGGAGGGGCGCATGCCGGTCCTCCGTTCGATCCGCGAGCGGTTCGCCTCCGAGCGGCCGCTCGCGGACCTGCGTGTGGGCGCCTGCCTGCACGTGACCGCCGAGACCGCGGTCCTGGTCGAGGCGCTGGAGGCCGCCGGGGCGTCGGTCGCGCTCTGCTCGGCCAACCCGCTGACGGTCCAGCCAGACGTCGTCGAGGCGATCGGCGCGCATGCCGAGCGCGGTGAATCCGTGCCGCAGCTCGAGCCGGTCCTGGCGACCGAGCCGCAGGTCACGCTCGATGACGGCGCCGACCTGGCGGCAGCGCTGCTGGACGTCGATGGCGTGATCGGAGGTACGGAGGAGACGACCTCCGGGCTCGTCGGACTGCGTGCACTGGAGCGCGCGGGGCGGCTTCGGTTCCCGATCCTGGCGGTCAACGAGGCCGCTTCGGAGCGCGCGTTCAACGATCGCTTCGGCACGGGCCAGTCCGCGCTGGACGGCATCCTGCGCGCGACGAACCTGCTGCTCGCCGGCCAGACGCTCGTCGTGCTCGGCTATGGCGCGACGGGCCGCGGCATCGCGCTGCGCGCGCGCGGCGCGGGCGCGACAGTGATCGTCTGCGAGGTCGACCCGATGCGCGCGCTCGAGGCGCGGATGGAGGGCTTCGATGTCCTGCCCGCGCTGGAGGCGGCATCGCGCGGCGACGTCTTCGTCACGGTGACGGGCAACCGCGACGTCCTGCGCCGTGAGCACTTCGAGGTCATGAAGGACGGCGCGATCCTCGCCAACGCGGGCCACTTCGATGTCGAGATCTCGCTGCCGGACCTGGGCGTGGAGCGCCGGCCG
>Ga0308176_10001850_pt1 | contig 13319 bp, 9 predicted proteins | sample PhyCR2_3_FD_203890 | JGI IMG/M metagenome (GOLD analysis project Ga0308176, IMG submission 203890) | Soil microbial communities from UC Gill Tract Community Farm, Albany, California, United States - DLSLS.C.R2 | ecosystem: Environmental > Terrestrial > Soil > Agricultural land | place: USA... | reverse complement strand
GCGCGCACTGTGCGCCCAGACCGACCCCGAGTCCTTCTTCCCTGAGAAGGGCGGCTCGACCAGAGAGGCGAAGAAGGTCTGCCTCGCCTGCGAGGTGCGCTCCGAATGCCTCGAGTACGCCCTCGCCAACGACGAGCGCTTCGGCATCTGGGGCGGTCTGTCCGAGCGTGAGCGCCGCCGGCTGAAGAAGGCCGCCGTCTGACCGGCGCCCGGTCACCCTCCGGCCACCGCACCGCCGAGCGGTCGGACGGCACCCTCGCACACGTCACGAACGGCCCGTCGCCCGTGGGTTATCCACAGGCGGCGGGCCGTCGTCATGGTCAGCCGATAGTGTGGTTGCTCGTCCGAGACGCCCCGCTGTCCCCTCGGGGCACAGGCGTCCACCGCAGTCCATCGAACCGGGGCCCGTACCTCGATGTCCGTGCACAGCCAAACGGCAGCTCAAGACCCGGCTGCCCACCCTGAGTTCCCGCGTCATGTGGTGACCGCGGTCCTCGTCTCCCACGACGGCGCCCGCTGGCTGCCCGACGCGCTGGCCGGGCTGCTCGGCCAGGAGCGCCCCGTCCAGAACGCGGTGGCGGCCGATACCGGCAGCGCGGACGACTCCGCCCAGCTGGTCACCGAGGCCCTCGGCGACGACCGGGTGCTGCACCTGGCCCGGCGCACCGGCTTCGGCCAGGCGGTGGAGGAGGCGAGCCGCATCGCCCCCCTCCTCACCCCCGACGAGCTGCCGTACCTCAGGCGTCCCAGCGGCTGGGACCCGGTCACGCGTTCGTGGCGCGACGACGCCTACGACCTGCCCGAACTGCCGCACGGCGAGCCCGTCCAGTGGCTCTGGCTGCTGCACGACGACTGCGCCCCCGAACCCGACGCCCTCGCCCAGCTGCTCCGGGTCGTCGACAACGAACTCGAACTCGGCCGCGACGACGTGGCGATCGTCGGCCCCAAGCTGCGCGGCTGGTACGACCGCAGGCAGCTGCTGGAGGTCGGCGTCTCCATCGCCAACTCCGGCCGCCGCTGGACCGGCCTGGACCGCCGGGAGCAGGACCAGGGCCAGCACGACCACGTCCGCACCGTGCTGTCCGTCTCCACCGCCGGCATGCTCATCCGCCGCGACGTCTTCGAACAGCTCGGCGGATTCGACCGCCGGCTGCCCCTGATGCGCGACGACGTCGACCTGTGCTGGCGGGCCCACACGGCCGGCCACCGGGTCCTCGTCGCCCCCGAGGCGGTCGTACGACACGCCGAGGCGGCCTCCCGCGAGCGCCGCACCGTCGACTGCGTGGGCCGCACCGCCGCCTCCCCGCACAAGGTCGACAAGGCCGGCGCCATCCACACCCTGCTCGTCAACACCCCCACGGCCGCGCTGCCCTGGGTGCTGCTGCGGCTCGTCCTCGGCACCCTGCTGCGGACCGTCGCCTACCTCGTCGGAAAGGTCCCCGGGCAGGCCGTCGACGAGATCCGCGGTCTGCTGGGAACCCTGCTGCGGCCCGAGCGGATCCTCGCCGGCCGACGCGACCGCGGGCCCTCCCAGATCGACAAGGCCGAACTGCGCCGGCTCTTCCCGCCCCCCGGCGCGACCATCCGCGCCACCCTGGAACAGGTCGCGGGCAACTTCTCCCGCCGCTCCGACAGCGAGACCCCCTCGGCCGGCCGGCACGGCGGCGCCGTGGAGTCCGGGCCCGGCGGCGATGATGCCGACTTCCTGGAGATCGAGCAGTTCGCCCGGCTGAAGCGGATCGGCCGCAAGCCCGGCCCGGTGCTCTTCCTGGCCCTGCTCCTGGTCTCCCTCGTCGCCTGCCGCGCCCTGCTCGGCGGCGGCGCCCTCGCGGGCGGCGCCCTGCTGCCCGCCCCGGCGAGCGCCGGTGACCTCTGGTCCCGCTACCTGGACGCCTGGCACCCGGTGGGCGCCGGCGGCACCGCCGCCGCACCGCCCTACCTCGCCATCGTCGCGACCCTCGCCTCGATCCTGTTCGGCTCCACCGGGCTCGCCGTCACCGTGCTGCTGGTCTGCTCGGTTCCGCTGGCCGGCCTCACCGCCTACTTCGCCTCCCGGCCCCTCGTCACCTCCCGCCTGCTGCGTGCCTGGGCCGCGATCGCCTACGCCTTCCTGCCCGCGGCCACCGGAGCCCTGGCCGGCGGCCGCATCGGCACCGCAGTCCTCGCCGTGCTGCTGCCGCTCATCGCGCGTGCGGGCATCGCCGCGAGCGGCCTCACCCATGCCTCCGGCGCGCGCGGCAGCTGGCGCGCCACGTGGGCGTACGCGCTGCTGCTGACCATCACCACCGCGTTCACCCCGATCGTCTGGCCCCTCGCGCTGATCCTCGGCATCGGCGTGCTGGTCCTGCGCCGTGGCGACCTCGTCGCCCACGGCCTGCGCTTCCTCGCCCAGCTCGGCACCCCGCTGCTGGTCCTCGCCCCCTGGTCGCTGACCCTGCTCCCGACCGGCTTCTTCACGGAAGCGGGCCTGGAGTACGGCGCCTCCAGTGCCTCCGCGCTCGACCTGCTCGGCGCCGGCCCCGGCGGCCCCGGCACCGTCGACGGCCTGATGCTCATCGGCGTCGTCCTCGCCGCCCTCGCCGCACTGCTGCGCTCCGAGCGTCAGTTGGGCATCCGGACCGCGTGGGCGGTCGCCCTGGTGGGCCTCGTCTTCGCCGTCCTGTCCAACCACTCCACCTGGGCCGGACCGGCCACCCTCGTCTACGGCATCGCCCTGCTGGCCGCCGCCGCGCTCGGCGCCGACGGGGCACGCGCGCGCGTGGCCGAGCAGAGCTTCGGCTGGCGCCAGCCCGTCGCCGCCCTGATCGCCTTCGCCTCGGCAGCGGGCCCGCTGCTCGTCGCCGCCGGCTGGATGATCGGCGGTGCCGACGGCCCGCTGGAGCGCCGCGACCCGGTGCAGGTCCCCGCGTTCGTCGCCGAGGACGCCACCACCCGCGACCAGGCCCGCACCCTGGTCCTGGACAGCGACTCCACCGCACGCGTGCGCTACAGCCTGGTCCGCGGCTCCGGCGCCCGTATGGGAGACGCCGAACTCGCCGCCACCGACGGGGAGAACGCCAGGCTCGACAAGGTCGTCGCCAACCTGGTCGCCGGCTCCGGCGCCGACCAGGCGGGCCAGCTCGGCGGCTTCGCCGTGCGCTACGTCCTTGTCCACAAGGGCGCACCCCGCGAGATCTCCCGCGTCCTGGACGCCACGCCCGGCCTGAGCCGGCTCAGCCAGCAGGACGGCAGCGCCCTGTGGCGCGTCGACCAGCAGGTCTCCCGCGCCACCATCGTGCCCGCGGGCGGCACCGGCACCGCCCGGTCCGTCGCCGCCGGGCCGGTGGAGATCCACACCACCGTCCCCTCCGGCTCCGGCGGCCGTGTCCTGCGCCTGGCCGACGCCGCCTCCGACGGCTGGACGGCCACCCTGGACGGCAAGCCGCTCACCCGGACCACGGTCGACGGCTGGGCGCAGGGCTTCCAGCTGCCCTCCACCGGCGGCCGGCTGGACGTCGTGCACGACGACCCGATCACCCACACCGCCTGGCTGTGGGCCCAGGGCGCGCTCGCCGTCGTCCTGGTCGTCCTCGCCCTGCCCGGCGGCCGCCGCGACATCGACGACGACCTGCCCGAGGAGCAGCCGCTGCCCGCCCAGGCCACCGCCGGCGAGGGCCGCCGCGCCCGCCGGCTGCGCGCCCAGGCCGAGGAGGAGGCCCTCCCGGAGCAGCCCGCCCCCGGCGACATGCCGCCACCTCCGCAGGAAGCCCCGGCGGCCGTTCCCCAGCAGCCGGCCTACGGCGACTGGGACTACGCGGGCAGCGATTACGCCGGTTACGGCACCGGCCAGTACCAGGAGGCCGGGCAGTATCCGGCCGAGGGCTACGACCAGCAGGCGTACCAGCCCGATCCCTACCAGAACGGCCAGTACGACCCCTACGCCTACGGCGGCACGGCCGAGCAGCAGGCGTACGACCAGCAGGCGTACCAGCAGGGTTACGACCCGGCCCAGCAGCAGTACGGCACCGGCAGCGAGCGCCCCGACGGGAGCCAGCAGTGAACCGCACCACCCTGTCCCTGATCGCCTGCACGACCGCGCTGGCGGCCGTCACCGCCTTCGCCGCGCTCGACACCACGTCCGCGTCCGGCGCGGCCCCGGCCAAGGCGGCCGCCGAACTGCCCGTGGAGCGCACCAGCCTGCTGTGCCCCGCGCCGAGTTCCTCCGACATCGCCGACACCTCGTACACGTCGTTCACGCCCGCCACGAAGGGCACGGCGAGCGGCGGCAAGGCCCAACTCCAGGCGGCCACCGAACAGTCGGCGGACGGCACGAGCGGGTCCAAGAAGGGCGAAAACGCCAAGGACAAGCCCGCCAAGCCGCTCCTCACGCCGAAGAACCCCGGCACCCCGGCCACCGGCGACACCTCGGGCGCCGACACTCCCGCACAGGTCGGCACCGCCGACGGCAAGTACGCGCCCGGCTGGACCGTGCAGGAGACCACCGAGGTCGTCGCGGGCACGGGCCGCGGACTGCAGGGCGTCAACTGCACCGCCCCGGACACCGAGTTCTGGTTCCCGGGCGCCGACACGGCCACCGACCGCACTGACTACGTGCACCTCACCAACCCCGAGGACTCGGCCGCCGTCGTCGACATCGAGTTGTACGGCAAGGGCGGCGCGATCAAGTCCTCGGTCACGGACGGCTTCACGATCCCGCCGCACGGGAGCGAGCCGATCCTGCTCTCCACGCTGACCGACGAACGGCAGACCGATCTGACCGTGCATGTCAGCGTGCGCAGCGGCCGGGTAGGCGCGGCGGTACAGGCCCTGGACGACAAGGTGGGCGGCGACTGGCTGGCCGCGGCGGACGATCCGTCCGGCAGCCTGGTCCTGCCCGGCATCCCCAAGGACGCCACCGACGTCCGCCTGATCGCCTTCACCCCCGGCGACGCCGACGCGGACCTCAAGGTCCGCCTGGCCTCGCCCGACGGCCTGATCACCCCGGCCGGGAACGAGACCCTGCACGTCAAGGCCGGGATGACGACCGCGGCCGACCTCGGCGACGTCACCCGTGGCGAGGCGGGCTCCCTGGTGCTCACGCCCACCGACCAGTCCGTACCCGTGGTGGCGGCCCTGCGTGTGGTCCGGGGCAAGGGAGCCAAGCAGGAGACGGCCTTCATCCCCGCCACGGCCCCCGTCGGCAAGCGGGCGACCTCGGCCGACAACCGCGGCAAGACCTCGACCCTCTCCCTGACCGCGCCCACGGCCACCACCACGGTCAGGGTCACGGCCTCGGCGGGCAGCGAGGGCGGCACCCCGGTGACGAAGACCTTCACGATCAAGTCCGGCACCACGCAGGACATTCCGGCCCTCGTCCCGTCCGGTCTGAAGGGCACCTACGCCCTGACGGTGGAACCCGTCTCCGGAGGCCCCCTCTACGCCGCCCGCACCCTCACGTCCACAACGGCCGGCGTCCCCGCCTTCACCATCCAGACCCTCCCCACCGACCGAGGCCTGGTCTCAGTCCCCCAGACAGACGAGGACCTGTCCCTCCTGCAGAAGTGACGCCGGGCACCGAGCCCGGGTAGTTGAGGCGGCCCAGCCCGCGTCGCCGCGGGCATGCCGTGGCCGGGGACGGCGCCCACCCAGCACACGGCTGACGTGCCTGCGTAGCTGCGGGCACCGGGCCTGCGTGCCTCCCCCGCTCGAGCGAAACCGAAAGAGTGGGGGGCACCCCGCAAGCGCGGGCAAGCGAAGACCGCCCCCGCCCAGCCGCGGCACAGGGCAACCAGTCACCCCCGGCTCAGCCGGCGCCCACCTCCGGGCACCCCGCAAACCCCGCGCCGGCAAGCAGCCCCGCCCTAATCCTCCCCGTACCGAGGATCAACCGTCTCCGGAGTCAGCCCCAACAACTCCGCCACCTGCTCCACCACAACCTCATGCACCAACGCGGCCCGCTCATCCCGCCCCTTGGTCCGGATCTCCACCGGCCGCCGGTACACCACGACCCGGGCCCGCCGCCCCTCCCGCGCGGGAATGATCCCGCCCAACGGCACAGCCTCGTCGCCCCAGACGTCCGTACCCCGCCCCTCCAGCCGAGGCACCTCGAGCACCAGGAAATCCATGTCGGCCAACTGCGGCCACCGCCGCTCGAGACGCTCCACCGAGTCCTGCACCAGGTCCGCGAACACCTCGGCCCTGCTGGCCGCCAGCGGCACCTGCGGCGGCGCGATCGGCCCACGCATGCCCCGCCCGTGACGATCACGGCGACGGGGCTGGGGGCCGGTGGCGCGGGGCGGTACACGGTTGTCCATCACCGCAGAAGCCTAGTCCCCGCCCGCTCCGCCCGCCCGACCCCACGCGGCAACCGGCCACCGGCACTCCGTGCCCCCGGGCACGACGCAACACGTGTCACAGGACATGTCACAGGTTGACCATTCCAGCCAAGGTCCGGCTCGTTTCCGTAGCCCTTCCAGACCGGTAACTCAAGGCAATTGACGGTGTTTGTGCCGACTCGTGACCGAAGGTCGCCCCGTCCGGAACCCCGCCCGACCCCGTCCCCGCAGGTCAGCAAGGCCTGTTGGGAGGTGCCTGTGGGGCGTCTCACAGTTCGACACGGTGGCGTGACCTGGAGGAGAGTCGTCGCGGCCCGTTCAAGAGTGCGGTACCGTCCATCGTCGTGAGCCCTGTACGTCGCTGTTCGCGCACCGCCTGCGGCCGACCCGCTGTCGCGACGCTGACGTACGTCTACGCCGACTCGACCGCGGTCCTCGGCCCGCTCGCCACCTACGCCGAACCCCACTGCTACGACCTGTGCGCCGAGCACTCCGAGCGCCTCACCGCGCCCCGCGGCTGGGAGGTCGTCCGTCTCCTCGACGGCTCCGCGCCCGCGCGGCCCAGCGGGGACGACCTGGAAGCCCTCGCCAACGCCGTACGCGAGGCGGCCCGTCCCCAGCAGCGGGCGGCCGGGGCGGGCGGCGGCGGAGCCCGCACCCCGGACCCCATGGAAGTCGCCCGCCGCGGGCATCTGCGCATCCTGCGCTCACCGGACAACTGAGTCCGCACTCCGCGGAGAACCGATCCCGCACCCACCCGGACGACGCGCGAGTCGACTTGCTCGCCACTTGCCGTCCACTTGTCCGTCCGCCGGGTGTCCGCACACCTGCCTCTCACCCCCGACGGGTAGTTTGTGGGCACCCATAGGACTTCAGGAGGGTTGGCCGTGGCTGCTGATCTGTCGCAGATCGTGAAGGCGTACGACGTACGCGGAGTGGTCCCGGACCAGTGGGACGAGCCGCTGGCCGGCCTCTTCGGCGCCGCCTTCGCCGAGGTGACGGACGCGAGGGCCATCGTCGTCGGTCACGACATGCGCCCCTCGTCCCCCGGCCTCTCCCGCGCCTTCGCGCGCGGCGCCGCCGACCGCGGGGTGGACGTCACCGAGATCGGCCTGTGCTCGACGGACCAGCTGTACTACGCCTCGGGCGCGCTGGACCTCCCGGGCGCGATGTTCACGGCCTCCCACAACCCGGCGCAGTACAACGGCATCAAGATGTGCCGCGCGGGCGCCGCCCCGGTCGGTCAGGACACGGGCCTTGCGCAGATCCGCGAACTCGTCGAGCGGTGGCTGGAGTCGGGCGCTCCGGAACCGGCCGCCGAGCCGGGAACCCTCACCACGCGCGAGACGTTGGAGGATTACGCGGCCCACCTCCGCTCCCTCGTCGACCTCACCGCCGTGCGCCCCCTGAAGGTCGTCGTCGACGCCGGCAACGGCATGGGCGGCCACACGGTCCCCACGGTCTTCGCCGGCCTGCCCCTGACCCTCGTGCCGATGTACTTCGAACTGGACGGCACCTTCCCGAACCACGAGGCCAACCCCCTCGACCCGGCCAACATCGTGGACCTCCAGAAGCGGGTCCCGGCAGAGGGCGCCGACCTGGGCATCGCCTTCGACGGCGACGCCGACCGCTGCTTCGTCGTGGACGAGACCGGCGACCCCGTATCCCCGTCCGCGATCACCGCCCTGGTCGCGGCGCGCGAGCTGGCCCGCACCGGCGGCAACGGCACCGTCATCCACAACCTGATCACGTCCCGTACCGTCCCGGAGGTGGTGAGGGAGAACGGCGGCACCCCGGTCCGCACCCGCGTCGGGCACTCCTTCATCAAGGCCGAGATGGCCCGCTCCGGCGCGATCTTCGGCGGCGAGCACTCCGCCCACTACTACTTCAAGGACTTCTGGAACGCCGACACGGGCATGCTGGCCGCCCTCCACGTCCTCGCGGCCCTCGGCGGTCAGGACGGCCCCCTGTCCGCCCTGACCGCCCAGTACGACCGCTACGCGGGCTCCGGCGAGATCAACTCCACCGTCGCCGACCAGGCCGCGCGCCTCGCCGCGATCCGCGCCGCCTACGAGGGCCGCCCGGGCGTCACCCTCGACGGCCTCGACGGCCTCACGGTCTCCGCCGCCGACTGGTGGTTCAACGTCCGCCCGTCCAACACGGAGCCGCTGCTGCGCCTGAACGCGGAGGCGAAGGACGAGGCGACGATGGCCAGGATCCGCGACGAGGCCCTGGCGATCATCAGGGCCTGAGTCACCCGCCCGCCCCACACCGGGGCGGGCAAACCGGGGTCCAGCGGGCAGCGCGCCTCCGGCCGCACCCGCAGGCCCGGCCCGACCCCGCCACCAGCGGTACGCTGACCAGCACATCGGCAATAGAACCTCCGCCCCGAAGGGACACCCTCATGCCGCTCGAAGCCGGCCTTCTGGAGATCCTCGCCTGCCCCGCCTGTCACGCCCCCCTCAAGGAGCAGGACACCGAGCTGATCTGCACCGGTCAGGACTGCGGCCTGGCATACCCGGTCCGCGACGGCATCCCGGTCCTGCTCGTCGACGAGGCCCGCCGCCCCGCGTAACAGCGGCGCTCCCGCCCCGCGTGCACCGCGGCGTCACCGCCGCCGCACCGACGAGGCGCCCACCCGCGTTCGAACCCCCGCACAGGACCCCGGCGATCGGAGGCTGCCCCTATGCTCGACGAATCGCTGCTCGACAGTCCGGAGGGCCTCGCCGACGCCGATCGCCGCGGCCTTCTCCGCGGCGCGGCGGAGGCCGGCGCCCGCGTACGCACCGCCGTCCGGCACGCCGCCGAGGCCGGTGTGGCCGACCTCAAGCCCGACGGCCGCCCCCGCGCCGTGCTGATCGCGGGCCCCGGAGCCGCCGCCACCCACACCGCCGACCTGCTCGGCACCCTGGCCGGCCCCGGCAGCCCCGTCATCCGGCTGGCCCCCACCGGCGTCGCTCCCGCCGCCGGCGCCCTGCGCTGGGAGATCCCGGGCTGGGTCGGCTCCGTCGACCTGCTGCTCATCGCCACCCCGGACGGCACCGAACCCAGCCTCTCCCTGCTCGCCGAGCAGGCCTACCGCCGAGGCTGCTCCGTCGTCGCCGTCGCCCCGGCCCACACTCCGCTCGCCGAGGCGATCGCCGCCGCGCACGGAATGTTCGTACCGATGGCGACGGCGCCCTACGACCAGGAAGAACCCCTCGCCGCGTCCTCCCCGGGCGTCTTCTGGGCCCTGTTCACCCCACTGCTGGCGCTGCTGGACCGCATCGGTCTGCTCGGCGCGGCGCCGGACGCCCTGGAGAAGGTCGCCGACCGCCTGGACCACATCGCCGAGCGCTGCGGCCCGGCCATCGCGGCCTACAGCAACCCTGCCAAGACCCTCGCCGCCGAACTCGCCGACGCGCTCCCCGTCGTGTGGACGGAGGGCCCCTCGACCGGCCCCGCCGGCCGCCGTTTCGCCGCCGCCCTCGCCGAACTCGCCGGCCGCCCCGCCCTCGTCGCCGAGCTCCCCGAGGCGCTCGCCGCGCACAGCGCCCTGCTGGCCGGCCCGCTCGCGGCCAGCGCCGACCCGGACGACTTCTTCCGCGACCGCGCGGAGGAGCCGCCGGCGATGCACGCGCGCGTGGTGCTGATCCGCGACCGCCCGATCGGCGGCCTCACCGCCCTCCCCGCCGCCCGCGACCTGGCGCTCAGCCACGACACTCCGATCAGCGAACTCGAACCGGAGGAGGGCGACGAACTGGAGACCCTCGCGGAACTGATCGCCGTCACGGATTTCGCCGCCGTTTACCTGGCGCTCGCTTCCGGGGCCTGATCTTGCTCAGGGCGTCGCACCCGGGCCCGCCCGGGCCGACCGGCCGCCCCACCACCGGGAACACCGACCGGCACCGGCACACCGCCCGGCACCGGCGCCGGCCGAGCAGCGTACGTACGGAGACAGAGAAACCACATGGACCGCCTCGACAACACCGTCCGCCCCTACGCCTGGGGTTCCACCACCGCCATCCCGCACCTCCTCGGCGTCGAGCCGAGCGGCGAGCCGCAGGCGGAGATGTGGATGGGCGCCCACCCGGGCGCTCCCTCACGCACCGCGCGCGGGACGCTCGTCGAGGTGATCGACGCCGGCCCGGAGCGCGAACTGGGCGCCGCGGCGGTCGCGAAGTTCGGCCCGCGACTGCCGTTCCTGCTCAAGATCCTCGCCGCCGGCGCGCCCCTCTCCCTCCAGGTGCACCCCGACCTGGAGCAGGCCGGGGAGGGCTTCGCCGACGAGGAGCGGCGCGGCATCCCGGTCGACGCCCCGCACCGCAACTACAAGGACGCCAACCACAAGCCCGAACTGATCTGCGCGCTCACCGAGTTCGACGGCCTGTGCGGGTTCCGCGCCCCGGCCGAGGCGGCCGGCCTGCTCGACGGGCTCGGTGTCGACTCCCTGAAGCCGTACGTCGACCTGCTGCGCGCGCACCCCGAGGACGCGGCCCTGCGGGAGGTCCTCACCGCCGTCCTCACCGCAGACCCACGGGAAATGGCGCACACGGTCGCCGAGGCCACCGCCGCCTGCACCCGCCTCGGCGGCGACTACGCCCCCTACGCCGGCCTCGCCCACCACTACCCGGGCGACCCCGGCGTCATCGCGGCCATGCTCCTCAACCACGTCCGCCTGCAGCCCGGTGAGGCGCTGTTCCTCGGTGCCGGCATCCCGCACGCCTACCTCGACGGTCTCGGCGTCGAGATCATGGCCAACTCCGACAACGTCCTGCGCTGCGGCCTGACCCCCAAGCACGTCGACGTCCCCGAACTGCTGCGCATCGTCCGCTTCGAGGCGGGCGACCCGGGCGTGCTGCGCCCCGAGGCCTCCCCGGACGGCGAGGAGGTCTACGAGACCCCGATCGACGAGTTCCGCCTCTCCCGGTACGTCCTGCCCGAGGGCGGCACCGCCCACGACCTCACCCTCGACACCCCGCAGATCCTGCTCTGCACGGCCGGGTCCGTCCGGGCGGGTGAGCACGAGCTGGCCCCCGGCCAGTCGGTCTTCGTCCCGGCGGGGGAGAAGGCCGAGGTGTCCGGTGCGGGCATGGTCTTCCGCGCCACTGTGATCGTATGACCGGGACTGTGGACACCTGACGCGCCGCCACCCGGACGGGCTGCAACAATGGCCCACCGGCAAAGCACGGGCAAAGACGGGTACACGCCTGGACGGCGTAGACGGACGAGGGCGAAGGGACAACGCGGACACATGAGCGCGTCAGGCGGTACCAGGGCGATCGTGGCGGCACTCGGCGCCAATCTCGCGATCGCGGCATCGAAGTTCGTGGCGTTCGCGTTCAGCGGCTCGTCGTCGATGCTCGCCGAGGGTGTCCACTCGGTCGCCGACTCCGGCAACCAGTTCCTGCTGCTGATCGGCGGCAAGAAGGCACAGCGCGAGGCAACCCCCCAGCACCCCTTCGGCTACGGCCGCGAGCGCTACATCTATGCGTTCCTCGTCTCGATCGTCCTCTTCTCCATCGGCGGCATGTTCGCCATCTACGAGGGCTACGAGAAGATCACCCACCCCCACCAGGTCGAGCACTGGTACTGGCCGGTGGGGGTCCTGCTCTTCGCGATCATCGCCGAGGGCTTCTCCTTCCGCACGGCGATAAAGGAGTCCAACGAACTGCGCGGCAAGCTGTCCTGGTCGCAGTTCATCCGCCGCGCCAAGGCCCCCGAACTGCCCGTCGTCCTCCTCGAGGACTTCGGCGCGCTCATCGGTCTCGTCCTCGCCCTCGGCGGCGTCGGGCTGGCCCTGCTCACCGGCGACGGCGTCTGGGACGGCATCGGCACCGTCTGCATCGGTGTCCTGCTGGTCTGCATCGCACTCGTGCTCGCCGCCGAGACCAAGTCGCTGCTGCTCGGCGAGGCCGCGGGCATCGAGGAGGTCAAGAAGGTCGAGGCCGCGATCGTCGACGGCGACACCGTCACCGGCGTCATCCACATGCGCACGCTCCACCTCGGCCCCGAGGAACTGCTGATCGCCGCCAAGATCGCCGTTCAGCACGACGACACGGCCACCGAGGTCGCCAATGCCATCAACGCCGCCGAGGCCCGCATCCGGGCCGCCGTCCCCATCGCCCGCGTGATCTACCTGGAACCCGACATCTACAGCGAGGCCGAGGCCGCCAAGGGCCCGAACCCGGAGGCGACCCCGGGCGGCCCCACCCCGCACCCGGCCGGCCACTGAATTCCGCCACGGCGACAGGGCCCGCCCACCTCGGCAAGGGCCCCGTCCACCCCCGAACGACGTGAACTCTTCGGAGGCGGACTGGGGGCTCCCCCGTCTCCCGGTGTAGCTTGGGACGGAGCCAGACGTCGCTGCTGATGGCGGTCGGGCGGTCCGCAGCGGACCGGCCGAGGGAGAGAGGGCCTCCGACGGACTGCGCTGCGCGCACGTGGGCATGCCTGTGTCCTCTTCTCGGGCACCCCTGTGTCCCGCCGCCGCGCAGACCAGCCGTACCCACCCTCGACCCAACCCCCGAGGAGCAGCTCGCAATGACGACTGTCGACAACCGACAGGACTTCAAGGTCGCCGACCTCTCCCTGGCCGAGTTCGGCCGCAAGGAGATCAACCTCGCCGAGCACGAGATGCCCGGCCTGATGGCGATCCGCAAGGAGTACGCCGAGGCTCAGCCGCTCGCCGGCGCCCGCGTCACCGGCTCCCTGCACATGACCGTGCAGACCGCCGTGCTCATCGAGACCCTCGTCGCCCTCGGCGCCGAGGTCCGCTGGGCCTCCTGCAACATCTTCTCCACCCAGGACCACGCGGCCGCCGCCATCGCCGTCGGCCCGAACGGCACGCCCGACAACCCGCAGGGCGTCCCCGTCTTCGCCTGGAAGGGCGAGACCCTCGAGGAGTACTGGTGGTGCACGGAGCAGGCGCTGACCTGGCCGAACACCCCCACCGGCGGCCCGAACATGATCCTGGACGACGGCGGTGACGCCACCCTCCTCGTCCACAAGGGCGTCGAGTACGAG
>Ga0308176_10001848_pt1 | contig 13324 bp, 11 predicted proteins | sample PhyCR2_3_FD_203890 | JGI IMG/M metagenome (GOLD analysis project Ga0308176, IMG submission 203890) | Soil microbial communities from UC Gill Tract Community Farm, Albany, California, United States - DLSLS.C.R2 | ecosystem: Environmental > Terrestrial > Soil > Agricultural land | place: USA... | reverse complement strand
TGTCGACACCGACCGCCAGGGTTCCAGCTACCACTGGACCGCGTCCCGGCCCGAAGGCCTGCCGGGCGTGCTCGGACTGGAAGGCCGCCGCGGCCTGCAGAGGCTGCCGCCGGACACCGAACGCGTCTTGATCGACACCCCCGCCGGCATCGGCGAGCGCGAACTGGAACCGCTGCTCGAACAGGCCAGTGTCGTGCTGGTGCCGGTGCTGCCCTCTGCCTTCGACCTGCACGCCACCCTGGGTTTTCTCGAACAGCTGGGCGGCAGCGCCCGGATCAAGCGGGGCAAGCTGCCGGTGGCGCTGGTCGGCAACCGGCTCAAGCCCTGGACCCATGCCAGCCAGGATGCGCTGGCCCAACTGGCCGAAGCCTCGCCCTTCCCGGTCGTCGCGCAGTTGCGCGACAGTCAGGCCTATGTGCTGCTCACCGCGTTGGGCAAGGGCATTTTCGACTACCACTCCGAACACGTGCGCAGCCAGCAGCAGGACTGGCTGCCGTTGCTGCGCTGGCTCAAGCGCCACCCATGAAGCGAGGGATGCCATGCAAGAACTGATTCTGTTGCGACACGCCGAAGCCCTGCCCGGATCACCCGGCAGCGAGGACGACCATGACCGCGCCCTGAGCCCGCGCGGCGAACAGGAGGCCCAGGCCGCCGGACGCTGGCTTGCCTCGCATGGCGTGCGGCCTGACCGCCTGCTGTGCTCGCCCGCCCAGCGCACCCGCCGCACCGCCGACCTGGCCGCCAAGGCGGTCGCCCCCGGCGCGGCGATCGGCCTGGCCGAGGAGATCTACAACGCCACGCCGGGCGAACTGCTGGCCCTGCTCGACCAGCATGCCGACGCGCGCAGCGTGCTGCTGGTCGGTCACAACCCGGGCATCGAGCGGCTGGTCGCGCTGCTGGTGGAAGGCCGCTCGGACGAGTTCCGCGGCATGCCGCCAGGCGGCCTGGCGGTGCTCCATCTGGACGGAACCCTCGAGCCCGGCAGCGCCCGGCTGGATGCGTTCTGGTCGCCCTGATGCGCGCACTCGCCGGTGCCGTGTTGCTGGCGCTGGTCTTCGGGCCATGCGTAGCCGCCGGTGCCGCCCGATGGCACATCGACAGCCCGCCGTCGCATGCCGATTTCGGCGTGCGGCTGCTCTGGCTGCACACGATCCACGGCCGCTTCGAACACATCGTTGGCGCGGCCGAGCCGCGGCCCGACGGCCGCGTGGTGGTGAACGCGCGGATCGCGGTCGACAGTCTGGCGATGGCCTCGCCACGACTGCGCCGATGGGTGCTCGGTGACGACTTCTTCGACGCGGCGCGCTATCCGGACGTGCATTTCCTGTCCGCGCCGACCCGTCACGCCGCGCTCGACGCCGGCGGCACACTGGCCGGCCAATTGACCCTGCGCGGGATCACCCGTCCGATGCGCTTCGAGTTGCTGCCGGCACGCTGCACCGCCGATGCCTGCACGATCGAAGCACGTGGCCAGCTCCGGCGCAGTGACTTCGGCATGACCAGCCACCCCGCGGTGCTGTCCGATCGCGTCGACCTGGCGCTGTCGATCGCGATCGCGCGCACGCCTGACTGACCGTCGCCGGCTCGACGTGCACCGCACCGCCCGTATCATGCGCGGCATGTTGTTGCGCCGCCTCAGCCTGCTCGCCCTGCTTGCCACCGTCGCCCTGCTCGATGGCTGCGCGCTCTCGCGCGCGCAGATCCTCCGCGCCGACGCTGTGGTCGCCGCCACCGCCGCCACCGCGTCCGGTTGCCAGCGCGCCGACCACTGTGCGATCGCCTCGCCACTGCTGCAGGCATCGACGCAGGCGCTGGCCGCATCGACACCGGCCAGACCGCGACACGTGGTGGCACTGCTGGATGCGAGCGAACCGGCGATGGTGGCGCGGCTCAATTTGATCCGCGCGGCGCACGAAACGATCGACGTGCAGACCTATATCTGGGACCAGGACGACGCCGGCCAACTGGTGCTGGACGAGCTGGTGCGTGCGGCGCGGCGCGGCGTAAGGGTGCGCATCCTGGCCGACCAGCTGTTCTCCTTCGGCGACCTGGGCCTGCTCGACCGGCTCGCCCGCGCCAGCCCGAACCTGCAGGTGCGGCTGTACAACCCGACCTTCCACGAGGCGAGCACCTCGGCGCTGGAATGGGCCGCCGGCATCACCTGCTGTTTCTTCAAGTTCAACCAGCGCATGCACAACAAGGTGCTGGTGGTGGACGACGTCGTCGGCATCACCGGCGGACGCAATTACCAGGACCGTTACTTCGACTGGGACGACGACTTCGACTACGTCGACCGCGACGTGCTGGTCGGCGGACCGGCCGCGCGGACCATGGCCGCCAGCTTCGGCCTGTTCTGGCAGCACAAGCGCTCGGTGCCGCTGACCCACCTGCGCGACCTCAACCACTACATCCTCGCCCACCCGGCCGCGCCCGGCTGGCCGGCGCCGCGCTACGCGCATCCGCAGCGGGTGTATCGGGTCGAACAGGAAGCCGGCGATGACGCCTGGCTGCGCGCGCACGTGCTGGCCGACAGCGTGCAGGCGCGCGAGGTGGAGTTCTTCAGCGACCTGCCGGCCAAGACCGACCAGCCGCTCAAGCGGCAGGCACGGCAGTTCACCGCGCACGTGATGCAGATGGTCGGCGCCGCGCGCCACGAGGTGCTCCTGCAGACGCCGTACCTGGTGATGAGCCGGCGCGCGCGGCGGATCTTCAAGCGGCTGCACCGGCAGACACCGCCGCCGCGCATCGTGGTGTCGACCAATTCGCTTGCTTCGACCGACGCCTTCGCGGTGTATGCGCTGAGCTACAAGCACCGCAAGCGTTACCTGAAAGACTACGGCTTTGAAATCTACGAGCTGAAGCCGCACGCGCCCGATGCCGCCGCGGCCAACGCACGCGCCAGCCTGGAATGGGTCGGCGATGGCCGGCACGCCAGCGGCGAGCCGGCCGACGATTCCCCGCGTCGCTACGTCGGCACCGAGAATCATGGCCTGCTTGGCAGCCACGGCAGCAGCCGGCGCCCGGCACCGCTGGTCAGCGAGGGCCGCCGCTTCGCGCTGCATGCCAAATCGATCGTGGTGGACGACCGCTTCGCGATGGTGGGATCGCACAATTTCGACCCGCGCTCGGACCACTACAACACCGAGGCCGGCGTGATTGTCTACGACCGGCGCTTTGCCGGCCAGGTGCGCGAGGCGATCCTGCGCGACACGCAACCGCGCAATGCGTGGGTGATCGCGCCGCGGCAGCCGGTGGTGCCGTTCCTGACCAAGCTCAACCAGGTCATCGGCGATGTCTCCGAGCGCCTGCCGCTGTTCGATTTCTGGCCCTACCGCTACGCCACCAGCTTCGAGCTCAAGGCCGGTTGCGCACCGATGCGTCCGGGCGATCCGGGTTTCTACAGCTGCTACGAGCCGGTCGGGGATTTCCCGGATGTGGCGCTGTCGCCGAAGCTGATCTACACGCGACTGATCACGGCGTTCGGATCGACCGCCAGCGGCATCCTCTGAGCAGCGCCGCACTCGTGTAGGAGCCCGCTTGTGGGCGATGCTCCTGCTCCGGTTACGATAAAAAGGTATCGCCCACGAGTGGGCTCCTGCAGCGACATCGGTTTCAAGGCGGCGTGGCCGGGGCCGTGCTGTCGAAGCGCATCGGCAGTTCGCCCTGCACGCCGGTAGCTCCGGCCGGTACCGCAAAGCGCCAGCGCCTGACCGTGGCCAGTGCGTGCGCATCGAGCACTGGATCGCCGCTGGAACGAGCAACCGCGGCGGAGCTCACCCTGCCGCTGCCATCGGTGTCGATATCGAGCACCACGCGGCCGTTCAGATGACCACGCAGCTCGGCCCAGGAGGATGGCCCCGGCGGCGTGTCGAGCGGCACCAGTTCCGGCGGCGCGGTCGGCGGCGGATGCGACACGGTTTCCGGTTGCGCGCCGATCACGCGCGGCGCGGCGTGCGAGCGCTGGCGGACCGGTACGCGATGGAGCCGTGGGACGATCGTTGCCGCCGCGTGCGGCGGCGGGCCGGTCCAGTCGCCGGTGAGGCCGCTCAACCCATCGGTCCCCAGGATACCGACGAGCAGGCCAAGCATGCTCAGGGTCGTGGTAACGCGCAGGCGCGGCATGGGTTTGGACGGCTGGGCTCAGCGTTCCAGGATCGCCACCACGCCCATGCCGCCGGCGGTGCAGATCGAGATCAGGCCGCGGCCGCTGCCTTTCTGCGCCAGCTCCTTGGCCAGCGTGGCAACCAGTCGCGCGCCGGTGGCGGCGAACGGATGGCCGACGGCAAGGCTGGAGCCATGTACGTTCAGCTTGGCCGGGTCGATGCTGCCCAGCGGCGCGTCCAGGCCCAGCCGGTTGCGGCAATAGTCGGCGCTCTCCCACGCACGCAGCGTGCACAGCACCTGCGCGGCGAACGCCTCGTGGATCTCGTAGAAGTCGAAGTCCTGCAGGCTCAACCCGTTGCGCGCGAGCAAACGCGCCACCGCCACGGTCGGCGCCATCAGCAGGCCTTCGCCATGCACGAAATCGACCGCCGCGACTTCCGAATCGCGCACCCACGCCTGCACGGCCAGGCCGCGCCGGGCGGCCCAGTCCTCGCCGGCCAGCAGCACGGCGGCAGCGCCATCGGACAGCGCCGTCGAATTGCCGGCGGTCAGCGTGCCGTGGCCGGAGCTGCGGTCGAACGCGGGCTTGAGCGTGGCCAGCTTCTCCATGCTGGTGTCCGGGCGCAGGATGTTGTCGCGCTTGACGCCGCGGAACGGCACTACCAGGTCGTCCATGAAGCCGGACTCGTAGGCGGCGGCCAGCTTCTTGTGGCTCTCCAGTGCCAGATGGTCCTGCGCCTCGCGGCCGATGTGCCACTCGCGCGCCATTTTTTCGCAGTGCTCGCCCATCGACATGCCGGTGCGCGGCTCGGCCACGCCAGGGAACGAGGGCTTCAACTCCGATGGCGAGAAGCCATGCGTGGCGGCGGCCAATTTATCCTGCCAGCCCTTGGCGCGGTTGATCGCCAGCAGCCGCTTGCGCAGGCGCTCGCCATAGACGATCGGCACGTCGCTGGTGGTGTCCGAACCGGCCGCGATGCCGGCGTCGATCTGGCCCAGCGCGATCTTGTTGGCGACCAGGATGGCGTTGTCCAGCGAGGTACCGCAGGCGCGCGCCGTGGTGATCCCCGGCGTCGTCGGCGCCAGCCCGGAGCTGAGCAGCGCCTCGCGCGCGAGGTTCCAGTCCGCGGTGTGCTTGATTACCGCGCCCAGCGCGACCTCGCCCAGCTCGACTCCGTGCAGTCCGTAGCGTTCCACCAGCGCGCCCAGCACCTTGACCGACATGCCGAAGTTGCCGACGTCGGCGTAGGCGGTGTTGTTGCGGCAGAACGGGATGCGCACACCGCCGATCACACCGACACGCTTGGGGGTTGGTTCCATGTCCTGGGCGGTCCTCAAGGCCTTGAGCTCCCAAGGCTAACCCGCCTACCCATGTGGCGGAAGCCCAAAAGCGTGAATGGTAGAATCGCAAGTTCCCCGCCGTTCGGAAATCACATCGATGGATGCGCAACCGCTGATCGCACTGTCTGCGGCGCTCGCGTTGGAGTTTCCCGCCGGCCAGCCGCCGGCGGTGACCGCATTCACCCGCGACGAGGCCGACGCATTGGCCGCACTGATCGCCGAGGACCTGCACGCGATGCTGCCGCGCATCGGCGAGGCGCGGCTGGCGATCGCCGGCGCGCTGTTCGATCCGGTCGAACTGCTGCGCCCGGGCTTTGCGGTGTGGAGCACGCTCGAGGAGTTGGCCCGCCGCGTGCCGCGCGGCCACCTGGAAAACGTGATTGCCTTCGGCACCCACGAGGGCCGGATGCCGGCACCGGCGCTGGTGCCCGAACCGGGCCACGCCGGCGGCGCGCTGCGGCTGCTGCCGCTGTCGATCCTGGCGCCCGGGCCGCTGGCCGAGGCGCTGGCGGAAAAGATGGAAGTCGAGCTGATCGGCCGCGGCGAGATCGGCCCGCGCACCGGCGACTGGCTGATGCGCATCCTCGGCACGCAGCTCGACCACGCCCGCTACCTCAGCCGCAACGACCTGCTTGCGCTGATCTGCGTGCAATACGAGAACGTCAACCTGGCGCCCCTGTGGACCCTGCTGGAGGCCGCGCTGCTGGTGCCTGCACAGACGGAAGACACGCTCAGCGCACGCGGCCTGCCCATGCGCTATGCCGACGGTGCCGTATGGGCGGCGTCGCCGGCCGCCTGGCTGGCGCGGCAATCGGGTGATCCGGCGGCGCGTGCGCATGCCTTCGCCGGGCTGATGTTCGAACTGCGCCAGTACGCCCCGCTGTTGCAGGAACATCGGCTGCCGCTGCGCCTGGAGCAGGGCGAGGCGGCCGATGGCTGGCTGCTGGAAACCCTGGCCGAGCCCGATCCCGCGCTCGCGCAACCGGTGCTCATCGCGCACGAGGCCCCTGCACTGGGCACGGTGGCGGTGACCGCCGCGCAGGTCGACGCCAACGGCCGCCCACACCTGCTCGCCCACGGCTACCCGCTGCTCCCGCCGGCGTGCGGATCGCTGGTGGCGGTGCTCGCCGCGCGCTACGGCATCGAGCCGGCGCTGCATGCGCAAGGCCGCGTCATCCTGGATGCGCACGGGCTGAGCGCAGCAGCGGCCGCGCGGCCGTAGGCGCTTCCGCGGCCCACGTTCCGGCGAACCGCCGGTTACCGGTGACATCCATCCGGCGGCAGCGCATGATGGGGTTCGCAACGGGGACGCGCTTGGGGGAGTGCCATGAACCAACCCCTTACGCCGGACGGGTCGCTCGCCGATCCGCCGGAAGACGCCGGGCAGTCCGACAGGAACTGGCCCGAGTACGTACTGCGCGGCGCACCGGCGCTGATCGCCTATATCGATCCCGACCTGCGTTTCCGTTTCGCCAACCAACCGCCGCGACGCTGGCTCGGCCTGGCGGCGGAAAGCCTGCTCGGCCGCGCGGCCGGTGAGCTGTTCGATCCGGCCAGCGCCGGGCGCGCGACCGAGGCCCTGCAGGCGGCGCTGGGCGGCCGGCCGAGCACCCTGGACGGCGTATTGTTCGCCGGTCACGCGCATCGCTACATGCACGCCAGTTTCCAGCCCGACGCCGACGCGCACGGCCGCGTGCAAGGCGTGTTCGCGGTGTTCATCGACATCACCGAGCGGCACGCGCTGGAACTCAAACTGCGCGAAAGCGAGCAGCGCTTCTTCGGCGCCTTCCAGTACGCCGCGATCGGCATGGCGCTGGTGCGCCCGGACGGCCGCTTCCTGCGCGTCAACGAGGCGGTGTGCCGGATGCTCGGCTACAGCGAGGAGGAATTCCTCACCCTGGGCATCGCCGACATCACCCACCCGGACGACTACGCCAACGACCGGGCGCAGCTGGAGCAGATGATCGAAGGCAGCCTCGACGCCTACCGGATGGAGAAGCGCAACCTGCACAAGGATGGCCACGTCGTGCACTTCCTGCTCAGCGTGTCGCTGGTGCGCGACGAGCACGGCAAGGTGCTGTACTTCGTCTCGCAGGTCGAAGACATCACCCAGCGCAAGCAGTACGAGGAAGCGCTGTTCCGCGAGCGCGAACTGGCGCAGGTCACGCTCAACTCGATCGGCGACGCGGTGATCGCCGCCGACCTCGAACTGCGCGTCACCCTGCTCAATCCGATCGCCGAAGGCCTCACCGGCTGGAGTGCCAGCGAGGCACGCGGTCGACCGATGGACGAAGTCTTCCGCCTGCGCGACATCCGTACCGGCGCCGCACTGGAAAATCCGCTGCGCACGGCGATCGAGCGCAACGCCATCGTCGACCTCGCAGGCAAGGCGGTGCTGCTGCACCGCAACGGCTTCGAGACACCGATCGAGGATTCCTCCGCGCCCATCCACGACCACGCCGGCCACGCGATCGGCGGCGTGCTGGTGTTTCGCGACGTCAGCGAGACGCGCGCGCTGGCGCTGAAGATGATCCACCTGACCCAGCTCGACACGCTCACCGGGTTGCCCAACCGCAGCCAGATGCAGAGCCAGATCGAGCAGGCGGTGGCCACCGCACAGCGGCGCCAGCAACGCTGCGCGTTGTTGTACATCGACATCGACCACTTCAAGCAGATCAACGAACAACACGGCCCGGCCAACGGCGACCGCGTGCTGCGCGCGTTCGCCGCGCAGCTGCGCCAGGCGCTGCATGACGACGACCTGCTGTGCCGCCATCACGGCGACGAGTTCCTGGCGCTGCTGCCGCAGGTGGAGGCGCCGGGCCAGGCCGCCAGCGTGGCGCAGCGGCTGATCGCCTATGGCGAGCGCACTACCGTGGCCGGGCTGCCGGAACTGGCGTTGCGCGTGTCGGTCGGCATCAGCCTGTGCCCCGACGATGCGGCCGACACCGATACGCTGATCCGCCATGCCGACAGCGCCATGTACGAGGTCAAAGCCGGCGGGCGCAACAGCTACCGCTTTTTCACCGCCTCGATGAACGAGCGCGCCGCGTCGCGTCGTCGCATCGAGGCGGAGCTGCGCCTGGCGCTGGCGCGCGGGCAGTTGTCGCTGTTCTACCAGCCGAAGGTCGATGCCACCGACGGCCGCATTGTCGGCGCCGAGGCGCTGCTGCGCTGGCACGGGGCCGACGGCGTCGAGCGCTACTCGCCCGAGCAGTTCATCCCGGTCGCCGAAGACGTGGGCCTGATCGTGCCAATCGGCGCCTGGGTGCTGCGCCAGGCCTGCCAGCAGGCCGACCTCTGGCACCGCGACGACATGGGCGTGCCGATCGCGGTGAACGTCTCGCCGCTGCAGTTCCAGCACGTGGGTTTCCTGGCCGAACTGCAGGCGGTGCTGTCCGGCTGCACGCTGGATCCCGCGCTGCTGGAGCTGGAGCTGACCGAGCGCACGGTGATGGCCGGCGGCGATGCCACCATCGCCCTGCTCCAACGCATCAAGCAGTGCGGCGTGCGCCTCTCACTGGACGACTTCGGCACCGGTTACTGCAGCCTGTCCTACCTCAAGCATTTCCCGGTCGATGCGCTGAAGATCGACCGCGCGTTCGTGCGCGACGTCGAGACCGATGCCGACACCGCCGCGATCACCCAGGCGATCATCGCGATGGCCCGCAGCCTGGGCAAAACGGTGGTGGCCGAAGGCGTGGAGACCGAAGCGCAGGCCGACTACCTGCGCGCCGCCGGCTGCGAGCAGCTGCAGGGTTTCCTGTTCGGCGCGCCGATGGACGCCGCGGCCTTTGGCAAGCTGCTCACCGAACAGCACCTGCTGCGCTGGGCCTCCGACCGCGGCATCGGCTGAGCCCGCACACGGCGCGACCGGCGGCGGCCCCTCTACCGGGCCAGCGCCTCTTCGTACATCAGGTAATGGCACGGCGCCATGCCAAGCCCGGCATAGGTGCGCTGCGCGCGATCGTTTTCGGTCTCCACGTACAGGCGCAGGCCGACCGCGCCGGCGGCACACGCTCGCTCGCGCACCGCTGCGTACAACGCGCGGAATATGCCACCGCGGCGCGCCGCGGGCATCACGTAGACACTCTGGATCCACCAGAAATCGCCGTCGCGCCAATCACTCCATTCGTAGGTGACCAGCAGGCTGCCGACCGCCACACCTTCCTGCTCGGCGACCAGGTAGAAGCCGCGCCGCGGATCGTCGAACACACCCTCGACGCCGCGCGCGAGCACCGCGCGATCGAGCGTTTTGGCCTCGGTCTCCTGCGCCATGGCGGCGTTCCAGTCGACCAGGTGAGGGATGTCGGCGCGGTTGGCCGGGCGGATGGCGCGCGGGTCGGGCATGGATCGTTCTCCGGCGGAAGACGCTAGCGTGCCACGTCGCCGCTCCGCTCGCCGCTGATCCCGCCGCTCGTCTCTAATCCAACCGTTCGCCCTGAGCGTCGGCACGCAGCGCCGGAGTCGACGGGTGGCGCGCCCCGGGCAAGCCCGATCCCCGAAGGACTCTGGCCATGCGGCGACCGCTAACTGCGTCGCTTGCGCGAAGCCCCAAGCTTGCGCGTGAGCGTATTGCGCCCCACCCCCAACGCCGCCGCCGCGTGCTGTCGATGGCCGCCGTGCGCCGCCAGCGCCGCCTCAAGCAAGGTGCGATCCAGCACCTCGCGGGCACGCGCATGGATGTCCGCCTCGCCGCCGGCCAGCGCCCGGCTGGCCCACTCGTGCAATGCCGTCGTCCAGTCACCGGGCGCACCGTGCGGCGCCGCCGCGCCCAGTTCCGCCGGCTGGATCTCCGCTCCCCGCGCAATCACCGCCAACCGCCGGCAGAGGTTCTCCAGCTCACGCACGTTGCCGGGGAAGTCCCGCTGCTCCAGTGCCTTGAGTGCCGCTCGCGCAAAGCGTTTGGGCGGCTGCTGCAGTTCCTGCGCCGCGGTAGCGAGGAAGTGCCTGGCCAGCAGCGGAATATCCGTGCGACGCGCGCGCAGCGGCGGCAGCTCGATGCGCACTACATCCAGCCGGTGCTTGAGGTCGGCGCGGAACTGCCCGGCCGCCACCCGCGCATCCAGGTCCTGGTGCGTGGCTGCGATGATGCGCACGTTGCCGCGGATCAGCTCGCGCCCGCCGACCCGATAGAACTCGCCCCCGGCCAGCACGCGCAGCAGCCGCGTCTGCAGCGCCAGCGGCATGTCGCCGATCTCGTCCAGGAACAAGGTGCCGCCGTCGGCCTGCTCGAAACGGCCGGCAACGCGCCGCGCCGCGCCGGTAAACGCACCGGCCTCGTGGCCGAACAGCTCGCTCTCGAGCAACTCGCTGGGAATCGCCGCGGTGTTGAGCGCGACGAACGGCCGGCCGCGCCGTGCACTCTCCTCGTGCAACGCGCGCGCGACCAGTTCCTTGCCGGTGCCAGTCTCGCCGGTGACCAGCACGTTGAGGTCGCTGGCGGCGACCCGGCCGATCAGGCGGAACACCTCGCGCATCGGCGCGCTCTCGCCCAGCAGCGCATGCGCCGGAATCGCTGCCGGCGCGACCGGCGAGGCCGGCTGTTCGGCCAGCGCGCGCTGGACGACATCCACTGCATGATCGAGGTCGAACGGTTTGGCCAGATAATCGACGGCGCCGGCGCGATAGGCCGCCGCGGTGGTGGCGATGTCGGTATAGGCGCTCATCACGATCACCGGCCCGATGCCTTGCGCGGTGAGCTCGGCGAGCAAGGCCAGGCCGTCCTCGCCGGGCATGCGCACGTCGGTCAGCAGCAACGCCGGACGCGCGTCGCGCAAGGCCGCGCGCACCGCCGCCGTCTCGCCGAACTCGCGTACGGCCAGGCCGGCGTCGCGCAGCGCTTCAGCCAGCACGAAACGGATGCTGCGGTCGTCATCGACCAGCCAGACCGCGCGGCTGTCGACGGACAATAGCGCCGGGCGTTTGCGGCTCACCGGAGCCTCCCACCACGACGATGCCGCGGCAGGAGCGCGCGCGCGCGCGATGCGCTGCTGTTTCGATGCGCCCACGCCAGGAGCATTGCCAACAGGCTCGCTCCTGCCACGGCGAGGGCGACGGGGATGGCCTCAGGCATGTTCGGTATCCAGCGGCAGCAGCAGGGTGAAGACAGTGGCGCCAGGCGCGCTGCCGTGACGCAGTTCGCCGCCATGTTCGTGGGCGATCTCGCGGGCCAGCGCCAGGCCCAGGCCGGTGCCGTTTGCACGTCCCGACACCAACGGCTCGAACAGCGTGTCGCGCAGCCCGGCAGGCACGCCGGCGCCATCGTCGGTCACTTCCAGCCGCAACGCCGTGCGCAGCAGGCGCTCGCCCACGCGCACGCCATGCTCGGCACGGGTGCGCAAGGTCAGCCGGCGGGCACCGGCTTCGCGCGCATTGCGCGCCAGGTTGAGCACCAGCTGCTGCAGGCGATCGGGGTCGCCGCGCAGGTCGGGCAGGCTGGGGTCGTAATCCTGGCGCACGGCCAGCGGGGCCGGCTCGGCTTCCAGCAACGCCACCACCCGCTCCAGCACCGCATGGAGGTTGAACGGCTCGCGCCGCGGCGGACCGCCCTGGCGCAACAGTCGATCGGCCAACGCCGCCAGCCGGTCGGCCTCGGTGATCACCATGCCGGCGAGGGTTTTCAGGTCCGCCTCGGCCACGCGCCGCTGCAGCAGTTGCGCGGCACCGCGCAGGCCGGCCAGCGGGTTCTTCACCTCGTGCGCGAAGCCGCGCAGGCTGGCCGACACCGGCGAGTCGCCCGCCACCGGTTCGGCGAGCACGTGCACTTCGAGCAGCAGCGTGTCGGCATCGAACGGCTGCAAGGCCACATCGAGCCGGCGCTGGTCGCCCAGCGGCAGGCCGCGCCAATGCACCGCACGCTGCCCGTCGCGCGCCGCCGCGGCCTGGACGGCGATCGCCGGATCGCCCAGCAAGGTCGCCAACGGCTGGCCGATCGCCCGCCGCGGCCCCAACGCCAGCACCTCGGCCAGCGCCGGGTTGAGCCAGCCAAGGCGCAGCTGCGCATCGACCACGCCCAACCCGGTCGTCGCCTGCTCCGCCCACATACGCCAGTCGATCCCGCTCATTGCACCATGATGGGATTTGCGCCGTATTGGTGCAATGAGCGCGGCCGCAGCTGCTGGGTCACCACCTCGCGATGCATCGGCGCCAGCTTGGCCAGCAACTGGTTCTGCGCGCGGAACGGGATACCGTGCCTGTCCATCGCCTTCTGCAGATCCTCCACCAGGGCGTTGAACTGGCTGCGCTGGATATCCAGGCCCTCGTGCATCTGCTTCATGTTTTTGCCGGTGTAGGTGCACGGGCCACCGAGGATCACGCAGAACTGGTCGACCAGCCCGGCCTTGACGTGTGCGCGGTCGACGTTGGCGAAGAACGGCTGCGTGCGCGGGTCGGCCATCAGGTTGGCCATGAAGTCGTCCATCAACGCGGTGAGGCCGGGCTTGCCGCCGAATTCGTCGAACACCGGCTTCAGGGACGGATCGCGCGGTGCCGGATCAGCGGCGGACGTCGGCATGGGCCTGGCGCCGGGCATCGCGTTCTGCGCATGCAGCCCGCCGGCGGCGAGGCCGCTGGCAACGACCAGCTGCGCGTAGGACAGCTCGACCCGGTTGTACAGGCCGACCATCACGCCGGCATCGTCCAGGTGGTAGTCGGGCAGGTTCACCCGCGTGTAGAAGGCATTCGCGCCGATCTGGTCGCGCGTGCCGTAGCCCCGATCACCGCCTACGGCGTCAGGCCGCCGCCGGCGGCGCCTTCGAGCTGGCTGACGCCGCTGGTGAGCAGCAGCTTGCCGCTGGCGCCGGCGTTGTCGGCCATGGCCAGGCATGGCAGTGCGAGCGCCGCGATGAGCAGCCCGCCGAGCACGCCGGCCCGGGTC
>Ga0308176_10001846_pt1 | contig 13328 bp, 11 predicted proteins | sample PhyCR2_3_FD_203890 | JGI IMG/M metagenome (GOLD analysis project Ga0308176, IMG submission 203890) | Soil microbial communities from UC Gill Tract Community Farm, Albany, California, United States - DLSLS.C.R2 | ecosystem: Environmental > Terrestrial > Soil > Agricultural land | place: USA... | reverse complement strand
GGCCAGGTCGAGCACCGCCCGCGCCCGCACCATCGCGTCCTGCGCGCCGCCGAGCTCCTCGTCACCGAAGTCGAGCAGCCCCTGACCGGTGTCCTCCGTCTCGGCCCGCAGCTCGCGCCCGAGGTGCCGGAGCACCAGGTCGGCGAGGTCGTAGGACCGCTGGTCGGGCCGCACGAGGTAGGCCGCGAGCGCGGTGTCGGTCGCGACGCCCTGGAGCGACCACCCGCGCGCCGCGAAGGCGAGCATCGGCCCCTTCGCGTCGTGGAGCACCTTGGGCCGCGTCGCGTCCGCCAGCCAGTCGCCCACCGCCGCCTCGCCCTTGGGGTCCAGCGCCGTCACGTCGAGGTATGCCGCGGCGTCACCGTCGGTCGCCAACGCCAGCGCGGTGACGTCCCCGGTTCCTCGACCCCACTGCCCCACGAGGTGGACGCCGACGCGAACTCCTGCGGCGGCATACTCCTCCAACCACCCCGCCACCTCGTCGGGTGAGAGCACCGACCCCTCGAGCTCGAACCCGTGCTCGGCCTCCTCAGCCGGCGCCTGGAGGTACTCGAAGAGCCGGTCGCGCAGCACCCGGAACTCCAGGCTGTCGAACACCTGGTGGACCTTCTCGCGGTCCCAGTTCTGCCGTTCGAGGCCATCGACGGTGACGGACAGGCTCAGGTCGCGGACCAGCTGGTTGAGCCGGCGGTTGCGCAGCACGCCGTCGAGGTGCTCGCGCAGCGACTCCCCCGCCTTGCCCTTGATCTGGTCGACGTTCGCGACGACCCCGGTCAGGTCGCCGTACTGCCCGATCCACTTCGCCGCGGTCTTCGGTCCGACGCCCGGAACGCCGGGGAGGTTGTCGGAGGACTCCCCGACGAGCGCGGCGAGGTCGGAGTAGCGGTCCGGGCGCACGCCGTACTTGGCCTCCACGGCGTCAGGGGTCATGCGTGACAGCTCGGAGACGCCGCGCACGGGGTAGAGGACGGTGACGTCGTCGGTGACCAGCTGGAAGGCGTCGCGGTCGCCGGAGCAGATCAGGACCTCCATGCCCTGCTCGGTGGCGCGGGTGGTCAGCGTCGCGATGACGTCGTCGGCTTCGTAGCCGTCGGCCTCGACGTAGGGGATCTTGAGGGCGTCGAGGACCTCCTGGAGCAGCGAGACCTGCCCCTTGAACTCGCTCGGCGTGGCGGAGCGGCCGGCCTTGTACTCGGCGTACTCCTCGCTGCGGAAGGTCTGGCGGCTGACGTCGAACGCGACCGCGACGTGGGTGGGCTGCTCGTCGCGCAGCACGTTGATGAGCATCGACGTGAAGCCGTAGACGGCGTTGGTGTGCTGGCCCGTACTCGTCGAGAAGTTCTCCATGGGGAGCGCGAAGAACGCCCGGTAGGCGAGCGAATGACCGTCGAGGAGGAGGAGCCGACTCACGCATGGCAGCCTATTCGTTGTGAGTGACACCCCAGTGACCGACAAGGCCGACATCCCCGCCGCCGCGCGAGCCATGTACGCCATGAACCCGAACTCGCTGCTGCACCGCATGCAGATCGAGATCACCGAGGCCACGGCCGAGCACGTCGTCGGCAGGATGCCGGTCGAGGGCAACACCCAGCCCTACGGCCTCCTGCACGGCGGAGCATCCGTGGTACTCGCCGAGTCCCTCGGGTCGATCGGCTCGGCGCTGCACGCCGGGCCGTCGCGGGTTGCGGTGGGGCTCGACATCAACGCCACCCACCACCGAGCGGCACGATCCGGGTTCGTCACCGGGACGGCCACGGCGTTGTCGCTCGGCAACACCCTCGCGTCCTACGAGGTCGTGATCACCGACGAGCAGGACAAGCGCATCTGCACCTGCCGGATCACCTGCCTGATCCGGGACGCCGCCCCCGGTTCCTGACCGCGCCCCGGTTCGATGGGAACGCGCCCGGTGAGGCGGGCGCGTCTGCGTCGAACCGCAGCCGGGCCGCCACACCCTTTTCAACAACGTGTTGAATCCCGTTGTCTCACAACGAAAGACAACGGGCAGACCTCTTGACGACGTATCGCCATCCGAGGATCGTGTTCTGAGATGCGGAAGCCATGTTCCGCATGTCGGAAACGGAGAGGGATATGACGGACACTACTGCTCACCCGCAGCGCTGGCGACCGGCGAGCGCCGGTCGCTTCGCGCTCGCCGCACTCCCCTGGGTCGGCATGCTCGTCCTGGCACCGTTCGCCAACCGGGTCGAGCCCTATGTGCTGGGACTGCCGTTCCTGCTGTTCTGGATCGTGCTGTGGGTCGTGCTGACCGCCGCCTGCATGTCGATCGTGTACCTGACCGACCCGCGCAACCGGACGGAGGCGACCCGATGAACGCCGCGCTTCCCGTCCTCGTCCTGTTCCTCCTCGTCGCGCTCGGGCTCGGCCTGTGGTCGCGGCGCGGCAAGGAGATGAACCTAGAGCAGTGGTCGGTGGGCGGCCGCGGCTTCGGTTCCATCTTCGTGTTCCTCCTGCTGGCCGGCGAGATCTACACGACCTTCACCTTCCTCGGCGCCAGTGGGTATGCCTACAGCCACGGCGGAGCCAGCTTCTACATCCTGTGCTACGGCGCCCTCGCCTATGTGCTGTCGTACTGGTTGGCCCCGGCGATCTGGCGCTACGCGAAGAGGGAGCGTCTCATCTCCCAGCCCGACTGGTTCGTCCGCAAGTACCGCAGCCGCAACCTCGGGCTCATCGTGGCGGTCATCGGCATCATCGCCATGATCCCCTACCTGCAGCTGCAGCTCACCGGCCTCGGGATCATCGTGGAGGAGACGTCCTACGGTTCGATCAACCGCACCGCCGCCATCTGGATCGGCGCCATCGTGCTCGCCCTCTACGTCGCCATCTCCGGCATCCACTCCGCCGCGTGGAACGCCGTCATCAAGGACATCATGGTCCTGGCTGTCGTCGTGGGCATCGGCATCTACCTGCCGTACCACTACTTCGGTGGGATCCCGGAGATGTTCCACCAGGTCCAGGCACACCAGGGCGACTTCCTGAAGCTGCACGACCCAGCGCACGACACCGGGTGGTTCATCACCTCGATCCTGCTCTCCGCGCTCGGCTTCTTCATGTGGCCGCACTACTTCGGCGCCATCTACGCGTCCAAGGACGAGAAGACCTTCCGGCGCAACGCCGCGTTCCTCCCCGTCTACCAGCTGGTCCTGCTGTTCGTGTTCTTCACCGGCCTCACCGCAGTCCTGGTCGTCCCCGGGCTGTCCAACGGTGACCTCTCACTCCTGGCGGTGACCCGGCACGCGCTGCCACCCGTCGTGGTCGGACTCGTCGGTGCCGCAGGGCTGTTCTGCGCGCTCGTGCCCGGCGCGATGCTCTTGACGACCTGCGCCACCATGCTGGCCAAGAACGTCTACCAGGACTACGTGCCGGGGGCCTCGGACACGAGGGTGGCGTCGCTGGCCCGGCTGTGCGTCCCGCTGGTGACGGCGATCGCGCTCTTCCTGACGTTCAAGGGCGGCAACGCGATCGTGAACCTGCTGCTGCTGGGCTACGCCTTCGTGACGCAGCTGTTCCCCGCGATGATCACGAGCCTGCTGCGCAACAACCCGGTGACCAAGTGGGGTGCCGGTGCCGGGATGCTCACCGGCACCGTGGTCGTCGCCTGGCTGACCCTCGGTGGGCACAGCGTCGGCGAGGTCTTCCCGTTTGTCCCGTCGTCGTGGGAGCACCTCAACGTCGGCATCGTCGCCCTGCTCGCCAACATCGTGGTGTGCGCGGCGGTGTCGGCTGCAACGCGCGAGACCTCACGTGCAGCGGCCGACGCGGTGGAGCGGCCGGTGACGGTGGCCTGACCCCTGGCAGCGCCTGGCCATCGCGCTGAGCACGGCGAAACGGCGGTTGCGTCGCCAAGCCTTGGGTTTCAACACCTGGGTTTGTGCCGCAACCGCCGTTTCGCGCGCGGGTCCGCCGTTTCGCGGGCTGGTCAGGGAGGCGACAGGCGGTGGTATGCCGGTCAGCCGGCCAGGCGCGTACCCGCGGCGCCCGTGCTGCGCGCCGCCGAACGTGCACGCAGGGAGCGGCGACGGTGCAGCAGCGTCTCGAGGGCGTGCTGGCGCTGCGCGTCGGTGCCGAGCCGGCGCCGCAGCGCCGTCACCGTGGTGATCCGGCGGACCACCTGCGATGAGAACCCCAGGCGGGCGAAGAAGCGGTTGGCGTCGCGGTGCTGCGTCGGCACGTTGCAGCCGATCTGCTCGCAGCCGCGCGAGTCGGCATACAGCATCACCGCGCTCATCAGGTGACGTGCCACCCCGTGGCGACGCGCGTCGGGCGCCACGTAGATCTGGTCGATGGTGAGGCACGGCTCATCGGTGAGCGCGGAGAACGGGCTGGTGGCGGCGACTGCGAAGCCCATCGGGCGACCGTCGGCGAGCGCCACGTAGGCGCGCACGTCCTCTCGCTGGAGGGCTGCGGCGATCTTGCCCTCGGACGCGGCCCGGGCAGCCACCTCCGGGCTGACGCCGGCCTCGACCCGCGACGACATCCACAGCTCCGTGAACGGTCGCTCGAGGTCTTCCGAGACACGCCTGACGCTGATCGCTGGACGGCTCACCGAGAGTTCCTCCATGGTCGACGGGTCACTGCCTGGCACTGCTCTCACAGCAGGCGGCTTCCCCTCGGGCCGCTGGCGCCCGCAAAGGCGCCCGAAGCAGGACTCTAGGGGCACCGGCAGGCATTCGTGAAGGGTTCAACCAGAAATGCCTCACAGAGCACGCCGGTTGCCTCCGGTTGACCGCAGTATTTGCGTTCACCGCGCTACAGCCGCTGCTCGAAGACGTAGTCGTCCTCGTACCTGTGCCCGACAAGGAAGCGCTTCGTCCCGACGCGGGTGAAGCCGCTCTTGGCGTAGAACTTCTGGGCGCGCACGTTGAGCTGGTTGACCCCGAGCCAGGCGCCGCGTGCGCCGGCGGCGCGGGCGGCCTCGAGGGACGCGGTCATGAGCAGTCGGCTGACCCCGGCGCCGTGGGCGTCGGGCAGGACGTAGATCTTGCTCAGCTCCGCGGTCGGGCGATGGGTGAGGGCGGCCTGCACGTCCTCGTCGGCCGGCTCCGCCACGACCACCATGGCGTAGCCCACCGCGCCAGGGACGTCCGGCCGCTCCGCCAGGAACAGGGCGCGCGCGGGATCGGCGAGGTACTCCTCGAAGCGCTCCGGCGACAACACGTCCCGGACGAACAGCGCCATCGACTCCTCGGTGACGCTGGGCGGGCAGGCCAGCCGGAACGTGGCCGCGGCGACGGTGGCCAGCGCGTCGACATCGCCCGCAGCGGCGCGCCGGACCGTCACGTCGTCAGGCGCAGTCCGCTCGTCGCCCACCGCTGCCTGCTCTGCGTCACTCGCCGCCGGCACGGGTGCAGCCATCTACGACTTGTCCATGCCGGCGATCACGGCCTCGGCCACCTCCCGCATGCCGAGGCGCCTGTCCATCGCGGTCTTCTGGATCCACCGGAACGCCTCGGCCTCGTTGACCTTGAGCTTCTTCATGAGGATGCCCTTGGCGCGGTCCACGCTCTTGCGGGTCTCGAGGCGCTGCCCGAGGTCGGCCACCTCCTGCTCGAGTGCCTTCACCTCGGTCCAGCGGTGCCGGGCGATGTCGATCGCGGGCGACAGGTCGTTCGCCGTGAACGGCTTGACGATGTAGGCCATCACCCCCGCGTCCCGCGCCCGCTCGACCAGCTCGGTCTGGCTGAAGGCGGTCAGCATCACCACGGGGCAGATCTTGGCGGCACCGATCTCCTCGGCGGCGGTGATGCCGTCCATCACCGGCATCTTGACGTCCATGATCACCAGGTCCGGGGCGAGCTCCTTGGCCATCTCGACGGCCTGCTCGCCGTTGCTGGCCTGGCCCACCACCTCGTAGCCGGCCTCGGTCAGCATCTCGGCCAGGTCGAGGCGGATCAGCGCCTCGTCCTCGGCCACCAGGATCCGGGTCCTGCCAGGTTGCGTCCCGGTGGGTTCGGCGGGCTGGGTCTGTGTTGCCTCAGTCTCGGTGGGCTCCGTCTCGCTCACGCGCTCAGACTAGTGCCCGGTCCGGAGCACCCGCCTCGCGAGGTCACGGCCCCAGGCGGTCGCCCGCGTGACCTCACCCTCGACGAGCGGCCCGTCCATGTCCTGGACCCAGAAGCTCTCGGGTGGTGCGACGTCGTCGTACCCGTGCCGGTGCGCCTGCCTGTCGGCGCTGCGGGCGGCCGAGCCCGGCAGGTGCCGGACGCTCCTGACCCGGGTGTCGAAGGCGGCGAACTTGGGGTGGTGGTGGCCCCGCGGCAGGTCGGCCAGCCACTCACGCAGCCCGGTGTCCACGACACCCTGCCGAGCGCCCTTGTCCCGGGCGTCGGCGCGCGTTCCCGCGCGCGTCATGGAGAAGGCGTGCGTGGGACCGCCTGCAACCACCAGGTCCACGTCGTCGTCCGGCGGTCCGGGGTGCTGGGCCACGTCGACCAGGTCCACGGCCATGCCCTCGCGCAGGCCGTCGGCGACGGCTCGGGCGACCTTCTCGGTGTTTCCCCACATCGACTCGAAGACGACCAGTGCGCGGCTCATCTCTGCTCCTTCCTCCGGGGTCGCGTCTGCGACCCGCGTTTCACGGGACCGCCGGCAACCGTCGGACCGCTCGGTTCGCCAAGACCAGTGCCGCCACGACGAGGGCGACCGACGCGAGCAGCACGACCAGCGCGAGACCGAACATCAGGGGCACCAGCCAGCCCAGGACCGGCAGGGTCGCCGCGAACGTCGCCGTCGCCGAGACGCCAGAGGCCGCATCGGCATTCATCACGACCACGCTCCAGTCACCGGCCGCGACGGGCCACACCAGCGTCTGGGTGCCGGTACCGGCGCTGTGAGCGGCCCAGGTGAGGCCGTTCGCGGGCGGCCCGCTCGGTGCGCCTCCATCGACGGACCGGTATGCCGCGTGGCCGGGTCGCGCGGACTGGACGACGCTGTGCGCCACACCGCTGAGGTAGCTGTCCACTTCGCGCGTCGTCGCGATCCCGACGAACACTGCCCTGCCGTTCTCGGCTGCCACCGTGATGCGGGCATCGCCGATGGCGTCCCGGGGCACCGACCGGACGGCAGTGGCGGCGTGCAGCTCGATGTTGTCCGACACCACGGCATACGAGGAGCTGGACAGGTGCACCGGGTCGCTTGTGACGTAGCCGGCACCGTCACGCAACCCGGTGTCGGCGTAGGCGAGCATCCCGCCCGCCCCGCCGAGGCCGATGGCGAGCAGCAGCCCGAATGTACCGGTGACCATCGCGACGACGCGGCCGGCCGTCCATGCGTGGACGCTGCCGGTGGCGCCGCCCGTGGGGGCATCGCCGAGGGGAAGCGCGAGCTGTCCCGCACCAGGGTCGTCCCCACCCTGGTCGAGGCGGAACGGCGGGTACTCATCAGTCATCAGCGCCGCATAGCCGGCGACGCGGAGCACCCAGCGGTTGAGCCCGAGGACGAGGTCGAACAACGGCTTGGGGTACCGCCCGGTGAACAACAGCACCACCGCGGCCACGAGGGCGAGCAGCCCGATCAGGCCACCACCCCATCCCCACAGCCACGGGCCCCCCAGGTTGTCCGCGGAGCGGGAGGCAAACCAGGTGCCGCTGCCCAGCAGCAGCCCCACGACCACGTAGTGCGGCAGCGCGAGCAGCCACCACTTGACGAGGACCAGGCCGCGGGACAGGTGCGCCGGGTAGTCGACATCGAGCCGAGCCGGGTAGGCCGGGTTGTCGCGCAGGGAGAAGGGCGGGTACTGGTCGGTGCCGAGCGCGCCGTACGCGTAGTAGGCCACCCGCCAGCTCCAGCGCAGCACGCCGACGTTGAAGTCGAAGATCGCCCTGGGATAGCGGCCCGTGAACAGGATCGTGAAGAAGGCGACGACGCTCAGCACCGCGAAGGCCACCCACAGGAAGGCCAGCACGACGTAGTGCGGTATCGCCAGCAACCACTTGACGAGCCAGAGACCTCGGCTCAGCTCTGGGTCGAGGTGTCCCTCGACGTGCACCGGGTACACCACCGCGCTCATGTCGATCGCCTCCAGCGTCGTTGCGGTCCACCCACGACGTTGCCCTCAGGGTTCCCGACGGGTCAGGGCCCAACGTCCCGGTGTCCCCTGGTCGTCAGCGGGGGCCGTGGTACTGGTGGTCGCTGCAGCCACCGCGGTGCTCGTTTGGGCAGCTGCACGACCACCGCTGAGCCGTCGGGCTGGCCCGGCCTGCTCGGGCCCTGCGGGCGGGTTACGGTGGCGAGGTGGACCTCGAACAGCTCACCGGCCCGGTCGCGTACCACGGAGAGGGACCGATCTGGTGGCCGGGTTGGGGTGGGCTGCACTGGGTGGACATGCTCGCCGGGGACGTGCTGTCACTGGCCGCCGACGGTTCCGTGGGGCGACGGCATGTCTCGGACGTCGTCGCCGCGATGCGGCCCCGCACGCGCGGCGGCACCGTCTACGCGGTCGAGCGGGGGCTGCTCGTGGAGGATCCCGACGGCACCCTCCACCAGGTCCCGGTGTGGGAAGACGCCGCCGTGCGGATGAACGAGGGCGCCTGTGACCCCGACGGCCGCCTGTGGATCGGCTCGATGGCGTACGACAAGACCGCGGGCGCGGCCAGCCTCTACCGGTGGGCCGGCGTGGGCGAGGTGGAGACGGTGCTGCGCGACGTCACCATCTCCAACGGCATGGGCTGGAGCCCGGACGGCACCCTCGCCTACTACAACGACACCGCGACGCACGAAGTGAGCGTGTTCGACTACGCGAAGGACACCGGCCTGGCCAACCGGCGAACCCTCGTGCGGGTCGCCGACGACGGCAGCCCCGACGGGCTGACCGTGGACGCCGAGGGCGGCATCTGGACTGCCATCGCCAACCAGGGCGCCGTCCACCGGTACACCCCGCAGGGACGGCTCGACGAGGTCATCGAGGTGCCGGCCACCAAGGTCACCTCGTGCACCTTCGGCGGCGAGGACCTCGACCGGCTGTTCATCACCACGTCGCAGGAGGACGTGGACACCAGCACCGACCCCAACGCCGGCTCGCTGTTCTGCGCCGGGGTGGGGGTGCGTGGCCTACCGGTGCTGGAGTTCGCCGGTTGATCGTTGGTGCCGAAGGCGGGACTTGAACCCGCACGCCCTTGCGGGCAAAGCATTTTGAGTGCTCCGTGTCTGCCATTCCACCACTTCGGCGCGGTCGGCAGTCTAACCGGCGTGTGCCGGCCGACGACCAACCGGCGGCCAGCGACGAGACGGTGAGCACGCGGCATACCGGAAAAGCGTTGGTTTGGTATGCCGGGGGCACGCCAGGAGGCGCGCCGGCCCCCGCGAGGTGCGGCGAGGGTCAGGCCTCGTTGAGGTCCTGGTAGGCGGGCGCCACGCCGTTGATCGCGTCCCCCATCCGGTGCACCCGCAAGGCGTTGGTGGAGCCCGGGATGCCGGGAGGCGAGCCGGCGACGATCACGACGAGGTCGCCCTCCTTCACCCGTGCCTCCGCCAGCAGCGACCGGTCCACCTGCAGCGCCATCTGGTCGGTGTGCCGGGCCATCGGCACGAGGTAGGTCTCGATGCCCCAGGCCAGGGCCAGACGCGAACGCGTGTGCTGCTCGGGGGTGAACGCCAGCATGGGAATTCGCGGACGGATGCGGGACATCCGCTTGGCCGTGTCGCCGGACTGGGTGAAGGTGATGAGGAACTTCGCGCCCAGCAGGTCGCCTATCTCGACGGCCGCCGCCGACACCGCGCCGCCCATCGTGTGCGGGCGGGTGCCCAGCGGGCGGATCCGCTCGAGGCCGTGTTCCTCGGTGCTCTCGATGATCTTCGCCATGGTCTGCACGGCCCTGATCGGGTACGCGCCGACGCTGGTCTCCCCCGACAGCATGATGGCGTCGGCGCCGTCGAGGACGGCGTTGGCGGCATCGGACGCCTCGGCCCGCGTGGGCCGCGGGTTCTCGACCATCGACTCCAGCACCTGGGTGGCGACGATCACCGGCTTCGCCTGCTGGCGGGCGATCTCGATGGCGCGTTTCTGGACGATCGGCACGTCCTCGAGCGGCAGCTCCACGCCGAGGTCGCCGCGGGCCACCATGATCGCGTCGAAGGCGCTGATGATCTCGACGAGGTTGTCGACCGCCTGGGGCTTCTCCAGCTTGGCGATGACGGGCAGCCGGCTGCCCTCCTCGTCCATCACGGCGTGCACGTCGGCGAGGTCTGCGGCCGACCGCACGAAGGACAGCGCGATGGTGTCGGCGCGCAGCTTGAGCCCCCAGCGCAGGTCCTCCTTGTCCTTCTCCGACAAGGCCGGGACAGACACGGCCACGCCCGGCAGGTTGATGCCCTTGTTGTTGGAGACAGTGCCACCCACCAGCACCTTGCAGTGCACGTCGGTGTCCGTGACGTCGACCGCCTCGAGGGCGACCTTGCCGTCGTCGATCAGCAGGGTGTCGCCCGCTCGCACGTCGCCCGGAAGGCCCTTGTAGGTGGTGCTGACCTCGGTCTGCGAGCCGTCGACCTCACGCGTGGTGATGCTGAAGGCGTCGCCGCTGGCGAGCACGACGGGCCCACCCGAGAACCGGCCGGTGCGGATCTTGGGACCCTGCAGATCGACCATGATCCCGACCGCGTGGCCGGTCTCGTCGCTGGCCTGGCGGACCATGCGGTAGACCTTCTCGTGGTCCTCGTAGGACCCGTGCGACAGGTTGAGCCGGGCGACGTCCATGCCGGCATCGACGAGCTCGCGGATCTTCTCCGGGGTCGAGACGGCCGGGCCGAGGGTGCACACGATCTTGGCGCGACGCATGGCAAAACCCTATCGGTCGCGATTGCCGCCGACGTGACCGCGGTCACGGTCTGGACACGGCAAGGCCGCGGTGTGCCGCGTGGTTCAGACCGTGACCGGGCGGTCGGTCGGGTTGATCGGCCGGGGCAGCGCGCTCTGCCCGGTGAGGTAGCGGTCCACGCCGGCCGCGGCAGAGCGGCCCTCGGCGATGGCCCACACGATGAGCGACTGCCCACGCCCCGCGTCACCGGCCACGAACACGCCTGGCACGGACGTCATGTAGTCGTTGTCCCGCTGGATGTTCGAACGCTCGTCGAGTTCCACGCCGAGCTGTTCGACGACGCCCGGGCCCTGCGGCCCGAGGAAGCCCATCGCGAGCAGGACCAGCTGTGCCGGCACGACCCGCTCGGTGCCCTCGACCTCCTCGAAGCCCTTGTCCCCCATGGTGACGTCGACCAGGCGCAGCCCGCTGACCTTGCCGTCCTCGCCGAGGACCTCCTTGGTGGACACGGCGTAGACCCGCTCGCCGCCCTCCTCGTGGGCCGAAGCCACGCGGAACACCATGGGGTAGGTCGGCCACGGCTGGCTCGCCGGACGGTCGTCGCCGGGACGGGGCATGATCTCCAGGCTGGTCACCGAGCGCGCACCCTGGCGGTGCGCGGTGCCGATGCAGTCGGCGCCTGTGTCGCCGCCACCGATGACGATCACGTCCTTGCCCTCGGCGGTCACCTGGCCCTCGACGTGCTCGCCGAGGGCGACACGGTTGGCCGGCGGGAGGAACTCCATGGCCTGCATGACCCCGTCGAGCTCGCGACCGGGCACAGGAAGGTCGCGGGGCACCGTCGCCCCGACCGCGAGCACCACCGCGTCGTAGCGGTCGCGCAGCTGGCGACCGGTGACGTCCTCGCCGATGTTGACGCCGCTGCGGAAGCGGGTGCCCTCTGCCTCCATCTGGGCGACCCGGCGGTCCACGACGGACTTCTCCATCTTGAACTCCGGGATGCCGTAGCGCAGCAGGCCACCGGGCTTGTCGGCCCGCTCGAAGACGGCGACCGTGTGTCCGGCGCGGGTGAGCTGTTGGGCAGCGGCCAGCCCGGCCGGGCCGGAGCCCACGACGGCCACGGTCTTGCCCGAGAGCCGTTCCGGTGCCTGCGGCTGCACGTAGCCGGCGTCGAAGGCCCGCTCGATGGTGGCCACCTCGACCTGCTTGATCGTCACCGCAGGCTGGTTGATCCCCAGCACGCAGGCCGTCTCGCACGGCGCGGGGCACAGCCGGCCGGTGAACTCGGGGAAGTTGTTGGTGGCGTGCAGCCGCTCGATGGCCTCGCGCCAGTCGCCGCGCCAAGCGAGGTCGTTCCACTCGGGGATGAGGTTGCCGAGCGGGCAACCGCTGTGGCAGAAGGGGATCCCACAGTCCATGCAGCGTCCGGCCTGGCGCTGCAGCTGGGAGACCTCCTGCTCCTCGTAGACCTCCTTCCAGTCCTTGATGCGCACGGGAACCGGGCGCCTGGCCGGCAGCTCGCGCTCGCGGGTCTTCAGGAACCCCTGCGGGTCAGCCACGGGAAGCCTCCATGATCCGCTCCCACACCTCGGAGCCGTTGACGTCGAGTCCCTCCGCCTCGGCCGCGGCGCGCACGTCGAGGACGCGCTGGTAGTCGCGCGGCAGGACCAGGGTGAACCGCTGCTTCGCCGAGTCCCAGTCCTCCAGGAGCCGGGCCGCGACAGCGGAGTCGGTCCACCGGACGTGCTGCTCCAGGAGCTCCCGGACGGTGGTCTCGTCGTCCGGCCGCAGGGCCGTCACCTCGACGAGCTCGGGGTTGACCCGCTCGCGGTCGAGGTCGAGCACGTAGGCCACTCCCCCGGACATGCCCGCGGCGAAGTTGCGGCCCGTCGGCCCGAGGACCAGGACGATGCCGCCAGTCATGTACTCACAGCCGTGGTCACCGACGCCCTCGACGACCGCGGTGGCGCCGGAGTTCCGCACGCAGAACCGCTCGCCGACCTTGCCGCGCAGGAACACCTCGCCGGAGGTGGCGCCGTAGCAGATGACGTTGCCCGCCACGACATTCTGCTCCGCCAGGAGCGGCGCCGTCCGCTCGGGACGGATCGTGACCCGGCCACCGGACAGACCCTTGCCGACGTAGTCGTTGGCGTCCCCGAGCAGCCGCAACGTGATCCCCCTGGGCAGGAAGGCGCCGAGCGACTGCCCGGCCGACCCGACCAGGGTGAGGTCGATGGTGTTGTCGGGCAAGCCGTCCGGGTGGGCCTTGGTCACGTGGTGGCCCAGCAGCGTGCCGACGGTGCGGTTGACGTTGCGGACCGCGACCTCGCCGGTCACGGGAGTGCCGTCGTTGATGGCTTCGTGGGCGAGCGCGATGAGGCTGTGGTCCAGGGCCTTCTCGAGGCCGTGGTCCTGCCCGGTGGTGTTGCGCCGGGCCGACCCGTCCGGGCTGCGCACGTCGGCGAAGATCGGCGACAGGTCGAGGCCGCTCGCCTTCCAGTGGTCGACCGCCCTGGCCGCGTCGATGGCCGACACCTGGCCGATGGCCTCCTCGAT
>Ga0308176_10001844_pt1 | contig 13329 bp, 14 predicted proteins | sample PhyCR2_3_FD_203890 | JGI IMG/M metagenome (GOLD analysis project Ga0308176, IMG submission 203890) | Soil microbial communities from UC Gill Tract Community Farm, Albany, California, United States - DLSLS.C.R2 | ecosystem: Environmental > Terrestrial > Soil > Agricultural land | place: USA... | reverse complement strand
TTTCACATACAGGCGCAGCAGTGCCGTAATGGAATATTTCCCTGGCCGGATCGAAGAGACGCGGGCTGCTGAGTTTGCCCGAGGCGCGCGAATCCGTTATCGGCGGCATCGGGTTTTGGCGAGCATAAAGATGGCTGCGAACCGTCGCGTTTGATTTTGGCAATTCCCAAACACCGCATCGACGGTGGCAACAAAGCGGTTTTTCCGGCGACACGTTCTTGTTGCAAACGGAAGGTCGGCCACGGAAATCCTGTTACCAAATGACATGAGCGCCCCGTCGGCGGCGCGCATATACTCCGGCCCGCTGGGGGTAGCCTTTTAGGCGAATCGAGGGCAAAGGAAATGATCATCGATTACCTTGAGGGTTCGGCGGCAGCCGGGCTCGATGCGGATATCTGTATCGTGGGCGCAGGCGCGGCGGGCATTGCGATGGCCCGCTCATTCATCGGTACGCCGTTGCGGGTGTGCCTGCTCGAAAGTGGCGGCCTGGCCGGCGAACAACCCAGCCAGGCGCTATGCGAGGGCCATTCGGTGGGCGGGCTGCCGTTCGATCCGGGCACCTCGCGGATGCGCGTGTTTGGCGGCAGCTGCAATTTGTGGGGCGGCGGTTGCATGCCGCTGAGTGCGCTGGACCTGTGTCCCCGTGAATGGGTGACGCACAGCGGTTGGCCTATCGCCGCGGACGATCTGCAGCCCTATTACCTGCGCGCCCGCGAAATCTGCGGCATCCCGTTGCACGCCATCAACGGTAATGGCTTTGGCTGCTCGCCCGGCCGGCCGCCGATACCGTTCGCCGCAGACAAACTCACCAACCAGATTTTCATGCGCACTCCGGTGTTGTTCGGACGCGATTACCACGACGAACTGGCGCGCGCGCCGAACGTCACCGTGCTCCTGCACGCCAACCTGCTGGAACTGGACGTCGCGCCCGATGGCTGTTCCGTGCAGGGTGCCCGCATCGGCTCGCTTGGTGGGCATCGGGCGGTAGTGCGTGCGCGTCATTACGTGCTCGCCTGCGGTGGGATCGAGAACGCGCGGCTACTGTTGCTTTCCGACACGGTGTTGCCGGGAGGGCCGGGCAATGCCCATGACCTGGTCGGGCGTTACTTCATGGACCATCCCAGCGGCAAGCTGGGCGCGGTGGTCGCCGGCGACTTCGACCGGCTCGCGCGGCCGTACGATCGCGAACTTGTCCGGGGCACCGCCGCGTTTCCGGAAATCTGCCTGTCCGAACAGGCGCAAAGGATGCATCGGCTGCTCAACGGACGGGTTCATCCATTTGCGGTGGAGGGTCCGGTGCCGCGCGGGCTACGCGCGCTGCGTGGACTGCGCAAGGCGATGCGCCCGCAACCCGCCGACGAAGGCAGCCAGATGGAGGCAGAGCTATGCGATGCAACGCACAACACGGCATTGCCCGGCGCCAGGTCAGCCACCGGTTCGATGCCCAGCCTCGTGCTGCAACTGGGCCTGGGGATGGGCGACGTGCTGCGGGCACTGGTTCGCAAACGGGTGGACAAGCCGGTCGTGCGTACCAGTCATGTCGACCTGGTCGGCTATTTCGAACAGGCGCCCAATCCGCAAAGCCGCGTGACGCTCAGCCATGAGCGCGACGCGCTCGGCCAGCGCAAGGTGTGCGTCGACTGGCGCCTCACCGCGCTGGATCGCCACACCTACCGCACTGCCGCCGGACTGGTGGGGCAGGAACTGGCAAAGGCCTGCGGCGGGCGCTTCGAACCGGAGCCGTGGGTTGTCGCCGATGACGGAACGCCGCCGCAGGTCGAAGGTACCGCGCACCATATGGGCACCACGCGGATGTCCAATGATCCGCGACAGGGCGTGGTCGACCGGCACTGCCGCGTGCACGGCATGGACAATCTGCATGTCGCGGGAAGCTCGGTGTTTCCGACCGGTGGCTGGGCATTTCCCACCTTCACCATCGTGGCGCTGAGCCTGCGGCTGGCCGACCGGCTGCAGACCCTGTGTACAGAGCCGGCGCCAGTGGCTATTAGCGCCTGAGGCTTGCGCCGTACGGCGATGCGGGTGGCACGTGCAACCGCAGCGACTGGCTGGAAGAACTAGTGTCCAGCCTGTCGCTGAGATCCAATGCCGATCGATGGACCACACAGGGTTAAGCGGCGCCACTCCAGGCCGATCTTGAGGGCTTGCCTGCCCTCAAGAGGGACGCGGCGGCGCGATTTGAAAAGCCGCAGCAAACTCATTCGCCCCGGGCGATACGGCGCATCGCGCGCAGTGGCGCCGTGAGGCGCCATGAGTGCGACCCCTCCAGCGAATGGATTCGCTCCTGCGCAACCTCCAGCGCCCGCTCGGCCTCCGCCAGGCGGGCGCTTGCCGCGGTCAGCTCGCTGAAGCATCGGCCTGCTTGCTGCTGTTCCCGCTCGACTCTGGAGCGGAGCTGGGTCAATTCCAGGTGTCCCTCAGGGGCTGAGTGGTCGCGTGCCTGAACCCAGCTGGCGATCACCTCTGCCGGGTCCGCGCAAGGTTGGACGAAGGTGACGAACTCCAGCTCGTCCCGCCGGGTGTCGATGTAGTTGACGCACTTGAGCGCGTGCAAACCTTGCTCGGCCATGTCGTGCATGAGCTGGGCGAAGCTGCGCGGGGTGAATACCCAGCAATGCACATCGTGGTAATGCGCTGTCTCCAACGCATCCCTGGCGGTGCCCAGGGCAAGCGCGTAGCCATGGCCGGGCGGGCGATCCAGCTTTTGCGGATCGAGCGGGCCCGCCCAGGCTTGCCTGGTATCGACGTTGCGCACGTTCAGGACGTGGTCGAGGATGCACCGAGGCAAAGGCGCGCGGGTCTTGCGTAGGAACGCATCGAGTACATCGGCAAGCTCGGTGGTACGGCGCAGATAGTCGAAGGTGAAGCGCTTGTCAGGGATCACCAGACGGATCTGCCCGCCCGGAACCAGCGCCTCGCTCAGTTCCCCCAGCCAGGTAATCAGATCGGGTACATGTTCGATGACGTGCGAGGCGATGATGTAGCCCGCGTGCTCGCCGATGCACTCGGCCAGGGTCTTGCCGCCCCATACCGCGTCCACCTCGACGATATCGGCAACATCGAACTTGGGATCGTCCCTGTACTTTTCCCTTAGGGTGGCCGTGTCTGCGTGATCGACGTAAACCACATTGCCTTCGGCTTTGCGGACGAATGGGCGGTAAAGCGGCCCTATCTCGACGATGCGCCGGCTCAGGTCCATGCCCTCGCGGATGCGTTCAACAAGCGTCACTTGCGCCTCCTGGCAAGAGCCTGGGCGTTTGATCCTAGCAGTCTGGTTCGCGTTCTGTGTCTTGTGCGGCACCGGAACGTCGCTAGCCGCTGCTCTGGCTCCCGGCGGCCTATTGGGTTTTTCGCCAGCGCCAGCAAGGGAATCCACGACTGGTTCACCTATCGGGCCTGATAGCATTGCTGTTCCCGCCGATGCCTCGTGCAAGGAGGAGGTCGACCGCTGGAATTCATGCGCGTCAGTCGGGTAGCCGCCGAACGAACGGCGGCAAAGATCAATCAGGCCGACAACGAGCTCCGAAATATGCGCAATGGCCCCGATGTACCGGACCGCTCAGACTGGCGGTTGACGGTGGCCCCGATGATGGACTGGACCGACCGCCACTGCCGCTACTTCCACCGGCTGCTGTCGCCGCACGCGCGGCTGTATACCGAGATGGTGACCAGCGCGGCGCTGGTGCGCGGCGGCCAGTTGCGACTGCTTGAGCACAGCCAGCAGGAGCATCCGGTGGCGCTGCAGCTGGGCGGCAGTGACCCGCTCGAACTGGCGCAGGCGGCACGGTTGGGCGCGCAGGCCGGCTATGACGAGATCAACCTCAACGTCGGCTGCCCGTCCGATCGCGTGCAGTCCGGTCGCTTCGGTGCCTGCCTGATGCGCGAGCCGGCGCTGGTCGGCGAGTGTGTCCAGGCGATGCGTGCGGCGGTGGACGTGCCGGTGACGGTCAAGTGCCGCATCGGCGTGGATGACCAGGACGACTACGCCGATCTGCAGCGGTTCACCGGCACGATGGTCGAGGCGGGGGTCCGGGTACTGGTGGTGCACGCCCGCAAGGCCTGGCTCAAGGGCCTGAGCCCGAAGGAGAACCGCGAGATCCCGCCGCTGGATTACGAGCGCGTGTACCGCCTCAAGCGGGAGTTCCCGCAGCTGGTCGTGCTAATCAACGGCGGCATCACTTCGGTGGACGCCGTGCAGGCGCACCTCCGGCAGGTCGACGGCGTGATGCTGGGCCGCGCCGCCTACCACGATCCCTACCTGCTGGCGCAGCTGGAAGCCGCCTTGTACGGCGAGCCCTTGCCCGCCCGCGAGGAAGTGCTCGGCCACCTGCGGCCGTACGTCGAGGCAGAACTCAAGCGCGGCAGCGCGCTCAAGCACATCAGCCGGCACCTGCTCGGGCTGTACCAGGGCGAGCCGGGCGCGCGCAGCTTCCGGCGGGTGCTGAGCGAGGGCGCACACTTGCCGGGCGCGGGCTGGGGTCTGCTCGAACGGGCGGCCAGCGGCCGGCGGGACGCCGCATGATCCGTCCGGCCAGTGTTCAGCCCGGCTTGCCTAGGCTGGCAGTCATTTGGGTTCCGGCCACCACCTTGCCGACACGGCTTTTCCGACGCCTCCTTGCCTGCCTGCCGGCCCTGCTGCTGGCCGTGCCTGCGCATGCACTGCCGCAGGCCAAGACGCCGATGACGCTGGAGGAGGCGGTGACCAGGGTGCAGCAGGACACCGGCGGTAAGATATTGTCTGCCGACCCGCGCCAGCTCGGCCGACGGACCGAGTACCGGATCAAGGTACTCACGCCGGACGGACACGTGCGGGTCATAGTGATTTCGTCCGATGCCCCGCGAACGGGCACCGGCAAGAACCCGGCCGGCAACGGCGCAGGCAACAAGGAGAAACACTGATGCGCATCCTTTTGGTGGAGGACGAGGCGCCCTTGCGCGAAACGCTCGCCGCGCGCCTGAAACGCGACGGCTTCGCGGTCGACGCCGCGCAGGATGGCGAGGAAGGCATCTACCTCGGGCGCGAGGTGCCCTTCGACCTGGCGATCATCGACCTGGGCCTGCCCAAGATGTCCGGCATGGAGCTGGTCAAGGCCCTGCGCGAGGCCGGCCAGCGCTACCCGATCCTGATCCTCACCGCGCGCGGCAGCTGGCAGGACAAGGTCGAAGGCCTCAAGCACGGCGCCGACGACTACCTGGTCAAGCCGTTCCACGTCGAGGAGTTGCTGGCACGCATCAACGCCCTGGTCCGCCGCGCCAGCGGCTGGTCCAAGCCGGTGCTGGCGTGTGGTCCGATCAAGCTCGACACCACGGCGCAGACGGTGGTGGTCGAGGGTAAGCCGGTCGACCTGACCAGCTACGAGTACAAGGTGCTCGAATATCTGATGCTGCATGCCGGCGAGCTGGTCTCCAAGGCCGATCTCACCGAGCACATCTACCAGCAGGATTTCGACCGCGATTCCAACGTGCTGGAGGTCTTCATCGGCCGCCTGCGCCGCAAGCTCGATCCGGAAAGCGCGCTCAAGCCGATCGAGACCGTGCGCGGGCGCGGCTATCGCTTCGCCATCCCGCGCAGCGACGGCGACGACGACTGAGCCCTGGTCCATGGTCTTGCGGCCGCCTCCGAACACGCTAGCCCCGCGCCGGCCGCAGACCACGGGCGGGCGCTGATCGGTGCGCGCGTATCGCCCGTTCTCGCTGGCGGGGCGCGCGGCCATCGCCACCGGCCTGGTATTGGCCGGCTTCCTCGGACTGGTCGGACTGACGCTCTCGCGCGCCAATCACGAGAGCGCGCTCAACAATCTGCATGATCGGCTGCAGAACTACGTGGTGGCCTACCTGGCCGGTACCGAGGTCTCGCGCTACGGCAAGGTGTTGCTGCCGGATGCGCCGCCGGATCCGAGTTTCTCGCGGCCCGGCTCCGGTTTGTACGCCGTGGTGCTGGGCGACAAGGGGTTCCGCTGGGAGTCCTCTTCGGCAATCGGCCGCGACTTCAACTTCCTCAAGACATTGCCGCCCGGACAGAGCCGCTTCATCGGGCCGGTCGACACGCGCATGGGCCGACTCTATTACTACGCCTTCGGCGTGGCGTGGGACGTGCCCGACAAGAAGCCATTGAAGCTGACCTTCATGGTCGCGCAAACCGAGGATCAGTTCGAAGGCGAGAACGCGGTCTACCGGCGCACGCTGGTCGGCATGCTGTCGATTCTGGGCGTGATGCTGATCGTGCTGCAGCTGTTGCTGCTGCGCTGGAGCCTGACGCCGCTGCGCAAGGTCGCCACCGACATGGCGCGGGTCGAGCGCGGCAAAAGCGATCACCTGGACAGCCAGTACCCGCAGGAGCTCACCGCGCTGACCGACCGCATCAACGCCTTCATCGACACCGAGCGCGAGCAGCGCACGCGTACCCGCAATACCCTGGCCGATCTGGCGCACAGCCTGAAGACGCCCCTGGCGGTGATCCGCTCGCGGCTCGAATCATCGGTTAACGAGCCGTCGCTGCGCGGCGACGTGCTCGACCAGGTGCGGCGCATGGATGAACTGGTCGCCTACCAGCTCGCCCGCGCCGCCACCTCGGGCCGGCAGACTTTTGCCAGCGCGGTGCCGATCCCCGGCCACGCCGAAGACCTGGTGCGCAGCCTGGAGAAGGTCTACGCCGCCAAGAACGTCCTGTGCGAATTCGAGATGGACGATGGCGCCGCGTTCTATGGCGAACAGGGCGACCTGCTGGAGCTGATGGGCAACCTGTTGGAGAACGGTTTCAAGTGGGCCGGCCATCGCGTGCTGCTGGTGGTCAAGTCGCAGCCGCAAGCGGGGCGTCAGCGGCCGGGGCTGTGGCTGAGCGTGGAGGACGATGGCCCTGGCATCGCCGAGGACAAGATCGAGAAGGTGCTCCAGCGCGGCGTGCGCGGCGACGAGCGCGTACAGGGCCACGGCATCGGCCTGTCGATCGTGCAGGACATCGTCAAGGCCTACCGCGGCGAGCTGGTGGTGGACCGTTCGGCGGAACTGGGTGGCGCCCGCTTCAGCGTGAATCTGCCCGCCAGTTGACGCCGGCTCTGATCGAAGATCAGTGGCGGAAAAAGGTGCGGGCGTCGGACGCTTCCGGATAGCAGCCGAGGGGACAAAGCGAGCCGAGTCTGCTCCCACGCTTGAGCCATCTCCCGAAGGGCAGAGGAAGCGCGCTGGTTACTGGATCGATCCGGGTAACAACGACTGCCAGCCCAGGCTGCTGTGATGGCTGGCACGCGGATGCGGCGCCGAACCGCCGGTGCCGCCCGAATCGTTGCTGTCGGTGCTGTCGACGGCTGCGCCGGGCGGGGGGCAATCGTGGTTGGAACTGCTCGGGTCGGCGCTGGAGCCGCCGCCATCGTGGCTGCCGCTGTCGAGCGCGGCGTGGGGGGCGGTTGGGTCCTGCGTGGCCACGCCCATGGCCGCGGCCGTACCCACGCTGGTCAGCGCGAGCAGGCTTGCGAACAGGCAACGTTTCAGTTTCATGGCGACCAACCCCTTGATCTACCAGCCAAGAGCCGGATCGTCGCAGAAACATGAGGGTGGTGCCAGTGCCCGGCGCGGCCCGCAGCGCAAGCCGTGATGGCGGTCCGGAGCGGCTAGAATCGTCCGATGCATGTGAACCCGCCATCCCTCGCCTTGCCGGCCCGGACCCGACCTGGAGCCTCCGCCTGATGCAGGCCCGGCAACTGCTGCTGGCGTTGGCCTCGGGCGAGGCCATTTCGGGTGCCCAACTGGCCGATCGGTCCGGCGTCACCCGCGCGGCGATCTGGAAGCAAGTCGAGACGCTGCGCGCGCGCGGTGTTCCGGTCGAGGCGCGTGGCGCCGCCGGTTACCGGCTGCCGTGGCCGGTGCAGTTGCTGGATGTGGCACAGATCCGTGCCGCGCTGCCGCGCAGCTGCAAATCCCGCCTGGGCGCGCTCGAGGTGCATTGGGAACTCGATTCCACCTCCAGCGAGCTGCAACGGCGCCTTGGCGAAGCGGCCGACTTCAGCGTGGTGCTGGCCGAGACGCAGAGTGCCGGTCGCGGCCGGCGCGGGCGCACCTGGCTGTCGCCGCCGGGGTTCAACCTCTATTTGTCCTGCCTGAAACGTTTCGATCGCGGCTTCTCGGCCTTGTCCGGGCTTTCGCTTGCGGTCGGTGCGATGGTGCTGCGCGCAATCGAGTCGCTGGGGATCGAAGGCGCCGGCCTGAAATGGCCCAACGACCTACTGGCCGCCGACGGCAAACTGGCCGGCGTACTGGTCGAGTTGAGCGGCGAATACCAGGGGCCGTGCGCGGCGGTGATCGGCATCGGCCTCAACCTGCGCCTGACCGACGCACTGCGCGCACAAGCCGGACAACCGGCCTGCGACCTGGCCACGCTGGCCGGGGGCGACGTCCCGGACCGCAACGTGGTGGCGGCCCGGCTGATCGCCGCGCTGGTCGAAGGCCTGCGTGAGTTCGAGCGAGATGGCTTTGCCTCCTTCGCACAGGACTACGCCCGGCACGACCTGCTTGCCGGCCGCGCGCTCAAGCTCAGCGGCGCGCAGGGCCATTTCGAGGGCACCGGTGCCGGCGTCGATGCGCGCGGCGCTTTGCAGGTGCGCCTGGCCAGCGGTGAACTGCGTTCGGTCGACAGTGCCGAGGTCACGGTGCGCCGCGCATGAAACTGCTGCTCGATCTTGGCAACACCCGCCTGAAATGGGCGCTGGAAGGCGACGGCCGCTGGTTTGCCCACGGCGCCGCGGCCTGGAGCGAGGATCCGGCGCTGCTCGGATCGACCTGGCAGACCCTGCCGACGCCGACCGCCGTGTTCGCCGCGTCGGTGGTCGATCCGCCGCGCGAGCAGGCCGTGGCCGAGCAGGTGCGCGCGCTGTTCGGACAGGGCATCCGCTGGCTGCGTACCCCGGCGAGCGCCTGTGGCGTGCGTAGCGCCTATCCCGAGCCGGGCCGGCTGGGCGTGGACCGCTTCCTGGCCATGGTCGCCGCGCACGCGGCCGGTGCGGGCGATAGCGTGCTGGTCGGCGTCGGCACCGCGCTGACCCTGGACGCACTGACGGCCGACGGCCAGCACCTCGGTGGCCTGATCGCCCCCGGCCCGCGCCTCATGCAGCAATCCCTGCTCGGCGCCACCGCCCAGGTGCGCCCGCGCAACGACGGTGTGCTGGTGGACGCGGCGGACAACACCTCCGACGCGGTGGTCTCCGGTTGCTGGCAAGCTGCCGCGGCGCTGGTCGAACGCTTTGTGGCACGCATGGTGCCGCGACTGAACCATGCGCCCGCGGTGCGGCTGGACGGAGGCGATGCGCCGGGGCTGGCGCCGCTGCTGGCTATGCCTGTGGCGATGATCGAGCACGGCGTGCTGCATGGCCTGGCGGTGTGGGCACAGACACAATCGGACGTCGTGCCGGCCCGCTAGAATGGCCCGTCACCGGGGGAGTCCGATGTTCCTGCGCCTGCTGTTCGTCCTGCTGATCGCGCTCAATATCGCGGTGGGCGCCTGGCTGCTGCTTGGCCAGGACGATGCGTACGGACGCAGTGTCACCGATCCCGGCGTGCCAATGCTGCACCTGCTGTCCGAGCAGGCACCCGTCCCGGCCAGCGCGACCAGCATGGCCAATACACCTGCCGCGGCTCCGGCCACAACCGGCGCCACCAGCGCCGCCCCGCAGACACGCTGCCTGGCGATCGGTCCGTTCGATACCCCGCAGGACCTGCGCAACGCCCGCACCGCTCTGGCCGGGGAGGGCGTGCGCATGCGCTCGCGCCAGGAACAGACCAGCGAGACGCGCGGATGGTGGGTTTACCTGCCGGCGCCCGGCAGCCGTACCCAGGCGCTCGCGCTGGCACGCCGGCTTGATGCGGCGCACGTGGGCGACTACTTCGTGATGAGTTCCGGCGACCAGCCCAACGCGATCTCGCTGGGTCTGTTCAAGGATCCGGCCAACGCGCGCAAGCGCCGCGACGAGGTCAGCGCCGCCGGCTTTGCCGCGCAACTGCAGGAGCGCTCCGAACAGGTGCCCGAATACTGGCTGGACCTGGTCGTCGCCGACGGCGACCGCTTTGACTGGCGCGACCGCGTACGCGCTGGCGGCGTCGGCTCGCACAGCACCACCTGCTTCTAGCCTGTTTGCTGCAGGGCGCATTGGCGGCCTGCCTGCTAGAATCGGGCGCTTCTCCATGCCGGCATAGCTCAGTTGGTAGAGCAACTGATTTGTAATCAGTAGGTCGCGGGTTCGACTCCTGCTGCCGGCACCAGCCCATGCCACGCGTGCCACGCACGTACCACCGGACGGACGAGGCCCCGATGACCCAACAGACAGTCAGCTTGATTGGCGCACCCACCGATATCGGCGCGGGCCATCGCGGCGCCTCGATGGGGCCCGAAGCGCTGCGCGTCGCGCGGCTGTCGGAAAAGCTCGCCGCGCGCGGCCTGAAGGTGGTCGACCGCGGCAACCTGCAGGGCCCGCTCAATCCCTGGCTGCCGCCGGAGGAAGGCTACCGCCACCTGTCCGAGGTGGCGGCCTGGAATATGGCCGTCCATACGGCCGTACGACAAGAATTGCAGGCCGGTCGCATTCCGGTGCTGCTGGGAGGCGACCACTGCCTGGCGATCGGCTCGATTTCCGCCGTCGCCGATCATTGCCGCGACCAGGGCAAGAAGCTGCGCGTGCTGTGGCTGGATGCACACACCGACTTCAACACCGCCGATGCGACGCCCTCGGGCAACATCCACGGCATGCCGGTGGCGTGCCTGTGTGGCAATGGTCCGGCCGAACTCACCGGCATCGGCAGCCATACGCCGGCGACCACGCCGGGGGTATTCCGCCAGGTCGGCATCCGCTCGGTCGACCAGGGTGAGAAGAACCTCGTGCGCCAGGCCGGCATGCGCATCGTCGACATGCGCCACATCGACGAGGTGGGCATGAAGCGCGCGATGGAAGAGGTGCTCGCCGACATCGACGAGAACACCCATCTGCACGTCAGCTTCGACGTCGACTTCCTCGATCCGTCCATCGCGCCGGGCGTGGGCACCACCGTGCGTGGCGGGCCGACCTACCGCGAGGCGCAGCTGTGCATGGAGATGATCGCCGACACCGGTCGCATGGGCTCGCTCGACATCGTCGAGCTCAACCCCGCCTACGACAAGCGCAACCAGACCGGCAAGCTGGCGGTGGATCTGGTGGAGTCCTTGTTTGGCAAGTCCACGCTGATCCGCTGAGCGGCCACGCATGCCTGATGCGCATATACTGTGCGCATTCCCGCATGAGGCACGACTCATGGCATCCGTTCCCAAAAAGGCGGCGAACCTGACTGTTCGCGGCGACCTGCTCGAACAGGCCCGCGAGTTGAACATCAACCTGTCGCAGGAATTCGAACAGCATCTGGCGCTGGTTGTCCGGCGTCGGCAGGCCGAGCAGTGGCGGCAGGCCAACCACGCGGCGATCGATGCCTACAACCGCCATATCGAACGCGATGGCCTGTGGAGCGACGGTTTCCGGTCGTTCTGATGGCGCGCTTCGATGTCTTCCGCAATGAGCAGGCGCCCGGCAACAAGCGCTTTCCCTATCTCCTGGCGGTGCAGTCGGAGCTGCTGGACGACCTGCGCACCTGCGTCGTCGTGCCGTTGGGACGCGCCTCGATCGTGGCGGGAAAATCCATGGACAAGCTGATGCCCACGCTGGAGCTCGATGGTGCCAGCTGGGTGATGTACACCCCGGAGCTGGCTGCCATCCCGGCCGCCGCCGTGCGCCAACGCGTGGCGAACCTGCAAGAGCAGAGCCACGCCATCCTCTGTGCCCTCGATTTCCTTTTCAGCGGTATCTGACTCCATGAACCGAACCCGCGTCCTCACCGGCATTACCACCACCGGCACACCGCACCTGGGCAACTACGCCGGCGCGATCCGCCCGGCGATCGCCGCCAGCCGGCGCGACGAGGTCGATGCGTTCTTCTTCATGGCCGACTACCATGCGCTGATCAAAAGTGACGATCCGGCCCGCATCGCCCGTTCGCGGCTGGAGATCGCCGCGAGCTGGCTGGCCTGTGGGCTGGATCCGCAGCGGGTGACCTTTTACCGGCAGTCGGACATCCCCGAGATCCCCGAGCTGACCTGGCTGCTGACCTGCGTCACCGCCAAGGGCCTGCTCAACCGCGCGCATGCGTACAAGGCAGCGGTCGACCGCAACGTCGAGACCGGCGAAGACGCGGATGCCGGCGTCACCGCGGGCCTGTACATGTACCCGGTGCTGATGGCCGCCGACATCCTCGCCTTCGACGCGCACAAGGTGCCGGTCGGGCGCGACCAGATCCAGCATCTGGAGATGGCGCGCGACATCGCGCAGCGCTTCAACCATATCTACGGGCAGGACTTCTTCGTGCTGCCGGAAGTGCAGATCGAAGAACAGGTGGCGACCTTGCCGGGCCTGGACGGCCGCAAGATGTCCAAGAGCTACGACAACACCATTCCGCTGTTCGGCGGCGGCGCCAAGGCGCTGCGCGAGGCGGTGATGCGCATCGTCACCGACTCGCGCCTGCCGGGCGAGCCGAAGGATGCGGATGGCTCGTCGCTGTTCACGCTCTATCGCGCATTTGCCGGCGAGGCGCAAACCGCATCCTTCCGCCAGGCGCTGGAAGCCGGCTTGGCCTGGGGCGAGGCCAAGCAGGCGCTGTTCGAGCTTCTGGAAGTGCAGATTGCGCCGATGCGCGAGCGTTACGAGGCGCTGATCGCCCAGCCGGCGCATATCGAGGAAATCCTGCGCGAAGGCGCGCGCAAGGCCCGCGCGGTCGCCACGCCGAAGATGGCCATCCTGCGCGACGCCGTCGGCCTGGGCAGCCATGCCGTGATGGTCGCTGGTGCGGGCGCCGACAAGGCGCGCGCGGACAAACCGGCGCGGCTGGCCAGTTTCCGCGACGAGGACGGCCGTTTCCGTTTTCGCCTGTTCGCCGGCGACGGCGAAGAGCTGCTGCTGTCGCGCGCGTTCGACGATCCCAAGGCCGCCGGCGCCGCGCAGAAGCGATTGAAGCAACTCGGCGCGGCTGCCGCGGTGGTGCAGATCAAGCCCGCCAGCCTGCTGCTCGAACTCGATGGCGACACCGTCGGCAGCACGCCCGAGTACGCCGGCGAGCAGGCCCGCGACGACGCGCTCGATCGCCTGCGCGATGCGCTCGATCAACTCGCCGGCGCCGCTTGAGGACTACACCGGATGCTCCGTTACCTGGCGCTGTTGTTGCTCGCCCCCTGGCTGCTGATCCTCGGCTGGGCGTACTTCACCTACCCCAAAAGCCTGCCGCGTACTGCCGCGCGGCTGGTGTTCGACT
>Ga0308176_10001843_pt1 | contig 13340 bp, 13 predicted proteins | sample PhyCR2_3_FD_203890 | JGI IMG/M metagenome (GOLD analysis project Ga0308176, IMG submission 203890) | Soil microbial communities from UC Gill Tract Community Farm, Albany, California, United States - DLSLS.C.R2 | ecosystem: Environmental > Terrestrial > Soil > Agricultural land | place: USA... | reverse complement strand
CTTTCCGGGGAACTGGGACGCCGCGGTCGGAAGCACCATCCGCGGCATCGCCGACCGGGTGCGCGCACTGTTGCCCGCGCTCGTGCAGCCGCCGGTCGCGATCGGCGTCTCTCCCGCCGTACCCGGAGTTCGCACCAGCGGCCGCACGTTCGGCGGAGCGTTCTACGTCATTGCGGTGAACGCGGGCGCGCAGGCCGCTTCGGTCACGCTCAGGGCGGACGAGCTCGGGGACCGCTCGTTCGTCGAGGCGGGTCGAAGCGCGCTCCTGCGCGCCCACGACGGCGCACTTGCGATCGCACTGCCGGCCATGTCAGCCAGGATCTACGTCGCTCCGCCGCAACCCTAAGCGGTCGCCGCCACGAGCGCTCTCGGTCGGGGGCGGATCATCGCCGCCGCAGCCGCGCCGAGCAGGACGACCGACGCCCCGACCCAGACGGCCGCCGTCGTGCCGTGAGCGAACGCGGGGCCCGACTGGTAGCCGCCGACGCGCGAGAAGACCGCGGCGAGGACCGCGACGCCGAACACGCCGCCGAGCTCGCGGATCGCGTTGTTCGCGCCCGAGGCCTTTCCTTCGTGCTCGGGCTTCACCGACGAGAGGACGACGTTCGCAACCGGCGCGAAGAAGAGCGCCATGCCGGCACCCGAGAGCATGAACGGCCCGACGAGCTCGGTGTACGAGACGCCGGCGCTCTGCACCGCGGCGATCCAGAAGAGGCCTGCAGCCTGCAAGGTCAGCCCGACCGTCATCAGGCGCTGGCCGCCGATGCGATCCGAGAGCGCACCGGCGATCGGCGCGATGAAGATCGGCATCGCCGTCCACGGGAGGATGCGCAGCCCGGACTGCAGCGGCGAGTAGTGCTGCACCGTCTGGAAGAACTGCGCGAGCAGGAAGATCGAGCCGAACATCCCGAAGAACATCAGGAGCGACGAGACCTGCGACAGCGCGAACACGCGGTCGCGGAAGAAGTGCATCGGCAGCATCGGCGTCTCCGTCCGGAGCTCCCACGCGATGAACGCGGCGACGAGCAGGACGCCGGCGACGATCGGCGTCACGATCCCGGCGCTCGTCCAGCCGTGGTCGTTCCCGCGCACGAGGCCCCAGACGATGCCGAGCAGGCCGATGCTCGCGAGCCCGACACCCGGCAGGTCGAGGCCCGCATCGGGCCCGTACGACTCGTCGAGCCGCCGCGCCGCGAGCGGCGCGAGCGCGAGCCCGATCGGCACGTTGACCCAGAAGATCCAGTGCCACGAGACGCCGCTGACGATCGCACCGCCGACGAGCGGCCCGACCGCGATCGCGAGTCCGCCGATCCCGCCCCAGATGCCGAGCGCGAGGCCGCGCTGCTCCGGCCGCACGCCGGCCGAGAGAATCGTCAGCGTCAGCGGCGTCACGATCGCGCCGCCCACGCCCTGGAGGGCGCGCGCGACGTCGAGCGCGTTCGCGGAGCTCGAGAGCGCGGCGAGCGCGGAGGCGCCGGTGAAAAGGAGGAGGCCGATGACGAACATCCGGCGGCGCCCGAAGCGGTCGCCGAGCGCGGCACCGGTCAGCAGGAGCACGGCGAACGTCAGCGTGTACGCGTTCACGGTCCACTCGAGCTGCGAGATCGTCGCGTGCAGGTCGCGCCGGATCACCGGCAGCGCCGTCGTGACGACGAGGTTGTCGAGGCTGACCATGAAGAGGGCGGCCGACGTGATGCCCAGCGTCCAGAACGTTTGCGCCCTACTCAGTTTGTGAGTCATCACTTCCTCCCGTTCGAAATAAAAGCTCTCAGAGTTCCTTGCCCGAGCCCTCGAACAGCTCGACCATCCACGGGTCGGGGTCGTTCGTCACGCCCATCGAGGCCATGACGTTGAGCATCATCCCGGCCGAGAAGAAGCTCCAGATCACCGGCCACTCGGCGCCCGAGACCCGGCGGGCGTAGGCGACGAGGTCGCCGTAGCCGGCACGCACGGTCGCGCACACGTCGGGGTCGTCACACGCGGCGTAGGCCTGCATCTGTGCCCGCAGCGCGGTCCGGTCACGCTCCAGCTGCCCGCGATACGCCTGACCGATCGCGTGCAGCGCCTCCTCGCCCCGCAGCCCTTCTGCGGCGCGCTGGAACATCTCGAGCGTCTCGCGGAAGCAGCGGGCGACGGTGGCGATGTAGAGCTCCTTCTTCGTGCCGAAGAGGCGGAAGAGGTAGGGCTGCGAGATTCCGGCCCGGCGGGCGATGTCCTCGGTCGAGGTGCCCTCGAAGCCCGCGGCTGCGAACTCCTCGAGCGCGGCGTCGAGCACCGTGTCCCGGCGCTCCTCCGCGGTCAGCCGTACTGCCATGCCAATAAGTTAGTGGTGACTCACTACCTTGTCAAGTCGCGCCGCCACGCGGTCGAGCTCGGACTCGGTCAGCGCGGCGTGGAGCGGCAGGGCGAGGGCCCGTTCGAAGGCCGCGTCCGCGCCGGGGAAGTCGCCCTGGTCGCGGTAGGCGCCGAGCCGGTGGAGCGCGTACGTCCCGATCTGGCACTGCACGCCGGCGGCGCGCAGCCCCGCCATGACGCGGTCCCGGTCGTCGAGCTGGATGACGTACGCCTGCCAGCCGTGGCGGTCGCCCGGATCCGTCGCCGGCAGCGTGACGGGCAGCTCGGCCAGGCGTCCGGCATAGCCGCGCGCGATGCGGTCGTAGGCCGCGTACAGCTCCTCGAACCGCCGCAGCTGCGGGATCCCGAGCGCGCAGAGGACGTCGCTGAGCCGGTAGTTGAACGCAGGCCGCGGCAGGTCACCGTACTCGTGCGAGGGCGCCCAGCCGTGATGCCGGAGCGAGCGCGACGCATCCGCGAGCGCGTCGTCGTCGGTCGTGATCGCGCCGCCCTCTCCGGTCGTGACGATCTTCCGCGGGTGGAAGGAGAAGCAGGCGAGCGAACCGAGCGAGCCGCACGGACGGTCGCCCCGCCGCGCACCGAGCGCGCCGGCCGCGTCCTCGAGCACCGGCAGCCCCTCCGGGAGCTCCTCGAGCCGGGCGGGACGGCCGAACAGGTGGACGGCGAGGATCGCCTTCGTCCGCGGCGTCACGCGGCGCGCGGCGTCGGCCGGCTCCATGTTCATCGTCACCGGGTCGACGTCGACGAGCACCGGCGTCGCGCCCGCGAGCGCGACGACGTTCGCGGTCGCCGGAAAGGTGTACGCGGGGACGAGCACCTCGTCGCCGGGCCCGATGCCGAGTGCGAGCACCGCGACGTGGAGCGCCGCCGTGCCGGACGAGACCGCGACCGCCTCGCGCGTTCCGGCGATGCCGCCGAGCAGCTGCTCGAACTCCACGACCTTCGGGCCCATCGTCAGCTGCCCGGACTCGAGCACCGCGCGGATCTCGGCGAGCTCCTCCTCGCCGACGTCGGGCTTGGCGAGCCGAACCGGATCGAGGTCAGGGGCCGGCTCGCCGTGAGACTCGCGGGGCGACACCGTTCTCACGGTGAGGCAGCCTCCAAAGCCGGCTTGCGGGCGCGATACCACGCGATCGTCCTCTCCAGCCCGTCGTCGAGCTCGACCTTCGCCTCGAAGCCGATGTCCTCGCGCGCCTTCTCGACGTTCGGGATGCGCAGCTCGACATCGACGTACTCGAGCGGCGCGAACGTGATCTCGCCGGGACAGCCGGTGAGCCGCTTGATCCGCTGCGCGAGGTCGAAGATCGTCACCGCGCTGCGCGGATTGCCGACGTTGTAGCTCTGCCCGACTGCGTTCGGATGCTCGAGACAGAGGCGCACCGCCTCGACCATGTCGTCGACGAAGCACCACGCGCGGATCTGCGAGCCGTCGCCGCGCACGACGAGGTCGTTGCCGGCCAGGGCGTTCTCGATGAACGCGCGGATCGCTCCGCCGCCGATCTGCCCGGGCCCGTACACGTTGAACGGGCGCACCGTCACCGTCGGCAGCCCGAGCTCGTCGTGGTACGCGTGCGCGAGATGCTCGCCCGCGAGCTTCGAGACGGCGTAGGTCCACCGCGCCTCGCCGACGGAGCCGATCGTCGAGACGTGGCCCTCCTTCACGTTGTACGCATGCGTGCCGAACACCTCGCTCGTCGAGAAGTCGACGAGGCGCTCGAGGGTGTCCTGCGTCGCCACCGCCGCCTCGAGCACGTTGTACGTCCCGATCAGGTTGACGCGCATCGTCCGCACCGGCGACTCGAGCACGGTGTCGACGCCGGCGATCGCGGCGCAGTGGACGACGTGCGTCGCGCCGCGCGCGAGGTCGCGGACTGCATCGCCGTCGAGGACGTCGGCCTGGTGGAACGTGAAGTTCGGGTGGTCGCCGAGGTCGGTGGCCGAGAGCGCGTCGCGGTGCAGGTTGTCGAGCGCGACGACCTCGTTGTCATCGACGAGCGTCCGCGCGAGCGTCGTCGCGATGAAGCCGGCGCCGCCGGTGACGAACACGCGCTTTCCCTGCAAAGCCATAGGGTCATGCTAGTGGCCCTCCCGGGACCGTCGTTCAGACCCTCGGTCGCGAGCACCAGGCGATCGAAGGACGCGGGGAACGCCGATAGCGGTTGCCATCGGCGCGGCCGAGGACGCACGAGCGCGCCGTGTGATCGCGGGCGAGGGTCGAACATGCGCTTCCGGGAGGGCCACTGAGTGGCGGACTGGTTGGAGGGCACCGACGAGGAGTTCCTCGACTGCGCGTGGCGGCTCGCACTGCGCCGCGATCCGGATGCCGACGGGCGCGCCGAGGGTCTCGCGCGCCTGCGCGAGGGGCGCATCTCGCGCGCCGCCTATCTGGCGGAGCTGCTCGAGCGCGAGCCGTTCGCGCACGTGCGCGCGCTCGACGACGCGCTCGCCTTCGTCCGCCGCGAGACGGGGCGGCCGCGCGAGCTGCACGCCCCGGCGCACGCCGACGAACGCGCGATCGAGATCCCCTGGGTGCTTACGCGCTACGCCGGCGAGCGCCGCGTGCTCGACGTCGGCACGGTCTTTGCGGTGCCGGCGTACGTCGCCGGGCTGCACGAGCTGGCGATCCCCGAGCTCGTCACCGTCGACCTGGCGCCGGGGGCGACCGTCGTCGCCGACGTCCGCGACCTCCCGTTCGAGGACGGACGGTTCGACCTCGTGCTCTGCGTGTCGACGCTCGAGCACGTCGGCCGCGACAACGCCGTCTACGCCGTCGACGCGCCCCGCGACGAGGACGGCGACGAGGCCGCGCTCCGCGAGCTACGACGCATCCTCGCGCCCGACGGCCGGCTGCTCGTGACCGTCCCGACGGGCGTGCACGACGACCAGGGCTGGCAGGTGCAGCGGGCACCGCTGGCGTGGGTCGAGCGCTTCGAGCGGGCCGGCTTCCTCGTGTTCGAGGACGAGCTGTACGTGCGCACCGCGGGCGGCTGGCGAACGGCGACGCTCGCCGATGCGCAGGACGCGCGCTACGCAGACGGCGGTGCCGGGGCGGTGCTCCTCGCGGAGCTCCGTCCCGGCACCGTCGGAGGGAGGGTCCGCCTAGCCGTGCGCGACGCTCGGCACCGCGACGTCGCCCGCCGCAGCACCGGTCTGGCGTAGCAGGACTGCGGCGAAGGCGAGGCCGCCGAGCGTGAGCAGCGCCGGCAGGGCGACGAAGAACGGCCCGAGCGCAACGTGCCGGAGCACGTAGCCCGCCGCGATGAAGCCGAGCGGGCCGGCCATCGTCGCAACCGTCAACACCGCGGTCAGCACCTTCGGCCGCAGCTCGTGCGGGGTGCGGACCGTCAGCACGCCGATCATCGGCGCGTTCACGAGCGGCATGAAGAACCCGAACGCGGCGACGAAGGCTGTTGCGACCGGCCACGGCGTGCTCGGTGCGAGCAGGAAGAGCGGCAGCGGCATCGCGACGATCCCGACCGCGGCGAGCTTCACGAGCGGCACCTGCTTTGCCACCCGCTGCGTGACGAGCGCGCCGAGCAGCGCGCCGACTCCGAAGCCGCCGAAGAGGAACCCGAGGACGTGCGCGTCGGCGTCGTAGCGGAAGTAGGCGACCCCCTGGAGGCCGAGGGTGATCCCCTGCGCGACGAAGTTGATCACGCAGGCCGCGAGCGTCACCGGCCCGAGCAGCGAGTCGCGGAGCAGGTACTTCAACCCGGCCAGGACGCCCTCGGATTGCGCCGCCGCCTCGACCCGCTTCCCGGCGCGCACGACGACCGCGATCGTCAGGAACGAGAACGCATACGTACAGCCGTCGGCGACGAGCGCGGTCGCCGGGCTCGTCGCAGCGATCAGCAGGCCGGCGAGCACCGGCCCGGCGAGCTGCGTCACCTGCTGGAAGCCGCTGAAGACCGCGCCGACGCTCGCGACGAGCTGCTCGTCCTCACCCGCGACCTCCGGGATGACGAGCCGCGAGGACGCAAAGTACGGGGCCGAGAAGCTGCCGATGGCGAACGTCGTCGCCAGCAGGGCGGCAAGCGACAGATGCCCGCTGTGGTGGAGGATCGGGATGACGAGCATCAGCGGCCCGCGGGCCGCATCGCAGAGGAGCATCGTCCGCTTGCCGCCGAGCTTCGAGATCAGCGTGCCGGCGGGAATCCCGAAGATCGCGATCGGCGCCATCTCGGCGGCGAGGACCCAGCCCATCTTCGCCGTCGACCCCGTCGTCGCGAGGACGAACCACGGCAGCGCGACGAACGTCATCGCGGAGCCGGTCAGAGAGACGATCTCCGCCGCGAGCAGGCCGGCGACCGAGCGGTTCCTCACCATCGGGACAAAATAAAACGTACGTACGGTTTTGTCAAGAAGCTAGGATTTCCGCCCGTGCCGAAGGTCACGCAGGAGCATCTGGACGCCCGCCGGGCCCAGATCATCGAGGGAGCGCGGCGCGCGTTCGCCGAGCACGGCTACGAGGGCGCGACGGTCGCCAGGCTCGAGGAGGCGACCGGCCTCTCCCGCGGCGCGATCTTCCACTACTTCGAGAACAAGGCCGACCTGTTCGTCGAGCTCGCGACGGAGATGAACACGCGCTTCGGCGACCTCCTCGTCGCCGGCGGCCTCGAGGAGGCGGTGCGCGCCGTCGCGGCCGAGAACCCCGAATGGCTGGCCGTGCTGATCGAGACGGAGAGCCGGCTGCGGCACGACGCGGACTTCGTCCGCCGCTTCGAGGCGAAGGCGGAGGACGCCGGCCCGCGGATCCGCGAGTGGTTCCAGGCGCGCCAGGCCGACGGGACGTTGCGGAACGACATCTCCTACATCGATCTCGGTCGGTTCGTCAGCGCGGTGATCAACGGCCTCGCGTTGCGGGTTGCGATCGGCGATCCGTTCGACGTCGACGCGATGCTCCGCCTCCTGAACGACGCGGTCACACCTCGGTGAAGACGATCCTCTTCGTCGGGGCCGGCCGCAACCAGCGCGGCGCGATCGCACGCGCGCGCGAGCTCGGCGCCCGCGTGGTGGCTGTCGACAGGAACCCCGACGCGCCCGGCTTCGGCGCCGCGGACGACGCAGAAGCCGTCGACTTCGCCGATCCCGAGGCAGTCGCGATCGTCGGCCGTGCACATCAGGTCGACGGCGTGATGACGCTCGCCGCCGACCGCGCGGTTCCGATCGTGGCGCGCGTCGCGGAGCTGCTCGGCCTGCCGGGCATCGGGTCGGAGGCGGCGCATCTCGCGACGAACAAGATCGCGATGCGGCGCGCGTTCGCGGAGCACGGCGTCCCGCAGCCGCGGTACGCGGCGGTGCGCGACTACGCGAGCGCGAAAGCCGCGGGGGAGACGATCGGCTTCCCGGCCGTCCTCAAGCCCGCGGACTCGGCGGGACAGCGCGGGCTGTACCTCGTGCAGGACATGGACGATCTCGCGCGCAACCTCCCGTCGACGCTCGCTGCATCGCCGACGCAGGAGGCCGTGCTCGAGGAGTTCCATGCCGGACGCGAGGTGAACACGCTGCTCGTCGCACGCGAGAACGACGTGAAGCTGATCACCGCATCGGACCGCCTCCGTCCGGACGGCGTCGGATTCGGCGTCGCCGTCGCCCATCTCTATCCGTCGACCCTGTACGGCGACGCGCTCGCCGAGGTGGAACGCGTCGCGCTCGCCGCGGTGCACGCGATCGGCCTCCGCAACGGCATCGCGTACCCGCAGCTCCTCGTCAGCAACGACGGCGTGCGCGTCGTCGAGATCGCGGCACGGATCCCCGGCGGCCAGATGGTCGAGGTGCCGCGTTACGGCGTCGGCATCGATCTCGTCGAGGTCGCGCTGCAGCAGGCACTCGGCGAGCCGGTGACCGACGAGCTCGTGACGCCGCGCTTCCAGCAGCCGTTCGCGATCCGGTTCCTCACGGCCGAGCCGGGGCCGCTGCCGACCGGCGAGGTGCAGGCCGTCGGGCCGCTCGACAAGGCACTCGCCTTCCCCGGCGTCGACCGGGTCGAGACGTGGATCGAGGCCGGCGAGACGATCCGGCCGGTGCAGACGGACGGCGACCGGCGCGGCTACGTGCTCGCACACGGCTCGACGAACCTCGAGGCGCTCGAGCGGGCCGAGGCCGCCGCGAGCCTCGTCGACGTGATCACCGGATGAGCCACGCCGACATCCTGCGCGAGGGTTACCGGCAGCTCGGCACGGCCTTCGACGACTGGCGTGACCGCATCGTCGGCGACCCGCGGGCCGAGTGGCGCGACGCGCTCGTCGAGCGGCTCGAGCCGGGCGCGCGCGTGCTCGAGCTCGGCTGCGGCGCTGGCGACAGCGGCCTGCGCGAGAGCTTCGACTGGACCGGCGTCGACCTCGTCGCGCGCGCACCGGGCGTGCACGAGGCCGATTTCCTCGAGCTCGATCTGCCGCCGGCGAGCTACGAGGCATGCGTCTCGTTCTACGTCTTCAATCACGTGCCGCGAGAGCGTTTGGCCGGCCTGCTCGGGAGGCTCCGCCGCTGCCTCGTGCCGGGCGGCTGGTTCATGCACGCCTTCGGTCAGAGCGATCTGGAGGCGTGGACCGGGACGTGGATCGCGGACGCTCCCGTGTTCTTCTCGAGCTATCCCGCACCGGTGAACTCGCAGCTCGTCCGCGACGCGGGCTTCACGATCGTGCGCGACGAGCTCGTGACCTTTCGGGAACCGGAAGGGCACACGACCTTTCAGTGGATACTTGCGCGTTCATGAGCGCGTGCGACTTCAGCCTGCAGCACTACGGTGAGCTGCTCGAGGCGGCGGCGGCCGGCGGCTACCGCTGGGCCGGATTCGACCACGAGCCCGAGCCCGGCGACCTCTTCCTGCGGCACGACGTCGACCTCTCGCTCGGCGCGGCGCTGACGATGGCGCGGTTCGAGCACGCGCGCGGCGCGCACGCGACGTACTTCCTGATGACGGAGAGCGTCTTCTACAACCTCACGTCGTCCGAGGGCCGCGCGGCGCTCGACGAGCTCCGATCGCTCGGTCACGCGGTGGGGCTCCACGCAGTCCATCCGAACGCGGCGCGCGACGGCCGCTTCGATGCCGTGCTGGCGTGGCACAACCCGGATCCGGACTACGTCTTCGAGCCGGTCGACGGCGTCGTCAACGTCATGCAGTCACCGTGGTTCACGCAGGGGAAGTACCGGAGCGATTCGAACCAGCAGTGGCGGGAGGGCTGCCCGCACGAGGAGCTGCGCGCGGGAGCGTTCGAGTGGCTGCAGCTCCTCACACACCCGGAGATCTGGGTGTACCGCGGCGCGACGATGGGCGAGACGATGCGCGCGATGCTCGACGAGCGTCGCGGCGAATGGCTCGTGCACCTGGCGAACGACAGGATCGACCTCGCATGACGACGATCCTCCTCAGCGCGGCGGGCGCTCCCGGCGCCGCCCGCCTGATCCGTGCGCTGAAGGACAACGGCGAGCGCGAGACGCGCGTCGTCGGGACGGACATGAATCCGAGCTCGATCGGCGCACACCTCTGCGACGCGTTCCACGTCGTTCCGGCCGGCTCCGATCCGACCTATCCCGACGCGATCCTCGAGCTCGTCGAACGCGAGCGCGTCGACGTCGTGCTGCCGCAGTCCTCGTTCGACCTCGACGCGCTCTCGGTGCGTCGCGACGAGTTCCCGGTTCCCGTGCTCGTGTCGTCGCCGGAGACCGTCCATCGCTCGAACGACAAGGCCGAGACGTATTCGTTCCTGCACCGGATCGGCGTGCCGACCGTCGACTTCCGGCGCGTCGCCGGCGCGCGAGAAGTCGAGGCTGCGGCCCGCGAGCTCGGCTATCCGGATCGTCCCGTGTGCTTCAAGCCGGTGTTCTCGTCCGGCTCGCGTGGCTTCCGGATCCTCGATCCGACCGTCGACCGCGCGCACCAGCTGTTGCACGAGCGGCCGGGCTCGGTCGCGATGCGGCTCGAGGAGGCGCTCGAGCTCCTGCCGGACGAGGGCGGCACGGAGCTTCTCGTCATGGAGCTCGCGAGCGGCGGCGAGCGGACGATCGACGGGATCGCCGACGGCTCGCGCGTCGTTCTCGGCCATCCGAAGACGCGCGAGGCGATGCGGGCCGGGCTGGCGATGTACTTCGTCACGCTGCAGAACGACTGGCTGATGGAGATCACCGACCGGATCGTCCGCGAGTTCCGGATCGAGTGGTTCTTCAACATCCAGCTCGTCGGCGACGCCGTGATCGAGATCAACCCGAGGATCTCGACCGTCGTCTACCAGGAGGATCTCAACCTCCCGTGGCTCGGCGTCAAGCGCGCGCTCGGCGAGGTCTCCGACGACGAGCTCGCGGCGCTCGCCTCACGCATCCGGCCGGGTCGCACGGCGCTTCGGTACTTCGATCAGGTGGAATGGGATCAGTGATGGACGACTGGGACGCACTCCGCGAGCCGCTGCAGGCAGCCTGCGACGCACCGGCGGACGAGGAGCGGATCAAGCGCGCCGTCGACGCGGCCGAGCTCGTCGCCTCCGCCTCCGGCGAGCCGCCGGACGAGCTTCCGGATGCGGCGCGCGAATGGGTGGAGACGCACGGCGTGCCGCCGGACGACCTCGTCGAGCTCGCCTGCAGGTCGATGAAGCGGGTGGCCAATGCGAACGACTGGTGGCGCGAGCGCCTCAATGACCTGCGCTATCGCCTCGGCGACATCGCAGCTCCTTAGACCTCTAAGCCCTTCGATCGCTCGCGCGGACTAGGGTGGCCGCGTGTTGCGGGTCACGCACTGCCCGGTCAACACGGCCGGCATTCCCTGGGCGAACGTGCAGGCGCTGCGCGGGCGCGGCGTCGACGCACGCCTCGTCGTCTTCAACCGCTACGCACTCCATCCCGAGGCCGACGTCGATCTCCAGCGCAGCGGCGGCCTGGCTCGGCAGCAGCTGACGCAATGGCGGGCGTTCGCGCAGCTCGCGCCGCGCACGGACGTCTTCCATTTCTACTTCGGCCTGACCCTCGTGCCGAAGTCGCTGCAGTTTTCGCTGCTGCGTCCGTTCGGCAAGCGCTCGGTCATGCACTTCCTCGGCTCCGACATCCGCGGCAGGCCGCCGGAGGCGCTCGAGTGGTCGCGCCGCGCGGGCGCACGCGTCGTCGGCTCGTACGACGCGATCCGCTGGGTGCCCGACGCGCACGTGATCCCGCCCGGGATCGACGTGCAGGCGATCGAGCCGTCGCCGCCGAGCGACCGCGCCCGGCCCGTGGTCCTGCACGCCCCGTCCTCGCGCGCGCGCAAGGGCACCGAGTTCGTCGTCGCCGCCTGCGAGCAGCTCGACTGCGAGCTCGAGATCGTCGAGGGGCTCGACCACCGCGAGGCCTTCGAGCGGTACCGGCGCGCCGACGTGATCGTCGACCAGCTCAACGCCGGCTGGTACGGCGTGTTCGCGATCGAGGCGATGGCGCTCGGGAAGCCCGTCGTGTCGTTCCTCCACGACGAGGCGGTGCGACGGACGGAGGAAGCGTTGGGCCTGCCCGTGCCGATCGTCGGCGCGACGAAGGAGAGCCTGCGCGACGCCCTGCGACCGCTCGTCGAGTCGCCCGACGAGCGGCGCCGCGTCGGCGCGGCGAGCCGCGCCTACGTCGAAGAGGTGCACGACCTGCGCCGCGTCGCCGACCGCCTGCTCGACCTCTACGCTGCCCTGCAGCGATGAGGCTCGCACACGAGCTGAAGCGGCTCGGGAAGCACTCCGCGATCTACGGGCTCGGCGGGCTCGTCTCGCGGATCCTCGCGACGCTGCTGCTGCCGCTCTACACCCACTACCTGCCGCCGGGGTCCTACGGCCGCGTCGAGGTGATCACGGCCGCGACCGCGGTCGGCGCGATCGTGCTCCAGCTCGGCATCTCGAGCGCCTTCTTCCGCTTCTACTTCGACGCAAAGGAGCACGCTGCGCGGCTGCTCGTCATCCGCACGTCGTTCTGGTTCACGATGGCGATGTCGACGCTCGGGCTGGTGCTCGGGCTCGTCTTCGCGCACCCGGTCGCCCACTGGCTCGGCCTCGGCGACCATCCGTCGCTCGTCCGCGCCGGCGCGGTCGGACTGTGGGCGCAGACGAACTACAACCAGCTGACGGCGCTCTTCCGCGTCGAGGAGCGCTCCGTGCAGTACGCGACGGCGAGCGTCGCGAACGTGCTGATCACGGTCGTGGCGATGGTCGTCTTCGTCGCCGTCTTCCACTGGGGCGCGATCGGGCTGATCGTCGGCAACTTCACGGGCACGCTTGCCGTCTACCTCGCGCTGCTTGCCTATCGCAGCGAGCAGCTCGGGCTCCAGTTCGACCGCGAGCTGTTCCGTGGGATGCAGAAGTTCGGGATGCCGCTCGTCCCGTCGGCGCTCGCGCTGTGGACGATCAACTTCGTCGACCGCGAGTTCGTCATCTGGTACAAGGGCGCGGCCGAAGCCGGTGTCTACTCCGCCGCCGTGAAGATCGCCGGTGTCATCACCTTCGTGATGGTCGCGTTCCGTACGGCATGGCCGGCGTTCGCGTACTCGATCGAGGACGATCGCGACGCGAAGCGGACGTACTCGTTCGTGCTCACGTACCTGCTGACGTTCGCCTCGTGGGTGTCCCTCGCGCTCGGCGCGCTCTCCCCGTGGATCGTCGAGCTGTTGACGAACCCGCGGTACCAGCGCGCGGAGAAGGGGGTCGCGCTGCTCGCGTTCGCCGGCGCCGTCTACGCGGGCTACACGGTGCTGGCGATCGGCAGCGGCCGTGCGCGCAAGACGCAGTGGAACTGGGTCGTGACCGGGATCGGCGCGGCCGTGAACGTCGGTCTCAACTTCTGGCTCATTCCGAGCTACGGGATGGTCGGCGCGGCGATCTCGACGGCAGCTGCGTATGTCGTCCTGTTCGTCGGGATGACCGTGTACGCGCAGAGCGTCTACCGCGTCGCGTACCAGTGGCGGCGCGTCGTGACGTGTGTCGGCGCTGCGGTCGGCTTGACGGTCGCGGCGCGCGCGGCGTCACTGGCGCTCGCGCCGAGCGTGCTGC
>Ga0308176_10001842_pt1 | contig 13340 bp, 13 predicted proteins | sample PhyCR2_3_FD_203890 | JGI IMG/M metagenome (GOLD analysis project Ga0308176, IMG submission 203890) | Soil microbial communities from UC Gill Tract Community Farm, Albany, California, United States - DLSLS.C.R2 | ecosystem: Environmental > Terrestrial > Soil > Agricultural land | place: USA... | reverse complement strand
GCCGACCTGGTGGAGAACGCCACCGGTGACATCACCTACGGCGCCGCGTTCTCGGTGCAGCCGTTCAACAACTTCGTGGTCTCGATGGACCTGACCGGCGCCCAGATCAAGGCCCTGCTCAACCAGCAGTGGAACGGGCCCAACGAGGCCGCCACCGCGCGGAAGATCCTCCAGGTCTCGGGCCTCAGCTACACCTGGGACGCCTCGGACGCCGCGCTGGCCGACACCGACGCCATCGTGGGTGACGTCATGGTCGACGACGACGGTGACAGCGCCACTCCCATGGTGCCTCTGGTGGACGGGACGACCTACCGTGTCGTCGCCAACAACTTCCTCTCCGACGGTGGCGACAACTTCACCACCTTCAAGGCCGGCACCAACAAGCTGATCGGCGGTCTCGACATCGACTCGCTGCGCAGCTACCTGCTCGCGAACGACCCGGTGGCTCCCACGGCCACCGACCGCATCTCGCAGCAGCCCTGACCGACGGCTCCGCCGACGGCACCTGCGGGCCCTCGCTCCCACCGGGAGCGGGGGCCCGTCCCGTCGTACGACGGCTCAGCGGGCCGCCCGGCTGATCTCCTGCTCGACCGCCTTCGCCAGGCTCGCGACCAGCCGCGAGTGCCACACCTTGTGCGCCGCCAGGTCGGCGACGAGGGCGTGGCAGTCAGGGCAGGTGGACTGCTCGGTCGTCTGTTCCACGGCGCACCTCCTGCGGGGTTCTGTCCCTCCCGACGGTGGCACGCACCCCGGGGCCCGACCAGTGACCAAGGTCCGAACCGACCGCGCTGTCGCTCGTCCGCGTGTCGAGCCGACCTTGTTGAGTTGGGCCTCATTCATGCGCGACTCGGGCAACATGAGCCCATCTCGGAGCCGATTTCGGCCCAGCTCGACGGGTGCTCAGGCTGCGAGCGGCTGGGCCACCACGGACTCCACGGCCGCCGCGGCGGCCTCCTCGCCGAGGCGCACGAGCTCGGGGGTGTGGCTGAAGTCGAAGACCGGACCACAGTCGTAGCTCTCGTCGAGCTTGCAGCGCACGACCTCGGTGCCGTCGGGAAAGGGGGGCTCGTCCCGGTTGCGCACCGACGCGGCCAGGGAGGCGATGAGGACGTCGAGGGGGTTGCGCAGGGTGCGCGGCGTGGACGGCGACCGGGTCACGTCGAGGACCCACACCCGGTCGCCCGGGCGGGCGATCGCCGCGGCACCCGAGAGCGGCACGTTCTCCGCGACCCCGGCGTCGACGTGCGTCATCGGACCGTCGGGCCCGCGCAGCACCACGGGCGGGAAGATCGCCGGAAGGGCGGCCGAGGCGGCGAGCACGTCGGGGATGTAGCCCCGGTCGTGGTGCACCGGGCGGCCGGTCGCGATGTCGGTGGTCGCGACCCGCACCGGGATCGCGAGGTCCTGGAGGTGGTACGTCGGCACCCAGGCCGCGACCATCCGCCGAATTCGGTCGGCCGAGAAGAGGTAGGGCCGTCGCCTGGCCACGTTGAGGACGACACCGCGGCGGCGCCCGCACAGCACCTCCTCGCTCATCCCCAGCCACCTGTCGGTGAGCTCGTCGAGCGCCTGCGGAGTCGGGTGCGACCCCACGAAGCAGGCGTTGATGGCTCCCACGGAGCCACCCACGAGGACGTCAGGAACGATGCCGGCCTCCCCCAGGACCCGGAGCATCCCCACCTGGCCGGCGCCGCGCGAGCCGCCGCCGGAGAGAACGAAGATGTTGCGTCGGGACATGCACGGAGGAATACCCACCTCGAACCCACTTCGAACGACGATTTCCGCAGGTCTAGTCCGCTGCCCGGGACGCCGGTGCCGGCGTCGGCCCGAACGCGCTGAGGAATCGGTCCCGGAAGGAGTCCATCGGCCACACGGGCGCGCCCGCCGTCGGCCGCAGCCCGTCCTGCCAGTGCCACCCGCCGATCCGCTGCAGCACCGCGGGATCGTGCGCGACGATCGAGATCGGGACGTCGTGGCCGACATCGGGCCCGGTGACGTAGGTGTGGGGCTGGTGGTCGCCCAGCACGACCATCACCAGGTCGGGGTCCGGGTAGGTCCGCACGAACGAGACCAGGGACCGCAGCGAGTACTCGATCGAGCGGCCGTAGGCAGCCCGCACGAGGTCGGGGTCGCGGAAGACCGTGTCCGGAGAGGCCCCCAGCGCGGGCATCGGGTCGAACACCGAGCCGTCCCCGACCCGGTGCCAGTCGACCAGACGGGGCAGCGGGGTCCACGGGTGGTGACTCGACACCAGGTCGATCTCGGCCATGACGGGCGCGTGCCCCGACCCGAGCTCGCGGCGCCGGAAGGCCGAGAGCGTGTACTGGTCGGGCATCGTGGCGTAGCTGAACGCCGGGCCGCGGTAGCCGACGTTGCGGGCGTCGTACATCTGGTCCGGCCGGTAGAACGACGCCCCCTGCGGCCAGTCCTGCGTGTCCGCCGGTACGTCGAGCACCGTGCGCCACCCGGCGCGCCCGAACGCCGAGGTCAGGGTGAGCCGGTTGCGGGTGAGCAGGTGGTCGTAGCGCTCCTGGCTGTCGACCCACAGCCCCGACTGGAGCGTCGAGTGCGCCAGCCAGCTCGCGGCGCCGAACGTCGGCGAGGTGAGGAAGGCGCTGCGAGAGGTGAACCCGGCGGCCCGCAGCTTCCGGGTCCCGGAGTCCAGGACCCTGTCCACGCGCGGTGAGAAGATCGAGTCCTCGACGGCGACGCGCCCGTAGCTCTCGACGAAGACCAGCAGGACGTCCTTGCCGCGCAGCCCGGTCAGCAGGCGGCTGCCCGGGGTCCGCCCGAAGGGATCCACGGCCAGCGCCTGCTCGAACGCCCTCCGGTCGGCGAGGCCGGCCCGCACCAGTCCCACCTCGTCGACGGCTTGGCCGGCCGCGCTGGTCGAGGCCACTCCCCCGCCCGGCGCCAGCTGGACCCCGAAGGCGGCCGCCAGCACCCAGGCCGTCGCCAGCGCCGTGAGGGCGCGCGCCGAACCACGTCGGTGCCGCGACATCACCCGGGTCAGCCGGACGACCGCCAGGGGCAGCAGCAGGAACAGGCCGACGACCACGACCAGCGTCCCAGCCACCGAGGCGGCCGCGGACGGCCGGCCCACGGAGTCACCGAGCACGCCCACCGCGGGCCGCAGGTAGTACCAGTCGTAGACCGGGTCGAACGGTCGGTCGAGGACGGCGAAGAAGCCCATGTCGAGGACCCGGAGCCCGACGAGCGCCGCGAGCGCGAGCCCGAACACGACCGCCGTCACCGTGCGGGCCGCCGCGGGCAGCACGAGCGCGAGCGCCGCCACCGCCAGGCCCTCGACGGGGATCCTCACGAACGCAGCCGGCGTGAGGGCCGTGAGGCGGTCGGGCAGGACGAGGGCCAGCCACACCGCGGTCCCGGCCAGGACGGTGGCGGCACCGGACACCGCCGTACGGGACCTCGGCGTACGGGAGGCGGCCGCGGGGGCCGGGGCGCCGCGGTGGCGCCACAGCCACCACACGTCGTGTCCGAACGACTCAGCGAGCAGGGCCAGCGCGACCCCCAGCGAGGTCCGGGCCCAGCCGTCGGCCAGGAGCCCGGACGCCGCGACCGTGAGCACGATGCCCTGGACCGCGGCGACGACCTTGCGCCAGCGGCGCGCCGGCACCGGGCAGCGCAGCCAGGGCAGCACCCAGCCCGCCGCGCCGAGTGCGTACCGCGCCAGGCCGATCGCGAGCACCCACGCACCTGCCGTCGGCGCGACGTACACGCTGAGCACGAGGATCAGGTACGCGTCGACCTCCATGTCGAAGCGCGCGCCCAGCGCCGACACCGTGCCCGTACGCCGGGCGACACGACCGTCCACCGCATCGAGGGTGAGAGCGACCGAGGCCAGCGCCACCAGCAGCACCACGACCAGGCTCGGCGTCGGGCTCTGCGTGAACGACGCGACCGTCGCGCGGGCGACCAGGGCGGCCACCCCGCAGACGAGGCCGGCGCGGACCAGGGTCACCCGGTTCGCCGGCCCCAGACCATCGGCACCCGTGCGCGCGAGCCCGCGGGCCAGGGCCACATCCGTGCCGATCGCGCTCGCGATGCCCACGACCCACCCGGTGACACCGAGACCGACCGTCACCGACAGTGAGACCAGGAGGACCAGCTGGGCGACCGGACCGACCACCGGACCGGCTTGAACCTTACGCATCGCGCCTCCGTGTTGTGGGATACGAGAACAACACGACGGAGGTGTTGCCCCGGTTCAGCACGGGCACGGACGAGACAGAAGACACGGGCAGGCGACACGAGGCAGGAGGTGAGGCCGGTGGCGGAGGAACCCCTCGCGTTCTGGGTGCGTGAGCCCGGGGTCGCAGAGATCCGGCCCGCCGTGCTCCCCGAGCCCGGCCCGGACGACGTCCTGGTCCGGACCCTGCGTACGGGTGTCAGCCGCGGCACCGAGGGCCTGGTGTTCCGGGGCGGTGTCCCCGCGGCGCAGCGCGACACCATGCGGGCGCCGTTCCAGGAGGGCGACTTCCCGGGCCCGGTGAAGTACGGCTACCTCAACGTCGGAGTCGTGGAGCGCGGCCCCGCGCGGCTGCTCGGCCGTACGGTCTTCTGCCTCTACCCGCACCAGACCTCGTACGTCGTGCCGGCCGGGGCCGTCACGGTGGTCCCCGAGGACGTGCCCGCCGCCCGCGCTGTGCTCGCCGGCACCGTGGAGACAGCGGTCAACGCCCTGTGGGACGCTCCCCCGCTGCTCGGGGACCGCATCGCCGTCGTCGGCGCCGGGATGGTCGGGTGCTGCGTCGCCCGGTTGCTGTCCCGCGTGCCGGGAACGCAGGTGACCCTGGTGGACGTCGACCCCTCGCGTGAGGTCGTGGCGGCGGCGCTCGGCGCGGACTTCGCCCTGCCCGCCGATGCGGAGGACGGACGGGACCTCGTCGTGCACGCCAGCGCCACGGCCGCGGGCCTGCAGCGCTCGCTCGACCTGCTGGTCCCCGAGGGGACCGTGCTGGACCTGAGCTGGTACGGCGACACGGAGGTCGGCCTCTCCCTCGGGGGCGCCTTCCACCACGACCGGCTCCGCATCCGGGCCAGCCAGGTCGGCACGGTGGCGGCCGCCCGACGGGACACCCGGACCACCTCGGACCGACTGGAGCTGGCCCTCGAGCTGTTGCGCGACCCCGCCTTCGACGTGCTGCTCACCGGGTCGAGCGACTTCCGCGACCTGCCCGGGGTGATGAGCCGGCTGGCGGACGGCAGCCTGCCCGGCCTCTGCCACACCGTCACCTACGACGAGGAGCCTGCCTGATGTTCACCGTGACCGTCCGTGACCACATGATGATCGCCCACAGCCTGCGGGGCGAGGCCTTCGGGCCGGCCCAGTCCCTGCATGGGGCGACGTACGTCGTGGACGCGACGTTCCGGAGCGCGGAGCTCGACGACTCCGGCATCGTCGTCGACATCGGGCGCGCCGGCGAGGCGCTCCGCGACGTGATGGCCGGACTGACCTACCGCAACCTCGACGACGACCCCGCCTTCGCGGGCGTCAACACCACCACCGAGATCCTGGCCCGCACCGTGGCCGACCGGCTCGTCGACGCCGCGCGTGCCGGCGCGCTGGGCGACCCGGCCCCGGCGCTGGACGCGATCACGATCACCCTGCACGAGTCCCACGTGGCGTCGGCCTCCTACGAGAGGTCGCTGTGAGAGCCGTGCACGTGGTCGTGCCTGCCGACATCGACGACCCCGGACGCCCGAGCGGGGGGAACGTCTACGACCGCCGTGTCTGTGCCGGCCTGGGCGACGACGGCTGGGTCGTGCACGAGGTCGCCGTACCCGGCTCGTGGCCACGACCCGCACCGCGGGACCTCTTCGGCCTCGCCGGCGACCTCGCGCGGATCCCCGACGGAGCGGTGGTCCTCCTCGACGGCCTGGTCGCCTCGGCCGCGCCGGACGCCTTGGTGCCCGAGTCGTCTCGCCTGCGCCTCGTCGTGCTCGTGCACATGCCGCTCGGTGACCGTACTGCCCGGAGCGGCGAGCCCACCCCCGCAGCGAGGGAGCGCGCCGTGCTCACCAGTGCCACGGCGGTCCTGGCGACGAGCGCCACGACCCGGGCCTGGCTGCTCGACCGGTACGCCCTGCCCCCCGACCGGGTCCACGTGGCGCTCCCCGGCGTCGACCGCGCAGCGATCGCCCCGGGGACGTGCACCGGCGAGTCGTTGCTGTGCGTAGCCACCGTCACGCGAGCCAAGGGGTACGACGTGCTGGTCGCCGCGCTGCGATCCCTGGCCGCAGTGCCGTGGCGCTGTCGTGTCGTGGGCAGCCTCGCGCGCGACCCGCAGTTCGTCGACGACGTCCGCGCCCGGGTCGCCGAGGCCGGCCTCGGCGAGCGGGTGCGCTTCTCCGGTCCGCTGTCCGGCGCCGAGCTCGACACCGCCTACGCCGAGGCCGACGCGCTGGTGCTGGCCTCCCGTGCCGAGTCCTACGGCATGGTCGCCGTCGAGGCCCTGGCGCGCGGCGTACCGGTCATCGCGACCACGGCCGGCGGGCTGCCGGAGGCGGTCGGCGGTGGCAGCGTCCGACGGGTCCCCGGGCTCCTGGTGCCCCCCGGCGACCACCTCGAGCTCGCGGCGGCGCTGCGCCGCTGGCTCGACGAGCCAGAGCTGCGGCGCAGGCTCCGTGAGGCAGCGCGGCAGCGGCGCGACCAGCTGGCCCCGTGGTCGCGGACCACGGACACGATCGCGCGAGTGCTCGCGGAGGTGACGTCATGAGCCGCGCCTGGTCGGTCCTCCGCGTGGTCGGCGGGCTCGCGATCCTCGGCCTGCTGGCCGGTCGCGTGGGCACCGGCCCGTTCCTCGACGGTCTCCGCCTGCTCGATCCGCGCTCCCTGGCCGCGGCGGCGGGGATCGGTGCCGTCGCCACCGCCAGCAGTGCCTGGCGCTGGACGCTGGTGTCCCGGGGGCTCGGCGTACCTCTCCCGCTCTCCGAGGCCCTGGCGGCCTGCTATCGCGCCCAGTTCCTGAACACGACGCTGCCCGGCGGGGTGGTCGGAGACGTGCACCGGGCCATCCGGCACGGGCGTCGCGCCGGTGACCTGGGTCGGGGCCTGAGGGCGGTCGCCTGGGAACGCTCCGCGGGGCAGGCCGTGCAGGTGGTCGCGGCGCTCCTGGCCCTGCTGCTGCTGCCGTCGCCGGTGCACGGGGCGATGCCGGCGATCACGGCCGCCCTGGCGGGGATCGCGCTCGGTGTTTGGCTGCTGGCCCGGGCCCTGTCGCGCTCCGGCCCGCGCCCGGTGGCCAGGGCCGCCCGCGCACTGCGCGCCGACCTCCGCGATGCGCTGCTCGCCCGGGCGACCTGGCCCGGCATCGTGGTCGCCTCCCTGGTGGCGGTGGCGGCGCACGTCGCGACGTTCCTGCTCGCCGCGCGGGTCGCAGGGTCGGCGGCGTCACCCCTGCTGGTGCTGCCGCTGGCGCTGCTCGTCCTGCTCGCGATGGGGCTCCCGCTCAACGTTGCCGGCTGGGGCCCGCGCGAGGGTGTCGCCGCCTGGGCGTTCGCCGCGGCGGACCTGGGCGCGGACCTGGGCGTGGCGACGGCCGTCGTCTACGGCGTCATGGCGCTGGTCGCCAGCCTCCCGGGGGCCGTGGTGCTGGTCGCCGGCCGCCTCCACCGGCAGCACGGGGCCGGGCGCGCCGTGCCGTCGCCGCACGGGACCCCGACCGCACGCGTCCTGGAGGGGAGCGCCCATGGGTGAGCGTCCCTACACCCTGCTCAGCTGCGGCATGTCGATCGACGGCTACCTCGACACCGCCTCCGAGGGCCGTCTGGTGCTCTCCAACGAGGCCGACCTCGAGCGCGTCGACGCGGTTCGCGCGGGCTGCGACGCGATCCTGGTCGGCGCGGGCACCGTCCGCACGGACAACCCGCGCCTCCTGGTGCGAAGCGACGAACGACGCAGCGACCGGGTCGCCCGCCGCCTGCCACCCTCGCCGCTCAAGGTCACCCTCAGCCGCCAGGGACGGCTGGACCCAGGTGCCCGCTTCTTCACGACCGGAGACGTGGAGAAGCTGGTCTACTGCCCGACCGACGGCCTGGTCGAGGCCCGCGCCCGGCTGGGCCACGTCGCGACGGTCGTCGACGGGGGCCGGCCCGTCGACCTCCAGCGCCTGGGCGAGGACCTCGGCGGACGAGGGGTCCGGCGACTGATGGTCGAGGGCGGCGGGACCGTGCTCACCGCTTTCCTCGCCGGCGACCTCGCCGACGAGCTGCAGCTCGTGGTGGCGCCGTTCTTCGTCGGCGACTCCCGGGCTCGCCGCCTGGTGGGGGACGGCTGCTTCCCCTGGCACCCCGACCGGCGGGCGGAGCTCGCCGAGGTCCGTCAGATCGGGGACGTCGTGCTGCTGCGCTACGCGCTGTCGCCGCGGTTCGGGTCGGACTGATGCACCAACCACCCACCGCGACGATCCGGACGCAGCTGTCGATCCCGCTGCGCCTCGCCGACGGCTTCGAGACCCCGGCGCGCGTCTTCACCTTCGACGGCCTGGTCGACGGTCGCGAGCACCTCGCCCTGGGACTCGGCACCCGGGCCGGACCGGTCCATCCCCTCACCAACGCCGACCCGCCACCGCTTGTACGCCCGCACAGCGAGTGCCTGACCGGCGACGTGCTCGGCAGCCGACGCTGCGACTGCGGACCGCAGCTGCGTGAGGCCGTCGAGCGGATCGCCGACGTCGGCGGCTACCTGCTCTACCTGCGCCAGGAGGGCCGCGGGATCGGCCTGTACGCCAAGCTCGACGCCTACGCGCTCCAGGACAGCGGACTGGACACCTACCAGGCCAACCTCGCGCTCGGCCACCGCGCCGACGAGCGGGACTACACGGTTGCCGCGCAGATGCTGCGCGCCCTGGGAGCGCCGCGCATCTCGGTCCTGAGCAACAACCCGGACAAGACCACCCAGCTGGAACGACTGGGCGTCACCGTGGTCGAACGTGTCCCGACGGCCGTGCACCTGTCAGCCGAGAACGCGCGCTACCTCGCTGCCAAGGCCGGCACCGGAGCGCACCGGTTCGACGGCCCCCTCAGCGTGTCGTCACCGCAGCAACCTCAGGTCAGGTCCCTGAGACGCCGCACCATGTCGAGACTCGGGAAGTTGTCGGCCTGGATCTTGTCGAGGAGCACGTGGGCATAGGCGGCCTGCTCATCGGCGTTCATCAGCTCCTCGACCAGGTCCATCATCGTCGACGACGGGTACTGGTCCTGCTCCACCTTGCTCAGCAGGACGGCCAGCAGGTCCCCGCGGATGTCGGTCGCGTCGTTCGGCATTGATCCCTCCCGGATCTCGTGGTCCAGCGTTCCGTTCCCACCGATGACCATCCCATGCGCCGCACTCCGGGCTAGACCGGTTGGTCGGTGTCCTGAGGCGACTCCTCCCCCACATTGGGTAGACGTCCCGCAATTGTCCGGGGCGGTCTGAACCGGACCGCCAGCCTTCTCGGCGGGGGTAGGGATCTCGGGTAGCGAGAGGGAAGCGAATGGGCACCATCGAGGGGCTGCGCCGCCCACGGCGCGGCGAGCAGGGAGCAGCGGCGGTCGAGTTCGGCCTGATCGCGATGATCCTGTTCACGCTGCTGTTCGGCATCATCCAGTTCGGCTTCTGGTTCTGGTCCTGGCAGGCCGCAGCGCATGCGGCGCGGGAGGCATCCCGCGTCGCCGCCGTGACCCCGTGCAGCTCCACCGCGATCACGACGGCTGGCACAGACGCTCTCAACGGCGTGCCGAAGACGACCACGCCGAGCGTCACCATCAGCAAGACCTCTCCGGTCAAGGTCGGCGACGACATCACGGTCCGCGTCCAGTTCACGACGGTCGACATGGGCTTCTTCCCCGGCTTCGACGGCATCGTCGACAAGAGCGCGACGTCGCGGGTCGAGAACGTCCCGTCCGGGGGGTGCTGACCATGCGTCGCTTCCGCCGCCGCCGCGACGAGAGCGGAGCCGTCGCGATCCTGTTCGCGCTCATGGCCACCCTCCTCCTCGTCGTCGGCGCCCTGGCCGTCGACCTCGGCCACGCCTACGCCACCAGGTCGCTGCTCCAGACCGACGTCGATCTCGCCGTGATGGCTGCCGCCGCCGAGCTCGACAACGGCGGGGCCTGCAATCCCGAGGTGATCACCAAGGCCACCGAGTACCTCAGCAAGGCCGACAACCATGTGCCCGGGCAGTACCCGATCGACCTCGGCGGAACTGCGGGCGACAACGACGGCTACATCAGCTGTGACAACTGGAAGGTCACGCTGTGGGCGCCGCGGAGCCACGTCGACTACGGGCTCGGCAGCATCGTCGACCAGAACGGTGCGGACATCTCCGCCCACGCCGTGGCGCAGATCAAGGCGGCGCGCGGCGGCGCGACGTTGCCCTTCTTCGCCGCGACCGGCTGCGACTACGGACAGCAGTCCATCCGCAACCCCAGCGGCCCCACTCCGACCCCCACGGTGCCGACCCTGGTGCCCACATCAGCCACGACGAACGGCGCTACCTTCACGATCAGCCCCACCAGCGTCCCCGCCGGCACCACCTCCGCGACGATCACGATCAGCGGCAACGGCATGAAGGACGTCAACACGGTCGGCTTCAGCAACGGCACGGGGGCTTACTTCCTCGTCAGCGTCACCGCGGTCACGACGAACGGCACCATCTCGTTCTCGGTCTCGGTGCCGAGCGGCGTCCTCGCCACCGAGGACACCTGGTACGTCCGGGTCCGGACCAGCAGCGGCGCCTGGTCGAAGACCTCCGAGGCCAAGCCCTACACGGTCGGATCGCCGAAGCTCTACTGCGACGGCTCCAACGCCGGCAACTTCGGGACGCTCGACCTTCCCCGGACCGACGTGAGCGGCGCCAACGCGCAGCTGGCCTGGAACATGATCAAGGGCGTCCAGCCCACGCTGGCCGTGCACCCGTCGCCGCCCAGCGGCGACTGCTCCGGTGCGCCCGGAAGCGTGGAGTCCAAGAATACCCCCGTCGACGGCACGAACTGCGTGGCGACCAAGACCGGCCTGGACATCGCGGCCACCAACGCCGGGCTCCTCGGAGACTCCGGGATAGTCGGGGCCGGACAGGGACGGCTCGACACCGACTCGACCGGCAACTGCAGCCGGTTCGGCGACAGCTCCCGGACCGCCGCCGTGATCAAGAGCAAGCACGTCAACGACGACCTGCTCAGCTGCTTCATCACCAACGGTGCGCACATCAGCGATCTGGTGGCCGGCAACTCCGCGGGGACCAATGCCCTGTCCGCCGACATCTTCAACTCCCCCCGGTTCTTCTGGCTACCCGTCCTGGCCACTGACCCGGCTCCCGGCCACACCAACAGGGCGATCGTCGCCTTCAGGCCCGGCTTCATCAGCGACCAGAGCCTGACGGCGACGCACGACGCCCCCGGCACCATCAGCGCACTCGACGGGCTCGTGCCGGACTCCAACGGGATCGAGGAGCTCAAGGTCATCCTCTTCGACGCCAAGGCACTGCCGGAGTTCGCGCCCACCGTCGGTGGCGAGAAGGACTACACCGGCTCCGGCCCCAAGGCACTCGTCCTCGTCCAGTGACGGCGCGGACACCCGGCACATCCAACACTCACGGTTCGACCATCACCTAAGGACACACCATGGCACGACGATCCATCCTCCTCACCGTCGCCTTCGCCATCGCGGCGCTGGGCACCGCGATGATCATCATGTACGTCCAGGGCATCGACGCCCGGGCGGCCGACGGCCAGACACGCGTCGCGGTCCTCACGGCCACCGACGTCATCTCCCCGGGCGAGTCCGTCGCCGATGCCCAGGCAGCCGGCAAGTTCGAGAAGACCGAGGTGGTCCGTGCGGACATGGTCGACGGAGCCTTGAGCTCAACGGCCTCGATCGACAGCCAGGTGGCCCTCGGCACGATCTACCCCGGTCAGCAGATCATGGGTCAGCAGTTCGGCAAGCCTGGCTCCGAGGACACCTTGACCATCCCGGACAACCTGCTGGCCGTGAGCGTCGAGCTGACGGATCCCGAGCGGGTCGCCGGCTTCGTCAACCCCGGCTCGAGGGTCGCGATCTTCGCGTCCGCCGATCCTGAGATCTACAAGCCCGACGGCACCACCCAGAAGCTCTCGCCGTACACCCGGATCCTGCTGCCCGACGTCCAGGTGATCGGTGTCGGCGACACCTCGGTGACGTCGCGCACCACGACCAGCGACAACGGCCAGCAGACCACCGAGCAGATTCCCCGGACGATCCTGACCCTGGCCGTCACCCAGGCGCAGGCCGAGCGGGTCATCTACGCCGGCCGCAACGGGGACCTGTCGTTCGCGCTCCGCACCGACAAGTCGAAGGCGGCCGACGGCCCCGGCGTGACCGCGCGGGACATCATGCCCGAGGTCTTCCGGAGCCTGCGATGACCGCCGTGGTCGAGCAGGACCCGGTGCTCGCGGAGGTCTTCCGCGGCACCGTGGGCGCCTCGGTGACGATCGTGCCGTCGCTCGAGCACCTCGAGAAGCACCTGGGCGACCACCCGGCAGAGCTGGTCGTCGTGCTGGGTCCGTCGGTCGGCCACGACGCTGCTGCGGCGTTCGCGGGTCACCACCGGATCCTGCGGCCCGCACTCGGCGTCATCCTGGTCCGTCCCACGGTCGACCACGCCGTGCTCACCGACGCCCTTCGCTCGGGCATGAGCGAGGTCGTCGAGACCGGCGACGCGGCCGGACTGCGCGAGGCGGTACGCCGTGCGCACGAGGTCGCCCGGGCCGTGGCCGAGAGCCTGCACCTGCCGGGAGCGGGCGCCACCGGCTCGCTGGTCACGGTGTTCTCGACCAAGGGTGGCGTCGGCAAGAGCCTCGTCGCCACGAACATCGCCGCCGGGCTCGCCGATCTCGGACGACGGGTCTGCCTCGTGGACCTCGACGTGCACTGCGGGGACGTGGCGATCATGCTCCAGCTCACGCCAGAGCACAGCCTGGCGGATCTCACGCAGCTGGTCGGCGACATCGACACGAGCGGGGTCGAGTCCCTGCTCACCCGGCACTCCGAACACCTGTGCGTGCTGGCCGCCCCGGTCCAGCTGGGCGCACCGGTGCCTTCGGAACCGGTCGGCAGGCTGCTGGAGACGCTCAAGGCGATGTTCGACGTCGTGGTCGTCGACACCTCCGGGATGTTCGACGACTTCGTGCTGCACGCCCTCGACCACACAGACACGCTGGTGCTCGTCGGGACGCTGGACATCCCCTCGTTGAAGAGCCTCAAGCTGGCGGCGGGCACCCTGGACCTGCTCAACATCCCGCGGGAGCGTTGGCGGCTCGTCCTCAACCGCGCCGACGCGAAGGTCGGCCTCTCGCCAGAC
>Ga0308176_10001841_pt1 | contig 13342 bp, 13 predicted proteins | sample PhyCR2_3_FD_203890 | JGI IMG/M metagenome (GOLD analysis project Ga0308176, IMG submission 203890) | Soil microbial communities from UC Gill Tract Community Farm, Albany, California, United States - DLSLS.C.R2 | ecosystem: Environmental > Terrestrial > Soil > Agricultural land | place: USA... | reverse complement strand
GCGTCAGCCAGCGGGTGCCTTCTGGAGTTCGGCGCTGGGTCGGCGGATTTGGTGGTCCTACTACATGCGGATCTTGATTTACGTGACACCGCGACGCGCGCTGTTCTGGCCGATTCGGGATTTCACCGTGGCACCGGAGGAACTCAATCTCGACGAGGTGCGTCGTGTGGACTGAGGCGGCGAAGTGGCTCGGCAAGTTCGACGAGGCCGTAATGACCATGCTCGACTCCGACGGTTACCCGGTCAGCGTGAGGGTCGATTCCCGGTCATATGATGCCGCCACAGGCGAGTTGCCTGCGACACTGCCCGGCGCGCTGCATATCGTCGACGGCCCGGCCAACCTGCTGTGCCACTACCACGACGAAAAGCTGTGGAAACTCAACGCGATCAGCATCAAGGGTCGGCTTGAGAACCGAAACGGCTCATGGGTGTTCGCGAGTACGGCGTTCAACGCGCCTTCGAAACTGGCTCTGTTGTCTTTCATCAAGGGAGTGCGGGCCGCGGCCCAGAAGTATCTCGACAAGCGCGGTCTCGACCGTCCAGACGTGGATTGGGCGGCGGTCAAGGAGGTTCAACGCCGCGCTAAAGCAAAGAACGGATAGAACGCCCTCACACCACTTCGAGGTTGTGGGCGCAGCGAGCGAGCAGCGCAGCCAGCTGACGGTATGAGCTCGCCGCAAAGGACAGGCAGATGACCGCCATCGAACGACACAGTCCATACGCAACGCTGATCAACGTGTTCACCGTCGAACCCGAGAAGGCTGCGCAACTCGCCGATCTGCTGAGCCGCTCAACCGACGAGGTGATGCAACACCTGCCCGGCTTCCGTTCGGCCAACATCCATCTCAGCACCGACGGCACCCGCGTCGTCAACTACGCGCAGTGGGACAGCGCGGAGTCGTTTGAGGCGATGACCGCCGATCCCAAGGCTCGCGAACACATGGTCGCGGCTGCCGAACTGGCAATCAGCTTCGATCCGCACCTCTACACCGTGGAATCCGTGCACGAACGATGAACCTGGGCCACCGACCGGCCTAGAGGCTCGCAAGAATCCGATCGCCGACCTGCGTGGTCGACAACTTCGCATCGCCGCGGGTGGCCAGATGCTGCTCGACGGCCTTGTCGACGCGGGCTGCGGCGTCGTCCTCGCCGACATGGGTCAGCAGTAGTGCGACCGACATGATCGCCGCTGTCGGGTCGGCGATGCCCTGACCCGCGATGTCGGGCGCGCTGCCGTGCACCGGCTCGAACATCGACGGATTCGTCCGCGTCGCATCGATATTGCCGCTTGCCGCCAGCCCGATGCCACCGCACACCGCGGCGGCAAGGTCGGTGATGATGTCGCCGAACAGGTTGTCGGTGACGATGACGTCGAATCGGCCCGGGTCGGTGACGATGTGGATCGTGGCGGCGTCGACGTGCTGGTAGGCGACTTCGACGTCCGGATACTCAGCGGCCAACTCCTGCACGGTGCGCCACCACAGCGCGCCGGCGTAGGTCAGCACGTTGTTCTTGTGCACCAAAGTCAGATGCTTGCGCCGCTGCCGCGCGCGCCCGAACGCGTCGTGCACCACCCGGCGCACACCGAACGCCGTGTTGAGACTGACTTCTGTCGCCACCTCGTTCGGCGTGCCGACGCGAATCGCACCGCCCGTGCCGGTGTATGGGCCTTCGGTGCCCTCCCGCACCACGACGAAGTCGATGTCGGGATTTCCCGCGAGCGCGCTTGTCACACCCGGATACAGCCGAGCAGGCCGCAGGTTGATGTGGTGGTCGAGTTCGAACCGGATTCTCAGCAGGAGGCCGCGCTCCAGGACGCCACTGGGCACCGACGGGTCGCCGATCGCGCCAAGCAGGATCGCGTCGTGCGAACGCAATTCATCGAGAACCGAATCGGGTAGCACCTCCCCGGTGGCGTGGTATCGCCGCGCCCCGAGGTCGTAATCGGTCTTCTCAACCCCGGGCAGCACGGCGTCGAGGACCTTGACGGCCTCGCCGACCACCTCCGGCCCGATGCCGTCGCCGGCGAGGATCGCCAATTTCACGATAGGTCCACCACTTCCAGCAAGTTGGCGCCGACGGCGTCGGCGATCGCGGCGCGCAGATCCTGTGGCACATCGCGGTCCAACCGCATCAGAATCGTCGCGCTCGGACCCTCGGTGTCCTCGCTGAGCTGCGCGGCGTGGATGTTGATCTCGCCCGAGCCGAGCAGCGTGCCGATCTTGCCGAGCGTTCCGGGCTGGTCGGCGTAGTTGATGACCAGATTGATGCCCTCGGCACGCAGATCGAAGTTGCGGCCGTTGATCTGCACGATCTTCTCGACCAGCTGCGGACCCGACAACGTGCCCGCCACATTGGCCACCTGGCCGTCCGAGCACACCGCACGCACGTCGACCACGCTGCGGTGGGTGGGGCTTTCGGTCGCGCTGGTGATGCTTGCCTCGACGCCGCGCTCGGCGGCCAGCGATGGTGCATTGACGAATGTCACCGGGTCCTCGATCACCGAGGAGAACAGCCCGCGCAGCGCCGAAAGGCGAAGCACTTCAACGTCTTCGGATGCCAGCTCGCCGCGCACCTGAACCGAGATCGACACCGGCAGTTCCGCGGACAGCACACCGATCATCAACCCGAGCTTGCGTACCAGGTCGAGCCAGGGCGCCACTTCCTCGCCGACCACGCCGCCGCCGACGTTCACCGCGTCGGGGACGAACTCACCGGCCAGCGCGAGCTTCACGCTCTCGGCGACATCCGTGCCCGCGCGGTCCTGGGCTTCTGCAGTCGACGCGCCCAGGTGCGGGGTCACGACGACCTGGGGCAGGTCGAACAACGGGCTGTCGGTCGTCGGCTCGGCGGCGAACACGTCGATGCCCGCCGCCCTGACATGCCCGCTGGACACCGCTTCGGCGAGCGCCTCCTCGTCGACGAGTCCGCCGCGCGCCGCGTTGACGATGATCACGCCCGGCTTCGTCTTGGCCAGCGCCTCCTTGCCGATCAGTCCAGCTGTCTCGGGCGTTTTCGGCAGATGCACGGAGATGAAGTCCGACCGCGCGAGCAGCTCGTCGAGTGTCAGCAGTTCGATGCCGAGCTGCGCGGCGCGCGCAGGCGACACGTACGGGTCGTAGGCCACCACGTGGGTGCCGAACGCGGCCACCCGCTGCGCGACGAGCTGCCCGATCCGCCCCAGACCCACAACGCCGACGGTTTTGCCGTAGATCTCGGTGCCGGAGAACGACGACCGCTTCCAGGTGTGTTCACGCAGCGATGCGTCGGCTTCTGCGATCTGGCGCGCCGCGGCCAGCATCAGCGCCAGTGCGTGTTCGGCGGCACTGTGAATATTCGACGTGGGCGCGTTGACCACCAGCACACCGCGCGCCGTTGCGGCGTCGACGTCGACGTTGTCGAGCCCGACGCCGGCCCTGGCGACGATCTTCAGCTTGGGCGCCGCTCCCAGCACCTCGGCGTCCACGGTCGTCGCCGAGCGAACCAGAAGCGCGTCGGCCTCGGGCACAGCGGCCAGCAGCTTCTCTCTATCCGGGCCGTCGACCCAACGGACCTCTACCTGGTCACCGAGGGCGGCGACGGTGGATTCGGCCAGTTTGTCGGCAATTAGTACTACGGGAAGACTCACCCGGCCAGCCTAATGGGCTTGAATTGCGGGGTGGACGTCACCGTCGTCGGCAGCGGACCCAACGGGTTGGCAGCCGCTGTGATCTGCGCCAGGGCTGGTCTTTCGGTACAGGTGTTCGAGGCCCAGCCAACGCCGGGTGGCGGTGCCCGCAGCGCCTCCGACACGGAATTCAGCGGCATACTGCACGACATCTGCTCGGCGGTACACCCGCTCGCGGAGGCCTCGCCGTTCTTCGTCGAGTTCGACCTGGCGGCGCGTGGAGTGCAACTCGTGGCGCCCGAAGTGTCCTACGTCAACCCGCTGCCGGACCGGCCCACCGCGGTGGCGTACCGATCGCTGGAGCGCACCTGCGACGAACTCGACGACGGGGCGTCGTGGCGGCGCCTATTCGGACCGCTGACCGAACACGCCGACGGGGTGCTGGGTTTCTTCCTCGGCGACAAGCGGTCGCTGCCACCGGATCTTCTGACGGGCGTACGAACCGGCTTGCGGGTGTTGATCCAGGGCAGCCCCGCGTGGGGTCTTCTCCGCGGTGATGACGCTCGCGCGTTGTTCACCGGCGTTGGCACACATGCCATCTCGACGATGCCGTCACCGGTCAACAGTGGAGCCGGGCTGATGCTGGGCACCGTGGCTCATACGGCGGGGTGGCCGGTACCGGTCGGGGGAACACAGGTGATCTCCGACGCGTTGATCGCCGATCTGCGGGCCCACGGCGGCGAGCTGGTGCTCGATGAGCCCGTTACCGCTCCGCCCGCGGGGGTGGCGATCTACGACACCGCGCCGACGGCGCTGTTGGAGATCTACGGCGATGCGGTTCCGTCGCGGTACGCAAAGGCGTTGCGCCGCTACCGGTTCGGCCCCGGAGTGTGCAAGGTGGACTTCGTCTTGTCAGGCGACATCCCGTGGCGTGACGAGCGCGCCGGCCAATCGCCGACCGTGCACATGGGTGGAAGCCGGGCGCGGATGGCGTTGGCTGAGCGTGAGGTGGCGGCCGGTCGCCACGCCGAATTGCCGATGACGCTGGCTTCGCTTCCGCACCTGTCCGATCCGTCGCGCATCGACGATCACGGCCGCAGGCCGCTATGGACTTACGCCCACGTCCCGTCGGGTTCGACCGCCGACCTCACCGAGACGATCACCGGGATGTTCGAGACCGCCGCGCCGGGCTTCCGCGACCTGGTCGTCGCGGCGCGGTGCGTACCGGCGGCCGAAATGTCGAGCCACAACGCCAACTACGTCGGAGGGGACATCATCGTCGGCGGGGCCACGCTGTTCGCCGCGATGGTCGGTCCGACGTTGCGGCTCAATCCGTGGACCACGCCCATTCCGAAGGTCTATCTGTGCTCGTCGGCGACGCCGCCCGGCACCGGGGTGCACGGCATGGCGGGCTACTACGCCGCCCGCACGGTGCTGCGCCGCGAGTTCGGCATCGAGCGACTCCCGAAACTGGCGCCGTGACCGGCGACCGGGAAGAACTGCCGTGAGCGCTGTTCGGCTCCGCTGCAGAAGAATTGGCCGCGGGCGTCGCCGACGACGGTTTCGAACCCGATCTCATCCTCGCGGTTGCGCGCGGCGGACTGTTCGTCGCGGGTGCACTGGGCTATGCGCTGAACGTGAAGAACGTGGCGGTCATGAACGTGGAGTTCTACACCGGCGTGGACGAGCGCCTGGATGTGCCGGTGATGCTGCCGCCGGTGCCCAGCACCGTCGACCTCAGCGGTGCCCGGCTATTGATCGCCGACGACGTCGCCGACACCGGGGCGACCCTGCGATTGGTGCGTGACTACTGCGCCGACCATGTCGCCGACGCCCGCTGCGCCGTGCTGTTCCAGAAGCCGCATTCCACGGTCGACTGCGAATACGTCTGGCGTCGCACCGATCGTTGGATCAACTTCCCGTGGTCCGCCCCGGCTTAGGGTTACAACTATGAGCAAGCTTGCCGTCATCTATTACTCCGCCACCGGGCACGGCACGTCGATGGCCAAGCGGGTCGCAGCGGCCGCCGGAGCCGCAGGCGCCGAGGTGCGTGTCCGCCACATCGCCGAAACTCGCGACCCGGAGTCGTTCGCCCGAAATCCGGCGTGGACGGCCAATTACGAGGCGCACAGGGATCTGCCACCCGCGACCGGGGATGACATCGTCTGGGCCGACGCGGTGATCTTCGGCTCCCCGACGCGATTCGGTTCCGTCGCTTCGCAATTGCGTGGCTTCCTCGACTCGCTGGGCGGCCTGTGGGCAGACGGCAAGCTCGCCGACAAGGTGTATGCGGGCTTCACGTCGACGAACACCGCGCACGGCGGTCAGGAGACCACGCTTCTCACGCTCTACATCACGCTGATGCATTTCGGCGGAATCATCGTGGCGCCGGGCTACACCGACGCGCTGAAGTTCGTCGACGGAAACCCGTACGGCGTCAGCCTCACCGCAGGCCACGACAACATCAGTGAGTTCGACGAGCCGACCGACAACGCGCTCGATCACCTGGCCAAGCGCGTCGTCACCGTGACCGACCGCCTCACCTCGTAGCGATTTGTGTGCAATGAGGAGCGGTCAGCGCTCTCGAACGCACACAAATCGCAACTATGCGGTGTCGGTGAGCGGGCGGTCGACCCAGCTCATCAGGTCGCGCAGCTTCTTGCCGGTCACCTCGATCGGGTGGTCGGCGTTCTGCTTGCGCAGATCCTCTAGCTGCTTGTTGCCGCCCTCCATGTTGGCGACCAGCTTCTTGACGAAGCTGCCGTCCTGGATCTCGGAGAGGATCTGCTTCATCCGCTGCTTGGTGTCGGCGTCGATGACGCGCGGGCCGGACAGGTAGCCGCCGAACTCGGCGGTGTCGGACACCGAGTAGTTCATCCGCGCGATGCCGCCCTCATACATCAGGTCGACGATGAGCTTCAGCTCGTGCAGCACCTCGAAATAGGCCAACTCCGGCGCGTATCCAGCTTCCACCATCACCTCGAAGCCGGTCTTCACCAACTCTTCGGTGCCGCCGCATAGCACCGCCTGCTCACCGAACAGGTCGGTCTCGGTCTCGTCCTTGAACGTGGTCTTGATGACGCCGGCACGGGTGCCGCCGATACCCTTCGCGTAGGACAGCACCAACGCCTCGCCCTCGCCCTTGGGGTCCTGTTCGACGGCAACCAGACACGGCACGCCCTTGCCGTCGACGAACTGCCTGCGAACCAAGTGGCCGGGGCCCTTCGGGGCGACCATGCCGACCGTGACGTTGGCCGGAGGCTTGATCAGATCGAAGTGGATGTTGAGGCCGTGCCCGAAGAACAGCGCATTGCCGTCTTCGAGGTTGGGCTCGATGTCGTTGGCGAAGATGTCGGCCTGTGCGGTGTCGGGCGCCAGCAGCATGATGACGTCGGCCCACTTGGCGACCTCGGCAGGGGTGTCGACGTCAAGGCCCTGCTCGGTGACCTTCGCCCGCGACTTCGAGCCCTCCTTCAGTCCGACTTTCACCTCGACGCCCGAGTCGCGCAGGCTCAACGAGTGCGCATGACCCTGGCTGCCATAGCCGATGACACCGACCTTGCGACCCTGGATGATCGACAGGTCTGCGTCGTCGTCATAGAACATCTCAACTGCCACGTGAATCTTCTTTCTTGTCTTTGCCTTTGGGGCTTACTTGACGATGCCGATGCCACGCGGACCGCGCGACAGCGACACCACTCCGGACTGTGCGAGCTCACGGATGCCGTACGGCTCCAGCACGCGCAAAAACGCCTCCAGCTTCGCCGGCGTGCCGGTGGCTTCGATCGTCAACGATTCTGTCGACACGTCAACGACCTTGGCGCGGAACAGGTTCACCGCCTCGATCACCTGGCTGCGGGTGGTCGCGTCGGCGCGCACCTTGATCAGCGCCAGTTCGCGTGACACCGAGTTGTCCTCATCCTGCTCGACGATCTTGATCACGTTGATCAGCTTGTTGAGCTGCTTGGTGATCTGCTCGAGCGGCGCTTCGTCGACGCTGACCACGATGGTCATCCGCGACATGTCCTTCTGCTCAGTAGCGCCGACCGCGAGCGACTGGATGTTGTAGCCGCGCCGCGAGAACAGCGACGCAACGCGGGCCAGCACGCCGGGCTTGTCCTCGACGAGGACGGACAGTGTGTGGGTTGGAACGGTGCTCATGCCTCGACTCCCACTCGCTCCGGTCCTCGCTCGTACCTCGCTGCGATCCTCACTCGCGCTCGTCTTCGGGTCATCACGCATGCCCTTCTGCGGGATCGTCGAACAACGGCCGGATGCCGCGGGCCGCTTGGATCTCGTCGTTACCCGTGCCCGCGGCTACCATCGGCCACACCTGCGCGTCGGCGCCGACGACGAAGTCGATCACCACCGGCCGGTCGTTGATCGCACGTGCCTCGTTGATGACGTCGACGACGTCTTCGGCCCGCTCGCAACGCAATCCGACACAACCGAGCGCCTCGGCCAGCTTGACGAAATCGGGAATGCGATGCGAATGCGTGGCCAGATCCGTTTGGCTGTAGCGCTCTTCGTAGAACAGCGTCTGCCACTGCCGCACCATGCCCAGGTTGCCGTTGTTGATGATGGCGACCTTGATCGGGGCGCCTTCGACAGCGCAGGTGGCCAGCTCCTGGTTGGTCATCTGGAAGCACCCGTCGCCGTCGATGGCCCACACCTCGGCGTCCGGACGCGCGAACTTCGCGCCCATGGCAGCCGGGACCGCGAAGCCCATGGTGCCCAGACCGCCGGAGTTGATCCACGTCCGCGGGTTCTCATACGAGATGAACTGCGCGGCCCACATCTGGTGCTGACCCACCCCGGCGACGTACACGGCGTCGGGGCCCGCGATCTTGCCCAGCTGCTCGATCACGTATTCCGGAGACAGGCTGCCGTCGCTCTGCGGGCCGTAGCTCAGCGGATACGTCGCCTGCACCCCGCGCAGGTACTCCCACCAGCTGTCCATCTTGATGGAGCCTGCAGCCGTGCCGTCCCGGCGCAGCGCGGCGATCAGGTCGGCGATGACGGCCTTGACATCGCCCACGATCGGCACGTCGGCGTTGCGGTTCTTGCCGATCTCGGCCGGGTCGATGTCGGCGTGGATGACCTTGGCGTCGGGTGCGAACGAGTCCAGCTTGCCCGTCACCCGGTCGTCGAACCGGGTCCCCAGCGCGATCAGCAGATCGCTGCGCTGCAGCGCGGCAACTGCGGAGACCGTGCCGTGCATTCCCGGCATGCCCAGATTCTGGGGATGGCTGTCGGGGAACGCGCCGCGCGCCATCAGCGTGGTGATCACCGGGATGCCGGTCAGCTCGGCCAGTTCATTGAGCTGCTCGGTGGCATTGCCCCGGATGACACCACCGCCGACGTAGAGCACCGGCTTACGGGCCGCAGCGATCAGCTTGGCGGCCTCGCGGACCTGGCGGTTGTGCGGCTTGGTGTTCGGCTTGTAGCCCGGCAGCTCGATACGCGGCGGCCAGCTGAACGTGCACTGTACCTGCAGAACATCCTTGGGAATGTCGACGAGCACCGGTCCGGGCCGACCGGAGGAGGCGATGTGGAATGCCTCGGCCATCACCCGCGGGATGTCGTTGCCGTCGCGCACCAGGAAGTTGTGCTTGGTGATCGGCATCGTGATGCCGGAGATGTCGGCTTCCTGGAAGGCGTCGGTGCCGATCAGCCCGCGACCGACCTGCCCGGTGACAGCGACCACCGGGATCGAATCCATATGGGCGTCGGCGAGCGGAGTGACCAGATTGGTGGCACCGGGCCCCGACGTCGCCATGCACACACCGACCTTGCCGGTCGCGTGGGCGTACCCACTGGCCGCATGCCCCGCGCCCTGCTCGTGGCGGACGAGGACGTGACGGAGCCTCTGCGAGTCGAAAAGCGGGTCGTAGACCGGCAATACGGCACCGCCCGGGATGCCGAAGATGACGTCGACGTCGAGCTCCTCCAACGACCGGATGACCGACTGTGCTCCGGTGAGTTGTTGGGGGGCAATCTTCTTGGGCTGGCTTGACGGGCCGTGACCGGCTGCTGCCGCTGCGGGTTTCGCAACGTCGGGCGCGGCCTGCTCCCGGTTCGGCGGGGTCGCCGACCGATCCGGGGGTCGGGTGGTTGGTGCGCTCACGATGTCCTCATTTGTCGGGGTTTGTGTGGTTGTTTCTCTGGACTCTCAAATCACTGCTGGGGCAAGAAAAAACCCCCGCCAGCGAAGCCGCTGTACGAGGGTTGCGCGTTGATACTGGTGACTATGCCCGAGTCGGGGCTAGCGCGGTATCAACGCGCAACCCAATTACTACGAGCAATCCCAGGTTCTGCACAACAGTCGACCGTAGTCTCCGCACTGGTCAGCCGTCAAATTCGTTCCCGCGGACGGCACCGCGATCGGGGCGTCGCAGCGCAGTGGGACGATGGCAGGCGTGACATCGCAATCGCCGTCGGCGCCGGCCGAACCGGTCGTGATTCGAATATCACCGATGGCGCATTTCGCGGTCGGCTTCCTCGCACTGGGCATGCTGGCGCTGGTGCTTGGCGGCCCGCCGTGGGTTGCCCTATTGCTCGTCATTCCGGTGATCCTGTCGATCTACATCATTCGGCTGCGCACCGTGGCCGATCGCGACACCGTGACCGCGCGCAACCTGCTCAGCAGCGAGACTGTTGGCTGGGAGGACATCGAAGGGCTTCGCTTCAGCAGGACCTCGTGGGCGCGGGCGCAGCTCAAGGACGGTCGCGAGCTGCTGCTTCCCGCGGTGACGTTCGCGACCCTGCCGAAGCTGACCGAGGCCAGCGCGGGCCGAGTGCCCAACCCATACCGCTGAGCGCGGCGTTATGCCAGCGGGTTGCCCCCATTGAGGAACACCCACAGCGCGATGCCGGCGCCGATGCCTATCAACAGGGCGGCGAAGGAGCCGACGAACGGCCTACGTGCCCAGCCGCGACCGGCGTCCAGCCCGTACCGGCCCGGACCGATCAGGATGATCGCGGCGACCACCGCGACCAGGACGACCTGGTACTCGTGTCCGTCGGTGAGAAAATCCGACAGCCTGGCCTCTTCGTGTGCCGCGGTGGCCTCCACCAGCAGACCGTTGACCAGGTATGCCAGTGCGCCGGCCGCCGCGAGCGGCGTGAAGAGACCCAGAATCAGCAGCAGGCCCGCGAGGATCTGGGCACCGGTTGCGATGTAGGTCAGCATGTCGGCGTGCTGGTATCCGACCTCTGTCAGCCGGTTCTCGAACCCGTCCAGACCGGGACCGCCCCACCAGCCGAATGCCTTCTGTAAGCCGTGCGCGATGAGCAGGGCGCCGACCGCCCAGCGCAGCACCATCAGACCGAGGTCCTGCGTGCCTCGGCGGTCGTCTGTCCAGGATCCATCCGCGTACCCGGGGCCGACGTCGGCGGGTTGCGCGTAGGTCGACATCGGTTGGCTGTCGGCCGGCTGCGCGTACGGCAACGGTTCGGGCTCGCCGATCAGCCCGAATCCGGGCTGCGGGCCCGACTTGTAGTTGGGGATGGCGGTGGTTTCGAAGTCACCCGCGTAATGCGATGAGGGCAGGTCATCCTCGGGATCGACCAGGCTTGCCGACGTGGGCCGGCCCAGGTCGTCGGGCCGCTGCCACTGGGGATTACTGGTCACCTGCCCAGGGTAAGTGCTGATGATCGGTGAATCGAGGATTGGCGCGGCGCTTTTGCGCCGCGTGTTCGCGGGCAGTCAGCAACGCGCCAAAACACCGGCGTGGCGCGCATTGCCGAACGATCCGTAACCTGGCGGGCATGAATCTGCGCGGGCCGGTGCGAGGCGTCCTCGCACTGTCGTGCGCCGCGTTGCTCGCGCTGTCCGGATGCGCCCGGTTCGACAACGCCCAGTCGCAGCCGTTCACCACCAAGCCCGAGTTGCAGCCGGGGCCCAGCTCCACTCCCCCGCCGCCACCGCCGTTGCCGCCGAAACCGTTCCCGAAGGAGTGTCCGGCGCCAGGGGTCATGCAGGGCTGCCTGGAGAGCACCAGCGGCCTGATCATGCTGCCCGACAGCCAGTCGGCACTGGTTGCCGAGCGGACGACCGGCGCGGTCAAAGAGGTCTCCGTCCGGGCAGAACCGAAGGTCAAGACCATGATTCCGGTGGACGGCAGCGGCGACGGCGGCCTGATGGACATCGTGTTGTCGCCGACGTATTCGCAGGATCGGCTGATGTACGCCTACGTCAGCACCCCGACCGACAACCGCGTGATCCGCATCGCGGACGGCGACATCCCGAAGCCGATCTTCACCGGAATCCCGAAGGGCGCGACGGGCAATATGGGCGCCCTCGTGTTCACCAGCCCTACCACGTTGGTCGTCCTCACCGGTGACGCCGGCGACCCCGCACTGGCCGCCGATCCCGGTTCGCCTGCCGGCAAGGTGCTGCGCATCGAGCAGCCGACCACGGTCAACCAGGCGCCGCAGACCACCGCACTGAGGGGGATGGGCGCGGGCGGCGGCTTGTGCACCGATCCATCGGACGGCTCGCTGTACATCACCGACCGCACCCCGACGGCCGACCGGCTGCAGCGCATCACCAAGGATTCGAAGGTCTCCACCGTGTGGACCTGGCCCGATAAGCCCGGCGTGGCCGGCTGTGCCGCGCTGGACGGGACGGTGCTGGTCAACCTGATCAACACCAAGCAGACAGTGGCCGTCCGGCTGGCGCCGGACACCGGCTCGGTGACCGGCGAACCGGAGGTCGTCCGCCAGGACGTGCACGGGCACGCGTGGGCGCTGCAATCGTCGCCGGACGGCAATGTGTGGGGCGCGACGGTGAACAAGACCGCGGGCGACCCCGAGAAGCTCGACGATGTCGTGTTCCCGGTGTTCCCGTCGGGCGGTGGCTTCCCGCGCAGCAACGCCGACAACACCTAGGAACCGTCCGCCGAACAGCTCGATCGCGGTGGTCGGCGGTGTCCGGATGGTGGTCGAGCTGGCGGCAGGCGCTAACCAGAACCGAAGTACCGTATACGGTTGATTCTCCCTGCTGCGCTGTCGCTTTCGCAGAAGAGCACGCCGCGACCCGACGGAGTGGTGACCGAGGCGCTGACCGTTTCGCCTGCGGTGATCAACTTGCTCCAGCGCCCGCCCCGCAACCGATCGACGAACTCGCCGATTGCGACCGGCGTGTCTTCGCCGAGACTGACGGCGGCTCCGCGGCGCAATACGCGCCGTGCCGCCATCTGATCACCGACGACGGCTGCGTCGAGAAGTGTTTCTACACAACGTCTTTCCCGCTTGCCGGCTCGACGGAACCCGGCGAGGAAGCCGATCGTGCCGCCGAGACCTTGATTGCGTAACAGATTTGCGCTCAGCCGCAACGACGGTGGCAGCGACTTCGCACCGTGGCGCAGCATCTGCACCACCATCGCCGGTAGTTCCCAATGCGCGCAGAGTCGCGCGACCCCCCAGTCGCCGTCGGTCTGCCGTAGGTCGTAGCGCAGATGCATCGGCACGTCCAATGCCACGCCGGGGGCCATGACGATCTCGAGCATCAGATCGCGCAACACCGTCGACCCCGCGACCACGTCGAAATCGCGGTGAAAGATGATCTGCCGCGGGGAAATGAACGTGTCGTAGAACCGACCGATCTTCTCGTGTCCGACATGTGGACGGGAGCCGTATGGGTCCTCCACGCGCCCATCGGCTGTGAAGAGACCGACCCAGGCCGCGCGATCGTCTACCGCCGCCGCTGCCGGTGAGCGCTCGACGACTGCA
>Ga0308176_10001840_pt1 | contig 13343 bp, 15 predicted proteins | sample PhyCR2_3_FD_203890 | JGI IMG/M metagenome (GOLD analysis project Ga0308176, IMG submission 203890) | Soil microbial communities from UC Gill Tract Community Farm, Albany, California, United States - DLSLS.C.R2 | ecosystem: Environmental > Terrestrial > Soil > Agricultural land | place: USA... | reverse complement strand
GTTGGGACCCCGGGCGGCGGCCGAGCTCGCGAGTGTCGAGCACGAGCGGCGCTCTCGGGTCGAGACGCACGGACTTCACTTCCTGACAGGGGCACAACAGACCAGGTTCCTCGTGCGTCGACCGGGGGTGTGCCCCCGACCGGGCGCGAAGAACCGTCCGCAAGCGTACCGAACGGAGGGCCTACCGACCAATTCGCCGGTGACCCGGCGGCTCAGTTCTCGAGGTGCTCGGGCAGCTTGATCTTGTCGACCTCGTCCGAGGTCAGGTCGTCGAAGGCGGACCGGCCGGCGAGCCGCTCGCGCCCCCGCTTCACGGCCTCGGTCGTGCGCTCCAGGGTGATCTCGAAGTTGGCCAGCTTGGCGTCGACGTAGTCGTCGGTCTCCTTGCGCAGCTCGTCGGCCTCGGCCCGCGCGTGCTCGACGACCTGGTCGGCCTCGCGCTTGGCGACGCGGTAGACGTCGGTGTCGGAGATGATCTTCTCGCGCTCGCTGTGCGCGGCGGCCACGATCTGCTCGGCCTCGCGCCGGCCCTCCTCGACCACGGCCTCGCGCTCGGTCACGACCCGCTGGGACTCGGTGAAGGCAGTCTCCAGCGCGCTCGAGAGCTCGTCGATGAGCCCGAGCACCTCCCCCCGGTTGACCACGGCGGACGCCGACATCGGCATCGACCGGGCCTGCTCGACCACCCGCCGCAGCTCGGCGAGCTTCTCGTGCACGTCCACGTTGTCCCTTTCTCCACGCACATACGGGAGCCCACGGCATGACGCCGCACGGGCCCGAGCCTCCCTACCCGGGAAGAGCCACGCTCACTCCTCACCCCGACGATACGACCAAGCGGGGTGCGTCACATGCGGCGGGTGGTCAGGACTCCTCCGCCAGCCGCGCGGTCAGCCGGGTCAGCACGTGCGCCGGCACCAGCGGCGAGACGTCGCCGCCGAACCGGGCGACCTCCTTGACCAGGCTCGAGGCGAGGAAGGAGTACTCCGGGCTGGTCGGCACGAAGACCGTCTCGACGCCCGACAGGCTGGAGTTCATCTGGGCCATCTGGAGCTCGTAGTCGAAGTCGCTGACGGCCCGCAGGCCCTTGACGATCGCGTGCACCCCGCGGTCCCGGCAGAAGTCGGTGAGCAGCCCGTCGAAGGAGTCGATCGTGACGTTCGGCCAGGGGGCGCAGACCTCGGTGAGCATCTCGATGCGCTCCTCGGCGCTGAACAGCCGCTTCTTGGCGGCGTTCACCCCGACGGCCACGACCACCTCGTCGAAGAGCGTCGCCGCCCGGCCGATGATGTCGATGTGCCCGTTGGTGACCGGGTCGAACGACCCGGGGCAGGCGGCTCGGCGCACGGCTGGCTCACTCTCGCTGTCGGGGCACGGCTGGTCAGGCGGTGGCGCGACCGTACCAAAGCGTGGTCTCGCCGTACCTGCGCGTGCGGTCGCCGCGGAATCCCTGTGGCCACGGCAGCTCCGGCCCCCGGCTGGACCGCTCGACGACGACGAGCGCGTCGGGCGCGAGCCACTCCTGCTCGCGCAGCGTCTCGAGCACGGTGACCACGTCGGAGTCGGGCACGGCGTACGGCGGGTCCACGAAGGCGATGTCGTACGGCGCGCGGGGCGGATGGGCGAAGGCGCGGGCCACCGGGACCGCCAGCACCTCGATGCCGGTGAACCCGAGCGTGCGCGCGTTCTGCCCGATGAGGGCCGCGGTGCGCCGGTCGTGCTCGACGAGCGTGACGACGCCGGCGCCCCGCGAGCGGGCCTCGAGCCCGACCGCACCGCTGCCGGCGTAGACGTCAAGGAAGCGCAGCCCGTGCACGGAGCCGAGGGCCGCGTCGACGGCCGAGAACAGGGCCTCGCGGACGCGGTCCGACGTGGGTCGCGTGCTGTCCCCCGAAGGTGTCTTGATCCGCCGCCCGCCGGCCGTCCCCGCGATGATCCGGGTCACCGGCTCACCCCTTCTCCAGGAACGCGGCGGCCTCGGACTCGTCGAGCCGGCGGACCTCCTCGGCGAGCGCGGGGTGGGCGTGCAGGTCGGGGTCGTCGGCCAGCACCTGCGCCGCGACCTCCCGCGCCTGCGCGATGACGTCCTCGTGGTCGAGCACATGCAGCAGCCGGAGGCTGGAGCGGCGGCCGGACTGGGAGGCACCGAGCACGTCGCCCTCGCGCCGTTGCTGGAGGTCGACGCGGGACAGCTCGAAGCCGTCGGTGGTGGAGGCGACCGCGTCCAGGCGCTCCCGGGCTGGGCTGTCGGTCGCAGCCGAGGTGACGAGCAGGCAGAGCCCGGGCAGCCCGCCACGGCCGACCCGGCCGCGGAGCTGGTGCAGCTGGGAGACGCCGAACCGCTCGGCGTCGAAGACCACCATCATCGTGGCGTTGGCGACGTCGACGCCGACCTCGATGACCGTCGTGGAGACGAGCACGTCGACCCGGCCGGCCGCGAACGCGCGCATCACCTCGTCCTTGCGGTCCGGGGTCATCCGGCCGTGCAGCATCTCCACGCGCAGGCCGTGCAGCGGGCCCTCGGCGAGCATCGGCGCGACCTCCTCCACCGACGCCATCGGCCGCGAGTCGTCCACGTCGGCGGGGCTGTCCACGCCGTCCGTGCCCCCGTTGGAGGCACCGTCGCCGATGCGGGGGCAGACGACGTACACCTGGTGCCCGCGGCCGACCTCCTCCCGCACCCGGGCGAAGGCCCGGTCCAGCCAGGCGGGGTTCTCCGCGAGGGCCACGACCGTGGACTGGATGGGCGCCCGGCCCGCGGGCAGCTCGGACAGGGTCGAGGTCTCCAGGTCCCCGAAGACGGTCATCGCGACGGTGCGCGGGATCGGCGTCGCGGTCATCACCAGCACGTGCGGCGGGGCGCCGTCGGCCTTGGCGGCCAGCGCGGCCCGCTGCTCCACCCCGAACCGGTGCTGCTCGTCGACGACGACGAGGCCGAGGTCGGCGAACTGGACCTTGTCCTCCAGCAGGGCGTGCGTGCCGATCACGATGCCGGCGGACCCGGACGCCGCGTCGAGCAGCGCCTCCCGGCGGGCCGCCGCCCCGAGCGACCCGGTGAGCAGCACGACCTGGGTGGCGTCGGCTGCGCCGCCGAGCATCCCGGCCGAGGCCAGGTCGCCGAGCATCGCGGTGATGGACCGGTAGTGCTGCTGGGCGAGCACCTCGGTCGGGGCGAGGAGGGCCGCCTGGGCGCCGGAGTCCACGACCCGCAGCATCGCCCGCAGGGCCACGACGGTCTTGCCGGAGCCGACCTCACCCTGGAGCAGCCGGTGCATCGGGTGGCCGGCGGCGAGGTCGTCGAGGACGGCGCGGCTCACCTCCTGCTGGCCCGCGGTGAGCTCGAACGGCAGCCGGTCGTCGAAGCGGTCCAGCAGCCCGCCCTCCCGGCCGGTGCGCGGCCGGGCGTCGAGCGCGAGGAGCGCGGCCCGCCGCCGGGCGAGCACCGCCTGGGTCACGAACGCCTCGTCGAAGCGCAGCCGCTTGGCCGCGGCCTCCTTCTGGCTCCACGAGTCCGGCCGGTGCAGCCACTCCAGCGCCTGCCGGGCCGACACGAAGTCGTGCTCGCGGCGCACCTCCTCGGGCAGCAGGTCCGGGACCTCCTCCACCAGGTTGAGCGCGAGCGCGATCGCGTCGGAGAGCTGCCAGCTCTGCACCGTCGAGGTGGCGGGGTAGATGGTGATCAGCTGCGGGATGGAGTCCCAGTGCCGGACCGCGGCGTTCTCGCCGCCCTGGCCGTCCCCGTCCCGCTCGCCGAACATCTGGTTCTCGGGGTTGGTCAGCTGGAGCTGGCCGCGGAAGGTGCCGACCTTGCCGGAGAACAGGCCGATCCGCCCGGGCGCGATGGTGCGCTCGCGCCACTCGGCGACGTGCTTCTTCTTGTCGAACCAGGTCACCGACAGCTGGTCGTGCTCGGTGGCGACGACCACCTCGAGGCGGTACGCAGTGCCGCCGCGTCGCCGGTCGGCGTAGCTGTGCAGCTTCGCCCGCACCACGCGCCCGATGACCGTGACGTGCTCGTCCGGCTCGATCGCGCCGAGGTCCGAGAGCGAGCCCTTGTCGACCCACCGGCGCGGGTAGTGCTGGAGCAGGTCCCCGACGGTGCGGTGGCCGAAGGCCTTCTCGATCTTCGGGGCCGCGGTGCCGGCGACGGTGGCCAGCTTGGAGTCCCAGCGGATGGTGGAGCGCAGCGTGGTCACGGTCCCTCCTACTCCACGCCGACCAGCAGCGGGTAGCGCGGCTGGCCACCGTCGTAGACGACGACGTCGACCGTGGGCCGGGTGGCGGCGAGGTGGGCGGCGCACCGGTCCGCGAGGTCGCGCCCGTCGCCGCCCGCGACCAGGGTCACCAGCTCGCCGCCGCCGCCGAGCAGCCGCTCGAGGACCTCGGTCGCCACCGTGAAGAGGTCGTCACCGACCACGACGAAGTCCCGCTCGACGGCCCCGAGCACGTCTCCGGGCTCGCAGGGGCCGGCGGAGGTCATCGCCCGGCGGACCGCGACGGTGACCGCGCCGGAGCGGGCGTGCCGGGCCGCGGCGGTCATCTCCAGGATGTCCTGCTCGAACGCGCGGCCGGGCTCGTGGACGGCCAGCGCGGCCAGCCCCTGCACCTGCGCGTTGGTCGCGATCACGGCCACCCGGATGTCGGTCTCCGCCCGGACGGTGCGCGCCGCGGCCTCGGCGGCGGCGATCGAGTCGTGGTCGTTGGGGAGCACGATCACCTCCGCGGCGCCGGTGGAGACGATCGCCTCCAGCACCTGTCCGGTCGACGGCCGGCGACCCGGGCCGCCCGGGACGACGGTGGCGCCGGCCCGGACGAACAGCTCGCCGAGGCCCGCCCCGGCGGCCACCACCACGACGGCGCGGCCGGTGCGGCGTACGGCGTGCGCGCCGGTCCGGCGGCCGACCTGCCGCTCGACCTGGTCGGCGAAGTGCGTGACCTGGACCCGGTGCGGGCGGCCCGCCTGGATGCCGGCCTCGAGGGCCGCCCCCACGTCGTCGACGTGGACGTGGACGTTCCACAGCCCGTCGCCGCCGACGACGACCAGCGAGTCGCCGAGCGGGGCGAGCGCGGCCCGCAGGGCGGGGACGGCGGCGTCGTCGGCGTCGAGGAGGTACATCACCTCGTAGGCGGGACCGTCCGGCGTCAGGTCGCCCGACCGCAGCGGCACCGGGATCGCGTGGGTGCCGAGCGGGGCCTTCCCGCCGACCGGCCGGCGGCCGGTGACCGCGGTCTCGGCGGCGTCGAGCACCACGCACAGCCCGCGCCCGCCCGCGTCGACGACGCCCGCCTCGCGCAGCACCTCGAGCTGCTCCGGGGTGTGGGCGAGCGCCTCGCGGGCGGCGGAGGCGGCGGCCCGCAGGACGTGGCCCAGCCGGTGGGCGGGGTCCTCGGCGGACCGGGCGGCACCCTCGGCGGCCGCGCGGGCGACGGTGAGGATGGTGCCCTCGACGGGCCGGCCCACGGCGGCGTACCCGGCCTGCGCGGCCAGCGTCATCCCCTCGGCCAGCGCCACCGCCGACCGGTCCTCGGGCCCCGCCTCGCCGAGCCGCTTGCACAGCGCGCCGACCAGCGAGGACAGGATCACCCCGGAGTTGCCACGGGCGCCGAGCAGCGCGCCCCGGGCGAACGCGGCGAGCGCCGTGCGCACGTCGGCGGGTGCCGGCGAGGTGGCCGCCTCGCCCCCGACCGCCTCGTGCAGGGCGGCCCGGGCGGCCTCGACGGTGAGGTAGAGGTTGGTGCCGGTGTCCCCGTCGGGCACCGGGTAGACGTTGAGCGCGTCGATCTCCTCGCGCGCCTCGCCGAGCGCGGCGAGGGCCAGGTCCGCGAACCGAAGGACGGTCGGCAGGTCGAAGGTGGCCACCCCCTCGCCCGGCATGGGACCCCTCCTCCTGCACTCGGCGTGCGGTCGGGCACGCCGTCGGAACCGTCAGGGTAGTCCACGCCGGGGACGGTCCCGGCGTCCCCGCTGCCGGTCCGCGGGCCGCTCGATTCGCGTCGGGCCGAGGTCGTCGGATACTCTTGTGCGGTTGCCCGGACCGCGTCCGAGGGCGACCCCCGAATCACTGCAACCTAGCAATCCCAGGAGTTCACGGTGGCTGCCGTCTGTGACATCTGCGCCAAGGGCCCGGGCTTCGGTAACAACCGCCCCTGGTCGCGCAAGATTACGAAGCGTCGCTTCGACCCCAACATCCAGCGCGTGCGCGCGACGGTCAACGGCTCCCCCAAGCGCCTGAACGTCTGCACCGGCTGCCTCAAGGCCGGCAAGGTCACCCGCTAGCACCTTCCGCACCAGCGCGAGAGCCGCTCCCCTGCCGGGGGCGGCTCTTTCTGCGTGCTTCCTCCGTCGTGGTCAGAAGTGCGTGTGCCCGGTCGGGCCGTCGTACGCCGCGCCGTCGACCGTGACGCCGGAGCCCTCGGCGACGGACCCGATCTCCCGCCAGCCCTCGGGGAGCAGCGCGCCGCCGGGGAACGTCGCCACCAGCGGGTGGTCGTCGCCGCCGGCCAGCACGAAGCGCAGCGGGTCCGCGCCGAGCGCGGCGCCCACGGCCTGCAGGGGCTCGGCGATCTCGAAGGACCCGCTGCGTACGTCGACCGCGACCCCGCTCGCGTCGGCGAGGTGGCCGACGTCGGCGAGCAGCCCGTCGGAGACGTCGATCATCGAGGTGGCGCCCAGGGCCGCGGCCCGCGCGCCGGCGCCGTAGGGCGGCTCGGGGCGCTTGTAGGCCTCGACCAGCTTGCGGGGTGAGCGGAAGCCGCGCGCGAGCACGGCGAGCCCCCCGGCGGCCCAGCCCTGGCGGCCGGCGATCGCGAGCACGTCGCCGGGGCGCGCGCCGGACCGGCGCACCGGCTCACCGGCGACCTCGCCCAGCGCGGTGATCGCGACCATCACCTGGTCGGCGGCGGTGATGTCGCCGCCGACCACGCACGCGCCCACCAGCGCGCACTCCTCGGCGATCCCGTCCGCGAGGTCGAGGGCCCACGAGACCGGCAGGTCCGCGGGCGCCGCGAGACCCACGGTGAGGGCGGTCGCGCGGCCGCCCATCGCGTTGACGTCGGAGAGGTTGGCCGCGGCGACGCGGTGCCCGATCTCGTTGGCGGTGGCCCAGTCGCGGCGGAAGTGCCGCCCGTCGACGTGCAGGTCGGTGGAGACCACGACCCGCCCGTCGGGGACCGCGATGACCGCTGCGTCGTCGCCGGGGCCGAGCAGCACCTGCTCCCCCTGGGCGAATCGCTCGGCAAGCGCGTCGATGAGCCCGAACTCTCCGAGGTCCGCGAGGGTGGCGTCGGCGGGGATGCTCATGACGCCATCCAACCGCAGGCGTGCCGCTGTGTTCCGGCGGGGCACGCCGCACGATAGGTTGAGCCGGACCTTCCGCAGAAAGCCCCGACGAACCGAGGAGTGCAGCATGGTGGTGCAGGCCTACATCTTGATCCAGACCGACGTCGGCAAGGCTGCGGAGGTCGCCGCCGAGATCGCCGAGGTCAAGGGCGTCACGCTCGCCGAGGACGTGACCGGCCCCTACGACGTGATCGTGCGCGCCGAGGCCCGCAACGTCGACGAGCTGGGCAAGCTGGTGGTCGCCAAGGTGCAGAACATCAGCGGCATCACGCGCACCCTCACCTGCCCGGTCGTGCACATCTGACCGCAGTCCCGACGACCATGCGACGGCGTCCTGCTCCCCGGAGCACGGGCGCCGTCGTCGTGTCCGCCCTGCTCCTGCTCGCCGGCTGCTCCGGGCCGGTGGCGCTGGACGCGCCGAGGCTGTCCGGCCGCGACGCCAGCGCCTGCCGGGCGTTGATCGCCGCGCTGCCCGCGAAGGTCGCCGACCTCCCGCGCACGGAGGCGGACGCGGGTGGCGGGTACGGCGCGGCCTGGGGCGACCCGCCGATCGAGCTGCGCTGCGGCGTCCCGCGACCGAAGGGGCTCGACGCGGTGGCGCAGTGCCAGACGGTGAACGGCGTGGACTGGTACATCCCGGAGTCGCAGCAGAGCGGCCGCCCGCAGCCGATCACGATGACCACGGTGGGTCGTGCGCAGTACGTCGAGGTGCGGATCCCCGCCGACTACTTCCCGCCCGCGACGACGATGGTCGACCTCGGACCCGCGGTTAACCGGGCGATCCGCGAGGTCCGGCCCTGTGTCTGACCGCCCGGCCGGCTAGCGCAGACCGGTGCCGCGGTGCAGCGCGAGCTGCACGAGCCGGTCGACGAGGGCCGGATAGTCGAGACCGGTCGCGGCCCACATCCGCGGGAACATCGAGGACGGCGTGAAGCCGGGCATCGTGTTGATCTCGTTGATCACCACGCGCTCGTCGGGCAGCACGAAGAAGTCGACGCGCGCGAGCCCCTCGCAGGACAGCACGTCGAAGGCCAGCGCCGACAGCTCGCGGACCCGGTCGGCGACCGCGTCCGGGAGGTCGGCGGGCACGTCGAGGCGCGTGTGCTCCTCGGGGAGGTACTTCGCGGCGAAGTCGTAGAACTCGTGCGCCGGGTCCACCCCGATCTCGGCCACCACCGACGTGTCGGGCGGGTTGGTGCCGAAACCCTGCAGCACCCCGCACTCGACCTCGCGGCCGCCCTCCGCGGACACCTCGACGAGCACCTTGGGGTCGTGGCGCCGGGCCTCCTCGACGGCCTCCTCGAGCCCGTCGACACCGTGCACCTTGCTGATCCCGATGCTGCTGCCGCCGCGGGCCGGCTTGACGAAGACCGGGAAGCCGAGCGACGTCACCGCCTCGACGCAGGCGGCCCGGTCGGTCTGCCAGCCGTGCGGCGTGATGACGGTGTAGGGCAGCACCGGCAGGCCGTGCGACTGGAGCACGACCTTCATGTAGTGCTTGTCCATCCCGACCGCCGAGGCCAGGACACCCGATCCGACGTACCGGACGCCGGCCATCTCCAGCAGACCCTGGAGGGTGCCGTCCTCGCCCCACGGACCGTGCAGCAGCGGGAAGACGACGTCCACCTCGCCGAGCGTGTGGGGTACGGCGCTGGGCTCGTGCACCACGAGCTCGCTCGCGCTGTCCTGCTGGGCGAGGGCGACCGGCGCGCGCGAGCCGTCGACCTCCGGCAGCTTGTCGGCCGACGTGATCGCGAGCCGCTCGGGGTCGGCCGACTCCAGCACCCACCGGCCGTCCTGGGTGATGCCGACCGGGACCACGTCGTAGCGGTCCGGATCGATCGCCTGGAGCACGCTGCCGGCGGTCGCGCACGAGATCGCGTGCTCACTGCTGCGGCCGCCGAACACGACGGCGATGCGGGGCTTGCGGGTCTGCTGGTCCTCGCTCATGGTGCGCCTGACCCTACCTGCCGGCGCAGGCCGTTCCCGACCTACGCTGGGCGCATGTCTCACGAGCCCGACACCGGCCGGCCCGCCTACCGTCCCGCGACGATCGCGGTCACGTCCGGGCGGCCCGCGCACGAGCCGGACAACCCGCTCAACGAGCCGCTGACGATGGCCTCGACGTACGTCGCCGGGGGTGACGTGGAGTACGGCCGCTACGGCAACCCGACCTGGGCCGCGTTCGAGACCGCGCTCGGTGACCTCGAGGGCGGCCGGTGCCTCGCGTTCGCCTCCGGGCTGGCCGCCGTCTCCACGATCCTCGACCTCGTCGGGCAGGGCGCGAAGGTGGTCGCCCCGCGGCACGCCTACCTCGGCAGCATCGGCCAGATCGCCGACCTCGAGGCCCGCGGCCGGATCACCGCCGAGCTGGTCGACGTCACCGACACCGACGCGGTCGTGAAGGCGTGCGCGGACGCGGCACTGGTGTGGTTGGAGTCACCGACGAACCCGGCCCTCGAGGTGGCCGAGATCGCCCCGATCGTCGCGGCCGCGCACGAGGCGGGGGCGTACGTCGTCGTGGACAACACCTTCGCCACTCCCCTGCTCCAGCAACCGCTGTCGCTGGACGCGGACCTCGTGGTGCACTCGGCCACCAAGTTCATCGCCGGTCACAGTGACGTGCTGCTCGGCGCGGTGGTGACCCGGGACGACCAGCTCCACGACGTGCTGAAGAAGCGTCGCGACATGATCGGTGCCACGCCGGGCACGTTCGAGACCTGGCTGGCGCTGCGCGGGCTGCGCACCCTGCACGTGCGGCTGGAGCGGGCGCAGGCCAACGCCGCGGAGCTGGTCCGCCGGCTCGAGGAGCACCCGGCCGTCGGCGAGGTCCGCTACCCCGGCTTCGGCGCGATCATCTCCGTGGTGCTGGCCGAGGGCGCGATGGCCGCCGACCTGCTGACCCGCAAGACCACGCTGTGGGTGCACGCGACCAGCCTCGGCGGGGTGGAGTCGACCTTCGAGCGGCGGCGCCGCTGGAAGACCGAGCCGGCCACCATCCCCGACGGCCTGGTGCGGATGTCGGTCGGGATCGAGGACGTGGACGACCTGTGGGACGACCTGGCCACCGCCCTCGACGACCTGGTGCTGCCGGGCTGAGCGCTGAGTGGGTCAGTCCCGCTCGCGCTTGGTCTCCTTGGAGATCAGCGCGGTGAGCATGTCGGCGGCGGTCATCTCGCCCTCGACGACCGCGTGCACGGCCTCCACGATCGGGGCGTAGATGTCGGCCTTCCGGGCCAGGGCGAGCAGCGACGACGCGGTCTTCACGCCCTCGGCCACCTGGCGGGTCGAGGCGGTGATCTCCTCGGTGGTCATGCCCCGGCCGAGCTTCTCGCCGAAGGTGCGGTTGCGCGACAGCGGTGAGGAGCAGGTGGCCACCAGGTCACCGAGCCCGGCCAGTCCCATGAGGGTCATCGGGTCGGCCCCGAACCCCTCGGCCAGCCGGGCCGTCTCCGCGAGCCCGCGGGTGATCACCGACGCGGTGGTGTTGTCGCCGAAGCCGAGCCCGACGGCCATCCCGACCGCGAGCGCGATGACGTTCTTGTAGGCGCCGCCGAGCTCGCAGCCGACGACGTCGGGGCTGGAGTAGGGCCGGAAGGTGGCCGAGTGGCACAGCGCCCGCAGCCGCGTGGCGTTCGCCTCGTCGGGGCAGGCGACCACGCTCGCGGCCGGCTCCCGGCTGGCGATCTCCTTGGCCAGGTTGGGGCCGCTGACCACACCGATGCGGTCCAGGCCGGCACCGGTCACCTCGGCGATCACCTCGCTCATCCGCTTCAGCGAGCCGAGCTCGACGCCCTTCATCAGCGACACGAGCAGCGCGTCCTGCGGCAGGATCTCGGTCCACACCTCGAGGTTGGTGCGGAACGTCTGGGACGGCAGCACGAAGAAGACCGCCTCGGCCGCGTCCACCGCCTTCTCCGCGTCGTGCGTGGCCTGCACCGTCTCCGGCAGGTCGATGCCCGGCAGGTAGTCGGTGTTCTCCCGCTTCTGGTTGATCGTGGCGCACAGCTCCTCGCGGCGCGCCCACAACGTGACCTCGTTGCCGGCGTCCGCGAGGACGACCGAGAACGCCGTACCCCAGGAGCCGGCTCCGAAGACCGCGACCTTGCTCATCGGCTGCTCCTCCGGGACTTCTTCGTGTGCGGGTTGCCGATCTGGCGGACACCGTGGACCTTCGGGTCGTAGCGCTCGGCGGGTGCCTGCTCCCCCCGGACGTCCTCGAGCAGCCGGGTGATGTCGTCCATGATCCGGTCCGTGGCCTGGCGCAGCAGCGCCGGGGTCAGCGGCCGGCCGCGCAGGTCGTCGAGGTCGACGGGCGGGCCGGCCTTCATGGAGATGGTCTTGCGCGGGAACAGCCGCGGCCGCTTGGCGTACGGCGCCAGGATGTGGTTCGCACCCCACTGCGCGACCGGGATGACCGGGACCCCGGAGGCGAGCGCGATGCGGGCCGCGCCGGTCTTGCCGGTCATCGGCCACAGGTCGGGCTCCCGGGTGATGGTGCCCTCGGGGTAGACCACCACGCACTCGCGCTGCTGCACCGCCTCCACCGCGGCGGTGAAGGACTGGGAGGCGTCGGTGGTCAGCCGGTAGACCGGGATCTGCTTGGCGCTGCGGACGATGCGGCCGACGACGGGTACGTCGAACACCGCGGCCTTGGCCAGGAAGCGCACCAGCCGGCCGTAGGCGTAGACGAAGTGGGCGAACGTCAGCGGGTCGAGGTGCGAGACGTGGTTCGCGGCGAGCACGCAGCCACCGGACGCGGGGACGTTCTCGCCGCCCTCCCACCGCCGCTTGGTGACCGCCAGCAGCAGCGGCTCGACGATCCAGATGCACAACCCGAAGGCCCACCCCCTGCGCTGCTGGAGCCTGCGTGGGTTCGCCACGTCGTCCTCGTTCCCTGTCTCGTCACCGCCGGTTGCGGTGAGGTTACCCGCGCACAGCATGCCGCATCGGAGCCGTCACCCGGTGGACGCCGCCCGCCCCGTGCGCGGCCCGCTGGCAGGATGGAGCCGATGAGCGTCCCCGCCCCCGCGGCCCCCGCCCGGTTCGCCGTGCTGGTGCCGGTCAAGCCGCCCGCGTTCGCCAAGTCCCGGCTCGCCGAGCTCGGCGACGAGGCTCGTCGCGAGCTCGCCACCGCGTTCGCCGTGGACACCGTCAGCGCGGTGCTGGCGTCACCGGTGGTGGAGAGGGTGCTGGTGGTGACCGACGACCACGAGCTGGCCCGCGGCCTCGCCGACCTCGGGGTGGACGTGATCCCCGACGGCACCACCGACGACCTCAACGAGACGCTGCGGCTGGCCGCCGCCGAGATGCACCGGCGCCACCCGGACCTCCGGCTCGTCGCGCTGTGCGCGGACCTGCCGGCGCTGCGGCCCGAGGAGCTGGCCGTCGCGCTGGCGGCCGCCCCACAGGACACGATGGCGTTCGTGGCGGACGCCGACGGCGTGGGTACGACGGCCGTGGTCGCGTCCGCGCCGGAGACGTTCCGCCCCCGGTTCGGCCCGACGTCGCGGCAGCAGCACCTCGACGCGGGCGCCCACGAGATCGACGGGGTCGACGTACCCACGCTGCGGCGCGACGTCGACGACCGCGACGACCTGGCCGAGGCGGTGGCGCTGGGCGTGGGGTCGCGGACGTCGCTGGTCGCCACGGTGCACGGTCTGTGATCGCTAGGGTTGCGGGCATGCAGGGCACGGTCTCCGCGTTCGACGCGGACAGGCGCGACGGCAAGGTCCTCCTCGACGACGGCGTCGAGCTGACCTTCCCGGCCGAAGCCCTCGCGGGCAGCCGGCTGCGGTTCCTGCGCCCCGGCCAGCGGGTGCGGCTGGAGACCAGGGGCAGCGGCGCGACCTTGCGGGTCGTCGGTGTGCAGATCCTGACGCTGTCCTGACGGCCGGCACGACGAAGGGCCCGTCCCCGTGCGGGAACGGACCCTTCGTGCGGGTGGTGCGTCAGGACTTCTTGGCGGTCTTCTTCGCCGTGGTCTTCTTCGCCGGCGCCTTCTTCG